>JAESFG010000668.1_pt1 | contig 11874 bp, 11 predicted proteins | sample 9269371 | NCBI WGS metagenome assembly JAESFG01 (sample SAMN14506227, study PRJNA617093) | algae metagenome | isolation source: Aetokthonos hydrillicola CCALA 1050 (B3-Florida) and co-occurring... | place: USA: South Carolina | collected 2013-01-01 | reverse complement strand
CTGTCATCCCCGGCGCGCCGAAGGCGCGGAAAGGGATCCAGGCCTAATTCCCTTGCCCCTGGATCCCCTCCCCGTGCCGCGTCGCGGCACGCCGGGGATGACACGGGGAGTGCGGGTCTCCCGGCCGGCGCACCCGAGGCGCCTCTGAAGACAGGCGGTCCCGCTCAGCCCCCGCGCCCCGAACCTTGCGGAGCCGCGGGCGCTCCTCTACCAAGCCGTTGTCATTTCCGCAGGTCCGGCCCGGCGATCCGGCCGATTCCGCGGCGCGACAGAGGACACGGCATGTACGACATCAGGTGGATCCGCGAGAACGCGACGGCGTTCGACCAGGGGCTCGCGAACCGGGGCGCGGCGCCGCTGTCCTCCAGCCTGATCGGGGTCGACGACCGCCGCCGCACCGCCATCCAGAAGGCGCAGGCCTCTCAGGAGCGCCGCAACGCGCTGTCCAAGGAGATCGGCCAGGCGATGGCCGCCAAGGATCAGGCCCGCGCCGAGGCGCTGAAGGCCGAGGTCGCCGCGCTGAAGGACACGCTCGCCGCCGCCGAGGCGGAGGAGAAGGCCATCGTCGCCGAGCTGGACGCCGCGCTCGCAGCGATCCCCAACACGCCGCTCGACACGGTGCCCGTCGGCAAGGACGAGCACGACAATGTCGAGCTCCGCAAGGTCGGCGAGCCGCGCACGGCCGCGACCATGGGCTTCGCGCCGAAGCAGCATTTCGAGGTCGGCGAGGGGCTGGGCCTCATGGATTTCGAGGCGGCGATCCGCATGTCGGGGGCGCGCTTCGTCGTCAACAAGGGCCCGCTGGCGCGGCTGGAGCGCGCGCTCGGCCAGTTCATGCTGGACCTGCACACCGGCGAGCACGGCTACACCGAGGTGAACCCGCCGCTGCTTGTGAAGGACCACACGATGTTCGGCACGGCACAGCTGCCGAAATTCGTGGAGGACCAGTTCCGGGTGCTGCCCGACTACTGGCTCGTCCCGACAGCCGAGGTGCCACTGACGAACCTCGTGCGCGAGCAGATCGTCGACGAGAAGGCGTTGCCGATGCGGCTCACCGCCTGCACGCCCTGCTTTCGCGCCGAGGCGGGAGCGGCGGGGCGCGACACGCGCGGCATGATCCGCCAGCACCAGTTCACCAAGGTCGAGCTCGTCTCCATCACCACGCCCGAGGGGTCCATTGCCGAGCACGAGCGCATGACCGCGGCGGCGGAGGAGGTGCTGAAGCGCCTCGGCCTCGCCTACCGCGTCGTCACCCTGTGCACGGGCGACATGGGCTTCGCCGCGCAGAAGACCTACGACATCGAGGTCTGGCTGCCCGGGCAGGACACCTATCGCGAGATCTCGTCCTGCTCGGTCTGCGGCGACTTCCAGGCCCGGCGCATGGATGCGCGCTACCGGCCCGCCGAGGGCAAGGGCACGCGCTTCGTGCACACGCTCAACGGCTCGGGCGTCGCGGTCGGCCGGGCGCTGGTGGCCGTGCTCGAGACCTACCAGAACGCGGACGGATCGGTGACCGTGCCGGACGCGCTGCGACCCTACATGGGCGGCCTCGCCCGCATCGAGAAGGCAGCCTGATGCGCATCCTGGTCACCAATGACGACGGCATCCACGCGCCCGGCCTGAAGGTCTGCGAGACCATCGCCAGGGCGCTCACCGACGACGTCTGGGTCGTCGCGCCAGAGACCGACCAGTCAGGCGTCGCGCATTCCCTGTCGCTCAACGACCCGTTGCGGCTGCGCGAAGTGACGCCGCGCCACTTCGCGGTGAAGGGGACGCCGACCGACTGCGTCATCATGGGCGTCCAGCACCTCCTGAAGGACAGGCGCCCCGACCTTGTGCTGTCCGGCGTCAACCGCGGGCAGAACGTCGCGGAGGACGTCACCTATTCCGGCACGGTGGCCGGCGCCATAGAGGCGACGCTGCTCGGCATCCCGGCCGTGGCGCTCTCCCAGTGCTACGGCGCGGGCGGGCACAAGGCGATCCGCTGGGCCTGCGGCGAGGCGCACGCGCCGGCCGTCATCCGCAAGGTGCTGGAGGAGGGCATCCCGCCGCAGGTGCTGGTCAACATCAACTTCCCGGATTGCGAGCCGGGGGAGGTGAAGGGCGTCGGCGTCGGCGCCCAGGGCCGGCGCTCGCAGGACCTGCTCTCCATCGAGGAGCGGGTGGACGGTCGCGGCAACCCCTATTTCTGGATCGGCTTCGGCCGGGGCCGCTATACGCCGGGCAATGGAACGGATCTCAAGGCCATCGCGGAAAAGCGGGTGTCGGTGACCCCGCTGCGGATCGACCTGACGGACGAGCCGACGCTGACGCGCTACGCCAGCCTCTTCCCGCATTCCTGACGCGGAGGCGGCGGTGCTCGGGGCCCTCGACCAGCAGGCCGCCGAAGCGCGCATCGCCTTTCTCCTCGCCCTCCGCCGTAAGGGCCTGCGGGACACCGCCGTCCTTCGGGCCTTCGAGACGGTGCCGCGCAGCCGCTTCGCGCCGCATCGGCTCGCCGACCTCGCGCTGAGCGACATCGCGCTGCCCATCGCCTGCGGTCAGTCGACCACCGCGCCCTCCCTGATGGCCGAGATGCTGACGGCGCTCGACCTGCAGCCGCAGCACCGCGTGCTGGAGATCGGCACGGGCTCTGGCTACGGGACCGCGCTGCTCGCTCGCCTCGCTGCCGAGGTCGTGTCGGTCGAGCGCTTCCGCTCGCTCGTCCTCGAGGCTTCGGTTCGGCTCGAATCGCTGCAGGTGGCCAACGCCTCCATCCGATTTGGTGATGGCCGGGAAGGGGCCCCTGGCGCGGGCATCTTCGACCGGATCCTTGTCGACGCCGCGATCACCGCGCTGCCCGCGCCGCTCATCGCCCAGCTCGCCGCCGACGGCAGGATCGTGGCGGTCGAGCGCATGGAGGAGGGATCCTTCCTCGTGCGTTACGGGCGCGGGAACTCCGGGACGCTGAGGCGCGAAACCTTTGGCCGCTTCGCACTGCCGCCTCTGATGGCCGGAGTTGCATCTGCGCTTTGATGCACGCGGCGGTTCCGCGATTCTTTCCGGCCCCGCCGAGGCTTCCACGATTTCTTAACCCCAACAGGGCATTAATCGAACCTCGCAGGACGGAGTCGATCTCCGCCGGTCGTTGGGTCGAGAGCGGGTTCACAGCCATGAGTGAGCGTTCCGGATTTTCGCTGCGTCGGGCGGCTCCGCGCCTGGCTCTCGTGGGCTTCATCGGCAGCGTCGCGGCCGCTTGCAGCTCGGACACGATGCGCTTCGCCGAGAGTCCCTTCTCCAACCCGTTTGGCAGTTCGGCCCGCACGGAGCCGCAGACCACGGCGGCGCTTCCGCCTGTCTCAGCTGCCCCGGCGGGTTCGGTCCAGTCGCAACCGCTTGCGGCGCCCGCCCCGGTCGCCTCCGCACCGCTCGCGCCGCCATCTGCCCAGGCCCCGCGCGCCGTCGCCGTGGCTCCTGCCACCGTCCCGGCGGGCCCGGCCGTCCCGCAGCAGAAGGGCTGGACCGCGCAGGGCGGATCCACCGTGATCCTGGCCGCTGGCGAGACGATCAAGACGCTGTCGAACCGCTACGGTGTGCCGGAAAGCGCGATTCGCGGAGCCAACGGTCTCGGCACCGCATCCCAGCCCGCGCCGGGAACGCGGATCGTAATCCCTGTCTACCACGCGGTGGATGGTGGCGCCCCTGTCGCCGCCCCGGCCGTGGCCGCCGCCCCCGGGCAGAAGGCGGTCGTCGCCGCCGCGCCCGCTCCTGCTGCCGACACGGCGCCGAAGCACCGCATGCAACTCGTCAAGGGCGCGCAGCCGGCCGGGGAGGCCAGCACCGCCCCGGTCAAGACGGCGGCGACGGCTGTTCCCAAGGAGCAGGTCAAGACCGCGAAGGCCGACGCCGTGAAGGCCGAGCCCGTCAAGGCGGCCGAGGTGAAAAGCGCGTCGGCCAAGCCCGTCAAGGCCGCGCCTGCCGGCAAGGTCGAGAGCCAGCAGGTCGCCGCCGCCGAGCCTCCGCCGGCCGCAACGCCCGTGAAGTCTGCCCAGCCCGCCGCGACACCGGCCGAGACGGCTGAGACAACCGGCTCCCTGGCCCCGCAGGCGGCGACCGAAAGCGGCACCCAGTTCCGCTGGCCCGCCCGCGGCCGCGTCATCGCGGGCTTCGGCAAGCAGGGCGGCAATGACGGCATCAATATCTCGCTGCCCGAGGGCACGCCCGTGAAGGCGGCCGAGAGCGGGGTCGTGGCCTATGCCGGCAGCGAGCTGAAGGGATACGGCAATCTCGTCCTCATCCGGCACGAGAATGGCTGGGTCTCCGCCTACGCCCACAACAGCGAGATCAAGGTCAAGCGCGGCGACACCGTGTCCCGCGGCCAGGTGGTCGCTCTCTCCGGCCAGAGCGGCAACGTCAACGCGCCGCAGCTCCACTTCGAGCTGCGGAAGGGCTCGACGCCTGTCGATCCCATGCCCCACCTCGCGGGCCTCTGACGGAAAGCGCTGCCGGGTCCGGACTGCAACGCGACGATAGACGGCCGGGGCTTGCCCCGGCCATCGGCGTTGCGGCCTCAGCCGTCCAGGGCCTGCCGCACGTCGGCGAGGATGTCGGCGGGCGTCTCCAGCCCGATCGAGAGCCGCAGCAGACCTTCGGCGATCCCGTGCGCGGCACGCTGGGCGGGAGAGTACTGGGCATGGGTCATGCTGGCGGGATGCTGCACCAGTGTCTCGGCGTCGCCAAGGCTGACGGCGCGGTGGACGAGTTCCAGCCGGTTCATGAAGGCGAGCCCCGCCTCCAGCCCTCCCGCCAGCTCGAACGATACGAGCCCTCCGCCGCCCGACATCTGCCGCCGCGCGACCTCCCGCTGCGGAAATCCGTCGAGCCCGGGATACATGACCCGCTCCACCGCCGGATGCGCGGCCAGGAGTTCCGCCACGGCCGACGCGGTCCCGACGTGTCGCTCCATCCGCAGTTCCAGCGTCTTCAGGCCGCGCAGGACGAGGAAGGCGGCAAGAGGAGAGAGGGTCGCGCCTGTGAGATAACGAAGGCCATGCGCGCGGATCTGCGTCACGAGTGACCGGGAACCGAGGACGGCGCCCGCCAGCAGGTCGCCGTGGCCGGAGAGGTATTTCGTCGCCGAGTGCACCACGAGGTCGGCGCCGTGCTCGAGCGGCCGCTGCAGCGCCGGCGTCGCGAAGGTGTTGTCAACGATCGCCAGCGCGCCGGCCTTGCGCGCGAGAGCCGAGACCGCCGCGATGTCGATCACGCGCAGGTTGGGGTTGGCTGGCGTTTCGAAATAGACGAGCGCGGCGCCACCGGCGAGGGCGTCGGCCACCGCCTCCGGCCGGGTGAAGTCCGCCGTCACCACCTCGACGCCAAATTTCGGCAGTCCCTTGGTGAGCAGCGTGAAGCTGTTGCCGTACAGCGTCCAGTCGGCCACGACCCGGTCGCCGGCCTTCAGCAGCGTCCACAGGGTTGCCGAGATCGCCGCCATGCCCGAGGCCAGGACCAGCCCCGCCTCGGCTCCCTCCAGGCTGGCCAGACGGTCCTCCAGCACGGTTTGGGTCGGGTTCCTGGTCCGGCCGTAGATGTACCCTTCCTTCTCTCCGCGAAAGAGCGCGGCGCCCTCCTCGGCCGAATCGAAGGTGAAGGTCGAGGTCATGTAGACGGGCGGCGAGAGCGCGCCGTGTGCGTCGGCGGGGTCATAGCCGTGATGGATGGCGCGGGTGGCGAAGCCCGGGCGGTCGTTGCGGCGGTCGGCCATGATGGGTCCCTCGGTCTCTCTGGACCTTACGACAAAGACACGGCCGGCGCAGGGTCTCGGCACGGCGGCCTTGCATGCGGCGAGCCGGTCAGCGAGCCCCTCTTCCACCGCCGAGGTCTGGAGCCGGGCCGCCGTCGTCGAGCGCTCTCCGGATGCGGCGAATGACGGCGCGGCGCGCCCGCTCGTCGGCGGCCTTGCGAACGGCGTCATCGATGTCGAGCAGCAGCCGGGAGAGGTCGTTGTGCCAGTCCAGCCGCGCGACCTGTTCGGCCGGGATGCGGCGGGGAGCATCGCACTCCGCGGCGCCCCCGGGCGTCAGAGCGTAGGCGGAATCGAGAACGGGCACGACGACCCGTCCCGCCTGGACGAAGCCCGAGACGCGGTCCCTGAGGCCCGCGAGCGCCGGCTCTTCGCCGTGCACCAGGAACAGGTTCTGACTGATCGGCAGCCGTCCCCGTATCCAGGCGGTGAGCTCCTTCGCGTCAGCATGGCCGGAGTAAAGGTCGATGGACCGGACACGGGCGCGCACCTCGATATCCTCGCCCTGGATGCGCACGCGGCTCGCGCCGTCCTGCAGGATGCGGCCGAGCGTTCCCTGGGCCTGGAAGCCCACCAGAAGCACCGTGCCGTCCTTGCGCCAGAGCCAGTCCTTGAGGTGATGTCGGATCCGCCCCGCTTCGCACATTCCGCTCGCCGCCATGATGATGTGGAAGCTGCTGACTCGGCTGATCGCCTTGCTCTGCTCCACCGTTTCGGTGAACCGGACCCGCGGCGAGGTCAGCGCCGCCGCGAGCGCCTGCCCGTTCTCGATCGAGCCGGCGTGGGCGGCGAACACCTCGCTGGCCCGCGTTGCGAGGGGCGAGTCGATGAAGACGGGCGCGTCGGGAACGTCGCCGTCCGCCATGAGCGTGACCAGATCGAGCAGAAGCTCCTGCGTGCGCTCGACGGCGAAGGCCGGAATCAGCAGCGCTCCGCCGCCCCCGTGCCGGGCCGCCAGGACCTCGTCGCGCAGCCGCGCCCGGCGGCGCGGAGGGTCCACCACCTCGCGCAGCACGTCCCCGTAGGTCGACTCGCAGACGACGTAGTCGAGGTTGGCCGGCGCCTCGGGATCCGACTGCAGCAGCTTCTGGGCGGGGCCGAGGTCTCCCGAGAACAGCAGCCGGGTCTTCGCGCCATCATCGGTGACGTCCAGCTCGACCGAGCACGAACCGAGCAGGTGGCCGGCGTTCCAGAATCGCGCGCGGATCCCCTCGCAGGCGTCGAACCAGTGTCCGGTCCCGAAGCGCCTGAACAGCGACAGGCAGGCCTTGGCGTCCTCCGCCGTGTAGATCGGATCAACCTCCCTCCCGCGGCCGCGTCGCGCATTGCGCCGGTTGAGCTGCAGCACCTCCATCTCCTGGATGTGGCCGGAGTCGGGCAACATGACCGAGCATAGATCGATGGTCGCCGGCGTCGCGTGGACGGGGCCGGCAAAGCCCTCCCGGAACAGCTTCGGTATCAGGCCACTGTGGTCGATATGGGCATGGGTGAGCACCATCGCGTCAAGGGAGGCCGGCCGGAAAGGGAATGGCCGGTAGTTGAGCTCCTTTTCGGTCTTGGACCCCTGGAACAGCCCGCAATCGACGAGTAGGCGGGCCCGGCTCGTCTCGAGCAGAAAGCAGGATCCCGTTACGCCATGGGCGGCGCCGTGGAAATGGAGTCGAACCATGTGGGCTCTCCCGCTGCGGCGGTCAGGAAGACGCGGCGATGCGAGTCAGGCGTGCAGCGACGACACAGGTCAAGTTCGCGTCGACCAGGTCAGCGGTGGCCCTGCGGAGCGGGTCCTTCATCTCGATCGCCTCGCGCACTCTTTCGCCATCCTCGTCCGGTCCGGGCGGCGACGCATTGATCGGTCACAAGCGGTTGCGGGGGCTTGCCCGAGGAGGGCGCCATGCGCAAGCCGTCGGGCATCCTGGCTGTGGCCCGGTCCTGGGCCGTCTGGCGGTGCGATGGCGCGGGAGGAGAGCAACCTGGGGCGGTGGCGATGCCCCTCCTGTCCGGCCCATGCCGAGCGCCCGTGGGGAGGGGCGCGCCGGGAGCATTCAACCGGCGCGCGCTCGTTCAATCGGCGGGCGGCATGCCGAAGAAGGTCTGGAAGGCGATCTTCCCGTCGCGGATCACGAACGTGTCCGTGCCGACGCCGAACCAGGGCTTCGCCTCCCAGAGGATGTAGCCGACCTCTTCGACGACCTCATGCCGGTGGAGGGTGAAGGCGTTCAGGAAGCCCTTTGTCGGGCCTTCCAGCAGGTCCGTGAAGAAGCTCCGGATCTCGGAAGGGCCGCGATAGGTCGCGCCGTGCGTGATCAGCACGGAATCCTGTCCGTAGTCCTCCATCACGTCATCGACGCCGCGGGCCGCCGCGGCGAGGTGGTTCCGCAGCAGGGTCGTGGTTTCGTTCGTCATCGTGGGCTCCTGGTCATTCGCGGGGGGGAGGGCGGTGACGGGCTCGCGCCGTCATGCCTTCGTGATCACGGCTTCGAGGTACTCGGCCGGCACGACGAGAGAGCGCGGTCCGGCGGTATTGAAGCGGTCGAGCAGGGCAGTGACCTCGCGTGACAACTCCTCCTTGCGGGCCGGCTCGAGAGACCCGAACACCTTGTGCGTCGGGCCGTAATAGTCCCGGAACATCTGCAGCCAGTGGGCGGGCGACCGGTATCGGAAGTTGAACATCCGGCGCTCACAGCGGATGTTCGCCGCGCGCGGGCCGAACAGCTTGACCAGATGCGCCTCCGTGCCCCACGCGGCCGGGGAAGTCAGGCCGGGCGGCGGCGGCGCGAACGCTCCGACGATCTTGAAGAGCTGGCCAATGAAGCCTTCCGGCGTCCAGTTCGCGAGCCCGACCCGTCCACCGGGCCGCAGCACCCGCATGATCTCGCCGGCGGCCCGCGCGTGGTCCGGCGCGAACATCACCCCGAAGGTCGAGAGGACCGCGTCGAAGCTGCCGTCCTCGAAGGGCAGGGCTTCGGCGTCCGCGACGCGGTACTCCACGGCGAGGCCTTCCGCCTGGGCCCGCGCCTCGCTCCGGACAAGCAGTGCGGGCACGTAGTCCGTCGAGGTGACGCGGGCGAAGCGGCGCGCCGCGGCCAGGGTCGCGTTGCCGTTTCCGGCCGCCACGTCCAGCACGCGCTCGTCGGCCCGGATGTCGGCGGCCTCGGCGAGGGTTTCCCCCACGATCTGGAGTGTCGTGCCGATCACGGCGAAATCGCCGCTCGCCCAGGTCGCCTGCTGCTTCTGCTTGATGGCCGCGAAGTCCGGCGCGGCCGTCCCGGCGGGCGGCGACGGCCTGACTGTCTTTTCGGCGAGGGAGGTCATGGCAATTCTCCATTGCTGGAACCGGGCACCATGCCGGGTCTCCGGCCTCGCGCTGGCGGCGAGGCGGCGCCATTAGCCCGCCGGGCGCCCGGGAGAACTACGGCCGAACGTCCTCTTTGCTTGCCCGATCGTCCAAAGGGCGGGGCCTTGCCGTTTCGTCTTGCCCCGTTGTCGACGATACTTGCCCGATCGTCCTGGAGCCTTGCGCCGATGTCCGGAGACATCCTGTCCGACGTGCTGCAGGCCATCCGCCTGCGCGGCGCCCTGTTCTACTACGTCAATTTCCGCGGAGCGTGGTCGGCGGAGGCCGTAGCCGCCTCCGAGATGGCAGAGTCCGTCATGGCGGGCGCCGACCACGTCATGGAGTACCACATGCTCGTCAAGGGCGAGGGCTGGGCGGCCGTGTCGGGGGAGCAGCCGCTGCGCATCCACGGGGGTGACGTGGTGCTCTTCGCGCAGGGGGATGCGCATGTGCTCTCCAGCGCTCCGGGGCTGCGGCCCAACCGCATCACGGCGGACTGGGTCTACGAGACGCGCAACGATCCCAAGCCGATCGCGCTCTCCTACCACCATGGCGTCCAGCAGCCGGGCGTGCCCGTTCCGCTGGAGGGCGCCGATGCCACGCTGCTGTGCGGCTTCATCGGCTGCGACCTGCGTCCGTTCAACCCGCTGATCTCCGCCCTCCCGCGCGTCCTGCACATTCCCGGCTCACGGCGGCCCGGCTGGATGGCCCAGGCCATGGACCAGGCCGCCCTGGAATCGCGGGAGCCGAAGGCGGGCAGCGCCGTGCTCCTGGCACGCCTGAGCGAGATGATCTTCGTCGATGCCGTCCGGGCCCACATCGAGACGGTGCCGGACAGCGGCAGCGGCTGGCTGGCGGGATTGCGGGACCGCCATGTCGGCCGCGCCCTCGCCGAGATGCATGGCCGGCCCGCGGATCCCTGGACGGTGGAACTCCTCGGGCGCGCCGCCGGACTGTCTCGCTCGGCGCTGCACGAGCGCTTCGTCGCCCTGATCGGACAGGCGCCGATGCAGTACCTGACCCAGTGGAGGATGCAGCTCGCCGCCAACCTGCTTCGCACCACGCAGGCCAGCATTGCCGCAGTTGGCGCGCGGGTCGGGTACGATTCCGAGGCCGCCTTTGCCCGGGCCTTCAGGCGGGTCGTCGGGACGCCGCCCGCAGCCTGGCGCCGGAAGGATGCGGAGCGGAGCCTTGCGCCCGGGCCTGTCCCCGCAGCGAAAGACGATGCGCCGCCGTCGTGAGGCGACGTCCGCACGGAAGCCTGCGTCGCGGGCCGAGCGGCCTCGTCTCCCTCGAGGGATCGGTGGCAGGCGCAGCGCGGCCGGCACCTGTCACCAGGCGCGTCGCCCTCCAGCACCCGGCCGGACCCGTCGCCCGCGTCAGGCGGCGCGGCCGGAGGGGTTCGTGCGGTCGCCGCGCCCGGCGAGGAGGCCCGCGACGGCGATGTCCTCGTCGAGGTCGTCCCAGTGGATGCCGAGGGGGCTGAGCGTCCAGCCCGCGCGCTACTGCGGCGTGGCGGCGGCGAGGCGCGGGAACCACGCCAACGGCACGCCGATGGTGCGGCCGTCGGAGAGGGCGACCCACATCTGCGAGTCATCGAAGCGGACCTCAACCGGAGAAATTTTCATTTCATTGCAATTAAAGGAACAAACTGAGTTACGGAGGAATGAAATTTACTACTTTGGCTGAGGGGGCGCTTTACACCCAGAGACCCTTTAGTACCCGAAATCGGCATAATCTTCGCACTTACTTTTTTGATTTGTTGTCGGGAGCTTGTGTCAAGGCAGATCCCGCGACAATTTTAGCTGCTTGTGAAGACTTAGGGTTTGCCAGTATCTTTGCTGCTTTTGAAGCAACCGATTTAGATGTCTTCTCGTTCTTTGCCATGGATACAATTCGTTCTTGAAATTGGTAGAGAAGTGCAATCGAATACAAGAATTCGGCGCGCACCAACGTGCGCGCCGAATCGAAATACGTCAACTGCACCCCGTCGTCGCCCCGCAAGTATCGCACTTCAAGCACGTCCCGTTGCGGACCAGCGTGAAGTTCCCGCACTCCCCGCAGGAATCCCCCTGGTAGCCCTTCATCATCGCCTCCGCCCGGCGGGCGCCGGAGCCGTTGGCGGGCGCGGGGGCGGTTTCGCGGGTGGCGGCGGGGCGGAAGGGGAGGTCGGCGAGGCCGGCCTCGTCCAGCACGCGGTCCACCTCCTCGGCGACGTCGTGCTTCAGCGCCACCGTCTCGCCGGGGCGCAGCGCCGTGTCCGCCTTCAGCGCGGTGGCGCCGGAGGTGGGAAAGCCCGCCTGCGTGGCGATGCCGCGCAGTTCGCCGCGGGTGTCGTTGGCCGCTCCTCCCTCGATGGCGAGGAGGCTCGTCGGCTTGCCGCGCACGAGGCCCTTGGAGACGATGCGCGCCGCCTGCGGCGAGACGTGGCCGGCGGGCGCCTTGCCCTCGTCCTCGCCCTTGCCCAGCGCGTCGTGGCCGATGGCGTCGGGCGAGACATGGGCGAGGTCGGCACGGGCGAGGTAGGAGATGGCGAGCTCGCGGAACACGTAGTCGAGGATCGACGTGGCGTTCTTGATCGCGTCGTTGCCCTGCACGAAGCCCGCCGGCTCGAAGCGGGTGAAGGTGAAGGCGTCGACATACTCCTCCAGCGGCACGCCGTATTGCAGGCCGAGCGAGATGGCGATGGCGAAGTTGTTCATCAGGCTGCGGAAGGCGGCGCCCTCCTTGTGCATGTCGATGAAGATCTCGCCGATGC
>JAESFG010000667.1_pt1 | contig 11876 bp, 10 predicted proteins | sample 9269371 | NCBI WGS metagenome assembly JAESFG01 (sample SAMN14506227, study PRJNA617093) | algae metagenome | isolation source: Aetokthonos hydrillicola CCALA 1050 (B3-Florida) and co-occurring... | place: USA: South Carolina | collected 2013-01-01 | reverse complement strand
GACGTCATCGTCCGCGGCGAGGGCGAGGAGATCATGGTCGATCTCGTCCGCGCCATCGAGGACGGGCGCTGGGAGACGGACCGCCAGTCGATCAAGGGCATCGCCTATCTCGAGGCCGGCAAGGTGTTGGCGACCGCGGCAGCCCCCACGGTCAAGAACATCGATGCGCTCAAGCCCGACTGGAGCGTGCTCCAGTGGGACAAGTACATGTACATCCCGCTGAACAAGCGGGTCGCCATCCCCAACATGGCGCGCGGCTGCCCCTTCACCTGCAGCTTCTGCAGCCAGTGGAAGTTCTGGCGCGACTACCGCATCCGCGACCCCAAGAGCGTCGTCGACGAGATCGAGACGCTGGTGCGGGAGCACGATGTCGGCTTCTTCATCCTCGCGGACGAGGAGCCCACCATCAACCGCAAGAAGTTCGTGGCCTTCTGCGAGGAGCTGATCCGCCGCGACCTCGGCATCGAGTGGGGCATCAACACCCGCGTCACCGACATCCTGCGCGACGAGGAGCTGCTGCCGCTCTACCGCAAGGCGGGCCTGCTGCACGTCTCGCTGGGCACCGAGGCGGCGGCGCAGATGAAGCTCGATCTCTTCAACAAGGAAACCACCATCGAGCAGAACCGCAAGGCCATCCGCCTCCTGCGCGAGGCCGGCATGGTCGTGGAGGCGCAGTTCATCGTCGGGCTGGAGAACGAGACCGCCGAGACGCTGGAAGAGACCTACCGCATGGCCTGCGAGTGGAAGCCGGACCTCGCCAACTGGGCGATGTACACGCCCTGGCCGTTCTCGGACCTGTTCAAGGAGCTCGGCGACAAGGTCGAGATCTTCGACTACGAGAAGTACAACTTCGTCACGCCCATCATTCGCCCGGAGGCGATGGATCGCGGCGAGCTTCTCGACCGGGTGATGAACAATTACCGCCGCTTCTACATGAAGAAGGCGCTGTTCTCCTACCCCTGGTCCGGAACCGGAGCACGGCGGCGCTATCTTCTCGGCTGCCTCAAGGCCTTCCTGAAGGCCGGCTTCGAGCGCAAGTTCTACGACCTCGGCAAGGTCGACTACTGGGGCCCGCAGTCGCGCAAGAAGGTCGACTTCCGCTTCGACACCACGCGCCAGCGCGCGCCCGACGACAAGGTCGAGTGGCAGACCTCGCACAACCGCAAGAAGAAGGGCCAGGCTGCCGCCGAGGCCATGGCCTGCGGAGGAGGCAAGGAGCAGATGGCGGATCTCGACCTGCCCGTCCCGCCCCCCGCCGTCGCCGCCCAGGTCATGGCGTGCGGAGGCGGAAAGCAGCAGATGGAGGAGGCCGCCGGGCCGCCGCCCTCCGCGCCGCGCGTCGCCTTCACGCGCGGCGGCCAGCCGAGGGCGTGAGCCATGGCCTCGGCCAGCCTCGCGGCGGCGGCGCCCCGGACGGCGGCCGGACATGAGGGGCTGATAGGCCCCAACGCCGTGACGCGGATGGACGAGGCGCTTGCCGCCCTGCATGGCCCCGAGATGCGGGACGCCGTGTTCCGGCGCGCCGGCCTGATCCGGCACGTGCTGTCGCGCCCCGCGGCGATGGTACCGGACGAGGACGTCGCGCGGCTGCACCGCGCCGCGCTGGACGAGTTGGGCTACGAGGCCGCGCAGGCGGCGGGCCGCGAGGCCGGCCGGCGCACGGCGGCGTATCTGCTGGCCCACCGCATTCCGCGGCCCGCGCAGGTGGTGCTGGGACTTCTGCCGGCGCGGCTGGCGCTCGCGCTTCTGCTGAAGGCCATAGGCCGGCACGCCTGGACCTTCGCCGGCTCAGGCCGCTTCATGTACCGGACCGGACAGGTGACGACGCTGACCATCGAGGGGGGCCCCGTCGCCCGGCACCTGCGGTGCGACGGCCCGGCCTGCGCCTTCTACGCGGAAACCTTCCAGACGCTGTTCCGGGCCATCGTCTCCGCCGAGGCGGTGGTGAGGGAAGTGGAGTGCGAGGCGGCGGAAGGAACGGCCTGCCGCTTCGAGGTCACGCTGCCCTGAAGGGGGCTCAGCGGAGGAAGGCGATGCCGGCCGTCGGCGCGGCGACGATCCAGAGGAAGAGGACGATCCCGATGATGCTGTGATCCATGGCAGTGCTCCGTGGGGGGCTGCGGCGGGTGTGCCTTGACGCGGCAACGTTCCGCCTCCGCCCCGGTTCCGGCCGGGCCTGGCACCGTCAGGAGCGTGCGGCGTCGAAGGCGAGGGCGGCGGCGCCCACCATGCCGGCTGCGGAGCCGAGTTCCGCCCGGACGAGGTCCACATCACGGAAATTCGGCAAGGCGCGCCGGCGGATCGCCTCGCGGATCCCCGGTTCCAGCAGGTCGAGGAGCGCCGACACGCCGCCGCCCACGACGACGCGCCGGGGCGAGAAGAGGTGGAGCAGGTTGACGACGCCGATGCCGAGCCATCGCGCCTCGGCCTCGAACCGCTCCCCCCCCCGCGCGCCCCCCCGCCGGGCGCCCCCCCCCCTTTGGGGGCCCGACGGGGGCTCGGCGCCGGCAAGCGCCGCGATCAGGGAGCCCGGGCTGTCGCGCAGCGCCGTCCGCGCGGCCCGGCCGAGCGCCGTGCCGGAGGCCAGCGCCTCCCAGCAGCCGCGATTGCCGCAGGCGCAGGGCTCGGAGGTATCCGAGACGGTCATGTGCCCGACATGCCCGGCCAGCCCCATGCGCCCGCGAAGCAGCCGCCCGCCGCTCACCACGCCGCCGCCGATGCCGGTGCTGACGGTGATGTAGACGAAGTCGTCGAGGCCCCGGCCAGCCCCGTGCCGCCACTCGCCGCGCGCGGCGGCGTGCCCGTCATTGTCGAGCGTGACGGGAAGTCCCGTGAGCTCCGCCAGCGGACCGGCGAGCGCCGCGCCGTTCCACCCCGGCAGGGTCGGCGGCGTCAGCAGCACGCCGCGCTCCGCGTCGAGCGGACCGGGCGCGCACAGGCCGATGGCGACGGCCCTGGCCTCGCCCGCGACGGTCTTGGCCATGGCTGCCATGGTCGTCAGGGCTTTGGCGGGACCGCCCGCGACGTCGGTCGCCCTGCCTTCCTGGGCCAGAACCCTGCCATCCTCGGCGACGAGGCCGACGCGCAGCTCCGTGCCGCCGAGGTCGATGCCGACCGCGTGCCTCACCGGGCGGCGGCTCCGCCCGGGCCCGGCAGGGCGCGCGCCCAGGCGATGCGGGCGCCGAGGTCCGGCGCGCCGAAGGCCAGCGAGCCCATCACCACCGTCTCCGCGCCGCTGGCGCGCAGCACCGGCACGGTCGACTCCCGGATGCCGCCGTCGGCGGCGAGGATGATGCGGTCGGAGAGCCCCGCCTCGGCGATGAGCCCGCGTGCGCCGGCGATACGGCCGGGCGCCTCGGGGGCGAGCCCCTGGCCCTTCACGCCGATGGCGGTGCCGAGCAGCGTGACGAAGCGCAGGCGGCCGAGCCACGGCTCCACCTGTGCCACCGGCGTCTCGACCCGCAGGACGAGCCCGGCTGCGACCCCGAGCCGGTCCATGAGGTCCAGCGCCTGCGGCAGAACGGCGGCGTTCTCCACATGGGCGCTGATGACGTCCGCCCCCGCTTCCGCGAATTGCTCGATCTGCGAGAGAAGGATGTCGTCGGTCACCATCAGGTGCACGTGGATGGGCATGTCGGTGACCCCACGCACCCGCGCCACCTGGTCGGGGAAAAACAGGAAGGCCGGCGCGAAATGGCCGTCGGCGACGTCGACATGCAGCACGTCGGCATGGCCCTCGATGCGGGCAACGTCGTCCGCCAGCCTGATCAGGTCCGCCGACCACAGCGAGAACTCGCAGAGGAGCCGGTCCCCTGGCAGCTGGTCCAGTCTCTCGCGCGCGGTGCGGGGCATCGGGGTCTCCGGTCAGTCGACAGTGTCGAGGAAGGCGAGGAGCGCGGCGCGGAACTCCTGCAGGTAGCGGGCCTTGTCGAGCGCCTTCGGCGTGATCTCGACGAGCCGTGCGCCCGGGATCAGCCCGGCCAGCGTCCGCGCGTGGGCCAGCGGATGGATGACGTCGCGCTCATGGCCGATGACGAGGGTGGGCACGCGGATGGCCGCGACCTCCTCCGGCGTGACGCCAGGCCCGTCGGCCGCGATGGACCTCAGCAGCGCGGCGGTGACCGTGATCGGCTCGCGGGAAAAGAAGGATTCGAGCGAGGCGAGGTTGTCCGGCGCCTCGCGGGCCAGCCTTTCGCGCAGCGGCGCGGCCTGGAACATGGCCTTCGCCTGCTCCCGGGTGTGGTTGGCCAGGAGCTCCCCGACCACGGCGTTGGGCCCCAGGGAATCCGGGGCGGCCTCCGTCACCCAGGCGGGGCGGGCGAGGACGAGGGCCCTGACCATTTCCGGCCGCGTCACGGCGAGGCGCAGCGCGATGGCCGCCCCCATGGAGATGCCGCCGACGACCGCGCTCTCCACGCCGCGCGAGGCCGTTGCCGCGGCGACGTCGCCCGCGAAGGTGGCGATGGAGAAGGCGGAGGGGTCGCCCGGCTCCGACCCGCCATGGCCGCGGCATTCCAGCGTCAGCCGCCGCCGCGGCAAGGACGGCGGGAAGACCTCGGCGATCTGCTCCTCGCTGCCGCACAGGCCGTGCTGGAAGACGAAGGCCGGCTCCTTCGTGCCGGCATCGACGAGGCGCAGATGGACGCCGTGGCGATTGACGACGTGTTCGGTTCCTTCCATGGCCCTGGCTCAGCCCCGGTCGGCCAGCAGGCGGCGCAGCCAGGACGCGACGCCCGGCGCCTCGGCGGCCGACAGGCCGTGCGTGACGAGCGGCCCGTCGAAGCCCGCGGCGCGCAGGCGGCCGATGAAGTGGGGAAAGTCGACGACGCCCTTGCCCGCCGTGGCGAAGCCGCCGTCGGGCGAGCGGTCCTTCGCATGCGCCATGGCGATGCGGTCGCCGAGGAGATCGACGGCCTCCTCGACCAGATGCCGGCGCTCGTCCTCGCGCGCCACCTCGAACAGGTTGGCGGGGTCCAGCACGACGCGGATGCGGGGGGAGCGCAACGCGTCGATCAGGCGGCGGGCGGCGGGCGCGCCGTCGATCACGTTGGCCAGCTCGGGCTCGACGCCGAGGTCGAGGCCGTGCGTTTCAGCCATCGCGACCGCCTTCTCCATCTCGGCGAGAAGGTCGCGCCAGGCCTCGGGCGTCCCGTTGTCCGGGTGCGCCCGCCACTGGTCGTCCGGGTCTCGCGTGCCGGTGCACAGCGTCACCAGCCGCGTCCCCATGGCGGCGCAGGCCCCGGCGATGGCCTCCAGCCGGCGAAGCCCCGCCGCGCGGACGGCCAGGTCAGGGTGGATCATGTTGTAGGTGCCGGAGACGGCGGCCACGGAGACGCCGGTCGCTGCCGACGCCGCGGCCACGCCCGCCGCGAGGGCGGGCGGAACCTCGTCCGGCATCGAGGGCAGGCCGAGGCAGGCCATGTTGAACTGCACGGTCTGGTAGCCGGCGTCCCTCGCGGCGGCGAGCACCGTGGCGGCGTCGGTGCCCTCGAAGGTCTTGGCGAAGATGCCGGGCTGCATTCAGAGCCCTCCCGACACGTCGGCGAGCTTCACGGCTTTGCCGCTCCGCGCCGACTCCGCGATGGCCACCATGGCCCGCACGGAGGCGATGCCGTCCTCGACATCGGCGCCCTCCATGGGCACGCCCTTCAGGATCGCGTCGGCGAAGCCCTCCACCTGGCGGCGGTAGAAATGGCCGTCGGCACCGAGGACCCGGCGGGTGGTGGCGCCCTTCTCGTGGAAGATGTCGACGTCGCTCGTCTTGTAGTACCAGGGATTGTAGGTCTTCCCCAGCACGCTGCCGTTCTCGCCGTAGATCTGGAAGCCCTCGTGCCAGTCCATCCGCACGGCGACGGTGAGGTCGAGATGGCCCAGCGCGCCGGAGGCGAAGGCCACGTCGACGAACCAGCAATAGGCGCCGAAGCGCTCGCGCAGCCGCGCCTCCACCTCGACGATGTCGCCGCCGAAATAGCGCGCGGTGTCGATGAGGTGGCAGCCATGCGCCAGCATGAAGTACTTGCGCAGGTCCGCCTTGGGGTTCTCGGCGGGCTTGCGCGCCTTGGCGCTCGTCACCATCAGCGGCTGGACGGCGTCCGTCATAGGATAGCGATGCGTGCTGTCGCAGTACCAGGCCTTCAGCGCCAGCAGCTCGCCCATCTCGCCGTCGATGAAGGCCTTGGCGGCCTGCAGCCCGGCGTCGAAGCGCTTCATGTGCCCGACCTGGAGCACCTTGCCGGAGCGCTCCACCTCGGCGCGCAGCGCCTCCACCTCCTCCACCGTCACGCCCAGCGGCTTCTCGCACAGCACGTGCTTGCCCGCCTGAAGCGCGCGGATGGCGGCGGGCACGTGGAAGGCGTCCGACGTCGCCACGATGACCGCCTCGAGCTCGGGATCGGCCAGCATGGCGTCATAGTCGGCGAAGCTCTTGCGTGGCGCGTGCGTCCACGCCATCCGTTCGCGCAGATCGTCGGCCACGTCGCAGATGGCATGGAGCTCGGCATTGCGAGCTTTCGTGCAGCTCTCGAAATGCGCGGCCTGGGCGATGGGTCCGCAGCCCAGCACGCCAACGCGGAGGAGCCGGTCTTCCTTTTTGGGCAACGATGTCTCCTTGTGGGGCAGTAGGCAGTAGGCAGTAGGCAGTAGGCAGTAGGCAGTAGGCAGTAGGCAGTAAAAAGAGACGCGATCGGACAGATCAGATCAATCAGAAATTTACTCAGGAAAAAGGCTTAATACTGACTATCGTCTACTCGCTACTGCCTACTGCCTACTGCCATCTCATCCACCCACCATCAGCCGCACGATCTCGTCCGGGTTGGTGTCGGCGATGCGGCGCTCGCCGGCGAGGATGCCGCGCCTCAGCACGACGATTCGGTCGGACACGGCGAAAATGTCGCCGAGATTGTGCGAGATGAAGACGACGCCACGCCCCTGCGCCTTCAGCGCGTGGATCAGCGCGATCACCTTGCGCTGCTCGGGCACGCCCAGCGCGGCGGTGGGCTCGTCCATGATCATCAGCTTGGCGTCCCAGTAGAGCGCCCGGCCGATGGCGACAGCCTGCCGCTGGCCGCCCGAGAAGTTGCTCACGGGCGCGTCGAGGCGCGTCACGTGGAAGTCGAGCCTCGCCATGGTCTGGCGCGCCGCTTCCGCCATCTTGGCGCGGTCGAGCACGGGCAGGATGCCGAACGCCTTTCGCACAGGCTCGCGGCCGAGGAAGATGTTGGCGCCGATCGGCAGGTTGTCGGCCAGGGCGAGGTCCTGGTAGATCGTCTCGATGCCGATGTCGCGCGCCTCGTGGGGCGTGTTGAAGCGGACGGGATTGCCGCCGAAGCGCAACTCGCCGTCGTCGGGCTGGTAGACGCCCGAGATCGTCTTGATCAGCGTCGACTTGCCCGCGCCGTTGTCGCCGGCCAGCGCGACGACCTCTCCGGCATGGACCTTCATCGAGACGCCGTCGAGCGCCTGCACGCCGCCGAAGCGCTTGGAGACGCCGCGCGCCTCCAGGATCGGGGTTCCCGCTTCAGTCATTGCTGCGCTCCCCCGTCAGGCGGCGCTGGCTCTGGTCGACGAGCACCGAGATGATGATGACGACGCCGACGGCGACGAACTGCCAGAACGGCTCGACATTGATGAAGACGAGACCGTACTGGATGACGGCGATGACGAGCGACCCGGCGACCGTGCCGAGGATCGTGCCCGACCCGCCGAAGAGGCTGGCGCCGCCGATGACGACGGCGGCGATGGAGTCGAGCAGCAGCGGCTCGCCCGCCTGCGCCGCGCCGGCGGTGAAGCGCGCCGCGTAGAGCACGCCGCCGATGCCCGCGCAGACCGCCGAGAGCAGGTACAGTTTCAGCGTGTGGCTGCCGAGGTCGATGCCGGCGCGCGCCGCGGCCGTCCGGCTCGCCCCGATGGCATAGGTGTGCTGGCCGAAGCGCGTCTGCGACAGCATGTAGTGGATGACGAGCACGATCAGCGCCGTGATCAAGACGACGATGGGGAAGCCCAGGACGCGGCCATTGCCGAGCGCAGCGAACCACTCGTTGGAAACCGGGACCGTCGTGCCGCCGGCCAGCAGGAACGCCGCGCCGCGGCACACGCCGAACATGCCGAGCGTGCCGATGAATGGCGGAACTTTGAGGCGCGAGATCAGCAGGCCGTTGACCAGGCCCGGGACGAGAGCCACAGCGATGCCGGCCCCGATCCCCACCAGCATGGCAAGCGGTGCGGGCATGTAGAGGGCCGCCACGTTGGCGCCGTGCGCGGCGATGACGGCCGCGAGCCCCATGGTGAAGCCGACCGACAGGTCGATGCCGCCGGAGATGATGACGAAGGTCTGCCCCAGCGCCAGCAGCAGCGGTGCCACGGCGAAGATCGACACGGACTGCAGGTTGAAGGTCGAGAAGACGAAGGTCGCGCCGAAGGCGATGCGCGCCCACGCCTCGAAGAACACCAGCAGCAGGGCGAGGAACAGCCACGCCCGTGCCCCCGCGATGAAGGCGAGGATGGCCTTGCCGCGCGAGGCGTCAGGCGTGGCCGTGTGCCGTGTCGTGTCGAGGGGCGGAGCGGTCATGGGCGGCTCGCGGTCAGGGTCGGATGACGGCCGAGCCGTCGGGAGATAATGAGGCGCGGCGGAGAGGGGTCCGCCGCGCCTGCGGCCCGCGCGAGAGGGGAGGTCGCGCGAGCGGTTGTCCTCAGTTCTGGTAGACGAACTTGGCGATCTCGGGCTTGTCGATGTTGGACTTGTCCATGACCGTGAAGCCCGTGCCGATGGCGCTCGGGATCGAGTTGCCGGTCAGGTGGGCATAGGCCGCGATGACGCCGAAGTAGCCGATCTCGGCCGGATGCTGGGCGATGGCGAGGTCGACGAGGCCGGTCTTCAGGTTGTCGACGATGGAGGTCGGCGCGTCGAAGGCGACGACCCTCACCTTGCCGGTCTGGCCGGCCTGCTTGACGCCGTTGGCGGCGCCAAGGGCCGAGAACAGGTTGGCGCCGAAGACGCCTGCGAGGTCGGGATTGCGGGCATAGACCGACTGCAGCTGCGAGGCGGCCTTGTTGGCGTCGTTGTCGTTGAACTGGGTGTCGAGCACGGTGATGCCGGGATAGGCCTTCATCGCGTCCTTGAAGCCCTGCTCGCGCTGGTCGGTCGTCGAGATGCCGGGCTTGACGTTGGAGACGTAGACCTTGCCCTTCTCGCCGATCGCCTTGGCGAGCGCGATGGCGGCCAGCTTGCCGCCGAGGATGTTGTCGGAGGCGACGTAGGAGAGCGGGAAGTCGGCATTGCCCGAGCCCGTCTGGTACACGCCCGTGCCGATGAAGGTGTCGACCGTGATGACGGGGATGCCCGCCTCGGCGGCCTTCTTCAGCGGCTCGACGAGCTGCACCTTGTCGGTCGGGGCGATCAGGATGGCGTCCGGCTTCTTGGCGATCACGGCGTCGAGCACCGGCACCTGCTGCACCGGATTGAACTCGGGAGCGCCCTGGAACATCACCTCCGCACCCACGGCCTTCGCCGCGGCCTCGGCGCCCTTGCGCATGGTGATGTAGAACGCGTCGGTGGTCAGGCCCGGGATCAGCGCGATCGTGAACTTCTTGTTCTGGGCGCTGGCGGCGCTTGCGCCGAGGATGGCGGCGGCGCCGATGGCAGCGGCCGCAACGGTGGCAAACAGCTTCTTCATGTCGTTCCCTCCTGTCGGCGCGCACCATGGCGCGCCCTTTGGTCTTGATGGTCCGGAAAGACTCAGGCGCTTGTCCCGCGCCGGTTCACGGTGACTGCCTCCTTTCCCCGCCGATCGCGGGCTGGTGGTGCGAGGTCCCGCAGCCCCGGCCCTTGGTCGACAGGGACATGCAGGGTCGGGAAGGCCCGGCGCGGATGAACCCGGTCAGGCCCCGCGCGGCTCGTTTCGGCTGCGAGAACGAAGAAGACCATGGCTCAGCCGCTCGCCACGGAACGGCCGGCGGTGCGGCGGATGTCGTCCGTCACTGTCCTTCCTCCCGGCGCGTCGCGGCTCTCCGGCTCGCTCGTCTGGTGAAAGGCTAGGAACAGGCTTCGTCCGTGTCAACGCGAAAGTTTACGCGCGCAAAAATTGTTGACTTCGTCTCGCGTGCCGCCGAACCTCGCCCGGAGGCCGGACGAGGGTGGACGGGACAGGGCCTGCAGGGAGGACGCCGGAGACCGGCGTGGATGGACGGATGTCCGAGCGCAGGATCAGGACGATGGACGAGTTCGCCAGCGCCAGCGGGCTGTCGCGGCCGACCGTCTCCAAATACTTCAACGATCCCGCCAGCGTCCGGAAGACCACCCGAGACCGCATCGAGGAGGCTCTGAAGGAGTGGGACTACCGCCCCAACCTCTTTGCCATGAACCTCAACCGGCGTCGTCCGCGGATCATCGGCGTGATCGTTCCCCACACGACGGACCCGTTCTACGCCGAACTCGTGCGCCACATCGAGACGCGCTGCATCCGCGAGGGCTATCTCGCCATCGTCCTGAGCTCGCACGGTGACCGGCAGCTCGAAGCGCGTGCCATCGAGACGCTTCTCTCGTTGAAGATCGCCGGCGCCATCGTCGCCCCGCTCGGCTTCGACTCGGACCTCGACCTGATCCGCTCACTGCAGGACCGGATCCCCATCGTGTTCATGGATTCGCGGCTCGACGACGAGACGGCGTTCGTCGGAACCGACCACGACCAGAGCGTCGGCCTCATGGTCGACTATCTCGTCCGCACGGGGACGCCGCCGACCTTCTTCGACATGCCGGACGTGAACCATAATGGCCGAGACCGTCACGAGGCCTATGCGGCGGCGATGATCCGGCTCGGGCTCGAGCCCCGCTTCGTCTCGATGGTGCACGACAGGGACTGGAGCTTCGAGGAGATCGGCCACCGCGAGACCCTGCGCGTTCTCGACGGACCCGGCTTCGCCACCACCACCGTCCTGTGCGCCAATGACCGGCTGGCCTTCGGGGTGATGGCCGCGGCCTTCAACCGCGGCCTGCGCGTGGGTCGCGAGCCCGGCTGCGATCTGCGTGTAGCCGGCCATGACGACCACCCGCTGAGCCGCTACACCTGCCCGCCCCTGACCACCGTCGCCCAGGATTTCGACAGGCTGGGAACGCTCGCCACCGAGACGTTGCTCGCCCGCATCGGCGAGGAGGGCGACGAGCAGCACGCCGCCCCGCCGCCGCTGCAGCAGCGCCTCGAGGCGAGGCTGATGATGCGCGGTTCCGCCTGACCTTCCGCAACGCCGAACACCCGGAACACGCCATGCCCAGCCTCACCACTGCCGAACGCCGCGGCTACCAGCAGATCTGCGGTGCCAACGGAGCCATCATGGCGATCGCCTGCGACCAGCGCGGCGGCATGCGCGAGATCCTCGCGCCTCCCGAGGAGCGGTCGAAGATCACCGACGCCATGCTGGGCGAGACCAAGTCCGACATCGTTTCCTGCCTGGCCAACCACGCCTCCTGCGTCCTCCTCGATCCACTCTGCGCCGTGCCGAAAGTCGTCGACGACGGCGTGCTGGCACGCGACGTCGCCCTCCTGATCGGGCTCGACGCCTCGGGCTACGACACGAACGAGAAGGGATACCGCTTCTCCCGCCTTTCCCCCGGCATCACGGCGCGGAAGGTGCGCGAGCTCGGCGGAACGGGCGGCAAGATCATGGTCTATCTCCGGCCGGACGCGCGCGGGGCCGATGACCACAACATCACCATCCTCGAGCGGTGCATCGCCGATTTCGCCGATGAGGACCTGCTCCTCGTCGTGGAGTTTCTCACCTACGCGCTGCCGGGCGAAAGCAAGGAGGCCTTCGCGGCCGCCATTCCCGGAATCGTCGAGGAGGGAACACGCCGCTGCGTCGCCCTCGGGGCGAAGGTCCTCAAG
>JAESFG010000666.1_pt1 | contig 11889 bp, 11 predicted proteins | sample 9269371 | NCBI WGS metagenome assembly JAESFG01 (sample SAMN14506227, study PRJNA617093) | algae metagenome | isolation source: Aetokthonos hydrillicola CCALA 1050 (B3-Florida) and co-occurring... | place: USA: South Carolina | collected 2013-01-01 | reverse complement strand
GGTTTAAGGTAGCCATCCAGTTTGGTGGCATCGTTGGTAAGTATCCAGTTCTTATCGCTGGTACTTAATATAATACCCGAAGCTTTAAAACTTTGTTTAAGGCTATCCAGTTTTCTGCTGCCGTATAAGCCCAGCAGTTTATTGGCGGTAGCGGCGTCTGCTACGGGCAGGTTTATCAAAAAGCTAAAAGAAGGGCTTATGTTCAGGCCTTTTGTGCCGGAAGTGTCTTTGTTTACCAGGGTAAAATCGCTGATTACCGCAGCGATCTGTCCTTTAAAAGCCAGGGCCAGGTCTTCAACCTGCAGGCCGCTTTTTTTAGGCAGCATCAGGTTGGCAATGGCATCTAAGGAAAGCTGGCTGGCAAAAACCGGTAATACCTTGGGGTTAAAAGAAGTTACAAAGCAGGCGTTAATGTTTTGAGAAGGGTAATTGGTTATGAGGCTCAGGTCGGCTTTTTCAGTAGGGTATTCTTCAAAAATGGCATTCACTGCATTGTTGTAAAAAACGTCTACATCTGTTTTTACTTTACCTCTTTCAAAAAACAGGCTGGTGGCAAAATAGTTGTTGCTAATAAGGTCTGAAAGGCCACCCAGCGGCATTTGTGCCAGCATAGGGTAAAGCTGTTCAATATTCACCCACGAAAAAACATGGGCTGATTTTGCCAGTACATCCTTAAAGTATTGGATAGCGGTAATGCGTTGGTAGTCTTCCAGGTTATACCAGCTTTCAACAGAAGAAGCCACTGTTTTAAAAGCACTGTTTATAAGGGCTGTGTCGTTTACGGGTTTGCTGTGTGGAAAAACAATAGTGGTATCTAATTTGGCAGCGGCAGCAACGGTTGAATCCAGTTTAAGGGTATCCTGTACAGGCGGCAGGGTAAAGTTATAATAGGTGTACACAACAGACTCCTTATTCCACGATACCAGCACATGGTCACCCAGTTTCCTGTACTTGCAGCCATCGGCTTCTATGGTCTTGCTTTGTTCTGCTGTACGGGCAAAAAGCGTATCAATTTGTTTTTCGCTGGTTAAGGTGCCCAGCAGGTTGGTCATTTCAATATTGGTTCCTTCATTATCCCTTTTTTTAACGGTAAACACATACAGCGGTTTACTTACGTCTATGTTGCTGTGTTTAATCAAATCAAACCCCGGAACCTCGTTGGTTTTGGTTATCCTGTTAACTTGTGCTATAATAGAGTCAAATGAAATACCCGACTCCTGTAGTGAATCTTTAATCAGGGGCAGGTTTAAACAAACAACAGTTGCTGCGTCTTTGGGTATCAGGTTCAACTGTTTGGGCAGTTGTTTACCGCAAGAGCATAGTATAAGGATAAATAAAGGTAGCCAGTACCTGGAAAGTTGTCTCATGATACAGGTGTTTACGCGTTACATACGTCTGTTGTAAAAATAGAATTTTACTTACAGCTTATAACAGAAAGCCCTGCAATATGCAGGGCTTCTTTGTTATGTTTTTTTAAAAAAGGATAAATAGCTTATTTATCGGTAGGAGAGGTAACAGCAGCAACAGAATCTGCTACAGCTGGTTCCATATCACGATACATGGCTGTGCGGGCTGTTTCCTGTGCTTTGGCTTCTTTGGCCAGGCTTATAAACATTTTGGCTACTGTAACCAGGCTATTTTGTTTTTCATCTTTAAAGGTAACTGCTCCTTCAGAGAATGACTTTTTACCGTCAAACTTTTCGCTTACAAAGTAGGCATCTTTAAAAGTAGCATTAACAATGTCGTAGTACTTTTTCTGGTCTGGTGTAGATATCATGTTGGCAAAGCCGCCAATAAGCGATTGCAGGTTTAAATAAAATGCACCGCTTTTGCCTTTTACCTTACTCATAATTTTGTCGTCAACCACCATTTTAGATGTTTTGGCAACATAGGCACTATAAGTAGCAGAATCACTGGCCAGGATGATGTTTTTATCATCTGCCTGTAAATACAAGCCTTTCATCTCTTGCATTTGGGGGTTCAGTTTGTACACTGCACCAGACTTTACAATAACGTTTGTCTCAATCGCTTTCTCCATAATCTTACGGTAGGCGGCAACATCTCCAACGGGTATGTTCAGCAGCATTTTGTAAGAAGGTTGTGGAGAAGGGTTGTAATAACCAAAATCACTGCCCGGAGGCGGTGGCGGAGGTTGTATCAACGCAAAATCAGATACGGCAAGGGCAATATCACCTTTCATCATTTTGAAAATCTCGTCGGTGCTTAAGCCAGATTTGCTTAGGAAAGCATCTGCCAGGCCTTTTACCTCCAACTCTTTCAGTATGCCGCTGAACAACTGGGGGTCAAAAGACATAAGCATAAAACCATTCACGTTTTTAGAAGGATAGTTTTCCAGTAAATCGGTTTTAATTTCAGGGGTTTTGTAAGTCTTAAACAGGTTGGCAACAGTAGCGTTGGGGTAAAAGTCACCGTCAAAAACCAATTTACCATCCTCAAAGTTAAAAGTACCGGTACTGTAATTGTCTTTTACCATTTCTTTCAGCTTAGGTGTAGAAAATGGCAAAGCACCTAGCATACCAGAAATATTATTGGTAGAAGAGAACATATAACCATCTGCTTTTTTATTGAACATGTCTTTAAAAATGGCTACAGATGCAATAGACTCCTCTTCTTTCTGGGTATAGTATTTTTTAACAGTGGCCCTTAATTCATCTTCCTTTTTAGACATATCGGGCATAATCGGTGCACCAGATGTGTCATACTCCCACTGTATCTTTTTCTCGTATCCTGTAAAAATCACGTTCTTGTCATTCCACGAAATGGCTAAAGAAGAGCTTTTCAGCAGGTAGCTGAAATTGGCTTCCTTCACAATCTTTTCGTTCTTCAGGTCTTTGTTGGTCTTTAAAAAGTTTTCAAACTTGGCAACATCCTTTAATGTACCAATCACGTTAAAGCTGGTAGCATCTTCTTTGCCGGCAGCCGTAAATGTCTGGTCAATAAACAAAAAGCTTTTGTTATCCCAGTCAATGGCTTCTTTCAGGCCTTCTATTTCTTTCAGGCCTTTGTTCAGTTCAGCCGTATCATTACCCATGATTTCCTTTACGGCAGTCTGAAAATCTACATTACCCTTTTTTAATTTTTCGTGCATGCTGTTTATGTCCAGCACAACTACGTAAGAAGCGTTTTTGGGTATCAGCTTCGCTTCATTAGGTACTTTTTTACCGCAAGATGCCAATGCTGCTACAACAACCAGCAAAAAAGCAACCTGCTTTAATTTGAAATTCATACAATTTTAGTTTGATACGAAGATAGAACCTAAACACATATACCATTTGCCGCCCGTAAAGAATATTTGCCAGTTCACCATATAAATCGTAATACATATAACCATTAAAGGGTATGCCCGCCTAAATAGCAATGCTTGTTTACTTTTGCAGCATGAACTTATTTGACCAACAATTACAGCACCTGGTTACAGAAGCCCTGCACGAAGACATTGGCGAGGGCGACCACTCTACCTTAAGTTGTATACCGCCACATAAAAAAGGCAAGGCCGTACTTAAAATAAAACAAGATGGCATATTGGCCGGTGTAGATGTTGCCCGTAAAATCTTTTCCATGCAAAACGCCCAAAGCGTTTTTACTGCCTTTAAAAAAGACGGCGATGCCATGCACAACGGCGAAATAGCTTTTGAGGTAGAAACAGGCATACACACCATACTGCAATGCGAGCGGCTGGTACTTAACTGCATGCAACGCATGAGCGGTATTGCCACCCTTACCCACACCTACACCCAAAAACTGCAGGGCTACCATACACGCCTGCTCGATACCCGTAAAACCACACCCAACTTTCGCCTGCTCGAAAAAGAAGCCGTGCGTATTGGCGGCGGCACCAACCACCGCTTTGGCCTGTACGATATGATTATGCTTAAAGACAACCATATTGATTACAGCGGCGGCCTCATACCGGCTATAGAACGTGCATATGCCTACGTACAACAACACAAGCCCGGCCTTAAAATTGAAGTAGAAACCCGCTCCCTGCAAGATGTAGAAACCGTATGCAACATGGGCAAAGGCAAAGTGTTTCGTATTATGCTAGACAACTTTACGCCGCAACAGGTGGCTATGGCAGTGCAATACATTAACAGTGCGTTTGAAACCGAGGCCAGCGGCGGCATTAACCTGGATACCATTGAAGCCTATGCCCAAACCGGTGTAGATTATGTAAGCGTGGGCGGCTTAATACACCAGGCCCGTAGCCTAGACCTAAGCCTCAAAGCCGTAATACTGTAAACAACCTTGTATGAGCAAAAAAAACAAACCAGACAATATGGGCTTTGTGTACAGCACCAACCCCAACTTTAGCTTTGACCACCAAAACCAATCACCGCAGGAAACACTGCCCCCCGCCCATCAAAAGCTACGTATACAACTGCAAACCAAACACCGTGCAGGCAAAGCAGTAACGGTGGTCATGGGTTTTATAGGTGTAGAAGACGACCTGCAGCAACTGGCCAAACAACTTAAAAACTCTTGTGGCACCGGCGGCAGTGCCAAAGATGCCGAGATCATTATCCAGGGCGACCAGCGAGACAAAATTCTGCAATGGCTACAAAAAAACGGCTACACCAACGCTAAAAAAATATAGGTTATAAAGGGCGGCAACTGCCGCCTTTTTTGTTGCCCGCCCCATCTGTTCACCCGCTACCATTTTTATTGCCCCAACTGTAGTAATACTATTGGGCACCGGTTGCGTCGCACACTTGTACTAAAGCAAGTAAATTGGGCAATTGGTTTATTGGTTAAACGGGTGTACTAATAACCCTGTTAACCAATAAACCAATTAACTTGTTGCAGTACAATCGTCCATAAAGCCAGCTACACACAGGCAAATGAAAGCGGAAGTTCTTTCAAAGGAAGTTTTAGGCGGCGTTTATATGGTTACGCTCCTACGGAGTTTGTTTGCTTTTGTGCTTGCTATGCTTTAATACGCCGCCACGCTGTGGCTTTGTCCTCATGGCCAGCCACGCCATCTGTTTTTCAGCCCTGTAAGGGCGTAACATGAATAGTTGTGTAGTTTAAAGGGTTTGATAAAGCTCCGTAGTAGCGTAACAAAAAATCATGTTGCTCGGCCTCACCCCCAACCCCCTCTCCCGCCGGGAGAGGGGGCTTTTACAGCGTTCTGCATTTTGCATTCGGCTTTTTGCCTTTGTGGCTGAGTATTGTTCCTTCAGAGGAAGTGTGCGACGCAAGGGACGATGCCCTGTTTGCTGCTGCTGGTATCCAAAAAAAATTAGCGTGCTTCACAGAGGTCTTGCCAGCGGCTGGTATAACGCGGGCTATGAAAGTTTTGCTGCATCTTCCAGTCTTTGGTGGTGCCACTGCTGGCAAACTTTAGTACATCGTCACGCATGGCAAAGTTTACGTTATCCATCATGTGCATCAGCAGCCTTTCTTTTTGTTTGTTTTGCGGCGTAAACAGGTTGCCCTGTACAGATTGGTCTGGCACCAGGCCGCTAAGGGTTACACCGGCTTTTTTGTACAGGTGGCCCTCTTGAAACAAACGCTCTGTTAGCAGCAGGGCGGGCTTAATAAGGTCGCGGGTAAGGGCGGTGGCTACAGGCAATACCGTATAGCTGCTAAGGCTGGGGCCATGGCGGTAGTGCCTGCCTGTAATGGGGTCTTTGGGTACAATAAATACGCTTACCATTTTGGCCGCACAATGTTGCCGCCGCAGTTTTTCTGCCGCACGCGAGGTGTAAGTGGCTACAGCCTCTTTAATGTCCTTCAGGTCTTTAACGGGTGTGCCAAACATGCGGGTAGTGGCTATCATTTTTTTATTCACCAGTTCTTCCTGCATCATGAGTGAGGGTTTGCCCTTTAACTCGCGTACCAGCTTAATGCCGGTAATGCCACCCAAAAATTGCGATGCCCAGGGCTCGGGCTTCATGCTTACATCGTAAGCGGTATGCAGGTTAAAGCGTTTTAGTTTTTCGGCGTATTGGCCGCCAATGCCCCATATACTTTCTATACTGGTTTGTTTAAGGGCGGCTATACGTTTTTCGTCGTTGTCCAGCAGCATAATGCAGCCTGTTTGCACCTTGTTTTTTTTGGCCAGGCGGTTGGCCACTTTGGCCAGCACTTTGGTAGCAGCCACACCAATAGATACCTTGATGCCCGTCCACATTTCTACCGTGTCTTTAATGTGTTGTATGGTTTGGGGTAACTGGTCTTTGGCAATATGCCGCAGGTTAACAAAAGCTTCGTCTACAGAGTACACTTCTACATTGTCGGCACCGGCCAGCATGCGTAAGGTTTCCATTACCCGCATGCTCATATCGCCGTACAGGTTATAGTTAGAGGAAAAAGTGGCAACCTGGTGCTGTTCAATAAGGTGCCTGTTTTTAAAGTAGGGGGCAGCCATGCCTACGCCCAGGTGTTTGGCCTCATCGCTGCGGGCTATAATGCAGCCATCGTTGTTGCTCAATACTACTACGGGCTTGTTTTCCAGGTCGGGCCTAAATACCCGCTCGCAAGAGCAGTAAAAACTGTTACAGTCTACAATGGCCATCATACGGCATTATTTTTTGCGGTTAAAAGCCTGTAAAGAAGGTTCAATCATGTGTATTACGCAGGTAACCACGCCCCAGGCACGGTACTCGGTAAACTCGCCAATTTCAATGGTGGTATAACGTTTATTTTCGGGTTCCAGGCGGCATTTGTTCATGGTTTGTGCAAAGCGGCGTACCAGCAGTTCACCGTTTACGGCGGCTACAATAATTTTTCCGCCGGCGGCCTTAATGCTCCTGTCTACAATCAGTATATCGCCGGCATAAATGCCTGCCCCTTCCATGGCGTCGCCATTCATGCGAAAAAAATAGGTGGCAGGCTTATTCATAATCAGTTGCTCGTTCAGGTCTATGCCCCGTTCCATATAATCGTCGGCGGCTGCACCAAACCCGGTGGCATTGGCGGTGGGTACATCCCACTGGCTAAATTCTTTACTGCCTTTGTAGGCGGCGGTGTAAAAGGTGTCCCTATCCATAGTTGTATATTTTTAAGCCAATTAATTTAGCAATTTTATGCCAAAAAAATTGGCATAAAAAATTTTGTTGAACTTTTTTTGCCGCCTTTTCACCAACCGTTTCAGGCATAAGCTGTTGTGCAAATACAACAATGCCGGCACCTTTAAAAGGTGCCGGCATTGTACTGCAAAAGGGCTGTTAAGCCTGTTACAAATATTTTTCGGGTACCGAGTGCAGGCCAATGCGGTTGCCTTCGGTATCTATAATAATGGCCATATAGCCATACTCGGGCCCTATTTCGGTTTTGGGTAAAACAATAGAGCCGCCAGCCGCCTCTACCTTATCCAGCACATGCTGTACATCGGGGTTGCCGTTCAGGTAAATAAGTACGCCGGCTGTGGCAGATGGTTGGTGAAAGCCCTGCTGGGCCTCTACCACACAACCGCTAATGTTTACCATATTGTCTTTTACCGGAAACACCCGCATGCGGTAATCCGGCATATCCAGCACGGTAAGTTGTACATCAAACAAGGTTTCATAAAACGTAGTAGCACGTTGTAAGTTGGTGGCCGGTATTTCAAACCAGCTAATGGCACTTGAGTAGTTCATGTATAATGTTTTAAACGGTTAGGCTTGCCGGTTTTTTTGTAAACGATGATAGCTAACGTAAGATACCATAAGCACCAGCAGTACAACAAGCGGAAAAAAGGTTTGGCCATTCATACCATCTACCACTGCATGGCTTACAAAGGCGGCAATAAAGTTGAAACAGAAACCCGCATAGGCCCACTCTTTTAGGGCACCTTTAAAAAACGGAAGTATCAGCACCAATGCACCGGCCACTTTAAAAACGGTGAGCATGATGCGAAAATAATCGGGGTAACCCAGGTGGCGTATGCCTTCTTTGGCAAGGTCTGAGTTAGAGGTAAGTGCCGGCATTACGCCTTCAAACAAAAAAATGAGTATGGTGGCTACCCAATAAATTACGGCTGTGGATTTGTTTTTTTTGGTCATGTTGTTTAATTGGTTGTGTTGCTTTTTATGGATACCGTATAAGTACGTTGCCCGCTATATTTTTTGGAGACCGGCAGCAGGAATGCTATGCAACACCGGTTGCGTCGCACACTTGGGCTTAAGGAAGTCATATCGTCATTGGTCAGTAAGTCAATAAGTAAAACACTAGCTGCTTACACCTACCTTAATGACTTACTGACTATTGACTTACTGACTTGCAGATGCCCATGGCACCTGCAGTACAAGTGTGCGACGCAATAGGTGTTACATAGTACTACTTCAGTTGATTTCCTAATCATGGTAACGGGTAACACGGCTACGTAGTTGTACTATCGCCACAGGCCCAGTATGGCGCCCATGAGTATAAGCGATACTACGCTGTAGCCGCCGTTGATGAAAATGAGTTTCCAGCTTTTTTGCTCAAACAGGCTGTGTATGGCAATGGCGGCAAACGTCCAGATACCGGTAAGGAACCCGGCTGTCATACCCCAGCTCATGTTGGGTGTAGGGGCACAATCGCCACATTTTTGGGACGGTGAAGCCAGGAACATGGCCAGGTTTACCGCCATAAGCAAAGAAAATACGGCCGTAAAACCAAAGGCCCTGGACTTGTTGCTTTTTTGCAACTGCTCTTGCGTAAAACCGTTTTCACGCATCCAGATATTGCCAAACAATTGCGGTGAATACCAGATGCCGCCGGCAATAAAGGCCGACAAACCTGCTACCAATACCGCCAGCCAGTTGATGGAAGCTACATTCATAAGGTTGATTTAAATTGGGGGTTAAAAATGATGTAGTGTAAGCTAGCTTTATAAACTTTACACGCGTATAACAAAATGCACCAACACTGGCACCATGCCGATGAAACAGCAAACCATAACGACGAAGTGGCTTAGAGACCATGAAAAGCTGAACGATATTGGCATACGTGCCGTATTGGTGCCCTTGTTTGGTATTGGCATACCACTGATTGTTAACCTGGTACCACACGAACATTTTACACACTGGCAAATTAAGCTAAGCTACCTGTACACCATTGTAATGTCCTGGCTTATTTATGAGGGTACCCGCTTTTTGCAATTTACACTACGCACCTATTTTGACTGGTTTAAAAAGCCTATACGCAAGCTGCTGGCCTTTTTGCTGGTTATTCCTTTTTTTGGTATTGTGGTAAGCGTATTGTTGCTGGCTGGCTGGTACAATATTTTTATGGATGGGGTTATACAATGGCCGGTAATAAAACAAACCGTAATTGTAATAATGGTGTGTGTACTGTTTTTGGTAAACGTATATGAAACCATTTTTCTGGTACGCGATGTGGCGAATGAAAAAGTAAAGAAAGAACAACTGGAACGTGCCAAGGCAGAGGCTGAACTGCAGGCTTTGAAAAACCAGGTAGATCCGCATTTTGTGTTCAACTCGCTCAATACCTTATCGCACCTGATAGAAACCAACCCCGGCAAGGCACAACGCTTTAACGATAACCTGGCAGATGTGTACCGGTACATGTTGTCTAACAAAAGCCGCGACCTGGTTTTGCTGAAAGAAGAAGTGGCTTTTTTGCGTGATTATTTTTCGCTGTTGCAGATACGGTTTGAACATGCCGTACAACTGCACATGCGTATACCGCAAACACATTTGAACAATAGCCTGCTACCGCCTATTTGTTTACAGGTGCTGGCCGAGAATGCCATTAAACACAATGATTTTAGCGATGCACACCCGCTAATGGTAACCATTGAAAGTACAGATGATGTACTGATTATTAGCAATGAAATGCGTAAGAAGGCGGTGAAGAAGCCATCGTCTAAAATTGGGTTGGAAAACCTGAACGAACGTTATAAACTGCTTACCGGCAAAGCCATTGAAGTAAATGAGGAGGACGGTTATTTTAAGGTAGTATTACCATTGATGTGGCTTGCCTGATACAACTGTTGCACCATGAAAGTAATTATTATAGAAGACGAAAAACCTGCGGCCGAAAAATTATATAAGGCCCTGCTAAAAGCATCGGAAGATGTAGAAGTAGTTGCCTTGCTGAACAGCGTGGCAGATGCCGTAGTATGGCTGCAACAAAATAACCAGCCGGATTTGGTATTTATGGATATTCAGTTAACAGACGGCACTTCGTTTGACATTTTTGAGCAGGCCAATATTACTGCACCGGTAATATTTACCACCGCTTACGATGAATACTGGCAGGAAGCTTTTGAACACAACAGCATTGACTACCTGCTTAAGCCGGTGAAGCCCGAAAAGCTGGAAGCCGCCCTGAAAAAATACCATGCCTTACGCCAGCATTTTGCCGCTAATTTTAAACAATTGCAGCAATGGCAACAACAGGCACAGGCTGCCTATAAAAAACGCTTTTTGGTAAAACGCGGTGCAGAATACATTGCCATTAAAACAGAAGATATTGCCTATTGTTATGCCACCCATAAGCTGGTATGCATGGTAGAAAATAGCGGGCAGAAATACATATTGGATAAATCGCTTTCAGATTTGGAAAAGGAACTGGACCCCGCACAGTTTTTTCGTTTAAACCGTAAATACCTGGCCAGCATTAATGCCGTTAAAAAGATGAAGGCTTATGGCAAGGGCAAGCTGGAAATAGAGTTGCACCCGGCAGTAGATGAAGAGGTAATCATCAGCAATGAAAATGTACCCGCCTTTAAAGATTGGATGGGCAGTTGATGCAGGTATGCTGTATAGGATAGTACCAGTGGCCAAATGTTCTCTAAATTTTTGTGCAATTACTATTGTGCTAAATAGGTATATTTATGCTAATAAGGTATAGCAGCCTTATTGCTTTGCCATATGAAATTAGTACAATGCCCCAGGTGCAAAGGGGAAAACTACTCCAGGAGCGGGGTTGTAAAACAGCGTCAACGCTATTACTGTAAGGATTGCCACTATTATTTTACTGTGCAGAAGGAGGGTAAAAAAATTGATCCTTACTACGTGGTAAAAGCCTTGCAGCTGTATATTGAAGGTGTTACCTTTCGCGAAATTGAACGCATTTTAGGCGTAAGCCATGTAAGTATTATTAACTGGGTAAAGCAGTACAATATACGCCGCCCGGAGTTGATGTACTATCATCCCACCTATAAGGTGCTTACCCACAATGAACTGCTGCAAACCATGCAGGACAAAGCTTTTGTAAAGTCGGCCGGTTTTATGATTACAGAATTGGGCGATAAGTATATGCTGATACGTTGGGAGCGTTTCAGGCCGTAGCGGATTGCAATAAACTATATAATTACCACAGGTATAGCACGTATTTGCAAAGCATCGTTCCTTTTTTGAAAATTAGAGCAATGCTTGCTTAATTCTTTAACCCTTAAAAAACGATTGCTATGCCTGCAAAAAAAAGATTGCTTGCTATGTTCTTTGCATGCACGTTGGCTGCCTCGGGTGCCTATGCCCAGGGTAGTGAAAACTACGGATCCGGCCTCAAAATCAACATCAACCAGGAAGGCTCCAAATTCATCCGCTTCATACTATGGAACCAGATATGGATGCGGAGTGTACAAAACAACCCTGGTACACAAGTAAACGGCGAAAACTCACCCCATACCTGGGATGTTGGTGCCCGCAGGTTGCGTGTACTTACTTATGCCCAGATTAGCCCCCGGTATCTGATCCTGGCACATTTTGGCATCAACAACCAAACATTTGCTTCCGGCGGTGCGGCCGGCAGTGCGGGTACAGGTGCTTATGGTGCCGGTAAAAAACCCGGCATTTTCTTTCATGATGTATGGAACGAGTATGCCCTTGTACCTGCCGTAGACCCTGTTACCAAAAAGCCCAATAAATACAATGTGTATGTTGGCGGCGGCCTGCATTACTGGTGGGGCATTAGCCGTATGAGCAGTGCCATCAC
>JAESFG010000665.1_pt1 | contig 11904 bp, 12 predicted proteins | sample 9269371 | NCBI WGS metagenome assembly JAESFG01 (sample SAMN14506227, study PRJNA617093) | algae metagenome | isolation source: Aetokthonos hydrillicola CCALA 1050 (B3-Florida) and co-occurring... | place: USA: South Carolina | collected 2013-01-01 | reverse complement strand
TCCCTGGTGGGCATAGACGCTCTTGCCGGCATAGGGCTCGAGGACCGAAGGGACGGCCTCCTTCACCTGCAGGAAGAGGGGATCGTTGGACGCCGACATCATCAGCGCGATCCAGCACCGGCGGCCGACGCTGCCGACCCCGACCACCTTGATGGCCGCGTCGACCAGGTGATAGCGGTCCAGCAGGACGCGGCGGTCCTCGGACAGCGTTTCGCGGTAATCGGCGAACACCTGCTTGATCGCCTCCTCGAAGTCGGGTCCGCGCGCCACTTCGGGATGGTAGATCAAGGGCGGCGTGTCGCGGATGCCGAGCCTTCCCCCGACCATGTCGGTGATCTTGGGAAAGTCAGCCTCGGACCCGTCCTGCAGCGCCAGCTTCTGCACGCGCTTGCGGATGCGGAGCCTGTCCCGGGGCGGCGCCAGTTCCATGAGGTCGTCAGCCGTCACCTTGGCGTACCAGACGTCGAGAGGGTGCATCTGCGAATACTCGGCCAGCCGCTTGCGGTAAGTGCGCGCGCAGGCCGTCACGATGTCCCGGCCCGTGTCCTCCGGCAGTCCGTTGGACCGGGCCGCCAGCACGAAGGAGGTCGCCAGCCGCTTCACGTCCCACTCCCAGGGCGCCGGCAGCGTCTCGTCGAAATCGTTGATGTCGAAGAGGATGTTGCGCTCCGGCGTGGCGAAGCCGCCGAAATTCATCAGGTGGCAGTCGCCGCAGGCCTGGACCCTGATCCCGGTGTTCGGGGTGGCGGCGAGATCGGCCGCCATGACCCCCGCCGATCCGCGATAGAAGGCGAAGGGCGACTGGAGCATGCGCCCGTAGCGGATGGGCACGAGTTCGGGGATGCGGTCGGCATCGGCCGCCTGCAGCGTCTCGACAGGATCGGGCCGGCCTTCGGCCTTTTTCCACTTGCCGTGCCGCGTGCGCGGGAGAGAGTCGCGAAGCGCCTTGCCCGCTTCGACGCGCGATCCGGGGGACCGCCCCGGAGGAAAGGCATCCCCGACAGGCCGTTCCCGGGTTCCCGGGCGGCGGCCACCCTTGCCGGAGTCCGGAGCCTGGGTCGGGTTCGCGGACAGCCAAGTTCCCGCTGCGCTTGCCATGATGTGCTCCCCTTTTCCCTGGTGAACAGCGAACGGCTCGCCGCCGCCCCGGCGTACCGTCAGAAGACTTCGGGCACCCGGCGATACTGGTAGTCCGGATCCTTGTAGCCATGCGGCTTCTGCCGCTTGGGAAGGTCCACCTTCTCGGACTTGACCCTCTCGTAGGGGATGCTCGCGAGGATGTGGCTGATGATGTTGAGGCGCGTGCGCTTCTTGTCGTCGGACTGGACGAAATGCCAGGGCGCCCACGCGGTGTCGGTGTTGGCGAACATGTCGTCGCGCGCCCGGGAGTAGTCGTACCACCGCCCATAGGACTTCAGGTCCATGGGCGAGAGCTTCCAGATCTTCCTCGGATCGTCGATGCGCGCCTTGATGCGCCGCGTCTGCTCCTCCTCGCTGACGTCGAGCCAGTATTTCAGGAGGATGATGTCGGACTCGACCACGACGCGTTCGAAGGTCGGGACCATCTTGAGGAATTTCTCCGCCTGCTCCTCGGTGCAGAAGCCCATGACGCGCTCGACGCCGGCGCGGTTGTACCAGGAGCGGTCGAAGATCACGATCTCGCCCGCCGCGGGCAGGTGCGGCAGGTAGCGCTGGGCGTACATCTGCGTCTTCTCGCGATCGGTCGGGGCCGGGAGCGCGACCACACGGAAGACGCGCGGGCTGGTGCGCTCGGTGATGGCCTTGATCGTGCCGCCCTTGCCGGCGCCGTCCCGCCCCTCGAAGAGGATGCAGACCTTGGCGCCGGTCCGCTCCACCCACAGCTGCAATTGCACGAGATCGGCCTGGAGCCGGGCCATGGCCTTCTCGTATCCCTTCCTGCCGAGCTTTCCGTCCTCGTCCCTGGCGGACTCGGCCTTGGGCTTGTCGTTCCCCTTGTCGTGGTCCTTGTTCTTGGCCTTTTCGCCTTTGTCGTCCGCGTGTTTGGTGGCGGCGCTCATCATGCCCCTCCCTCGGTTGAAGTCTCGCGGGCTCCGGCGCGGCCGGCGCCCGCATTGTTTCAGTGGCCGCCGCTGAAGATCAGCGTCTTGATCGGCAGCAGCAGCGCCTGGATGCGCAGCAGCAGGGCATGCACGAGGGCGACCGCGTCCACCACGTGCAGGACGAAGGCCCGGCCGGAGCTCGTGGCGGGGTCCACGATCTCGGCGTGATTGCTGGAATAGGCGTTGGCAATGCAGGAGCTGCCAGGCGTGACGCCGGCGAGACCGTCGTCGAAGAGCGGCTCCAGCGTCACGAGCATCGTGCCCGGCCGGCTGAACTGCTGCAGGTCGACAAGCTGCTCGCCGCCGCGGAACTGGCCGGTGGCGATGTAATCCTGCACGCTCGTCACCACGAGCGGGATGATGACCCACGGCTTCGACACGCAGGTCGCCTCCGCGATCATGCCCTCCCGCATCACCTGGGCCTCGATCTGTCCGAAGCCGGCGATCAGCGCCTTGCGGCCGGACTTGCCGGGGATCAGGACTCCGGCCGGACGCGCGAAGGGGTTGACGATGTCGCCGACCTGCAGCGCGAACTGCTCCACCCGGCCGGTGACGCCGGCGCGGATCACGGTCTTGTCGAGATCGACCTGCGCCTGGGCCAGCGCCGCCTCCGCGCTACGCTTCTGTGCCGGCAGCAGGGTGTCGAGCCTGGCGCGGGCGGCGTCGCGGGCCGCCGTCGCGGCGTCGAGCGCGCCCTTCCGCCCGTCCACGGCGACCTGCAGCTTCTCGATCTCGCGCCGGGTCACCACGTCGGCATTGCGCCTCATCAGCTCCTGCTTGGTGTCGAGCTCGTCCTGCGCCTGCTGCAGGGACGACTTCGCCTGCTGGATTTGGCCCTCGGCCGCGGCGATGTCGGACTGCGCCACGATCATGGAGGCGTCGACCTCGGCAATGCGCTTCCGCGCCGTCTCCGCCGCCGCCTCCTGGTCACGGCTGTCGAGGCGGAACAGGGGCTGGCCCTTTTCGACCGTATCGGACAGGCCGACGAAAATCTCCGCCACGCGGCCGTTGCCCTCGGTCACGATCGGCACCGTGCGGAAGAGGGCAGTGACGTTGGTCGTGGCCGGGTGGTTGTAGAAGACCGTCGTGATCAGCGCGGTCGCCAGCAGCAGGCAGGTGACGATGCCCCAGCGCAGCTCGAACCAGACCGAGTAGAGCGTGATCTCCCTGCCGATCCGCTTCCCCTGCCAGTACCGGCGGAAGAGATAGTCGGGCAGCAGCGTCACGAGCGAGCACAGCATCAGCTCCAGCATGGCTCAGCTCCCGGGATGGCTGTGGACGTGGTCGGGCGCTGCCTGCTCGGCGGCGTCGGCTTCCGTGCTCCCCTCGCCGGGCGCGATTCCGGCGAGCTTCTCCATCGAGCCCGCCATCCGCCGCAACGGCCCGGCGAAATCGGGAAGGTCGACGAGGGCGAGCAGCAGCCCCGCGATCCAGTAGATGTGCTCGTGCGTGAAGAGCGCGATCAGCCCGAGAACCGCGACGATCTCGAACTGCAGCTTCTGGCCCTTGTGGGCGAGGCGCTCCGGCAGCGTGTGGAGGCGCAGGAACAGCAATCCCACACCGAGCACCGAGAGGAGGATGATGACCGCCATGATCACCATCAGCGTGTCGGTCTCGCCGGGGGCCGTCACGAAGGACGGGAGGGTATGCGGGGCGGCGGGATTCAGGGTGGACGACACGCCGGCCTCATTTCTTCCAGGTGAGGAACAGGCCGACGTCGCCAGGCAGGCCGCCGGGCCACTCGATGATCATGGCCTTCAGCCCGTAGCCCTGGGGCCGCAGCTCGTCGCGCCAGAACTCGAAGGCCTGCCGGGGGCGTCCGGTGAGGCTCTCGGGCCAGCCCTCCTCGGAATTGTTGATGGCGCGCCCCTTGTCCGAGCAGAGCATGTTGGGAAAGCGCATCACCATGATCTCGGTCTCGCCGCGCTGCGCGGCGGTCCGGATGCTGGACATGACGCGCTTCCTGACGCCGGCGATCACCTCGGGCGTCACCGCGAGGGGCGCGCCCATGCTCTTCACCAGTTCGGCGCGGGCCTTCTCGGCCCGGTCCATCGCCTGCAGCTCCTGCGAGACGTTGGCCATGGTCATCTCGGTCATGTAGGAGCGCAGATCGGCCGCCGACATGAAGGACTCGTCCCCAAGCGACGCCGTGTTGCTGGTGCTGGTCTGGGCTGTCATGCTCTTCTCCTCGATGATCGGGTTGGGGGGCGTGTTCAGTTGCGGCCCGCCGGCGCCGGGCGGCCCGAGACGGCGGCCAGCGTGTGCTCGGCGATCATCCGTTCCTCGTCGGTGCGCAGCACATAGGCGCGCACCGGGCTCTCGGCCGTCGAGATCAGGGGGCCGCCGGAGAGGTTGGCGGCTCGGTCGAGTTCCACGCCCAGCCAGTCGAGATCCTGCAGGACGGCCTCGCGGAGGCGGGCGGAGTTCTCGCCGATGCCGGCGGTGAAGACGATGGCGTCGAGCCCGCCCAGTCCGACCGCCAGTCCGCCCAGCTCGTGACGGATGCGGGACACGAAATAGGCGATCGCCTCCTTGGCGCGGGGGTCCCCGGACTGCTCGAGATCGCGCATGTCGCTGGAGACTCCGGAGAGCCCCTTCAGCCCCGATTGCGTGTAGAGCAGCTCCGAGATGTCGGCGGCGCCCATCTTCCGCTCGGTCATCAGGTAGAGGAGCACGCCGGGATCGAGCTGGCCGCAGCGCGTGCCCATGGGCAGCCCGTCCAGCGCGGTGAAGCCCATTGTCGAGGCGAAGGACACGCCGTTGCGCACGGCGCACATCGAGGCGCCATTGCCGAGATGGGCGATGACGACGTTGGCCCTCGCGTCCGGCGGCGCCACGTCCCTGAGGCTTCGGACCACGAACTCGTAGGAGAGGCCGTGGAAGCCGTAGCGCCGCACACCTTCGTCGTAGAGGGTGCGGGGGATGGCGAACGCATCCGACACGAAAGGGTGGCCGCGGTGAAAGGCGGTGTCGAAGCAAGCGACCTGCGGCGTATGGGGGAAGGCCGCGCGCGCCGCGTCGATCCCGGCGAGATTGTGAGGCTGGTGAAGCGGCGCCAGGCGCTCGAGGCGGCGCAGAGAGGCGAGCACGGCGTCGTCGACGATGGCCGGCGCCGAGAATGCGATGCCACCGTGGACGACGCGGTGACCGATGGCGCTGAGGGGTGAGCCGGGATAGGCGTCCCCCACCCAGCGCAGCAGCGCCTGCACCGCCTCCGCATGCGTGACGGAGCTCGCCAGTGGACGGTCGTGCACCTGCTCGCCCGACGCGGTCCGCTGGCGCGCCTTCAGGCGCGGCGTGGTGCTGAGCGCCTCGACCTGCCCCGAGGCGAGCGCGCCGTCCGCCACCCTCGCTGCCTCGAAGACGGAGAACTTCAGCGAGGACGATCCGGCGTTGAGGGTGAGGATCAGCGTTGGCATGGGCCCTCCGGTCAGGCGCCGGGCGCGACGGCTTGCGTCGCGAATGGTCGTTGAAGCGGCGACCGGGCGGCGGAGACAGGCCGTGCCCGGCCGGCGCTCGCCCGCCACGCCGTTTCGGTGCAGTGGCTCTGCGGAATGAGTTGAGCCGGACAACTGCACGGCGCAAGGCGGCGGGGGTCCGCGCTACGGTAACTTACCTGTTTGCACTCCTGCCCGGCGCCTTCGCACGCCTAGCCTGACGCGCGCCGCTTCGAACGCGGTCCGGCGCCGAACGGGCGCGCTTTGCGCTTAGCGAGGGAGAAGACCCAATGACCATCAGATTTGTCGCCATCCTGTGCGGTACGGCCGCGCTGGGCCTTGCGAGCATGCCGGCATTCGCCCAGGGGCGGCTGCAGGAGCGTGTCCAGCAGGGCGTGGAGAAGGTGCGTGCCGCGTGCGGCGAGGACGTCGCGAAGTTCTGCGGCCAGGTGACGCCGGGCGGCGGCAACCTGATCCTGTGCATGCAGGCGCACGAGGACAAGCTGAGCCCGAAATGCGACTACGCGCTCTTCGAGGCCTCGCGCAATCTGCACCGTGCCCTTGATCGGCTTGGGCAGGCAGCGGACGCGTGCGCCGCGGATGCCGAGAAGCATTGCTCGAGCGTCGAGCCGGGCGGCGGCGGAATCCTGAAGTGCCTCGCTGCGAACAAGGCGGATCTCGGCAAGGGCTGCAAGCGCGTCATCGAGAAAGTCGAGGCCGCCGCCAAGTAGGCGGACACGCGCTTCGCGCCGAACGGAACCGGCCCCCGCGGATCACGCCGCGGGGACAGCGGCGGCGATCCCGCCGGTGGACTGGCGCGCGCCGCCGGTGTCCCCCGGCCCGCGCGGCGCGCCTTCGACGAGGCGGCCCTCCAGGTAGGCCCGCCAGCCCCGGTCCGTGATCTGCAGGGCCGCGAGCGGCGCGTCCACCCAGTCGCACGGCACCACTTCGAGGAAGCCGGCCTCGAGAAGAGGGCGGGCCGCTTCGAGACCGACTACGACCAATCCATGGTTGTCGACCGCGGCAAGCACGATGTTGGCGCAGATCGCGTCCGGACCTCGCCGGTCCCGCAAGGGTACGATGGTCATGGCGTTCCCCCTGTCATGGTCCGGCCGGGGCACGTGATGCGTGCCCGGTTCGGTGACGTGCCGGATGATGGGACAATGACCCCGCGGGGCTCGGCCGTCTGCCCAGGCGGCGTCTTTTCTCCGAAGGGGCGGGCAATTTACGGTAAGATGCCGCGCGAAGAGGTCGGGCCCGCCTCTCGCCCCGCCTGCCGCGTGCCCGGTAAGCGGCGCGGCGGCACCCCGGACGTTTCCGGCCCTGCCATATGGCGTTTCACGCGGGCCCGGCCAACCGAGATCACCGCCGCTCCAGGAAGATGACGTCTGCAGCGTTGATAAAGCCGGTAAGCACAAGCACTTACTTGTTCTTACTCATCAATTTTCGGGAAGAATGTCATTGACCGGCTTGGCCGCAAAGCATTCACTCCCGGCATGAGCGTGATCGATTGGTTCGGCGACGCCACCCTTCGCCTGCCTGCCTTCCGGCCGGTCCCGAAACCCGACGCAGAGCCGGCAGAATGCCCGGCCGAACCGTGTCCCGCGGAGATCTGGAGCCAGGTCGAGCGCATCTGCGCCGGACCTGAATTCGCCTCCTCGGTGCGACTCACCCGCTTCCTCCGCTTCATCACCGCGGAGGCCCTGGCCGGCCGCAGCGACCGCCTGAAGGCCTACACCATCGCCCTTGCCGTCTTCGAGCGGCCCGAGAGCTTCGATCCGCAGACCGATCCCATCGTCCGCATCGAAGCCGGCCGGCTGCGGCGCATGCTGGAGCATTACTATCTCACGAGCGGCCGGCAGGACCCGATTCACGTGACCGTACCGAAGGGCGCCTACGCTCCCTGTTTCGAGTGGCGGTCCGGCATGCCGGGTGCGCAACCGACGCCAGACACGGCGGCGCAGGTGCCACCCGAGCCGGCGCCGCGCGCCGGCCGCAGGGGGTTGGTCTTCGTCGCGGCGGCCCTGCTGCTCGCCGTCGCGACGGGCCTGATCGGCAGCCGGCTCGGCGGTGACACGGACGCGGCCGGCGCGCCTGTCGTGCTCGTCCTGCCCTTCGCCGCCGATCCCAGGGACGAGACCGGCAGTCTCGTCGCCTCCGGCGTATCCGACGAGCTGATCGATCAGCTGGCCGGCTTCGGCGAGCTGAAGGTGCTGGGCCGCGAAACCTCCCGCTGGGCGGCAAAGGACTACGATCCCGATCGCATGCGCGGGGAGTTCGGCGTCCGCTTCGTCGTGGAAGGGAATGTTCGCCTGCACGGCGACCGGATCGGCATCACGGCGCGGCTGGTGGAGACGAAGTCGGGCGCCGTTGTCTGGCTCGACCACTACGACGACCGCTCCACGGCCGACGTGGCAGGCCTCCAGGCCCGCGTCGCCCATGACCTCGCGACGAAGATCGGCCAGCCCTACGGTCTGATTTTTCGCACCGAATCCGGCCGCCTGGACGAGCGCTCTGCACTCGACTGGGACGCCTATCGCTGCACCCTGCAGTATTACGACTACCGGATCGCGCTCACGCAGGCGAGCCACGCCGCCGCCCGCACCTGCCTCGAGCGAACGGTCGCCCGTTTCCCCGCCTTTTCAACCGGGTGGGGCATGCTTTCGATGGTGTATCTCGACGAGGACCGCGGCGGCTTTCCCGCCGGCGCGACAGCCCAGGGGATCCCCGGCGCCCTCCTGGCGGGCCGCCGGGCCGTTTCCGCGGATCCTCGCAACGTGCGTGCGCTGCAGGCGCTCTCGACGGCTCTGTACTTCTCGGGAATGCCCGGGGAGGGGCGCGAAATCGGCGAGAAGGCGCTCGCGCTCAATCCCAATGATCCCGACCTGCTGGGAGAACTCGGCGCCAGGATCTCCCAGGCCGGGGACTTGGAGCGGGGCCGCGCCCTTCTGGAGAAAGCCTTGGCCCTGAACCCGGGCAATGCGGGCTACTACATGGGACATCTCGCCGTCGCGTCGTTCCTGCAGGGCCGCCGGGAGGAAGCCGTCCGCGAGGTCGAGGCATCGAACCTCGCGCGCTATCCCCTGTACCACCTTGTCGCAGCCATGGTTTATGCGGACGCCAACCGTCTGGACGAGGCGAGAAAGGCCGCCGCCGAACTCTTGCGCGTGCGTCCCGACTTCCCTGCCCGCTTCAGCGAGGAAATGGCCAAGCGAAACTTCAGGCCCGCCGATATGGACCATATCCGCAACGCCCTTGCGGCCGCCGGCATCGCCGTGAGCGGGGCCCGTTCCGGCTGAAGCCGCCGGCTCCTCCAGGACGTCTCGCCGCTTCACCCACCCAGCAGGATCGCAACGGTCACCATGACCAGGCCGAGTGTGACGGCGAGCCCGCCGGCGACGATCCGGTTTGCGCCGGTGTAGGAGGCCCATGCGAGACCCGCTCCGAACAGCATGGCGATCAGGAGGGCGTTCGACAGCCGCAGCGCAGTCACGGGATCGGTCAGGACGAGGAAGGGCAGTGCCGCGGGCAGGCAGGAGATGAAGACCAGCCAGAAACAGGCGACCGCTCCGCGCAGGTCCTGACCCGTGAGGCGCGGCGGCGCGAGCTCCATGTCGGCGGCCACGCCCACGATGTCCGCTGCGAGGACCTCCCGCGCGCGCCGCGTCGCGACCGGCCCCAGTCTCGCATCGATCTCCTCTTCGGCGATGGCGCGGGCCGTTCCTGGATCGGGCGCGCGCCGGATCCGCTCGAGAAGCATGCTGGCGCGGGAGCGTTCGGTCATGGCCCCCATCACGTACATGAGCGCATCGATGATGCCCCACGCGATGTTGCATCCGACTGCCGCGAACAGCAGTTCCCGGACGCCTTCCCGCCCGGGCGAGGCGGTGAAGCCGGCCGTGAGCGTGACGGTGAGCACCATGACCAGCCCGAAGAGAACCTCCTCCAGCCGGCTGGGAAGATCGAGATTGCGTCGCACGAAGTCGCGGAAGAACAGGTCCAAGGGCGTCGGCGTCCGCAGCTGCAGTATGGGCGCGCGGCTCCCCGCCAGAGCGGCCTGCCGCGCCGAACGGGAGTGACCGGAACGCGCGACCGCGCGGGGGGCGCGAGCACGTCGTGCAGTGTGCGCATGCCGGCGCGGGTTGGGCAATGCGCGGCGCGCGTCGGTTCCGGTTTCAGTCGGACACAAGGGTCGCGGCTGGCCGGAATGCGGCAGGACGGGCGTCCACCGCGGCGTCTCTCCGAAAGGCACGGCACGTCTGCGGGATACGGAAGGGAGCCGGGCGGTCGGCGTCCGGCGCGGCGGTCTCCAGGAAACCCTGGCGTGGGCCGGGACAGCGGCAAACGGTCGGTCGTCGTTCGGCATCGTTCAGGCCTGGGCGGCATGGGTGACGGCGATCACGGCGAGCCCGATAAGCAGTCCGCCCGAAACCCGGTCGAAGAGCCGCACGCGCGAGGGTTGGCCAAGGATCGGCGACAGCAGCGCCGCGCCGAGCGAGAATCCGAAGCAGTTGAGCGCAAAGGCCAGGAGCAATCCGGCGAACAGGGCGCAGCGCTCGTCGAGTCCGTCGAGCGGCAGGGCAAGCGCGGCCGGGATCGCCACGAGTTCCAGATAGGTGAGCGGGTTGAACCAGACGACGCGCATGACGCGGGCCGCGGCCGCTGCTCCGGTCTCGGCGGAGCCCGCGCCGACAGCGAGGTCGGGTGCCGGACCGCGTGTCACGCGTGATGAATTCGCAAATTCAGCATTCACGGGGCGCTTCGTCGCCTCTCTCGATCCGCGTGCTCGGCCCTTTCTCGGTCACGCGCGGCGGCCGTGCCGTCGACATCGCGTCACGGAAGGCCCGGGCCCTGCTCGCGATCGACGGTCCCCGCCTTCGGCCAGCGCAACCTGCGCCGGTCCGAGCGCTATCGCGATCCCGTGAGACTGGATCACGTCGTCTCGACATTGGGCAGGTTGGGGATGCCCGAGTGATCCGCGGCAAGGACCTCCTTCCGCCAGGGCTCGCCGGCCTGCGTGCCCAGCCGCGCGAGGCGCGCTTGGCGTCCTGCCGCGCAGAACACGCCCACGGTCCGCCGCCGCGAGGTCTGCCGCCGCGTCAAGCCAGGGCGCGATGGTCCGCCTGTCGCTGCAGGAACCGGGCGGCGGCGTCGATGACGCTGCTGACCTGCTCGGGTGTGGCGCCGGCCGGCGGCGGCGCGACGCAGAGCGCGGCCAGCACCTCTGCATGTTCGCGGCGAAGCCCGCCGTCATACTCCGCGACGGCCGCGCGCTCTTCGAAGGCGTCGAGCGCGTCGGCCGGCAAGGCCTCCCAGGCATGGTCCGGGTGAGTCCATGCCGCTGATCCGGGACGTGTCGAGTGACGTGTCATGTCTGAACCTCCTGCATCCGACATAGGAGGCCGGCACGCCATTTTGTGTCACCCCGCCCTTCGAGCGCCCGGTGATCCCCGCCAGCCTCGCCCGGAAGGTGCTCGGGGGCGTCAGAGATTGCCCTGCTCGGCCTCGCCGACGGCGTCGTCGGGCCCGAAATAGAGCGCGGCGCAGTCCTGCCGGAGCACTCCACCCTCGATTCCGATGTCGTCCCGGTAGGCGTCGGCGATGAAGGCGAGCGTGTCGGTGTGGCGAGCCTCGAAATACATCCGGTGCACGTCCTCGCGACCGGCTCCGTAGACAACGCGGCCCACCTTGGCCCAGATCGAGGCCATCGTGCACATGCCGCATGGCTGCAGGGTGGAATAGAGGGTCGCGCCGCGCATCTCGCCGGCCGGATTGTTCCCGTTCGCGACGCTGGCTCCGCCGCGGCGGAAGGCGACCATTTCGGCGTGGGCCGTGGGATCATGCAGCGCGTCGCATTCATTGTGCGCCCTCGCGATGATCTCTCCGTCCAGGACGATCACCGCACCGATCGGCGTGCTGGCTGGATCGGTTCCCCGCGACGTCGCGACGCGGATCGCCTCGCGCATCCATCTTTCATCGTCGGGTCTAATGGCGGGCTCCCGCGTTGGCACGGGCGTCAACGACGGAGCACGCGGTTGGTGGCTTAGGATCGATCGCCTCGTTGTCGCAGCGGCAACCGGTCGCCGGCTTCGAGGGAGGCGATCCCGAGTCCCGGGGTCCCGTGGGGCAACCCGGTGCCGTCGCGCCCCGTCCGAGGCCCGGCGCCGCAAGTCGTGCGTCGTGTCCTGCGTCATGGGTGGGACAGCCCGCCGCCGGAGAAATGGCATGGTCACGATGATCAATAATGATCATTTAAGCACTCTTGACATCCAAAGAGGCCAATGAAACGGTGCATAGGGCTTCATTGGATCGATTGTTATCAGGAATGATCACGGAAGAGCGCGACGCACTGATCATGTCCCTGCTCGAGGAGCGGGGTGTTCTGT
>JAESFG010000664.1_pt1 | contig 11912 bp, 11 predicted proteins | sample 9269371 | NCBI WGS metagenome assembly JAESFG01 (sample SAMN14506227, study PRJNA617093) | algae metagenome | isolation source: Aetokthonos hydrillicola CCALA 1050 (B3-Florida) and co-occurring... | place: USA: South Carolina | collected 2013-01-01 | reverse complement strand
AGCGCGACTTCTGATCCGGTCCAGGATCGAACCTCCGAAGCCCCGGCGTTCGTCGCCGGGGCTTTTCCGTTTCCGTCGCGACACTTCGCCGTGACACGGGATCTTTGCCGAACTGTCATCAGAGTATTGCAACGCTCCGGGTAGGAAGCGCGTATCGCAACCACACCGGGTAAAACTCATGCGCACCCTTCTGACCGCCGGCCTCGTCGTTGTCTTCGCCGGCCTTTCCGCCACGGCGACGCTCGCCGCGGTCAAGAGCACCAACACCGCCTGCGGCCGAGCCATGCGCACCGACATGTGCAAGATGCGCAGCTTCGACCCCAAGCCCGACACGAAGACCCCGATCCCCTATGAGCTCGGCTCGGGCAAGAAGGACGGCTGACGCGAGCCGCCGCGGCGCCGGGATGCGGCGCCGCGGCCTCCGGTCCGGGCGACGACGCGCCATGGGCCGCGCCACGACACAACGATTCAAAATCCGTATTTTCCCTGACCGCGGCGCTTTCCTGCGGCAGAAAGATGTTGTTAAACTTTCGCCAGGTGTTCTGGCGGAGTGCTGTCGGCCATGTACCTGCTCGGTCCGATTTTCGAAGCGCGCATCAGGAAGGGGACGCTGCGGGTCATCGACCACGACGGGGTCACCCATGAGTACGGCACCGGGAGCCCCCGGCTGACCATCCGGATCCACGACGGCGGCGCGCAATGGGCGCTGCTCGCCAATCCTGAGCTGGCCGCCGGCGAGCTCTTCATGGACGGAAGGCTCACCGTCGAGGACGCGACGATCTACGACGTGCTCGAACTGGTGATGAGCAATTCCGGCTGGAGCACTCCCGACCTGCCCTCGCGGGTCTGGAGCGCGATCCGGAAGGTCGGCCGGCGCATCTCCCAGTACAATCCGGCGCATCGGTCGCGCAGCAACGTGGCGCATCACTACGACCTGTCGGACACGCTCTACGACCTGTTCCTGGACGCCGACCGGCAGTACTCCTGCGCCTACTTCCTCGACTCCGGCGACACGATCGAGGAGGCCCAGGCGCAGAAGAAGCGGCACATCGCGGCCAAGCTGCTCCTGCAGCCGGGACAGAAGGTGCTCGACATCGGGTCGGGCTGGGGCGGGCTCGGCCTCTACCTCTCGGAGATCGCGCCCGTCGACGTGACGGGGCTCACCCTGTCCGAGGAGCAGCACCGCGTCTCAAACCAGCGGGCCTCGGAGGCCGGGCGCCCCGAGCGCGTCCGCTTCAAGATGCTGGACTACCGGCTGGAGAGCGGCCGGTATGACCGCATCGTCTCGGTCGGCATGTTCGAGCATGTCGGCGTGAACCACTACGACACCTATTTCCGCAAGGTGGCCGAGCTGCTGACGGATGACGGCGTCGCGATGATCCACTCGATCGGCCGGGCCGACGGACCGGGCGCCACAAATGCCTGGATCGCCAAGTACATCTTCCCGGGCGGCTATTCGCCGGCCCTGTCGGAGGTGCTGCCCGCGATCGAGCGGGCGGGCCTGCACGTGACCGACATCGAGATCCTGCGCCTGCACTACGCCGAGACGCTGCGGGCCTGGCGCAACCGGTTCAACGCCAACCGCCACCGGATCCGCGAAATCTACGACGAGCGCTTCTGCCGGATGTGGGAGTTCTACCTCGCGGCCTGCGAGGCGACCTTCCGCTATGCCGGGCACATGGTGTTCCAGATCCAGCTCGCCAAGAAGGTCGACACCGTCCCGCTGACCCGCGACTACATCACCGACTTCGAGAGGCGTCAGCCGCTGGCGGATCCGATCGCACCGGTGAGGAGGGCGGCGGCGGAATAGGACGCCGCCGCACCGCGACCGTCCGGCGCGGCCGGCCCGTGCAGGTCCGGAGAGCGGCGGGCAAGCCGCCGGTTCCGCTCCCGCGCGCGGGCCGCGGAAGGGCCGTTTCCGGATTTGCCCGCAGATACAACCGGCGGTAGAAGGCACGGGACATTTGTCTGTGCGCGGGCGTCGCCCCGCAGCTGGAGGTCCCCCGATGAGCGCCAGTCCGGAAGTCCTCAACTACGAGGCGGTCCGCTCCGCACCGCTGTCGCGCGAGCCCTATTCCTTCTTCCTCGGCGAGAAGTTCCTGCGCGACGACAAGATCGGCGCGCTGCGCACGGAATTCCCCGACATCACCAAGCCGGGCTTCCTGACCGTCGACGACGTCGAGGTGCGCGGAACCTTCAAGACCCTGATCGACGAGCTGGAGAGCCCCGAGCTCACCGAGGAGCTGTCGAAGAAGTTCGGGCTCAACCTCCACCCCTTCCCTCGCCTCACCACGATCCGCAAGATCTCGCAGGCCAAGGACGGGCGAATCCACACGGACGGCGAGAGCAAGGTGATGACGCTCCTCGTCTACATGAACGATGCCTGGCAGGATTCGGGCGCCGGGCGCCTGCGCGTCCTCAACGGGCCGGACGACTTCGAAGACATGGTCCTCGAGGTGCCGCCCACCATGGGCACCGTCTTCGCCTTCCTGCGGGCCGACAATTCGTGGCACGGCCACAAGCCGTTCGCGGGCGAGCGGCGCGTCGTGCAGGTGGCGTGGGTGCGCGACGCCGAGGAGCTGGAGCGCAAGAAAAAGCGCAACACGCTTGCCAAGACGCTGAAGGGCATTTTCGGACGGTGACCGCTGCCCACAAGGCGTCGAAGCGAAGCCGGCGGGCGGCCTCCGCCCTGCTCCAGGCCGAGACGCGCGGCCTGCTGCTGCGCATGTGGCGGGACTGGATGCGGCCGCACTGGCCCGCGCTGGCAACGATCCTCGTCCTGGTCGGCGTGCTGGCGGGCGCGTCCAGCCTCTATCCCGTGGTCATCAAGTCGGCCTTCGACGCGTTCGAGCAGCAGAACAAGCGCCTCGTCCAGCTCATTCCCTTCATCGTCATCGTCGTCACGGCGGTGAAGGGCGGCGCGATGTGGGCGCAGGCGGTCCTCACCAACCGCGTGGTCACCCGGATCGAGGCCGACATGCAGTCGGCCCTCTACGGCCATCTCATCGAGGCCGACCTCGCCCGGCTGTCGCGCGAGACTCCGGCGGCGCTGACGCAGCGCTTCACCACAGACTTCACCTATGTGAGGGAAGGCCTGACACGGCTTTCCACCGTCTTCCTGCGCGATGTCGCCACGGCCGTGGCGCTTGTCTGCGTGATGCTGTGGATCGACTGGGAGGTGGCCCTCGCCGCCCTCGTCGTGCTGCCGATCGTGGCCCCGGCGATCTCCAGCCTGGGACGGAAGCTGCGCCGGACGGCGCATTCGACACAGGAACAGACCGGCATCATGGCGGGAATGGTGACCGAGAGCCTCGCCGGCGTGCGCGTCGCCAAGGCCTACGGCATGGAAGGCCGCCTCAAGGAGCGCGCGGCCCGCACCTTCGAGGAGATCCGCAGGCTCAAGATGAAGGCGGCCAACCAGCGGGCCCGGCTCGACCCGCTGCTGGAGGTCGCCGGCGGCCTCGCCGTCGCCGGCGTGCTCGTCTTCATCGGCTGGCGGATCGTCAAGGGACAGACGACGATCGGCGACTTCACCGGCTTCGTCACGGCCTTGCTCCTCGCCGCCCAGTCGATGCGGGCGCTGGGCAACCTCAGCGCCGTCCTGCAGGAGGCCGCCGCCGCGCTGGCGCGCTTCTACGCCGTCATCGACGAGACGCCGACCGTCCTCGACCGCCCGGGCGCGCCGCCCATCGCCATCTCGGCGGGCGAGATCGCCTTCCGCCACGTCTCCTTTGCCTATGGCGGCGGGAGCGCCGCCCTCTCCGAGGTCGAGCTCGTCGTGCCCGGCGGGCGGATGACGGCACTGGTCGGCCGGTCCGGCTCCGGCAAGTCGACCCTGATGTCGCTCGTGCCCCGCCTGTTCGATCCCACCGGCGGCGTCGTTGCGATCGACGGCCAGGACTTGCGGGCGGTGACGCTGGAGAGCCTGCGGCGCAAGGTCGCCATGGTGTCGCAGGACGTCGTGCTCTTCGACGACACTGTGGCAGCCAACATCGCAATCGGCCGGCCCGGCGCCAGCCGGGAGGAGATCGCCGACGCGGCCCGCGCCGCTGCGGCGCACGACTTCATCGCGCGTCTTCCGCAGGGCTACGACACGCCCGTCGGAGACCGCGGCATGCGGCTCTCCGGCGGCGAGCGCCAGCGTGTCTCCCTGGCCCGCGCCATCCTCAAGGACGCGCCCATCCTTCTGCTGGACGAGGCGACCAGCGCGCTCGACTCGGAGTCCGAGCGCATCGTGCAGGATGCGCTGACGAGGCTGGCGCGCGGCCGCACCTCGCTGGTCATCGCGCACCGCCTGTCCACGGTCCGGGCGGCCGACCTGATCGTCGTGCTCGACGACGGCAGGGTCGCCGAGAGCGGCAGCCATGACGAGCTGCTGGCACGCGGCGGCATCTACGCCAAGCTGCACCGGTTGCAGAGCGGGGCCGACGGGACGGAGCCCGACCTCGCGGACGGGCTGGGGCTCATTCGCGCCTGAGAAGCCGGTCCACCAGGAAGTCGGACACGAGCCCCGGCCGGAAGTCGCGCTCCAGCGCCTCCGGATCGTAGGTGTGCCGCACCCAGTCCTCGAAGCTCTGGCCGCTGGCCTCGCCCTCGGTGCGGAAGCGCTCGAAGAACGCGTCGAGAATGCCGGTCTTGGCCCAGCGGAAATGGCCGAAGCGGAGCGCGAGCTGGCCCATCGCCTCGTCGAGCGGCCGCTTCTCGTGCAGGAGCAGATAGAGCGCGGCCATGAACCCCGCCCGGTCGGCGCCGGACTTGCAGTGCACCAGGACGGGATATTCGAGCGTCTCGAAGAAGTCCTTCGCCTGGAGGACGGCCTCGCGGTCCGGCGCGCCGCGGGAGCGGACGACGAAGTCGGTCAGCGCGACGCCGTGCGCCTCGCAGGCCTCGCGCTCGAGGGGCCAGGACCCGTATTCGCGACCGCCGCGCAGGTTCACGATGGTCCGCAGGCCCTGCTTCGCCAGGCTTGCGATCTGGCCGGGCGTCGGCTGCGCGGCCCGCCAGAAGGCGGGGGTGACCCTGTGAAGGTTGAGATAGACGACGCGGAATACGCCGTGATCCGCGAGCAGCATGTTGGCCCAGGCCGCGAGGCGATGCCGGCCGCCCTCGATCGGGCGGTCCCATCGCGCGATGCGTGCCATCCGCCGCTCGTAGCGGGTGTCGGGTCTGGCGGTGCGGCCGGTCTTGACGAGGCGGCTGAACAAAGAGGCGTTCCGGCGGCGGGACGCGCGGGCAATACCAGCACGCGTGCGCCGGAGCAACCTTGACGGGAGCCGACGTGCGCCGGCGCCGCAGGCTTGGGGCTTTACGGACGCCGCTTGGCGGTCCAGACTCGCCGCGTGACCCAGGCCGCGATCACTGTCCGCCTCGCCCGGCCCCGCGACGCAGAAGCGATCGCGGCAGTGCATGACGCGGCATGGCGGGAGGCCTACCGCGGCATCATCCCGGGCCGTGAGCTGGAGCAGATGGTGCAGCGGCGCGGTCCGGCCTGGTGGAGCACCGTGCTCGAGCGCGGGGGTCGCATCGCGATCCTCGATTTCGACGAGTCGGTGCGCGGCTATGTCAGCTATGGCCGCAACCGTCTGACGGTATCGCCCTATCGCGGCGAAATCTTCGAGCTCTACGTGGCTCCGGAATGCCAGGGGCTGGGCTTCGGCCGGCGGCTCTTCACGGCCGCCCGCCGCGACCTCTCGGGCAACCGCATCCCGGGCCTGCTGGTCTGGGCGCTCGCGGACAATGACCGGGCCTGCCAGTTCTACCGCCATCTCGGCGGCATCAAGGTGCGGGAGCGCGAAGAGCATTTCGGTGCCGAGGTCCGCGCCCGGCACGCCTTCGGCTGGGTCTGAGTCACTGCCCCGTCAATCATTGTCGCAAAGTCGTCTTGCCCCGGGCTGCCACGAACCCTAAGACGAGCCGACGGCGCGCGGCGCCAGCGGAGAGCCCACGATGCGTATCGACGCAGTTCCGATCGGGAAGAATGCGCCCCACGAGGTCAACGTCATCATCGAGGTTCCGATCGGCGGCGAGCCGATCAAGTACGAGATGGACAAGGCGTCGGGCGCGCTCGTGGTCGACCGCTTCCTCTACACCTCGATGCGTTATCCCGGGAACTACGGCTTCATCCCGCATACGTTGTCGGACGACGGCGACCCCTGCGACGTCATCATCGCCAACACGAGGGCGATCGTGCCGGGCGCGGTGATGAGCGTGCGCCCCGTGGGCGTGCTGTTCATGGAAGACGAGGCCGGCGGCGACGAGAAGATCGTCGCGGTGCCGTCGACGAAGCTCACCCGCCGCTACGAGAAGGTCCAGAACTACACGGACCTGCCGATGATCACCATCGACCAGATCAAGCACTTCTTCGAGCACTACAAGGACCTCGAGCAGGGCAAGTGGGTGAAGGTGGTGCGCTGGGGCGACGCCGAGGAGGCGCGCGAACTCATCCGCCTCGGCATCGAGAAGCACAAGGCGAACAAGAAGGACGGTTGACGCGGCGCCTCGCCTTGCTTCGGTCGCATCGGCGCGCAAGCTTCCCCGGCGGAGAATCGAAGCCGGGCCTTTGCCGCGGCTGGGGAGCATGATGGGACGTCCCGGACGGACAGGGGCGGCGATCGCCGCCCTTCTTCTTTCGCTGGTGCTCTGCGCGCCCCTCGGCGTCGCGGCCCAGCAGGCCGCGCAACCTGCACCGGTCGCGCCATCGCCGCCTGCCAGCGCGCCGCAGGCGCAGCCGGCGCCCGCGGCGCAGCAACCCCAGGCCGCCCAGGCCCCCAAGGCTCCACCGGCCCAGCCCAGCGCCGCGATGGCGGCGCAGCGGGCCAAGCTCGACAGCGTGCGCCTCCAGCTCGACCAGATCGAGGCCGCCGTCCAGCGGACCGGGCAGACGGACGCCTCCCTCGCCGGGCTGCGGGACCAGCTCCTCCCGCTGGGAGAGACGGCCCGCACGGTAGTGTCGGATCTGACGCCCCGGGCCGACGCGATCCGTCAGCGCCTCGCCGAGCTCGGGCCCAAGCCCGGTGAGAACGACCCCCCCGAAAGCGCCGATGTCGGCCGCGAGCGCGAGGACCGGCAGGGCGCGCTGAACGACATTGACGAGACCGTGCGGCTCGCCCGCACGCTTCTGGTCCAGGCCGAGCAGACCGACAAGGAGATCACCGACCGGCGTCGCGACCTCTTCACGCAGCGTCTCTTCGAATCCTCGTCCAGCCTGCTGGCGCCGGACCTGTGGGCGGACATCGTCTCGAATTTCCCGCAGGATCTGCGCGCCCTGATGCAGGTGGCCGCCGACACCGCCTCGCGCATGGGCCAGCGGGTCACGTGGCCGATCGGGGCCGGGCTCGTCGCGAGCCTGCTCCTGGCGCTTTTCCTGGTCATCCCCGTCCGCCGCTTCGCGCTGGGCTTCGTCAAGCGCGACAGGCTGGCCGGCCATCCCAGCCGGCTGCAGCGCTCCAACGCCGCCGCCTCGATCACGCTGCTCGGGGCGATTGCGCCGGCGCTGGCGTCGATGCTGCTGATCAAGATCGTCGACGCCACCGATCTCTTCCCCGCCCGCGTGGAACCCGCCTTCGCGCGGCTGATCTGGGGCGCCGCCTTCGTCGCCTTCATCCGCAGCCTCGCCGACGCGGTGCTCGCGCCGGACCGGATGAACTGGCGGCTCTTCAACATCTCCGACGACCGGGCGCGCAACCTCGTCAACCTGGCCACGCTCGCCGCGATGGTGCTGGTCCTCGGCCGCACCGTCGAGGCCGTGTACCAGAGCATCGCGGCGGGCATCCGGCTTTCCGTCGCGACGCAGGGCATCTTCGCCATCATCGTCGCGCTCGTCATCGCGCGGGCGCTGAACATGATCCGCTGGGTCGACGATTGCGACGAAGCCGCCTTCGGCCCGCACGTCTCCGACACGCCCGACCTGACCGCCCCGGTCCGCTTTGCCGGCTGGGTGCTGTGCGCCGTGGTCATCGGCGCGGTGCTCGCGGGTTACGTCGCCTTCGCGTCCTTCCTCGTCAGCCAGATGGCGTGGGCGGCCATCGTGCTCACGGCGCTGATGATCCTGCTCGCCCTGTCGGACGAGTGGTGCGCCGTCGGATTTGCCCCGAACGGACGCCTCGCGCGCCTGGCGCTGGCCGGCATCGGCCTGTCGCGCCATTCGCTCGAGCAAATCGGCGTGCTCACGTCCGGCGTGCTCAAGGTGATCCTCTTCGCCCTGGCGGCGACGCTGCTCCTGGCGCCCTGGGGCATCGAGTCGACCGACCTTCTCTCGTCCATCCGCGCCGCCTTCTTCGGCATCTCGGTGGGCGGCGTGACAGTGTCGCTCGGGACGATCCTGCTCGGTGCCTTCGTGTTCCTGCTGGGCGTCGTCATCACGCGCACGGTGCAGCGCTGGCTGCGGACGAAGTACCTGCCGCACACACAGCTGGACGCCGGCCTGAAGGATTCGATCACGACCGGGCTGGGCTATCTCGGCTTCGTTCTGGCGGCGGTCCTGGCCGCCTCCTATGTCGGGCTCAGCCTGGACAAGTTCACCATCGTGGCCGGCGCGTTGTCCGTCGGCATTGGCTTCGGCCTCCAGTCGATCGTCAACAATTTCGTCTCCGGGCTGATCCTGCTCGCGGAGCGCAGCATCCGGGTGGGTGACTGGATCGTCGTGGGCGGCGAACAGGGCTATGTGAAGCGGATCAATGTCCGCGCCACCGAGGTGGAGACGTTCGACCGTGCCACCCTCATCGTGCCGAACTCCACGCTCGTCTCCGGGTCGGTGAAGAACTGGGTCCATTCCGACCGCACGGGCCGGGTGCTCGTCACCGTGCCGGTCGGCAGGTACACCGACGCCGACCAGGTCGCGACGGTTCTGAAGGAGGTCGCGGCGGGCCACGAGGACGTTCTGGAGGATCCCCCACCGCGGGTGCTGTTCCGGTCCATGACGGAGTCGACGCTGACCTTCGACCTGATCTGCTTCGTCGGCGAGGTCGACACGGCCGCCCGCGTATCCAGCGACCTCACCTTCGAGATCTTCCGCCGGCTGCGGGATTCGGGGCTGGTCGTGGCGCCGGGAACGCCGGAATACAGGATTTCCGGGCTCGACACGCTGCAGGAGCGGCTGGTCGAGATCGGCGCGAAGCTCGAGACCCGGCCGAAGGCCGGCAAGGGCGGCAACGGCAAGGACCAACCCGCCCCATGAGACTTCGCACCGGATGCCTGGGAGCCGTCCTTGCGGCGCTGCTGCCGCTCGCCGCCTGCAACACGCCGCCACCGGCGGGGCCCGTGCCGGCGTTCTACCAGCGCCTCGACGAAGGCGCCGCCCTCGACCCGCAGGCCGCCGCCGACATGATCAATGCGTGGCGGGCGAGAAAGGGGCTCGGGCCGCTGGCGCTCGATCCGGCGCTGTCGGAGGAGGCCCGCGCCCGCGCGGCAGGCGTCGCGGCGACCGACACCTCGACCTGGGGCGAGACGCCGAAGATCACGGCCGCCTCGGGGGGCGGCGCGAAACGCGCGGAGCGCGTCTCCGCGGGCTACAGGACCTTGGCGGAGGCCTTCTCCGGCTGGCGCGACTCGCCCCAGCACAACGCCGTGATGCTGGCGCCCTACGGCACGCGACTCGGGGTTGCCGCCGTCGACCGGCCGGGCACGAAGTACCGCGTCTACTGGTGCCTGATCGTCGCCGGCGGGTGAGCCGGAGGCGCTCAGAACTTGCGGCCGGTGGGAAGCGGCGGTGCCTCCCGCAGCAGCGTGATCGTCACGCGGCGATTGGCGGGCAGATAGGGATCGTCCGGGAACATCGGGTCGGTGTCGGCCTTGCCGACGACCTGGGCGAAGCGCTCGTCGGGCAGGCCGGCATTGGCGAGGATGCTGCGCACCACCGAGGCGCGTGCCGTCGAGAGGTCCCAGGACGTCCAGCCGGGGCGCGAGCCGGGGCGCTGCGCCGAGGTGTACCCGGTGACCGCGATGCGGTTCGGCAGCTTGCGGATCGTCGGGGCGAGGTGCTCCAGAATCTTCTTCGTCCGCTCATAGGGCTCGGCGCTGCCCTCGGGGAACATGGCCCGCCCGTCCTGGTCGACGAGGGAGATGTCAAGCCCGTCCTTGCTTTCCTCGACGATGATGTTCTTGGAGACCTCGGTGATCTCCGGCATGTCCTGCATGGCCTGGCGGAGCGAGACGGCCGCCAGCGCGAAGGCACGATCGAACGACGTCACGGCGACGCCGTCGTCGGGCCGGTCGAAGATGCTGGGCGCGGTGAAGTCCGATCCCTGCTCGGGCGGGGCGCGCTTGATGTTCTTGAGGTTCGGGCGGACCGGGATGCCGTCGGATTCGACGATGCCGGACAGGCGCGACTCGCGCTGCGTGCCGAAGGCGTCGCGCATCGAGCCGGCGACGATCTGCAGCTTCTTCTGGTCCTGCGTCGACATGGCGGTGAGCATCACGAAGAAGCTCATGAGCAGCGCCATCAGGTCGGCGAAGGTGACGAACCAGCCGCCGTGGCCGCCGCCGTGGCCTCCCTTCTTGCGCGCCATGACGCGGCCCTCTTTCGGTCAGGCCGCTTCCGCCATCTCGTGGCGGTGATGGTCCGGAAGATAGGCGAGCAGCATCTCGCGCACGATGGTCGGGCTCTTGGCGTCGCGGATCTGGAGGATGCCGTCGATGATGAGGGTGCGGGAGATGTCCTCCTCCTCCAGCTTCAGCTTCAGCTTGTCGGCGATCGGAAGGCAGAGAAGGTTGCCGACGAGGGCGCCGTAGAGCGTGGCGAGAAGCGAGACGGCCATGAACGGGCCGAGCTTGGAGGGATCCTCCATGTTGGCGAACATCTGCACCATGCCGACGAGCGTGCCGATCATGCCCCAGGCCGGCGCGGCGTCGCCCATCGACTGGTAGATCTTCATGCCCTCCTCGAGGCGCATGAGAAAGTTGTCGCGATCGCGCTCCATCGTGTCCTTGATGAAGTCGCGGTCATAGCCGTCGGCGATGTAGCGGATGCCCTGCGCGAGGAAGGTGTCGTCGACCTGCACGTTCTCCAGCGCCATCGGGCCGTTGCGGCGCACCGTCTCCGCGATCTTGGTGATTTCGTCGATCAGCTCGCGGGGATGCATGCTGCGCATCGTGAAGGCGAAGCGCATCCCCATGGGGAAGCCGTGCATCAGCGCGCTGAAGGGAAAGCGGATGATCGTCGCGGCCGTCGTACCGCCGCCGATGACGATCAGGGCGTGAATGTCGTAATAGAGGGCGAAGCTGCCCCCCATCAGGATCAGCGTGCAGACGACGGCGATGCCGAAGGCCAGACCAATGCCGGTCGCGAAATCCATGGTTCTCAGGGCCCTGCGCTGACGCGGCCGGCGAATACGCTTCTGCGCTGCCTGGCTGCCGATTCACCGTAGTTTCGGCCACTGAAGGAACGGTTAAGTCACCGCCCCCGTCCGGGGGCCGGGGGGGACAGGATGGGAATTCTCGCACTCTACGGGCGCGTGCTGCGGCAGCTCGGGCCGGAGGCCAGGCTCGGCATCGTGCTCGGGCTGGCCAACGTCCTGCTGGCGGCCGCGCAGTTCGCCGAGCCGCTGCTTTTCGGCCGCATCGTCGACCTCCTCTCCCGCGCCCAGGCCACCGGCGTGCCGCCGGTGATGGCGGACCTTCTGCCGCTGGCAGGGCTGTGGATCGTCTTCGGCCTGTTCACGATCGGCGGTGGGGTGCTGGTGGCGCTGCATGCCGACCGGCTGTCGCACCGCCGGCGCCTCGCCGTCATGACCGGCTTCTTCGAGCATGTTCTGACGCTGCCGCTCTCCTTCCACGCCAGCACGCATTCGGGCCGCGTGCTCAAGGTGATGATCGACGGGGCGGGCGGCATCCAGAACCTGATGCTGTCCTTCTTCCGGACGCACTGCGCGTCCTTCGTGTCGCTCCTGGTGCTGCTGCCGCTCAGCGTGTTCATC
>JAESFG010000663.1_pt1 | contig 11942 bp, 13 predicted proteins | sample 9269371 | NCBI WGS metagenome assembly JAESFG01 (sample SAMN14506227, study PRJNA617093) | algae metagenome | isolation source: Aetokthonos hydrillicola CCALA 1050 (B3-Florida) and co-occurring... | place: USA: South Carolina | collected 2013-01-01 | reverse complement strand
GCATGTGGAAGGGCACGGGCGCATGCGGACGCGAATCACCCGCAACCGTCTGCTTTTTCTTCGATTTTTGGAAAAATGCGGAAGCTGATGGAAGCTTCCGGACAGGGTGATGGTAGCGGAGGAGGGATCTATTTCAGAAATTCAAGATTTTGTTTTAAAACATTTTTTTGAGTGTTCATCTTTCAATACCCCCAACCATACCCCCATGATTTAGGGCTTTTCGTCGATCGGTTCATTGGCCGGGTTGAAGCGAATGCAGTGTGGCGCATTGCCAACATCTGGGAGCCTCTGTCCGTCAACTCATGCAGCGACAGAAAGCGCAGACGCGCGTCGGAACAATTCCAAGGTCACCGGATCGCTTTCGTTTTCCCGTATGGCGACTTCGAACTGCAGGCGAGCAATCGGCGGAACATGGCATTCGACAAGGCTGCCGTTTGCAATGTAGCGGCGCGCCATGGTTTCCGGGAAGAGCCCTGCGCCAGTGCCACTCGCAACAAGAGAAAGCATGGTCTCGACATTGTTGCACAAGTTGAAGGTGCGCAGCCGCAATCCTGCCGATCGAAGGCTCTCGCCCGCAATCCCATGAATCGGTGAATGCTCCCCGACGGACCAGACTGGGGCACGCACATCAAGATACGGCGGGCAATCCGCGCGCGGGCTGGTCAACCAGACGAGACCAACGTCTCCGATCGGCATTGTGCGCAGGCCAGGGTTGGAAACGGGACCTGCGAGAAACGCGATGTCGCGTGTGCCTGCCAGCACGTTCTGCAGCATTCGTGCAGTCAGATCGAGGTCGATCTGGAGGGTGACGCCAGGAAAATCATGGCCAACCGAGCTGACAAATTTCGGGAGGCAAGTGGCCGCCGCGATCTCGCCCGCAGCAATCCGCACTACCCCGGTCGCCCCGGCATAGCTTCCTGCTTCAAGCAGTGCGCGTTCCAACCCCGCAAGCAAAGGTTCGCAATCCTGAACCAGTTGCCGACCACGCGCTGTCAGCACCACGCCCCTGCCCTCGCGGCGAAAGATGGCAACTCCCAGTTGTGTCTCTATCTCGCGGACGCGGGCTGAGATCGCAGGCTGCGTAGTATGCAGGCGCTCGGCCGCTGCGCGGAAGGTGCCGAGGCGGGCGATCCAGAGCAGCGTTTCAAGATGGTAGATTGCGAGCTTATGCATAGCCAACTCTTATCAAATCTGGATAAATCTAATCATTGGAAGCTAATCCTTCGGAGCCGTAAGGTTCAACCCCGCACGGAGGAACCATGGCCAAGAAGCTTTATCCCGATGCAGCCAGCGCGCTTGATGGCCTACTGCGCGATGGCCTGCTGATCGCCTGCGGGGGCTTCGGCCTTTGCGGCATTCCCGAGCGCCTGATCGATGCGGTACGCGAGAGCGGCGTCAAGGACCTCACTTTCGCCAGCAACAATGCCGGGATCGACAACGAAGGTATCGGCAAGCTGCTGCGCACACGGCAGGTGAAGAAGATGATCGCCAGCTATGTGGGCGAGAACAAGGAATTCGAGCGCCAGTACCTTTCCGGCGAACTCGAGGTGGAATTCTGCCCGCAGGGCACGCTCGCCGAGCGCATGCGCGCTGGCGGCGCCGGCATTCCGGGCTTCTATACCAAGACGGGCGTCGGCACTCTGGTGGCCGAGGGCAAGGAAGTGAAGAGCTTCCGCGGTCAGGACTACATCCTCGAGGAAGGCATCTTCGCCGATCTGGCGCTGGTGAAGGCGTGGAAGGCAGACGAGACGGGCAACGTTGTGTTCCGCAAGACCGCGCGCAACTTCAACGTGCCGGCGGCAACCTGCGGCAAGGTATGCGTGGTCGAGGTTGAGGAAATGGTCCCCACCGGCAGCCTCGATCCCGATGCGATCCACCTGCCGGGCGTCTACGTCCAGCGCATGATCGTGGGTTCGCCCTATGACAAGAAGATCGAGTTCCGCACGGTTCGCAACACGGATGTCGGCTGATGACCAAGCATGATGGAATGACCGCAGGCTGGACCCGCGACCAGATGGCCGCCCGCGCTGCGCGCGAGCTGAAGGACGGCTTCTATGTGAACCTTGGCATCGGCATCCCGACCTTGGTGGCGAACCACATCCCCGAAGGGATGACCGTCACGCTCCAGAGCGAGAACGGCATGCTCGGCATCGGCCCCTTCCCGCTCGCGGGCGAGGAAGACGCCGACCTCATCAACGCCGGCAAGCAGACGATCAGCGAGCTGCCGCAATCGGCCTATTTCGACAGCGCGCAGAGCTTCGCGATGATCCGCGGGGGCCACATCGACCTTACCGTGCTCGGCGCGATGGAAGTGGCGGAGAACGGCGACATCGCCAACTGGATGGTGCCCGGCAAGATGATCAAGGGCATGGGCGGCGCGATGGACCTCGTCGCGGGCGTCAAGAAGATCATCGTGGTGATGGAGCACTGCGCCAAGGACGGCAGCCCGAAGTTCATCCCGGCCTGCACTCTGCCGCTGACGGGCAAGGGCGTTGTCGACATGGTGATCACCGATCTAGCCGTTTTCGCCCGCCCCGATCACGGATCCCCGTTCAAGCTGATCGAGCTGGCGCCGGGCGTGACTGCCGAGGACCTGCGCGCCAAGACGACCGCGCAGTACGTCGTTTAGCCCAGGGGAACTACTCCCAGTCGATCAGCGTATAGTCGCGCTTTTCCGAACCGCATTCCGGGCAGATCCAGTCGGCGGGCACGTCTTCCCAGCGCGTGCCCGGGGCCAGCCCGGATTCGGGATCGCCTTCCGCCTCATCGTAGACGTGGCTGCAATTCTGGCAGCGATAGCGGCGGAAGGCATCAGCCATGCGCACCACCCTCATTGCGGGTCATCGTGACCATGATCTGCTCGTAGCCATTGGTGAAGCAGGAGGGCAGCCGGTGCGGTTCTCCGACCAATTTGACCTCCATGTCGCGCGCGGCCATTTCCTCGATGAGCGTCACCAGCTGCAGCTCGGCGAGCCGCGCGCCAAGGCAGCGGTGGATGCCATAGCCGAACGAGAGGTGACGCCGCGAATTTTCGCGCGCCGGGTCCCAGCGGTCGCCATCGGGGAAAATGGATTCATCACGGTTGGCGGAGTTGTACCAGAGCACGACCTTGTCGCCTTTACGGATGGTCTTGCCGCGGAACTCCACATCGCGCGTGGCGGTGCGGCGCATGTGCGCAATCGGGGTCTGCAGACGGATGGTCTCCGTTGCCGCGCCGGAGGCGAGCGCTGCCGGATCAGCCTTTACCGCCGCCCAGGCATCCGGGAACTGGTTGATCCGCTCGATCAGGCCCGACATCGAATTGCGCGTGGTGTCGTTCCCGCCGACCAGCAGAAGCGCAATCGCGCCGATGAACCGCTGCTCGTCCATGTCTCCGAACGAGCTGGAATGCGCCATCATTGAGAGCAGGTCCGCCTTGGGCGGCGCTGCGCGGCGTTCGTCGTAAAGCTCCTTGAAGCGCGCGGCCATTTCGAAGACGTGGCGCTCGCGTTCGGCATTGAGCACCGGATCGGGGCCGATATCGATCTTGGCGGCCCAGTCGGACCATTCGGGCAGCTTGTCGCGCTCTTCCCACGGGAAATCGAACAACGTGGCGATCATGGCAGTGGTGAGCGGGATCGAAACGCTGTGCACCCAATCGAACGGCGTGCCGACCGGGAGAGCATCGAGGATCGCCCGGGTCCGTTCGCGCAAGGGGCCGGCGAGCTTGGCGATCTCGCTGGGCGCGACGGCAGGCGCAACGGCCTTGCGCTTCTCGCCGTGCTCGGGATCATCCATGGCGATGAACATGCGCAGCTGGACGCCGGTATCCTGCATGTCGAAAATGACGATCCCGCCATGCTCCCACGAGGAGGAGAACGTCTGAGGATCACCCTCGACCGCGACGATGTCCTCGTAGCGGGTGATCGACCAGTAGGGGCCGAAGAAGCTGTTCTGGCAGTAGTTGACCGGGTCGTTCTCGCGCAGTTGCGCGAACATTGGCCGCCAGGCGCTGCGCGCCCAGAGTCCGCCTTCCGATACGTCAAGCCCTTCGCGGGGCAGAGCTTCCACTGCTGACATCGCCTCTCTCCTCTCCATGCGCCAAACTAGTTTAGTACTTTACAATCTTGGCGCTGGGCATTTATGCACACGCACGGTATCACATTTTTGCGTTTAATCTATACGTAAAATTGAAAATGATGCCAGGTGCAGAGGAGCACACCGCATGCTGGAGAGAGATGGCAGCCGCTTGTTCGGTGAGGAGCACCGCGCCTTCCGCGACATGGTGCGCAAGTTCATCGCCCGCGAGTTCACACCGCGCATGGCCGAGTTCGACGAAGCCGGCATGGTCAAGCGCGACTTCTGGTTGAAAGCGGGCGAGGCCGGCCTGCTCTGCCCGACCATGCCGACCGAATATGGCGGTATGGCGCTCGATTTCACCTTTAACGCCATCCTCAACGAGGAATTCACCTATGCGATGATGTCGGACAGTGTCACGCTGCAGAGCGACATCACGATGCCCTATGTCGTGCGATATGCCAGCGAGGAACTGAAGCAGCACTGGCTGCCGCAGATGCTGCGCGGCGAGGCCATCGGCGCGATCGCAATGACCGAACCGGGTGCGGGCTCGGACCTTCAGGGCGTGCGCACCGCAGCCCGGCGGGACGGGGACGACTTCGTGATCAACGGATCGAAAACCTACATCACCAACGGCCAGAACGCCGACCTGATCCTAACCGTGTGCAAGACCGAGCCCGATCTGGGCGCCAAGGGGACCTCGCTAATCCTCGTCGAAGCCACCCGCCCCGGTTTCGAACGCGGCCGCAATCTCGACAAGATCGGTCAGTGGATGTCGGACACGTCCGAACTGTTCTTCAACGATGTGCGCGTGCCGGCCGGAAACGTCATCGGCGAGGTCAATCGCGGCTTCATCTATCTCGTCAGCGACCTGCCGCAGGAACGCCTCTCGATCTCGATCACCGCGCAGGCTGCGGCGCAGCGCGCCTATGACGAGGCGGTTGCCTTCGTGCGCGAGCGCACAGCATTCGGCAAGAAAGTGATCGACTTCCAGAACACCCGGTTCACGCTGGCAGATATCAAGGCCAAGCTGCAGGTCGGCTGGGCGCATCTGGACTGGGCCATCGAACGCCACGTGCGGGGCGAGCTGACGGCCAACGAGGCGGCGGCCTCCAAGTACTGGCACACCGAAATGCAATGGGAGGCCTGCGATGCCGCGCTCCAGCTGCACGGCGGGGCAGGCTACATGAACGAGTACCCGATCGCCCGCATCTGGCGCGATGCGCGGGTGCGGCGCATCTATGGCGGCACCAGCGAGATCATGCGCGATCTGGTGGGGCGCTCGCTCTAGGCGAGCAGCAGACTTTCGAGCGCTGCGATGTGGGTGCCGGTTATGCCAGCGGTCGCGAGGTACGCTGCGGTGCCGCCGAACTGCTGGTCGACCGCCTGAAAGCTGGCCGCCAGATAGGATTCCTCGACGGTCATCAACCGGTCGATGGCCTGCTCATCGAGATCAAAGCCGAGGCGGCCGGAGATAAGCTGGCGCGTCTCCTCACGGGCTTGCGCGTTGTCGCGGCCGAGGCTGGCAAGATAGTCCGCCATGATCTCGTCCATCGAAACGCCCAGCGCGGCGAGAAGGATGGCGATCGCAAAGCCGGTGCGGTCCTTGCCAGCGGTGCAATGGATCAGCACTGGTTCGCCGCACCCGATCATGGCTTCCGCGATAGGGCGAAGCTGGCCGTGCAGCGCCGCCGGAAATCCCGCGTAAAGCGTCTGCATCGCTGCGCCTGCGCCATGCCGATCAGGACTGGGCTTCAACGCTGACCAGGGATTGGTGCTGCCTTCCACGTGAGCGAGCATGTCAATCGGCCGGACCTCGGCGCCAGCTTCGACCCAGATCCCGCCCGGAACCCGCGCCCGCTCCGCCGCGCTGCGCAGATCGAACACGAGCGCGATGCCGAGCCGGGCAAGGACTGCGTGATCCTCGGGCGTAGGAACGACAACAGCATCCGCGCGGTAAAGTCGGCCAGCCGCGAGCCGGCGCCCCCCTCTGCCCATAACCGGGGTGACGCTGCGAAAGTTGGGCGCGCAGGCGAGCAATCGCTCGGGATCAGTCATGCGTCAGATAATCCCACATGCGTTCGGCCACTCCGCCGGCCCAGACCTGGCGCGCGGCAATCTCGTCCGTATCCAGCATCCCCTGTGCCGGATCGAGGCCCATTGCGCGCACATCGCGTTCCACCCTTGCGGCATCTTCGAGGAACCACGCCAGCGTCACGGCGCGCTGCAAGGACGCCTCGGCAACTATCGCGCCGTTGCCACGCATCACGATGGCGGACGCGGCTCCCAGCGTCGCTGCCAGCGCGGCGGCCGCAGCATCATCGCGGAGCAGCCGCGGATCGTTCCACAGCGGCAGATCGGCGAAGTAAGCACCGATCCCGTGACGCGGACGGGGAACGAGCCCTTGCGTCGAAAGCGCCATGAGCGCGGGCGGCATGATCCGGGCCACCGCCCCGACATCGGGCCGCCGCGCATAGATCTGCTGGTGCGCACGAACTTCGCCGAGCACGCCTTCCGGCAACGGGCCTGCGATGGGGCATAGGGTTCCCGGCGCATCGCCGACCAGCGCGAGTGGGCGGGCCGCGCAAACCAGAAAAGTCTCAGGATCAAGCCGCAGGCTGCAATGGCCATAGGCATGGACCAGCCCCGCTCGCGCAAGCGCCCGCGCCGCTTGCTGGACAATGCGCTCCTGCTCGGGAGTCGCCGAGATCACGCCTCGTTCTGCCTGGCAAGATCGAGCGCAATATCGACGATCATGTCTTCCTGTCCGCCGACCATCTTGCGGCGGCCTACTTCGGCGAGGATGGCGCGGGTGTCGACGCCGTAGTCGGCGCTGGCCTTTTCGGCGTGGCGCAGGAAGCTGGAGTAGACCCCGGCATAGCCCAGCGTCAGCGTCTCGCGGTCGACGCGCACCGGGCGGTCCTGCAGGGGCCGGACGAGGTCTTCGGCGGCATCCATCAGCGCGTAGAGATCGCAGCCGTGGTTCCAGCCATAGCGATCCGCCGCCGCGATGAAGACCTCGAGCGGAGCATTGCCCGCACCGGCTCCCATGCCGGCAAGGCTGGCATCGACACGCACCGCGCCGTTCTGCACCGCGACGATGGAGTTGGCGACACCAAGGCTGAGGTTGTGGTGCGCGTGCACCCCGCGCTCGGTTTCGGGCTTGAGCACCCGGTCATAGGCCTGCAGACGCGCCGCATATTCGTCCATATTCATCGCGCCGCCGCTGTCCGTCACGTAGACGCAGTGCGCGCCGTAGCTCTCCATCAGGAGGGCCTGCTGCGCCAGCGCTTCGGGCGGCGACATGTGGCTCATCATCAGGAAGCCCGAGACGTCCATGCCGAGATTCCGGGCCGCCTCGATGTGCTGCTTCGAGACGTCCGCTTCGGTGCAGTGCGTGGCGATGCGTACCGATTTCACACCCATCTCGCAGGCGTGCTTGAGATCATGGACCGTGCCGATGCCAGGCAGGAGCAGCGTTGTGAGAATGCTGTGCTCCAGCACTTCAGCCACCGCGCCGATCCAGTCCCAGTCGGTATAGGCGCCGAAGCCGTAGTTGAAGCTGGAGCCTTGCAGCCCGTCGCCATGCGCCACTTCGATGGCATCGACCTTGGCGAGATCGAGCGCCCTGGCGATCTTCTGGACGTGATCGAGGCCGTACTGGTGACGGATGGCGTGCATGCCGTCGCGCAAGGTGACGTCCTGAATGTAGAGTTTCTGCTTTGTCGGGTCGAAACTCATGCCGCCATCCTTTCAGCGATCTTCTCGGCTGTTTTCAGCGCCGCCGAGGTCATGATGTCGAGATTGCCGGCGTAGGCAGGCAGGTAGTGCGCCGCGCCTTCCACTTCGAGGAAGACGCTGACCTTGAGGCCGGTGAAGCTGCCGCCCATTTCGGGAATGCGCAGCGGCTGGTTGCCCCCGATGCTTTCGAACTGCACCGCCTGCTTCAGCCGGTAGCCCGGCACATAGCTCTGCACTTCGGCGACCATGTCGTGGATCGACTGGCGGATCGCCTCGCGGTCGCCGTCCTCGCAGAGGCAATAGACCGTATCGCGCATGATCAGCGGCGGCTCGGCCGGGTTGAGCACGATGATCGCTTTGCCGCGGGTTGCGCCGCCAACGTCCATGATGGCCTGCGAGGTCGTCTCGGTGAACTCGTCGATATTGGCGCGCGTGCCGGGGCCGGCGCTCTTGGACGCGATCGAGGCGACGATCTCGCCGTAGTGGACCTTGGCCACGCGGTTGACCGCCGCGACGATCGGGATCGTCGCCTGCCCACCGCAGGTCACCATGTTGACGTTGAGTGCATCGAGGTTCGCTTCGCCGTTGACCGGGGGGATCGTGTAGGGGCCGATGGCGGCAGGGGTGAGATCGACCATGCGCTTGCCGGCGGCCAGCACGAGCTCGCTGTTGCGCTTGTGCGCACCCGCGCTGGTGGCATCGAAGACAATCTGGATCTCGGCGAACTCGGGCATGGCGAGAAGGCCATCGATGCCTTCCGCCGTGATCGGCACGCCCATCCGCGCGGCGCGCTTCAGGCCGTCGCTTTCCGGGTCGATCCCGACGAAGGCGCCCATCTCGAGCACTTCGGACAGGCGCATGATCTTGATCATCAGGTCGGTGCCGATGTTGCCCGAGCCGATGATCGCGACTTTGGTTTTCACCATGTCAGGCCTCCCCGTAGGTGAAGCTGCAGGAACCGATCCCGGCGATGCGCGTCTCGACCCGCACGCCGGGGCGCAGCGCGACCATCGGGCCAAGCGCGCCGGCCAGCAGCACATCCCCTGCCCGCAGCGGCTCGCCCCGCGCGGCCAGCGTCTGCGCGAGCCAGGCGGCGGCATTGAGCGGATTGCCGAGCGCGGCAGCGCCGACACCGGTCGAGACGGTCTCGCCGTCAAAGGTCATTTCCATCGCCGCGCCTTCGAGGTCCAGCCCCGCGAGCGGCAATCCCTGCCCTGCCAGCACGAAGAACGCGGAGGACCCATTGTCGGCCACGGTGTCGGCAAAGGTGATCTTCCAGTCGGCGATGCGGCTGTCCACGATCTCGATGGCGGCGTGAACCGTGGAGACGGCAGCCGCCACCTGATCCGCCGTGGTATCGGGCGAAGGCAGGTCAGCCCCCAGCACGAAGGCAATCTCCGCCTCGGCCTTGGGCTGGATACACTTCGCCGGATCAAGCGTGCCGCCATCGGCCACGCGCATATCGTCGAACAGCACGCCGAAGTCCGGCTGATCAACGCCAAGCTGCACCTGCACGGCCTTCGCCGTCAGCCCCGCCTTGCGGCCCACGATGCGGCGGCCCTGAGCCTCCCAGAACCGCGTGTTGATCTCCTGCACCGCATAGGCACCCGCAGCGTCAGTCGGTTCCAGTCCGTCGCGCAAGGGGGGCACGACTCCATCGGAATAGGCGGCGCGCAGGCGCTTCGCGAGCGCTTCATGATCAACCGTTGTCACCCCAATCTCCCCTACCCATACCTGCGGCGAAGCACCTTGCAGCGGTGATTGACATTCGCGCCGTCCCTTTTTACATACCAAGCGCACGGTTTGTTGTAAAGCGCCGGCGTGAGGATGTGAACATGGCGGAATTCCCCCGGATCATCGATGACAGAGCGGCGAGTCGCTTCCTCGTCCCGCGCGAGGCGTTCACCAGCCAGGCCACTTTCGAACGCGAATATGCGGCCATTTTCGATCGCTGCTGGCTCTACCTTGGCCATGCCTCCGAACTGGCCGAGCCCGGCAGCTTCCTCACCCGCAAGGTGGCGCGCCGGCCGATCCTGTTCACGCGCGACAAGGCAGGCGACTACCACGCGCTGTTCAACGCCTGCCCGCACCGCGGCGCGCTGGTCTGCCGCGAGCGCAAGGGCGCGGCGCGCGCCTTCATGTGCATGTACCACGGCTGGACGTTCGGCTCGGACGGCCACCTGATGAGCCTTCCCGGGAGCTCCGGCTATCCCGAAGGCTTCAAGACCGATCCGCAGAAGCAGATGGTCCATGTGCCCCGGATGGAGCGGTTCGGCGATTTCTTCTTCATCAGCTTCGCCGCCGATGGCGAGGATCTGGCGACCTATCTGGCCGAGGCGGGCGACTACCTGAGGCTGGTTTCGGAGCATTCCGCGAGCGGGATGCAGATCGTCGGCGGGACGCAGGAATACGCGATCCGGGGCAACTGGAAGCTGCTCGCCGAGAACAGCTTCGACGGCTATCACGCCGCCTGCAACCATTCGACCTATCTTGAGTATCTCAAGAACGCGAATGGCGCGCTGGGCGCCACGCCGCTTTCCGGCATTGCCCACGATCTCGGCAACGGCCACGCCATGGTCGAATACACGGCACCTTGGGGCCGCCCCATCGCACATTGGGTGCCGCTGTGGGGTGAAGAAGGCAAATCCGAAATTGCTGCGATCCATGCTGCGCTTGAAGCACGCGTTGGTGCCGAGCGCGCAGAACGGATTGCGCACCGCAACCGCAACATGGTGATCTTTCCCAACCTCGTGGTGAACGACATCATGGCCGTCACCGTGCGAACGTTCTACCCGACCGCGCCGGGCTATATGGAGATCAACGCCTGGGCGCTGGCCCCGCGCGAGGAAAGCGAGTGGCTGCGCAAGTACCGGCTCTACAACTTCACCGAATTTCTCGGCCCCGGCGGCTTCGCCACGCCGGACGATGTCGAGGCCATCGAAAAGTGCCAGCAAGGCTATGCCTCGGGCGGAGACGGGCTCGTCAACGACATTTCCAAAGGCATGAACCGCGAAGGCGGTGCACTGTTCGACGACGAGGAGCAGATGCGCTGCTTCTGGCGTGAATGGGACCGCCGCCTTGCCGCGGTGGAGGCGTGAGATGAGCCTTGTCCAGATACCCGAAGCCCTGCTGCTGCGCCTTGCGGTCGAAGACCTGCTTTTCCTCGAGGCAGATCTGCTCGACCAATGGCGGCTCGACGAATGGCTCGCGCTCTATACGCCTGACGCGCACTATAACGTGCCGCCGAGCGACATCGACGGCGATACAGCCGACCCCGACACAGCGCTGTTCTACATCGCCGACGACCATGTGCGGATGCGCGAGCGGGTGATCCGCCTGAACAAGGTCGGCGCGCACAGCGAGCACCCGCGCTCGAGAGTGCGCCACCTCGTCTCGAACGTGCGCGTGCACCGCGAAGGCGATGTGATCCACGCGCGCTCCTCGTTCATCGTGTGGCGCAGCAAGGACATCACCAGCGACGCCTTTGTCGGCCATTACCTGCACCGGATCGTGGAGCAGGACGGCGAACTGAAGATCGCGAGCAAGACCTGCGTGCTCGATATGGAAGCCCTGCGCCCGCACGCGCGCATCAGCATCATCCTGTGATGGAACAAGCCCCCATGGATCAGCCCATCCGATTTGCCCGGCTCGGCTTCTGCCGTCTGCAATGCAGCGATCTTGCCGCCACCACAGCCTTTTACACCGATCTCATGGGGCTTTCCACTGAGGCGCAGGCGGATGGGTCCGTCTGGCTGCGCTGCAGCGAAAAGCCTTACGATATCGTGCTGACCAGCGGCCCGGCAGGCCTGATCGGTGCCGGCTTCGAACTCGAAAGCGAAGCCGATCTCGAACGCGCCTTTGAACGGCTGAGAAACATCGCCACCGATGTGCGCTGGCTTTCCGCCACCGAGTGCAAGGCGCAAGCCCTCACCCGCGCGCTGGCCTTCACCGATCCGGTCGCCGGTCTCGACTGCACGTTCTACATCGGCCAGACCCCTCCTGAAAAACCGTTCACGCTCTCATCCACGCGGATCGCGCAGATGGGGCACCTTGTGCTCAACGTGGATGACCTCGATGCCGCGCACCGCTTCTGGGCCGATGCGCTGGGCTTTGCCGTGTCGGATCGTGTCGAGGGAGTCGCCGAG
>JAESFG010000662.1_pt1 | contig 11949 bp, 11 predicted proteins | sample 9269371 | NCBI WGS metagenome assembly JAESFG01 (sample SAMN14506227, study PRJNA617093) | algae metagenome | isolation source: Aetokthonos hydrillicola CCALA 1050 (B3-Florida) and co-occurring... | place: USA: South Carolina | collected 2013-01-01 | reverse complement strand
TCATCAGTGGGCGCAAAGCCATCCGACCCCTTCGCCCCGCTCGCGGGGAGAAGTGGCCTGAGGAGCGCAGCGACGGAAGGCCGATGAGGGGGCGGGCGGGAGGAGGCCCCTGGGGGCGCCGGGGGCCCTCATCCGTCCGGCCTTCGGCCGTCCACCTTCTCCCGCCAGGCAGGAGAGGGGAACGAGCCCTTCATCGCTCGACACGCGGGCCGGGGGGCCATAAAAGCCGGGGCGTACGCCGTCCCGGCTCCGCACACCGGCTGATCGACCCATGCCCGACCTGCTCCTGGAACTCTTCAGCGAGGAAATTCCCGCGCGCATGCAGCGGCGCGCGGCGGAGGACCTGCGCAAGCTCGTCACGGACGCGCTGGTGGAGCGGGGTTGTCTCTACGAGGGCGCCAAGGCCTTCGCCACGCCGCGCCGGCTGGCCCTGCACGTCGCCGGCCTGCCCGTCCGCCAGCCCGACCTGCGCGAGGAGAAGAAGGGCCCGCGCGTCGGCGCACCCGAGGCCGCCCTCCAGGGCTTCCTGAAGAGTGCCGGCCTCACCGACATTTCCCAGGCGAAGATCGAGTCCGACCCCAAGAAGGGCGAGTTCTACGTGGCCGTGGTCGAGAAGCCAGGCCGGGCCACGCAGGACGTGATCGCCGAGATCGTGCCGGACGTGGTGAAGGGATTTCCCTGGCCGAAGTCCATGCGGTGGGGCGCCGCCTCGGCGATGCCCGGCTCGCTGCGCTGGGTGCGGCCGCTGCAGTCCATCCTGTGCACCTTCGGGCCGGAGACCGAGACCCCCGAGATCGTCGCCTTCTCAGTGGACGGCGTGGCGGCGGGCGACGAGACACGCGGCCACCGCTTTATGGCAGGCGAGCCCTTCAGGGTCCGCCGCTTCGCCGATTACGAGATGGCGCTGCTGCGCCACAAGGTCGTGCTCGACGCCGACCGCCGCAAGGACATCATCCTGCACGAGGCACGGGCGCTCGCCTTCGCGCAGGGGCTGGAACTCGTCGAGGATGAGGGCCTGCTGGAGGAGGTGGCCGGCCTCGTCGAATGGCCGGTCGTCCTCGTCGGATCCTTCGACGAGCGCTTCCTCGAGATCCCGGCCGAGGTGGTGCGCGCCACCATCCGCGCCAACCAGAAGTGCTTCGTGATGCGCCGCTCGGGAAGCGCGACGCTCTCCAACCGGTTCGTGCTCGTCTCCAACATCGAGGCGAAGGACGGCGGCAAGGCCATCGTCGGCGGCAACGAGCGGGTGGTGCGCGTGCGCCTCTCCGACGCCCGCCATTTCTGGGAGACGGACCAGCGCCCGCTGCCCGACTTCCCCGAGCCCGCCGGCAGGCCGCTCGACCAGCGCCTCGCCAAGTTGCGCAAGCTCGGCATCGTTTTCCACGAGAAGCTGGGCACCCAGGGCGAGCGGATTGAGCGCATCGCCGCTCTGGCGCGCGAGCTCGCACCGGTCGTGAAGGCCGATCCGCTGCTCGCCGTGCGTGCGGCGGAGCTGGCCAAGGCCGACCTCGTGACCGAGATGGTCGGCGAGTTCCCGGAAGTGCAGGGCCTGATGGGCCGGCGCTATGCCGAGCTGCAGGGCGAGCATCCCTCCGTCGCCGCCGCCATCGAGGAGCACTACAAGCCGCAGGGCCCCTCCGACCGCGTCCCGTCCGATCCCGTCAGCGTCGCCGTGGCGCTGGCCGACAAGCTGGACACGCTCGTCGGCTTCTGGGCCATCGACGAGAAGCCGACCGGCAGCAAGGACCCCTATGCTCTGCGCCGGGCGGCGCTGGGCGTGATCAGGATCATCATCGAGAACGGGGTGCGGCTGGGGCTGGAAGACGTGTTCGGCCGCGCGCTGTTCCTGATGCGGGCGAACGAGCACGGCAGGGCTGCCGCTGTCGGGACAATCGGCCCGGATCTCCTCGCCTTCTTCCACGACCGCCTGAAGGTCTATCTCCGCGACCAGGGTGCCCGGCACGACCTCATCGACGCGGTGCTGGCCTCGGGCTCCACTGTCATCCCCGGCGGCCCGAAGGGCCGGGAAGGGGATCCAGGAGCCGCGGGCGAGGGGGCTGGATCCCCGTCCCGGCCTGCCGCGCAGGCCGCCGGGGATGATAAGGCCAGCAATGACGACCTCCTCTCCGTCGTCCGGCGCGTCGAGGCGCTGGGGCGCTTCCTCGACACGGACGACGGCGCCAATTTGCTGGCGGGCTATCGCCGCGCCGCCAACATCCTGCGCATCGAGGAGAAGAAGGACGGGCGCTCCTACGCCGAGCCGGTGGACCTCCACCTCCTGAAGGAGGCGGGCCTGCCGGAGGAGAAGGTGCTGGCCGAGGTGCTGCAGGCCGCCGCCGCCCATGCCCGCGCGCATGTCGCGAAAGAGGATTTCGAGGGTGCCATGGGCGAGCTCGCCCGGCTCCGGCCCGCCGTCGACGCCTTCTTCGACAAGGTCACCGTGAACGCCGACGACCCCGCCCTGCGCGCCAACCGCCTGCGCCTCCTCGCCGGCCTGCGCGAAGCCACCCGCGCCGTCGCCGATTTCTCGCGCATCGGGGGGTAGAGGCGAAAAGGAAAAGGCCCCCCTCTGGCGGCTTCGCCGGCATCTCCCCCGCGGGCGGGGGAGAGTTGGATTGGCGGTTCTGGTGTGATTGCCGAAGCGCGGGAACCCTCCCCCGCCTGCGGGGGAGGGCAGGGAGGGGGAAGCGACGGAGCCGGACAGACCATGCCCCTGAAGGCCATACTCTTCGACAAGGACGGCACGCTCGTCGACTTCGACCGCACCTGGGGGCCCGCCGCCTACCAGGTCATGGTGGAGATGACGGGCGGCGATCCCGAGGTCCTGGCGCGTCTCGCCGAGGTCAACCACTACGACGTTCCCGCCAGGCGCATGCGCCGCACATCGCCGATGATCGCCGGCTCTTCCGCGAGCTACGGCCATCTGTGGGCCGAGGTGCTGGGCCGCCCCAACGACGCCACGCTCCACCGCGAGATGAACGAGCGCTTCCGGGAGTGGGGACGCCGCAGCCTGTCGCCTATCGGCGACCCGCTGGCGGTGCTGGCGAAGCTCGCCGCGGACGGCTACCGGCTCGGCATCGCGACGAATGACGCGGAAGCCTCCGCGCTGGCGCAGGCCGACGCGCTCGGGCTCATCCCGCATCTCGACTTCATCGCCGGCTACGATTCCGGCCATGGCGGCAAGCCGGAGCCCGGCATGGTCCTGGCCTTCGCCGAGAAGTTCGCGCTCGAGCCGGCCGAGGTGGCGCTGGTCGGCGACAGCACGCACGACCTCGTCGCCGCCCGCGCGGCGGGCGCCGTCGCCATCGCCGTCCTTTCCGGCCCCGCCGGCCGCGACGAGCTGGAGGCCGACGCCGACCACATCGTCGATTCGATCGCCGATTTGCCGGAGTATCTGCGCGGGCTGGCCGGGTAACTGCCCTTCGCCCGCATGCGGGCGAAGGTGGCGCGCATGCGCCGGATGAGGGTGCGGCGCCGTCAGGCGCCATGTCCTGCCCCGCCCCTCATCGCCCCTCCTTCGCTTCGCTCATCGGGGCACTTCTCCCCGCAAGCGGGGCGAAGGGTCGGATGGCTTTGTGCAAACTGAAGGGCTCTCAATCCATCAAGCGCGTGCTCCCCTTCGCCCGCTTGCGGGAGAAGGTGGCGCGAAGCGCCGGATGAGGGTGCGGCGCCGTCAGGCGCCATGTCCTGCCCCGCCCCCTCATCGTCCCTCCTTCGCTTTGCTCCTCGGGGCACTTCTCCCTGCAAGCGGGGCGAAGGGTCGGATGGCTTTTCGCCCACTGAAGAACGACTCCCGGTCAGGCGCGTGCTCCCCTTCGCCCGCTTGCGGGAGAAGGTGGACGGCCGAAGGCCGGACGGATGAGGGTGCGGCGCCGCGAGGCGCCTCATCCGGGACGCCCCCTCATCGCTCCTCCTTCGCTTCGCTCCTCGGGGCACTTCTCCCCGCAAGCGGGGCGAAGGGATTGGTTGGCGTCGCGCCTATTCCTCCGGCAGCTCGCGCACGCTGTCGCGCCAGGCGACGAGCAGCCGTTCGAGTTCCGTGATGTCGGCCGGGGACATCCGGCCCAGCGTCGCGGCGACGAGGCGGCGCTGGAGGGCGAGCCCCTGCTCCGCGCGGGCACGCCCCTCCCCGGTAAGGTACAGCGCGTAGGAGCGGCGGTCCGAGGGGATTGCGCGCCTTTCGACCAGCCCGAGCGCGGTCATCCGGTCGATCAGCCCGGAAACGTTGCCCTTGGTGACGTAGAGCCGCGCTGCCAGCTCCTGCTGGCTCACGCCCTCGCGCTCGGACAGGGTCGAGAGCAGGTCGAACTGCGGGATCGACAGCCCGATCCGGCGATATTCGCGCGCCGCGCGCGCGCTGATGCGATGGTGAAGCCTCAGGAAGCGGAACCACGTCCGCAGCACGTCCGGATCGGTTGCGTGTTCATGGACGGCGGGCGCAAACTGTAGGGGCACGCGGCAGGCTTCCGGGACAGGTGGCCCAGCCTAGGCATGCCCGGCGCGGGCAGGCAAGCGCCGGCAACGGGAACCTTGCGGACACAGACCCGCCGGGCCGGAGGGAAGGGGAGGAACGACCGCATGCTCGGGCTCATGCAGGACTGGCCGCTGCTCATCCACACGGTGATCGACCATGCCGCCAGCCAGCACGGCGCGCGCGAGGTGGTGTCGCGCTCGGTCGAGGGGCCGATGCACCGCATCGGCTACGCCGCGCTGCGCCGGCGCGCGCTGCAGGCCGCGAAGCGGCTGGAGAAGCAGGGGATCGGCCTCGGCGACCGCGTCGGGACGCTGGCCTGGAACACGTGGCGCCACCTGGAGCTCTGGTACGGCATCACCGGCATCGGCGCGATCTACCACACGGTCAATCCCCGCCTCTTCCCCGACCAGATCAGCTGGATCATCAACCACGGCGAGGACCGGCTGCTCTTTCTCGACCTCACCTTCGTCAGTCTGGTCGAGTCGATCTCCGACCGCCTGCCGTTGGTGGAGCGCTTCGTCATCCTCACCGACGCCGCGCACATGCCGGAAACGACCCTGCGCGGCGCGGTGGCCTATGAGGACTGGCTGGCGGAGGTGGACGACGACTTCGCCTGGAAGCGGTTCGACGAGAACACGGCCGCCGGGCTCTGCTACACCTCCGGAACCACGGGCAATCCCAAGGGCGTGGTCTATTCGCACCGCTCCAACGTCATGCACGCGCTGCAGCTGCTGCCGGTCGACAATTTCGGTCTGTCCTCGCGGGACAACGTGCTGGCCGTCGTGCCGCTCTTCCACGCCAATTCCTGGTCGCTCGCCTTCTCCGCGCCGCTCGCCGGCTCCGCGCTGATCCTGCCGGGGCCGAAGCTCGACGGGGCCTCCGTGCTTGCCATCCTCAACGAGGAGCGCGTCACCTTCAGCGCCGGCGTGCCCACGGTCTGGATGGGGCTGCTCGCTCATCTCGAGCAGACGGGTGGCCGCCTCGAAACACTGAAGCGGGTGGGCATTGGCGGGTCGGCTTGCCCCGCCGCCATGATCGAGGCCTTCGAGCAGGTCCACGGCGTGACCGTCATCCATGCCTGGGGCATGACCGAGCTGAGCCCCGTCGGCACCACCGGCGCCATCAAGCCGGACCTCGTCGGGCTCTCCCCCGACGAGACGATCGCCCTCAAGGTCAAGCAGGGCTGGCCGCTGTTCGGCGTCGAGATGAAGATCACCGACGACGAGGGCAACCGGCTCCCGCATGACGGCGTCGCCTTTGGCCGGCTGAAGGTGAAGGGCGTCGCGGTTGCCCGCAGTTATTTCAAGGGCGAGGGCGGCGAGATCCTCGACGAGGAAGGGTTCTTCGACACCGGCGACGTCGCCACCATCGACCAGCACGGCTACATGGCGATCACCGACCGCGCCAAGGACGTCATCAAGTCCGGCGGCGAGTGGATCTCGTCGATCGCGCTGGAGAACCTCGCCGTCGGCCATCCCGATGTCGCCGAGGCGGCGGTGATCGGGGTGCGCCATCCCAAATGGGATGAGCGGCCGCTCCTCGTGGTCGTCGCCAAGGAAGGAGCCAAGCCAACGCGCGAATCGATCCTCGGCTGGATGGAGGGGCACGTGGCGCGCTGGTGGATGCCTGACGACGTCGTTCTGGTGAACGAGATCCCGCACACCGCCACCGGCAAGATCCAGAAGACGGCCCTGCGCGACATGTTCCGGGACTACCGCCTGCCCACCGCCTGACGCGGCGGGCCTGGCCGTGGCGGGCGGGCGCGAACACCTGTAGATAGCGCCTTATGCGCCGACTCGTGGTCGAACTGCCGCCGTCCAGCGCCGCGCTCTGGAGCCGGCGCGTGGCCGCGTTTGCGCTCGCGGTGGTAGCCATCGCCGTAGCGCTCTCGCGTTTCGCGCAGGTGGAGCCGCCGGCCGCGCTGTCGGTGCTGGCCGCGGGGCTCGTGCTGGCCATCGCGGCCCTGGTGCTCGCCACCTTCGCCTTCGCCATCATCTGGGACGATGGACGGCCGGGATTCGGCGCGGCGGTGACCGGCGTCGTGCTGGCACTGCTGCTGCTGGCCGGCCCGCTCTTCTTCGCGGTGCAGGCGGTCCGGCTGCCCCGCCTCAACGACATCACGACCGACACCTCCGACCTGCCGGAGTTCTCGCGTTCGCGCAAGGCGCTGGCCGCCCGCGGCTTCCGCACTCCCGAGCCGCCTCCCCAGGCCGCACGCGTGCGCCAGCAGCTCGCCTATCCCGGCATCGCGTCGGTGACGGTCGACGACGGCCCGGCCGAGGCCTTCGCCATGGCGTTGAAGGCGGCGAGCCAGCGCGGCTGGGAGATCGTGGAGGCCATCCCGCCCGGCGGACGCGTCGGCAGCGGCCGAATCGACGCCGTCGACCGCACGCTCCTCATGCGTTTTCCCGACGACGTCACCGTGCGTGTCAGGCCTGTGGCCGATGGCACGCGGATCGACGTCCGCTCGGCCTCGCGCTGGGGCACGCACGATTTCGGCACCAATGCCCGCCGCGTGCAGGGCTATCTCGACGCGCTGGAGGCGCTGGTAGAGGCGAAGTGAGCTCAAAGCCGCCTGTAGAGCGAGTCGAGCGCGGGCGCACCGTCCGCCTTTGCGAGCCCGCGCGCCACGAGGTCCTCCAGGTGGGCGTAGACCGACAGCGCGGCGGCGCCCCGCAGCGAGGGCGCGATGTCCGGGTAGAGCTTCGGCACGATGTCGGAGATCCGCCCGTCTCCGGCCGCGAGGCGCTCCAGGATCGCGGTCTCGCGCTGGCGGCGATGGGTGAGCAGGCCGCGCACCCGGCGCTGGGGGTCGGCAACGGGGCCGCCGTGCCCGGGCCAGTAGACCCGGTCATCGCGCGCGGCCAGAACCTGCAGCGAGGCCATGTAGTCGGCCATCGCCCCGTCGGGCGGCGCGACGATGGAGGTCGACCAGCCCATAACGTGGTCGCCGGAGAAGAGCGCCTGCTCCTCTTCGAGTGCGAAGGCGAGGTGGTTTGCCGTGTGGCCGGGCGTGGCGACCGCCCGCAACGTCCATCCGGGCCCCCGCACCGTATCGCCTTCCGAAAGCTCGCGGTCGGGGAGGTGGTCCCGGTCGCCGCTCGCGTCGAGCCGGGTCGCCTCAGCGTCGGCGAGCGGACGGAATGGACGGTGCGGGCCACAACCGACGATCGGTGCTCCGGTCGCGCGGGCGAGCTGCCGCGCGCCCGGCGAATGGTCCCGGTGCGTGTGCGTGACGAGGATGGCGGAGACGGCCCCGGTCCCGGCCGCGTCGAGGATCGCGGCGAGATGCGCGGGATCCTCGGGGCCAGGGTCGATGACGGCGAGATCGCCGTGTCCCACGAGATACGTGCAGGTGCCGGTAAAGGTGAAGGGTCCTCCATTGTTTGCCACGATGCGGCGCACCAGCGGGCTGACGGAAACGCTCAGGCCGGCTGGCGCATCGAAGGCCCTGTCGAAGGCGAGGGTGTCGGCCAAGGGTCGGTCTCCCGCAACATGTCCATCCACGAGAATACACCAGCGGCAAATCCGTGCCCTGTGTCCCGGCAAGACGGAGCCGGCTGGACCTTGGCGGTCGGCCGTGGTCGTGCGACTTTCGCGCACGGCTGGCGACCGCGCGCTCGGACACGCGTTGACATGGGGTGCAGCCGGGAGACCGAGATGTTTGAGAGAGGAGAAGCTTCTTGACGCGGTACGAAAGCGCCGCCATTGCGCTCGGGCTCGTGTCCTTGCTCGCCCTGCCGGTTGCCTCCCATGCGGAGGATTGCACCTGGGGCCAGCCAGGCTACCGCGCCTGCGTCGAGGCGAAGCTCGAGGAGCTGCGCAAGCAGGAGGCCGGCAAGGAGCCGAAGAAGGTCTACAAGACCGTGCCCGCCTCCAAGCGCCCGCCAAGCCTGACACCGGACACCTTCGTCCGAGAGCGGGCGCGCACGAAAATCCCGGCCAATGACGACTACGGCGATGCCTGGAACCCGGAGCGCGCGCAGCGCCAGTTCAACGCCAACCAGGGTCGGATACAGCAACAGCTCTCGCCGACGCCGATCCTGCCGCCCAACAACACTCCCTATACCGTTCCAGGCCGCATCTGTCCGCAGGGCGGGTGCTGACCCCGCTCACATGCGGGCGACGCCCGGGCGTTGCCGGCTGCGCGATCCCAGCACGATGACACGGGCGCCGACGCCGACGCGGTCGTAGAGATCGATCGCGTCCTGGTTGATCATGCGGATGCAGCCGGACGAAACGCTGCGCCCGATGGTCCACGGCTCGGTCGTGCCGTGCATGCGGAAAAGCGTGTCCTTGTTGCCCTGCCAGAGATACATTGCGCGTGCACCCAACGGGTTGCCCGGGCCGCCCGGCATGCCGACGCCGCTCTGCAGCTGCTGCATCTTGGCCGCGAGCTCGGGCTGGCGGTCCAGCATCTCCTTGGGCGGATACCAGTCCGGCCAGCGCTGCTTGTCGTGAACCGTGGCCTCGCCCGACCAGCCGAAGCCCTGTCGGCCGACCCCGACCCCGTAGCGGATGGCGGTGCCGTCTCCCTGGACGAAATAGAGGTGGTGCGCCTGCGGATCGATCACGACCGTGCCGCCCTCCTCTGGCCCGGCGTAGTCCACCGTCCGGCGGACGAATTCGGGCTTGATCGAGGACAGCTTCACCGCCGGGACGGGGAAAGGCTCAGTATCGATGGCGGCATACATCAGACGCGGCTCGAGGGCCTCCGGCGGGAGCGGCCGGCTGGGCGTGCCGCCCTCGAGATACGGGTCCAGGCTCGGGTCGCCCGGCTCCATGCGAGGATCGCGCCAAGCGGGCGCATCCTGGTAGATGCCGCCATAGCCGTCGTCGAACTGCTGCCGCAGCCGCATCTGAGCGCGCGCGGGCAGGCCTGCGGCGGCCACTGCGGCAAGACCTGCCGCGGCCTGGAGGAGGAAGCTGCGGCGGTCGGTGCGTGCCATGGCGGGGGTCCCGGTACGATTCTCGTCGAAGACAATGCAACACGGGCCCGATGGATGCCTGATCCCCCGAGCCGCGCCGCACCGTGCTCATGCCACGAAGTCGCGGCCAGAACGTGACGGGCATGGGCGTCGTCAGCTTGCTTCGGCGGCCTTGAACACCCGGCTCGCGAGAATGTCCTCGGCGCCGATGGTCATGATGTCCTCCCGGGCGAGCTTGCGGTCGAGGTCGGCCACCAGGCGGTTGGCCTGCCGCAGGCGGGCCCTGTCCAGCGCGTTGCGGATCGAGCGGGCGTTGGAGAAGAGCGGCTGGGACCGCCGGGCCGCGATGTAGCGGCGGAAGGCGTCCTCCGCCTCGGGACTCAGGCGATAGCTCTGCCGGTCCAGCATCAGGCCCGCGATCTTCAGCAGTTCGTCGTCGGAATAGTCGGGGAAGTCGATGTGGTGGGCGATGCGCGAGCGGAAGCCGGGATTGGCCGTGTAGAAGGTCTCCATCCGGTCGGCGTAGCCGGCCAGGATCACCACGAGGTCCTCGCGCTGCGTCTCCATCACCTGCAGCAGGATCTCGATCGCCTCCTGCCCGTAGTCGCGCTCGTTCTCCGGCCGGTAGAGGTAGTAGGCCTCGTCGATGAAGAGCACGCCGCCCATCGCCTTCTTCAGGATCTCCTTGGTCTTGGGGGCCGTGTGGCCGATGTACTGGCCGACGAGGTCGTCCCGGGTGACCGAAACGAGGTGTCCCCGCCGAACGAAGCCCAGCCGGTGCAGGATCTCGGACATGCGCAGGGCGACGGTGGTCTTGCCTGTCCCGGGATTGCCGGTGAACGACATGTGCAGGGTCGGGGCCTCGGAGGACAGGCCGAGCTGCTGGCGCACGCGCTCGATCAGCAGCAGCGACGCAATCTCGCGGATGCGCGTCTTCACGGGGGCGAGGCCGACGAGCTCGGCGTCGAGCTTGCCCAGCACCTCGGCAATGCCGGCCTTCTCGTATTCCTCCCGCAGGTCTACGGAGTCGGCGGCGGGTGCGAGGGAATGCGCTTTGGACATGGATGCTCCACTCGGGTTCTGCCCGGCCCCAACGCCTTCGAAAAAGGCGAGGCGCCGAAGTCCCCCTCTCCTGTGAGGGAGAGGGATGGAGGGTGAGGGACCCCGCTCGGGGAGCGGGCGAGGGAAAAGGCCCTCACCCCTGCCCCTCTCCCACCCGGGAGAGGGGTTCCCCGCGCCTCTCCGGTGGAGGGGGAGCGGGTTCCCGCGCCGGCCGGGGCGCGAGAGCTTGCTACCGGTACCGTTGCCCTTCCGGCTTGTTCGTCGCGTAGGCGCGGGTCGTGTAGCGCAGGTTGCGGCCGGCGAGTTCCTGCCGCTCGAGGGCGAAGCCGTCCTCGTTGGCTGGCCGGTGGACGATGAAGGACAGCTTGACCGACTCCCAGCCATGCGAGCTGTCAAAGGCGGAGAGCCGGATGTAGCCATCCGGCTGCGCCTTGCGGCAGTTGGCGAGCTCCATCATGACTCCTTGCGCGTCCTGGAGGTCGAACATCGGCAGGCCCCACAGCTCCCAGTAGGTGTTCCGGGGGTGGGGATCGTCCGTGTACTCGATGTTCACGGCCCAGCCGTGGTCGAGGCAGTACTGCACCTGCCGGCGGATCTGGTCGTCCGTGAGGTCGGGCAGGAAGGAGAAGGCGCCCTGGGTGATGCGCATGGTCGAGGTTCCTCAGAAGGCCGCGGTGGCGGTAGGGACGAAGTCGGGCGTGTCGGTGGAGGCGTAGTTGAAGGTGACGTCCTTCCATGTCTCCAGCGCCTGGCGCAGCGGCAGGCAAGAACGAGCGGCGTCTTCCAGGATCTCGGGGCCTTCCTCGACGATGTCGCGGCCCTCGTTGCGGGCCAGGACCATCGCCTCCAGCGCGACGCGGTTGGCGATGGCGCCGGCCTGGATCCCCATGGGATGGCCGATCGTGCCGCCGCCGAACTGCAGCACCACGTCCTCGCCGAGCAGGTCGAGCAGCTGGTGCATCTGGCCGGCATGGATGCCGCCGGAGGCGACCGGCATCATGCGGTTCAGGCTGGCCCAGTTCTGGTCGAAGAAGATCCCGTGCTCCAGCCGCATCGGGTTCCTGTCCTCCCGGCAGATGTCGTAGTAGCCGCGCGTCGTGGCGGGATCGCCCTCGAGCTTGCCGACGACCGTGCCGGCATGGATGTGGTCGACGCCGGCGAGCCGCATCCACTTGGCGATGACGCGGAAGGAGACGCCGTGCGTCTTCTGCCGGGTGTAGGTGGAGTGACCAGCCCGGTGGAGATGCAGGATCATGTCGTTCCTGCGCGCCCACTTCGCCATGGACTGGATGGCGGTGTAGCCGATCACCAGGTCGATCATGACGATGCAGGAGCCGAGTTCCTTGGCGAACTCGGCGCGCTCATACATGTCCTCCATCGTCCCGGCGGTGACGTTGAGGTAGGTGCCCTTCACCTCGCCGGTGGCGGCCTGCGCCTTGTTGACCGCCTCCATGCAGTAGAGGAAGCGCTCGCGCCAGTGCATGA
>JAESFG010000495.1_pt1 | contig 11965 bp, 9 predicted proteins | sample 9269371 | NCBI WGS metagenome assembly JAESFG01 (sample SAMN14506227, study PRJNA617093) | algae metagenome | isolation source: Aetokthonos hydrillicola CCALA 1050 (B3-Florida) and co-occurring... | place: USA: South Carolina | collected 2013-01-01 | reverse complement strand
ACCAGGAGCCGGCCGGACGATGCAGTCCAGGTCTGTGTCTGAATGTTGTTCCCGGTCAGCGTCCAGGTCGCAGTCCCGGCCGACTGCAAGGTCTCGAAATAGTAGAGCGTCGACATGTCGAAGGAACCGCCGGTGTCGCCGCTCAGCCGGAGCGTGTCCGACCCGCTGCCGGGCACATTGCCGCCGACGATATCGCCAAGGATGGTGCCGCCGCGGATCTCGAGAAGATTGATGCCCCCCTCGAAATAGATCGCGTTCGACCGCAATCCGGACCCGCCGAATCCACCGGCGATCGATCCGCCGGTCACCAGCGTCACGGAGAGGTTCTGGCCGATCAGGCCCTCGCCGCCTGAGCCGTTGTTGCCGTCGCGGTACAGGTTCGCTACAGTCGTGGCGCCTTCGCCACCCTTTCCGCCGTCCCCGCCTGTCACGGCCGCAGCTATGGTCAGGGATGCGGCAGTCGCGTTGGTGAAATAGAGGCCGATGCCGCCGCGGCCGCCATCGCCGCCGTACCAGAGTTCGGCTGCGCCGCCTTCGCCGCCATTGCCCCCGACAACACTCGCGCGAAGGGTGCCGAGGCTGCCCGTTCCGGTGACCACCGCGCCATATCCGCCGCCGCCGCCGCCACCGCCGTCGCCGCTGTCTGGGTCGCTATTGGGGTTAATGGTCCCAGTGCCGCCCTTGCCGCCATTGGTGCCCTGGGCCAAGGAGTTCGACAGCGTCGCACCCCTGTAGCCATGCACGCCCCCCACGCCGCCGTCGCCGCCATAGATGGAAGTGGCGAGGCCGCCGGAACCGCCGGTGCCCCAGCCTGCACCGCCGCCACCGCCGGAATTGTAGCTCGTGCCCCCCGTGCCGCCCTGACCGGTGACACTGTTGATCCCGCCAAGCGCAGGTGCATTTGCTTGCGCACTACCCGTGCCGCCGCCTGTGATGGTCGCCATGACTTTTTCGTCCTTTCACGTCTGCGGGGCACGGTTCATGAGCACGGCTGTCGTCCGGCGCCGCTCTATGTGTCCGAGTATCGAAGAGGCTGTCAGGGCTACGAAAAAAACATCGTTATTTCAAGGCGATGCTGGAAAAATCAGGCGCCCGGCGCAGTTTGGTCTCTGCCGTCAAGAAAGCTGGTTTCTCCAGTCAAGAAACGCCGATCGGGCGGGACATGTCTCCTCGCCGACCGGCTTGAAACGGCACGACTGTGACCGACTTCGACAATCGCAGCGACGTCCCGAAACGGGCGGCGGCATGCCACCGACACGGGTTCAAGCCAGGCGAGGGATGAGCGGTATCGATCTGCCGCCCGTCCGCATGAGCGCAGCCGCTGCGATGGGCAGCTGCAGACGCCACAGCGCGCCGGGCCTCTGCCCGGCGCGCCATGGCTGTTCCGACGGCCCGTTCAGAACGGGTAGTGCTGTTGCGGATCCTCGATGGTGATCCAGCGGAGGTCGGTGAATTCCGCGATCGCCGCCTTGCCGCCGAAGCGGCCGTAGCCGGAGCCCTTGACGCCGCCGAAGGGCATCTGCGCCTCGTCGTGCACGGTCGGGCCGTTGATGTGGCAGATGCCGCTTTCGATCCGCGAGGCGACGTCCATGGCGCGCCTGACGTCGCGGCTGTAGACCGCGGCGGAGAGGCCGTATTCGGTGTCGTTGGCGATGCGGATCGCCTCGTCCTCGCTCGCCACGCGGATGACGGGCTTGACCGGGCCGAAGCTTTCCTCGTCATAGGCGCGCATGCCGGGCTTCACATGGTCGAGCACAGTGGCTTCGACGACGCTGCCCGAGCGCTTGCCACCCGCCGCGAGCTTCGCGCCCTTGCCGGTCGCGTCGGTGACGAAGGCGTCCATCTTCTCGGCCGCGGCCGGGGTTACCAGCGAGCCGAGCACGACATGGCCGCGTGGATCGCCCGCGGGCAGCTTGGCCGCACGCGCCGCGAGCTTTTCGACAAAGGCGTCGGCGATCGCCTCATGCACAATGATCCGCTCGGTCGACATGCAGATCTGGCCCATATTGGCGAAGGCGCCGAAGATCGCGCCGTTGACGGCCGCGTCGATGTCGGCGTCCTCGAGCACGATCATCGGCGCCTTGCCGCCGAGTTCGAGCAGCGCCGGCTTGAGGTGGCGGCCGCAGAGCTCGCCGATGATCCGGCCGACCTTGGTGGAGCCGGTGAAGTTGACGCGCCGGACCTCCGGCGCCGATATCAGCGCCTCGACCACCTGGGCGGCATCCTCCGGCGCGTTGGTCAGCACATTGACGACGCCGTCCGGGAAACCCGCCTCCAGGAAGCAGGCGCCGATCGTCACATGCAGGCCGGGGCAGGATTCGGATGCCTTGAGGATCACCGTATTGCCGCAGGCGAGCGCCATCGCCACCGCCCGGACGCCGAGAATGATCGGCGCGTTCCAGGGCGCGATGCCGAGGCAGACGCCGGCCGCCTGGCGCACGGCCATCGAGAGCGTGCCGGGCTTGTCGGCGGGAATGATTTCGCCCTGGATCTGGGTGGTCATCGAGGCCGCCTCGCGCAGCATGCCGGCGGCGACCATGGTGTTGAAGCCGGCCCAGGGCGCGGTGCCGCCGGTCTCCGTCACCAGGATTTCGGCGAAGGTGCCGGCCTTGGCGGCGAGGATGTCGGCCGCCTTGTTGAGGAGCACCCGCCGCTCGCCGGGGCCGGTCTTCGACCAGGCGGGAAAGGCGGCATGCGCCGCGGCGACCGCCGCCCGCACGTCCTCGAGGCCCGAGGCCGGGGCGCGTGTCGCGACCTCGCCCGTGAAGGGATCGATCCGCTCGAAGGTCCGGCCGGAGGCGGCGCCCACATGCTGGCCGCCGATAATCTGTTTGATATCCATTGAATGTCCTTCCTACTTGAAACCGAGAACGTCGGCGTTGATCGAGGCTTCGAGACCGCCGTCGACGGCGAGATTGGCGCCGTTGATCCAGCGCGCCGCGTCCGAAGCGGCGAACAGGATCGCGGGCGCGATGTCGGAGGCGGTGCCGGTGCGGCCGGTCCTGTCGATGTCGGAATCCACTTTCGCGTCGCCGAGCACCTGGCGGAACTGGGTGAGGATCGGCGTCTCGACCGGGCCGGGGCTGACGGCGACGACCCGGATGCCCCGGTCCTTGAAGAGCGGCTGGTGGGCGGCGATCTGGGTCCAGAGGATCAGCAGTTCCTTCGACAGCGGATAGCCGATCTCGTTGGGCAAGGCATTGTCGGCGATGACCCGGGCGATATCCGGAAAGCCCGGAACGCCCACCATGCGCTTGGCGCGGTCGAGATTGGCGCGCCACCCATAGCCGGCTATGGAGGCGACGTTCACCACCGCACCGCCCTCGCGGATCCGCGGCGCCAGCGTTTCGCTGAGATGCCGCAGGCCGTAGAAATTGATAGCCAGCGTTGTTTCCGCCCCGCCGGTGCCGGAGACGCCGGCGATGTTGAGAAGGGCGTCGAAACCGCGGGGCAGCCGGGCGGCGATCGCCGCGATCCCCTCGGGGTTGGAGACGTCGCCCTTCAGGAAGGCGCCGTGCGCGACCGGCGGCTCGCTGATATCGATGCCGATCACGTCGGCGCCCCCGGCGATGGCGAGTTCGGCGGTACGGGCGCCGATGCCCGAGGCCACGCCCGTGATGACGAGGGTCTTTCCGTTCAGCATAGGGTCTACTCCTTGTTGGTTTCTGACGGGACCGCGAGCCGGTAACCGACCGGCATCAGCGAAAGCCCGAAGCGGGTCTCGATTTCTCCCCAGAGCCCGCGCGGCAGGAGGAGCGAGAAGAGGAGCGCGACGGCGCCGAGGCCGATCAGGTACCAGACGCCGAGGCTCCCGAACCAGGTCTCGATGGCGAAGAACAGGATCGCGCCGAGGATCGCGCCCTCGAAGCGGCCGATGCCGCCGACCAGCACCATGAAGATCATGTAGGCGGTCCATTGCACCGAGAAATAGGTCTTGGGCTGGAAGCTGGTGGCACCGGCGAGCCAGAGGGCGCCGGCCACGCCGATGCCGAAGGCGGCGAGCACGAAGATCAGCCGCTTGGTGCCGACCACGTCGACGCCGAGCGAGGCGGCGGCCTCCTCGTTGTCACGGATCGCCTGGAGCGCCGCGCCGGTGCGGCTGCGGAGCAGCGCGAGGAGCCCGCCGAGCAGGCCCGCCATGGCCGCGAGCGCCAGCCAGTAGATGATGTCGCGGCGGGCACCGGCGTCATAGGCATTGAGCGAGATCAGCGACCGTCCCGTCTCGCCCTGGATCAGGCCGTCGAGATTGACCATCAGATGGGTGAGCGCCGAGACGACCCACATGCCGATGGCGAATTCGCCGCCCTTGAGCCGGAGCATGACGAGAGACAGCGGATAGGACAGGGCTGCCACGACGAGACTGGCGAGCACCATCGCGACGAAGGGATCGACGCCGGCTTCGGCGATGCGGACGGTGAAATAGGCCCCGAGGCCGAAAAACACCTGCTGGCCGACGGACACCAGCCCGCCATAGCCGGCCAGCGCGTTCCACATCGCCGCCATGATCACATAGACGAAGAGGGCGGTCAGCCGGTCGACGGCGCCGGCGCCGAGCACGGCCGGCAGCACCGCAAAGCCGAGAAGCACGACGATCGACGCCTGGACGGCGAGGCGCGACGACCGCGTCCAGCGATGCACCATGGCGGGAGAGGGCATCAGGCTCATGCTGCACCTCCACGGGCGAAAAGCCGGAGCGGCAGGCGCAGGAGATCGGGCACCAGGAGCCGCGCGAACAGGATGACGAGAAAGACCGCATGGCCGGCGATCAGAAATCCGAGCGGATGCAGCGAGGCGCCGAAGGTCTGGGCGATTCCGAGCACGATGCCGCCGGCAAGCGTACCCCAGAGCGAACCCGCGCCGCCTATCACCGCCGCCTCGAAGGCGAAGAGCAGTTGCGGCGCGCCCGAATAGGGCTCGAAGGTGGCCCTCAGCCCGAGCGCCAGGCCGGCGGCGGTGACGGTCGCGAGCGTGATCGCCGCCGCCGCCGCGTTGACCCGCCGGGCGTCGATGCCGACCAGCCCCGCCGTATCGGGATCCTCGGCGGTGGCGCGGATCGCCCGTCCGAGCCGGGTGTAGGAGAGCATCAGCTGCAGCGCCGCGAGCAACGCCACGGCGGAGAGGAAGATCAGCACCGGCAGCTTGCCGACATAGAGGCCGCCCGGCAGCTCCCAGCTCTCCCAGGAGAGGTCGCCGACGGCATTGGCGAGCGAGCGCGTATCGGCGCCGAACTGTTCGAACAGCGTGTTGTCGATCACCATCGAGAGGCCGAAGGTCGAGAGAATGGGCAAGAGCTGCCCGCCGCGGGCGCTGCGGTCGAGGATCAGCCGCTGGATCAGCCAGCCCGCGACCGCCATCACGCCGACGGCGAGAACGAAGCAGATCGGCAGCGGCAGCTGCGCCTTTTCCGAGAGAACGAAGATCAGATAGGCCGCCGCGACCGCCAGACTGCCATGCGCGAGATTGATGATGCGCATGACGGAGAACATGAAGGACAGGCCGCAGGCGATCAGCGCGTAATAGCCGCCGAGCAGGATGCCCTGGAGGATCTGGTTGGTCATGCCCTGTGCCTCCGTACCGGGTCTGCGGCGGGTGCTTCGATGCGGTTGGGATCTGCGTCGTGCGGGGTTGGGGACGTCGAGCCAACGTGCCCGCGCGGCTTACCCCCCTCTGTCCTGCCGGATGACCCTTCGCGCGGGGACGCGTTCAGGCCTCCGTCTGCCGAAATCGACGTCGTCGATTTCCGCCCTTCGGCCACCGCAGCCGAAGCCCCCTCAAGGGGGGAGACCGGCTGGCGGCGCCCGACAGCCCCTCCCCCGTGTGGGGAGGGATTGGGGAGGGTTTCTCCGGACGGGAAGGGGAGAGCTTCTACCCTGCTCACGCCACCACCCTCCCCGTCCTGGCCTTGTCGAGGCCGAAATAGGCTTCCGTCACCTGGTCGCGCGTGAGGTCGGCCGAGCTGCCCTCGAGCACCGCCCTGCCCTCGAGCATGCAGAGGATGCGGCCGGCGACGCGCATGGCGCGGCCGAGATCCTGTTCGACCAGAATGATCGTCGTTCCCGAATGCATCAGGCCGTCGAGCGAGGCATAGACGCGGTCGACGATCAGCGGCGAAAGCCCAAGCGAGACCTCGTCGAGCAGCAGCATGTCGGGATTGCTCATCAGCGCCCGGCCGATGGCGGTCGCCTGCTGTTCGCCGCCGGACAGGTGGCCGGTCTTGTGGTCGAGGCGCTTCTTCAGATTGGGAAAGATCTCCACCACCCGGTCGATGGTCCAGGGCCCCGGCCGTCGGGTTGTCGCGCCGAGCTTGAGATTCTCGGTGACCGTCATGGCCGCGAACATCTTGCGTCCCTCGGGCACCAGCGCGATGCCGCGGCGGACGCGCTGGTGGGCCGGCAGTGCCGTCACGTCCTCGTCGGCAAGCGCGATCCTGCCCCCTGAGGTAGGATGGGCGCCGGCGAGCGTGCGGAGCAGCGTCGTCTTGCCCGCCCCGTTCGCGCCGACCAGTGCCAGCGTTTCGCCCTTCGCCATCGAAAAGGACAGGCCGCGCACGGCCTCGAGCAGTCCGTGCCGGGCGGTCAGGTTGTCGACTGAAAGCATGGTCATGCCGGCCCTCCCCCAAGATAGGCGGCGACCACCTGCGGGTCGGCCATGACCGCTCGCGGCTCGCCGTCGGCGATGATCCGGCCGGCATCCATGCAGATCAGCCGCTCGACGACCTGCAGAAGGACATGGACGATATGCTCGATCCAGACGATGCCGATGCCGCGACGGCGGAGCTCCTGGATCGTGTGGACCAGCTCCTGCGCCTCGGAATCGGTCAGCCCGCCGCCGATCTCGTCGAGCAGGATCACCCTGGGTGCCGTGGCGAGCGCGCGGGCGAGCTCCAGCCGCTTGCGGTCGAGCAGGCCGAGCGTCCCGGCACGGCGGTTGGCGACGCCGAGCATGCCGCAGAGGCTGAGCGAATCGATCGCCCGCTCGTAGGCCGCCTCGCGGCTCGCCACGTCGCCATGGGCTGCGGCGACATAGACATTCTCGAAGGTGGTCATGCCGGAAAACGGCTTGGGCACCTGGTGGGTCCGGACGAGGCCCAGCCGGCAGCGGGCGGCAGCGGAGAGCCGCGTCACGTCGCGCCCGGCGAAGCTGACCGTGCCGGCGCTCGGTGGATAGGCGCCGGAGAGCGTGGCGAGCAGGGTCGTCTTGCCCGCGCCGTTCGGCCCCACAATGCCCACCGCCTCGCCCATGCCCATGGAGAAATCGACATTCTCGAGCACCGCGAGCGCGCCGAAGCGCTTGGTGATCCCCTGCCCCGAGAACCGGCTCCCGCCGGTTCCTGTTCCCGCGTCCACCAGCATCGGCTTACCCGTTATACGGCTGGAGCTTCGCGCCCACGGGCACGTTCGGGTCGGTCGCATTCTCCGTCACGACATAGTCGAGCGGGAATTTCGAGCCCTCCGGCGCCTTGACCCATTGCGTGCCGATGATCGGTCCCGGCGAGACATTCGGCACCGGTCCCGAGGTGAAGTCGACCTTGCCGGCAATGGTGACGGTGTTGAGCGTGGCGATCGACTTTGCCACCGCTTCCTTGCTCTTCGGGTCCGACGCCTTCTTCAGCGCGTCGAAGCCCGCATCGAACAGCGAAAGCGTCGCGCCGAGCTGCTGGGTCCATTGCTTGCCCGACGCCGCCTCGTAGCCGTCGGCGAGCTCCGTGCCGCTGACGCCTGTTGACGAGGACGTGTAGGGGAAGGCCTTGTGCCAATAGGCGGCACTGCCGAGATTGACGCCCAGGCTGCCGAGCGCCTCGACGCCGGAGGGGAAGAGGCCGGTCTTGGCGACCTGGATGATCTTGACCTGGCGATGCAGGCCCTGCTGTGCCGCCTGGCGCCAGAAGGTGGCGAAATCCGGCGGGATCGGGAAGGTGTTGATGATCTCCACGCCCTCCTGCTTGAAGAGGGCGATCTGGCTCGAAAAGTCGGTCGTGCCGGTCTCGTAGGCACCGGGATCGACGATGGTGAAGCCGTCCTTGGCCAGAAGCGGCGCGAGATTGGCGCGGATCGCGTTGCCGTCGGCGTCGTTGGGATACATGACGCCGACCTTCTTGTTGGTCTCGATCAGGTTCCACTGCGACAGATAGGTCTTGTGGAATTCGCCGACGCCGAAGCCGAAATGGTAGGTCCATTTGAAGGGCGAGGGCTGACCGGGCTTGGCGCCGCGGCCGAAATACCAGGCTTCCCAGGGCATGACAGTCGAAAGGCAGGGCACGCCCGCCGCCTCGCAGGCGTCGGCGACCGGGTTGATGGTCTCCGGCGTCGAGATCGCCAGCATCAGGTCGATGCCCTGGTTGTTGATCAGGTCCTTGGCGAGCTGGCCGGCGCGCGACGGATCGGATTGGGTGTCCTGGTCGAGGATCTCGACCGCATAGGTCTTGCCGCCGGCGGAGATGCCGCCTTCGAGCGCCTTGCGCACCACTTCGAGCACATAGCCGTCGGTTTCGCCGAAGCCGCCGAGCGGTCCCGTCCGCGGGCTGATGAAGCCGACCTTCAGCGTGTCGGCCGCGAAGGCCGGCCGGAGGCCGACGGTCAGCGCCGCGGTTGCCGCGCCCGCCGTGGCGAGAAGCCCGCGGCGCGTGAGCGTCATTCCCTTGTCTTCAGTCATTTCGATCCTCCCTCTTGTGACAACCCGCCCGAGACGCCTCAGATCGGGTATTCCTCCCGGCCGCCGGACACGGTGATCCAGCGGAGTTCGGTGAATTCGTCGAGTGCCGCCGGTCCGCCGAAGCGGCCGTAGCCACTCGCCTTGACGCCGCCGAACGGCGCCTGCGGCTCGTCGGCGACGGTGGCGGCATTGACATGGCAGATGCCGGATTCGATGCGGCGGGCGACGTCGAGCGCGCGGCCTATGTCGCGGCCGAACACCGCGCCGGACAGGCCGTAGTCGCAGTCGTTGGCGACGGTCACCGCCTCGTCGACCGAGCCGACGCGGATGACGGCGGCAACCGGCCCGAAGCTTTCCTCGCGGTAGAGCCGCATCGGCCGCGTCACATGGTCGATCACCGCGGCGTCCATCAGTGCGTCATGGTTCTCGCCGCCCGTCAGCAGCACCGCGCCCTTGGCGACCGCGTCGTCGATCAGGCCGCGCACGCGGCGCGCCGATTCCGCCGTGACCAGCGCGCCGAGCGGCAGGCCGCCGTGGTCGGGATCGCCGGCCCGGAGCGTCCTGGCCTTGGCGACCATCTTCTCGACGAACGCGTCGGCGACGGCATCGATGACGATGATCCGTTCCGTCGACATGCAGATCTGGCCCTGGTTGAAATAGGCGCCGAAGGCGGCGGCCCTGACCGCTTCGTCGAGGTCTGCATCGTCGAGCACGACGAAGGCCGCCTTGCCGCCGAGTTCGAGGAGGCAGCGTTTGAGATGCCGGGCCGCCATCTGTGCGATGATCCGGCCGACGCGGGTCGAGCCGGTGAAATTGATCCGCCGCACCGCCGGATGGGCGATCAGCGCTTCCATGATCGAGGACGCCTCTGCCGGCGCGTTGGAAACGATGTTGAGGACGCCGGCCGGCAGGCCAGCCTCGGTCATCACGTCGCCGATCAGCCTGTGGGTGGCCGGGCAGAGTTCGGAGGCCTTCAGCACGACGGTGTTGCCGCAGGCGAGCGCCATGGCGATCGAGCGGATGCCGAGGATAACGGGCGCGTTCCAGGGCGCGATGGCGAGGCAGACGCCGGCGGGCTGGCGGAAGGCGAAGGAGGTGCGGCCGGAAAGCCCGGTCGGGATGACGGTACCGCCGACCTGGGTCGTGGCGGCGGCGGCCTCGGCCAGGATCTCGGCAGAGAGCGTGACATTGAACGCCGCCCAGGCCCGGGTCGCGCCGGTCTCGGCCACCATGGCCTCGGTGAAATCGGACCTGCGGGCGAGGAGGGCCTGCTGCGCGCGGGAGAGGATCGCCCGGCGCTCGCCCGGACTCGTCGCGGACCAGGCGGGGAAGGCCGCCGCGGCGGCGTCGGCGGCGGCATTGACATCCTCGAGGCCCGCTGCGGGGGCGACGGTTACGCGTTCGCCGGTGATGGGGCTCGTCCGCTCGAAGGTCGCGCCACTGCGGGCGCCGAGCGGCTCTCCGTCAATCAGCATCGACACGGTGGTGACGCTCCGGCCGTCGCCGGTGGGGCGGCGCTCGCGCGGATCCGTGGTCTCGACGGTGGGTGCGGACTCGCTCATGCGCGCCTCCTCCCAAAGGCGATGCGAAAATGCTACGCCTTGCCGGGCAAATGAGAATGTGATTTTCTGGCCAATACTTGCAAATATCCGGCAGTGTGGCCCGTGATTTCCGAATCCGCCATCCATCACGATGCCCGTGGCGAGGTCATCGAGCCGACCATCCAGCCGCGCGTCATCCGCCTGGGCCGGCCGCCGCAGCGCTGGTTTCATCATGTCCTGCTTCTGCTCGGGGGGGCTGTCCGGCTCACGGCTGACGAGGGCCAGGCGCCGGTGACCGCCCCTGCGATCATCGCCTTGCCGCCGAGCGACGGTGAGACGGTTCTGGTGCCGGCCGGCAGCCGCGGCTATCTCGTCGGCGCCTCCCCTGAAATCGTCGGCGAGGCGATCGGGGACCACGCCGAATCCTCGTCTCTCAGGGTCTATGCGGCGCGGCTCGCCCTGGACGACGGGCTCGGCGCAGAGGCCGTCCGGGAGATGGCGCCGCTCTTCGAAGGTTTCATTGCCGAACTCACGGGCGAGCATCGCGGATCGCGCATGGTGATTTCCGCCTATTTCAGGCTGATCCTGATGGCGGCCTGGCGGCTGCGGCGGGTCAGCGCCGTCGAGGACGGACGGGCGCAGGCCGGCGTGATCCTGCAGCGCTTCCGGCAATCGGTCGAGATGGGGTTCCGCAGCCACCGGAGCATCACCGACTATGCCGCCGATCTCGGGATCAGCCCGGACCGGCTGCACGCGATCTGCCAGCGCACCCTCGGCCGCTCGCCGATCGAGCTCGTGCATGACCGCATGATACAGGAGGCGAAGCTTCGGCTGGAACGCTCCGCCCGCGGCGTGCAGGAAATCTCCTACGGACTCGGGTTTCGCGATCCGGCCGCCTTCAGCCACTTCTTCAAGCGGCGGACCGGTCTGTCGCCGCGCCTCTATCGCAGCATGCTCGACCGTGCCTCGCACGAGAATGCTCTGTCGACCTCCTCGGACTATCACGACTGGCCGTGAGCGGTTGACAGCTGTCAACGCGGGCTCCGAGCGGCCGATCCCGTTAGGATTTCGTTAACCAAAAAACGCTTGACGCGACTCGCTGTTTCACGCAGCGTTGTTACGCTGAACGGCGCATGTCGATCGTTTATCCGTAACCAGCCAAAGTCGTTGTTAATTTCGGGTCCCGGCGTATGAGGCGCCGCGGGAATCGGATAGGTTGAAGCCGTCGTGCCTGACACGGCCGGTTGTCGCATGATGCGATTGCCGCGTGCAAGGCGCTGGATTGGAGATCAGGATGGCCCCCTCCCCGTCCGCAGAACTGTCGCACCAGGTGCGTCCGCCTGCCCCGGACGAGACGATCGCCGCCGATGCGCGCGCGCTCTCGGCCCAATTGCAGGCGATGCGCGAGCGTCTGTTCCCGCCCGCCTCGCAGAAGACGCTCAGATCCTTCACCTCGGGCGAAGCCGCGCGGCTGATCGGCGTGTCCGACGGCTATTTACGCCAGCTGTCGCTCGCCGGCGAAGGACCGCAGCCGGTGGTCGGACCGGGCGGCCGTCGCTATTACTCGCTCGCCGACATCAATGCGCTGCGCCACTTCCTCGCCGACCAGGCGCTCGCCAAGGGCAACGAGGCCAAGGCGCGCGCCTATGTGCGGTGGCGCGACGAGAAGCGCGGCGAGCACCTGCAGGTCATTTCGGTGACCAATTTCAAGGGCGGCTCGGGAAAGACCACGTCTGCGGTGCATCTCGCGCAATATCTCGCCATGACCGGCC
>JAESFG010000661.1_pt1 | contig 11973 bp, 9 predicted proteins | sample 9269371 | NCBI WGS metagenome assembly JAESFG01 (sample SAMN14506227, study PRJNA617093) | algae metagenome | isolation source: Aetokthonos hydrillicola CCALA 1050 (B3-Florida) and co-occurring... | place: USA: South Carolina | collected 2013-01-01 | reverse complement strand
TCTCCGCGCCACGGCGGTCCTGAAGAGCCTGAAGGTCGAGAACGAGGACCAGAAGACGGGCATCGACATCGTCCGTCGCGCCCTCGTCACCCCGGCCCGCCAGATCGTCGACAACGCCGGCGGTGACGGCGCGATCGTGGTCGGCAAGCTGCTGGAAGGGAAGGACTATACGCACGGTTACAATGCGCAGACCGGCCAGTACGAGAACCTCGTGCAGGCCGGTGTCATCGACCCCACCAAGGTCGTGCGCACGGCCCTGCAGGATGCCGCCTCCATCGCCGGCCTCCTCATCACCACCGAAGCCCTGATTGCCGAGCATCCGAAGAAGGATACGCCGGCCATGGGCGGCGGGGGCGGCGGCATGGGTGGCATGGGCGGCATGGACTTCTGATCGCCACACGCACATGGGACACCAGGGCACCGCGAAATCGGTGCCCTTCTTCTTGGGACGTTCACGACTTGCCGCCTGTTGTCTCCACGAGGCGGCACAGTGCGAGGTCGTAACCCTCCAGATTCGTCGTCACCGGAAGGCACGGCGATGAGGCGAGCGCGAGCCCGAAATGGCCGGCCGTCGCGTTCAATGCGGCAAGGTCGACCGGACCGACGCTCACAATAAACTTGTCCCGGCCGCTCTCGCGCATGGCCTTCTCGACTTCGGCTGTCAGCAGATTGTGCTGGGAGACGGTCAGATAATTGTTGTTGATCCCGACATAGCGCGCCGTCGGTTCGGCGAAAGGAATGAAGAAGGCCGCGGGGTCCCAGGTCGCGATGAGCACGACGCTGTCGACCGGGAGAGCCGGGACCCGCACGTCGACATAGCGCTCGCCGTAAGGCAGCCGCCCCCAGTCCGGATAGACCGTGCCCGCGAGAGCGACAAGCAGCGCAGCCGCCACGGCCCCCGCACGCCATCGTCCCGGCGGGACCAGTTGCGTCAGGGCCGACACGAGCGCCACGCCTGTGATCATCTCCATCGCCACGCCGTATCGGTAGATCCCGAAGCCGACGGCCCAGCAGATGGAGGACACCGCCAGGAATGCGACGATCGGTCCAAATCCGACCAGTTCGCTCCGGGCGCCACGTCCCGCCGCCTTGTGCCGCATCAGGTCCGGAATCCGGCCGAGCACGGCTGCCGCGACAGCCACGTAGGCCAGCGCCGCCCGGGCATCGCGAAACGTCGGTTCCGCAACGACATAGCTCTGCAGGCGCGCCCACAGGAACGGAAACAGGAAGAGGCGCCATGGGCCACCGGCCACGAAGCGATCGTCCCGGATGGACAGCGGCTCCCACCAGGGGGAGCGGAACATCTGGTTGAACAGCGGGAAGAACGGGTTGCCGAAATCCAGCCACAGCGTCGCCATGTGATGCCCGGCCAGGAGGACAAAGCCCGCCGCTGCAGCGGCGATGAAGACAGCGGGACCTCGAACGTCTCTGCGCCTCCATGCGGCCCAGGCGGCCAGCAGGGCGAGACCCGGTGCATAGACGGCCGACGTGAACTTCAGGCCGACCGCAAGGCCCAGCAGAAGGCCGGGGGCAGCGAAGTCCCGCGTCACACGGGCCGTTGCTGTGGCGCGCCGGTGCGGGCCTTCGAAAAGCCGAAGTGCAAGAAGCAGGGATGCCAGGACGGGGATTGACGCGATCAGATCGTTGGTCGTGGTGCCCAGGAGAGAGATGAATCCTGCCCCGGTGACCCCCATCATCCAGGCCGCGCCGACAAGCGCGTTCCGGGCGATGCGACCGGCGGGGCGGATGACGTGGCGGGCGATGGCGAGAACGAGCGCCGCATTGACCCCGTGCACCGCCCCCATGATGAAGGCCACGAGACGAGGCGTGTGGTTCAGGGGCGAGGAAATCAAGCCATAGAAGAGAAAGTCGGCGATTGGATTGAAGTAACTCTGATACTGCGCCGGACCGACGTCGTAGCGATAGCGGTGATGGAGATAGGCATAGGGCGCGTAGAGATGGTAATAGCGAAGATCCCAGTTGTTGTCGGGCCCAAGGACCACGGACAGGCAGCCGAACAGGATGCATATCGCCGGGTAGACGGTGCCGAACCGCCGGAGCGGAGAAAAACGGGAGCCGTGGCCTGACGCGCGTGGGTCCCGCTCGACAGCAACCGTCATGACGGTGGGCGACGGATCGCTGGCGGTTCTCATGGTCAAGCCCCAGGCCGAGCGGGCGTCGGCTCTCGTGGCGTCTCACGCTATCTTCCGCTCCTCGCCAGGCTGGCACAAGGCTCGGGAAGGAGTGGCCAAGGAGAAGCATGGCGTGAGCCGTGGATCCGGCGAACCCGGATTGCCCGTCTCAGACTGCTCGATCAGTATTCGCGCCGACGACTTCAGGGAGTTAATGTGATGGCGACGAAACAGCGGGGAGACGCGCCTAAGCTTGTGATACATGTTTTTAAGCAACAACTTAGGGAGGAGCCGAACATGTCACGCGCAGTGATGCTCACTGGTGCCATACTTCTTCTTTCAACCATTCCCGCATGGGCCCAGACGAAGGCCGAGCTCGACGCGGTCAACGATAGGTTCACTTCAGCCTTCAACAAGGGCGACGCGCAAGGCGTCGCAGACCTCTTCGCCAAGGACGCTGTCCTCCTCCCCGATCGCGCTCCGCGGATTGATGGACAGGAGGCTATTGCTGCCTATTGGAAGAGTGGCGTCGAGGCGGTCGGCAATCTCAAGATTGTCAACAGGAACGTGATCCAGCTGGGCCCCGATGTCGGCGCCCGGCTCGGCACATGGGAGGTGACGTCCAAGGGCGACAAGCCCCAGACATTTTCGGGCAAGGACCTCCTCATCTATCGCAAGGTCGGCAGCGAGTGGAAGATCGTTGCCGACATCTGGAACACCGACGCGCAATAGGCAATACGAGCTGTGCCGGTGGCGAGCAGGAACCCGCCGCCGGCTTCCGCGGCATTCTTCTTTCCCGAGGCAATGCCGATCTGCCAACGCGTCAGGTCGATCTAGAGTTATCTTCGATCTCGTCCGTCGCCGCCTCGAAAAGTTTGAACTACCACCATCGCCCAAGGTGGCGACGAAAACACCACCGCGGCACGGCTCTAACGAGCGCACTCGGCTACCGCGTCGGCAACCGTGAAGATCTTGGCTTGCACGGCTTCCGCGCAGGCGACGCTCCAACCGCCACACGACCTAACCTGTCACCCAAATTGCCACCCAAGGCGAGGTCCGACCCGCCTCGAACGCGCCTGAAGAAACCTAACGGATTGAAAATATTGGTAGCGGAGGAGGGACTCGAACCCCCGACACAAGGATTATGATTCCTCTGCTCTAACCAGCTGAGCTACTCCGCCCCGAGGCCTTGCGGCCGGCTTTGCGGGGTTCGGTCGGTGCACCCCCGCTGGGCGGTGCGGATATAGGCTGCGGCCGAGGCGGGTGTCAAGGAAGGCTGGGCCCCGTTCGCCGGCGACACACCACCTTGTCGACGGGTGCCCCGCGGGGCGGTGATCGAAGGAGAGTTGTGGGCTCCTGGATGTCCCGCCGCGATGGCCGGCGCGCAGGGCCGCGCCTGGCCGCATCGGCCTGCTTCGGCCGGATGGGACCAATGCGCCCGCGCGCCGCCCGCCCGGCGCGCACCAGGCCGTCCTGCCCGCCTCCGCCGGGAGCCGACCCCGCTGGATGCGCCCGAGCCGGACAGCATCTCGGGCGCTCGCTGCCCGAGGGCCGCGCTCATCCACACACGACTGCGGGCAACCGTCCCAGGCTCAACCTCGGCGATTGACAGCACTCTCGCGCGAGGCCAACGAGTGTGGTCGCGGAGGCCGGGTCGCGCGCGGGGCCGGCCCGGCGGCGGGTTGCACCGTCCATTCACCGTGCAGGGCGGCCAGCGGGCGGAGACGATGGTGTTCGACGTTCCACTCGATCCCGGCCGCATAGCCCATGTCTTCGCCCAGGCGGCCTCGCCGGCCTTCTTTCTCGGCGCGGTCACCGGTCTCGTGTCGATCCTCACCTCCAGGCTCGGCGGCGTCATGGGGGACCTGAGGCAGGAGACGGCCGACCGGGTCGCCCGCGCGGCGCTGCGCCGGCGGGCGCGCTACCTGCACTCCGCCATCAACCTCGCCCTGGCCTCCGGGCTCTGCACCGCGCTACTGCTCGCGCTGTCGTTCATCGGCGCCTTCTTCCACTTCGAGCACATCTATGGCGCCGCCCTGCTCTTCCTCCTCGCCACCGGCCTCGTCGCGGCCGCCCTCGTGCGCTTCTATCGAGAGATCAGGGTCAGCCTGTCGGAGGTCGACCGCCTCGCCCCGCCCGGCGAATCCTGAACGGGAGGCGGCGCGGCGCGCGCTACTGGCGCGTTTCCCCGGGCCGCGGCGCCGGCCGGGGCGCCCCCTCCAGCCGCGCCAGCCGGACCAGCGTGAAAAGCGAGAACGGCGCCAGATTACGCCGCTCGATCAGGCGGACCGACGGGCTCGCCGCGACCCAGTCGCCGATGATCGCCCAGGGGAATTCCGGCCGCCAGCCCAGGCGCTCGGCGCGCTTGCCCATCCAGGCTTCCACCGCCGCGCGCGGGCCGTCCTCCGCACCGATGTGGTTGACGAGCACGATCTCGCCGCCGGGCCGTGTCACCCGCGCGAGTTCGTCGAGCGTTGTCCACGGGTCCGGCACGACGGTCATCACGTAGGGCGCCAGCGTCGCGGCGAAGGCCCCGTCGGAGAAGGCCAGGCGCTGCGCATCCATCACCGCGAGACCCTTCACGCCCGTCAGTCCCTCGCGCGCCACGCGCCCGGCGGCACGCTGCAGCATGGGTTCTGAAAGGTCCACGCCGACCACGGGAACCGAGCGGTCGAAGCGCGGCAGTTCGAGGCCCGTGCCGACGCCGACGTCGAGGACGGGGCCGCCGAGCCGCTGCGCCGCCCGCTCGGCCGCGGCCACGCCGGCCGCCCGGCCCGGGGCAAGGGCGGCGGTGAAGACGAGGTCGTAGACCGGCGCCCAGCGCTCATAGGCGCGCACGACGGCGTCGTTGTCCAGGCTCCCCGACATGTCAGGACCCCACGGCCAGCGCGACGCCCCTGCCCTGCTCCGCCGCAGACGCGGCGCGGCCGAGACCCGCGACGATCGAGCCACCCCCGAGCACCCGCGCGCCCGTGCCCCCGTCGGCATAGAGCACGCAGGCCTGGCCGGGCGAGACGCCATACTCGCCGGTGAGCAGTTCAACCTCGGCCTCGCCGCCGACGAGGCGCAGCACGGCCGGCTGCGGCGCGCGGGTCGAGCGCACCCGGGCCGACACCTCCAGGCCCTCGGCCGGGAGGTCGGCGAGCGGCGTCTCGCCGAGCCAGTTGAGGTCGCGCAGGCGCACGGCCTGGGTCGCCAGCGCTTCGCGCGGGCCGACCACGACGTGCGCACGCTCCGCGTCGAGCCGCACGACGTAGAGCGGCTCGCCCGTGGACAGGCCGAGGCCGCGGCGCTGGCCCACCGTGTAGTGCATCACGCCGGGGTGGCGTCCGAGCGCCCGCCCGTCGACGTGGACGATCTCGCCCGGGCGCGCGGCATCGGGCTTCAGCCGCTCGATCACCTCGGTGTAGCGCCCGCTGGGCACGAAGCAGATGTCCTGGCTGTCATGTTTGTCGGCCACCGCGAGGCCGAGCCCGCGGGCGATGGCGCGCACCTCGCTCTTCGGCAGGCCGCCGAGCGGGAACCGCAGCATGTCGAGCTGCTCTGGCGTGGTCGCGTACAGGAAGTAGCTCTGGTCGCGTTCCGCGTCATGGGCGCGGTAGAGCGCCCGCCGGCCCCCGGGCGCCGGCCGGCTGACGACGTAATGGCCTGTCGCGAGCGCCGAGGCACCGAGCTCCCGCGCGGTGTCGAGCAGGTCGCGGAACTTGATCTGCCGGTTGCATTCGATGCAGGGCACCGGCGTCTCGCCGGAGAGGTAGCTGTCGACGAAGCGCTCGATCACCGCGTCGCGAAAGCGCGTCTCGTAGTCGAGCACGTAATGCGGAATGCCGAGCGCGTCGGCGACGCGTCGCGCGTCGTGGATGTCCTGGCCGGCGCAGCAGGAGCCGGCCCGGTGGACGGCCGCGCCATGGTCGTAGAGCTGCAGCGTCACGCCGACCACGTCGAAGCCCTCGCGCGCCAGCAGCGCCGCGACCACGGAGCTGTCGACGCCACCCGACATCGCCACGACCACGCGGTGGTCCTGCGGCCGTCCGGGAAGGTCGAGGCTGTTGGTCATGGTCGCACGCCTGGATGTCACGCGGGGGGAGGTGTGGGTCACGCGGGCCTTCCTCTTTACTCCGATGCGGTCCGCGGTGCCACCGGCCCAGTCAACCGCCCGAGGCGGGCAGATTCTGCCGCCCGCGGCAGATTCCGACCCCCGTCCCTGCAGTCCAGATGGGCGGAAGGCCAGCAAAATCAAGAGGCAAGGCTGAGGCGGGCGCTGGCCCGCGGCTTGCAGCCCCTCTCCGCCGAGAGAGTGAGCATCATGGCGTCCACAGTTCAGAGTATCGCACCGGCCCCGCTTTCCGAGGCTCCCGCCCGCGCCCCGTCGGCGCGGTCCATGAAGAAAGGGAGCGAGTTCGCGGCACGCCTCGACGAGGCCTCGGCAGGGGCGCCGGATCGGGCGCCGCGGGCCGTCCAGCGCCGCGCCGCAGACGCCCCGGTGAACCGCGCCCCCCCGGCCGCCCGCGCCGCGCGGACCGGACGGAGCGGGACCGACGACGCAGCGCCGGCGGGCAGCCTTCCGCCGGGCGGGCGGGGAGAGGGCGACGCCACCTCCAGCCCCGCGCCGGAGCCTCGCCCCGCCGTTTCGCGTCCCCAGCCTGCACCACAGCGCAGGACCGATGGCATGGCCCCCCCGCGGACCGGTGCCTCCAGCAACGATGCCGATCCCGCGCAAGACGCAGTCGACCCATCCCTTGCGACGGCCGCGGTGGCCTCCGCCCTTCCGGCCGCCGGCGACCAGGCCGGAGGGGAGCAGGCGGCGGGCGACCCGCCGCCCGACGGCGAAGGGGACGCGGGCAGCGAGGAGCCCGGGGGCGACAAGGCGGCTGCGGGCGACCAGGGCGCCGCCCCGGCGTCGGCCGCCGGCGCCGCCGTCGCGGCACTGCTCTCGACCATCGGGCAGGGCCAGCCCACGCCGGCGGCGACCGCCGCAGCCACGTCTGCCGTCGCCATCCTGCAACCGGCCCTTGCCCAGCAGCCCACGCCGGCCCCTGCGGCCGGCGCGGCGCCGCGCCTCACGCCGGCCGCGGCCCCGGGAGCGATCGCGGGCCCGCCGGCAACTCCGCCAGCCCGCCAGCCCAGGGGCGGCATCGCGCCCGGCGGCGGCTCCGACGCAGTGACGGCCGGGAGCGGCCCCGCAGGCGCCGACGATACCCAGGCCACCGACGCCGCGCAAACCACGGCGGCGCCCGACGATTCGGTCTCCCGCAAGGATCCGCGCCCGCTGCCGGACCTGCGCCTGCCGGATGGGGGCGCGTCGCAGCCCCGCACGGCGGCCGTCGCGCCATCCCAGGCGCCGGCGCTTCCGGCAGCCTCGCCGCAGCCGGCGATGCCCGCCGAGGCACTGGTCCCGGCCGACGGACCGGCCGCAGCCGCGGGCGGCACCGCCTCCGGCACGCCAGAGGCCCCGCAATCCGGCAGGGTCCATGCCGCAGGCCCCGGCGAGACCCGGCCAGGCGCAAGCGAGGCCGGCTCCGGCAAGGGCGTCGCTCCCTCGGCGCTGCCCGACATTCAGGTGACCGCCTTCGGCCTCGACGCCGCCTCGTCCGGTGCCACCCCGCACGTCGCGGGCCTGCATCGGGACGTCACCTCGGGCACGCCTGCCGCGGCCGTTCCGGGGCAGCTCCTGCCGCAGACACCGGCCGTCCCCGTTCAGGCCGTGCCGATCGAGATCGGCATGCGCGTGCTGGAAGGAGCACAGCAGTTCACCGTCCGCCTCCATCCGGAGGACCTCGGCCGGGTCGACGTCCGGATCGGCGTCGACGACGACGGCAAGGTGACGGCGCAGCTCGTGGTCGACAAGGTGGAGACGCTCGCCATGCTGCAGCGGGACTCGCGCACGCTGGAGCGGGCCTTCGACCAGGCCGGGCTCAAGACTTCCGAGGGCAGCCTGCAGTTCACGCTGAACACCGGCGCGGGCCAGCAGCAGGCCTGGTCGGGCAGCAGCGACCGTCAGCAACAGCAGACGAATGTTCCGGCCGAGGCAACGAAGATTGAACCGCCGGAGGATCTGATGGCAGCGATCCGCCGTGTACAGGCGGGGCCGGGTGGCCTCGACATCCGGATCTGACAGGAGGAGCAGGAATGGCCACCGTCAGCGGCACGGGCTCGTCGACGAGCACAACGAACACAGCAAAGTCGACCGCTGCAACCGACAGCAAGTCGATCGCGAACAATTTCGACCAGTTCCTGCTGCTTCTCACCACCCAGCTCAAGAACCAGAACCCGCTCGACCCGATGGACACCAACCAGTTCACGTCGCAACTGGTGCAGTTCGCGTCGGTGGAACAGCTCATCAAGTCGAATTCGACGCTCGGCGATCTTCTCACGGCGACCAAGGCGTCCAACGCGTCGGCAGCGGCGAATTTTGTCGGCATGACGGTGACCGCGGACGGTGCTTCGAGCCCGTTCGACGGCACCTCGGCCACCTGGAATCTCAACGCGCCGCGCGCCGCGACGGGACAGGTCACGGTGAAGAACAGCGCCGGCGAGATTGTCTGGTCGGAAAACCGCAGCCTCACGGCGGGCGACCAGACCTTCACCTGGGACGGGCGCACCATCGCCGGAACGAAGGCGCCGTCCGGCACCTACACGATCGGCGTGACCGCTGCCGACGTCAGCGGCAAGGGCGTTACGGTTTCCACGATGATCAGCGGCGTTGTCGACGCCGTCGACATCACGGACAGCGGGACTGTCCTCAAGATCGGCGACATCTCGGTTCCGATGGACAAGGTGAAGTCGGTCCGCCGCTCTGCAGCCTGACACAACCCGTGATGGGCGACCATGAGAAATGGTGCGATTCGCTTAGGCAATTCTTAAGCGGAACCACCCTATCGTTCACCGTGATTTTGGTCAGTCGAGTGTGTGTGAGCGTACAATGACCGAACCCTATCGACCGAGGGTGAAATACGTGATCGGCCCGGACGGCAGTCCCCTGACGATCGCCGACCTGCCGCCGTCCAATACGCGGCGCTGGGTCATCAGGCGCAAGGCCGAGGTGGTGGCTGCGGTGCGCGGCGGCCTTCTCAGCCTGGAGGAGGCGTGCAGCCGGTATACCCTCACGGTCGAGGAGTTCCTGTCCTGGCAGGCCTCGATCGACCAGCACGGCCTCGCCGGCCTGCGCACGACAAGGATCCAGCAGTACCGGCACTGACCGGTTCTGCCCGATCGGACGCGAGCGCCGGCCCCAGGGCCGGCGTTTTCATTCCGGCATTGGTTACCGCAATGCCGACAATTCTGGTCGTCCCGGACAGCTGAAGTGAACCCGTCTCGGCGCAACCTGCAGTACTGCGGATGGCGGAATTCCGCAGGCCCGGCCGCATCTTAACCCTTCGCTAACCCTGCACCGGGCAAATTTTGCCGCGTGTGCCGCCGCCCCGTCGCGGCGGCGCCGATGGCATGGGGATCGGGTTGAACGGCGTGACCGAATTCCTGACGAGGCTCGGACCCGGCCGGATAGCGGCGATGGGAGCGGTGACGCTGGCTCTCGTCGGCTTCTTCGCATTCATGATCATGCGCGCCTCCCAGCCCAATCTCGGCATCCTCTACTCCGACCTGCAGCCCGAGGACGCCACGTCCATCGCCAAGGAGCTGGACGCCCGCGGCGTCACCTACGAGCTGCGCGGCGAGGGCAAGGCGATCGCCGTTCCCAAGGCGGATATCGCCCGCCTGCGCATGGACCTCGCCGCGAAGGGCATCCCGAGCGGCGGCAGCGTTGGCTACGAGATCTTCGACAAGGGCGACGCCTTCTCCTCCACGAGCTTCGTTCAGGGTGTGAACGCGCTGCGCGCCCTCGAGGGCGAACTCGCCCGCACCATCCGCTCGATCTCCCGCGTGCAGAACGCCCGCGTCCACCTCGTGATCCCCGAGCGCAAGCTGTTCGAGCGCGACCGCCAGCAGGCCAGAGCCTCGATCGCCCTCAAAGTGTCGGGCGATCTGGAGCAGTCGCAGGTCAACGCCATCCGCCACCTCGTCGCCTCGGCCGTTGAGGGACTGCGGCCAGAAAACATCTCCATCGTCGATGAGCGCGGGCGCCTGCTCGCCAATGGCGGCGAGGGAGACAATCCGCTCGCGGTACAGATCGACGAGAAGCAGGTGGGCTACGAGCGCCGCCTCAAGTCCCGCATCGAGGAGATCGTCGCCAGCGTGGTCGGCGAGGGCCGCACGCGCGTGGAGGTCGCGGCCGAGTTCGACCAGAACCGTATCCAGCAGACGACCGAGTCCTTCGATCCCGAGAGCCGGGTTGTCCGCTCCACCCAGACGCGCAATGAGAGCGCGCAGACGACCGAAGGCAAGGGCGACAGCGTCAGCGTCGGCAACGAGCTGCCGGGCGCTCCGGGTACCGGCCAGAACAACGCCCCCACGCAGAAGGACGCCTCGAACAAGACCGAGGAGATCGTCAACTACGAGATGACGAAGACGACGAAGACCGAGATGATCGACGGCGGTCGCCTGAAGCGCGTCTCCGTCGCGGTCCTCGTCGACGGCGCCTACACGCCGGACGCCAACGGCCAGCAGACCTATACCCCCCGCCAGCAGGACGAACTCGACCGGATCGCCACCCTCGTCCGGTCCGCCATGGGGTACGACCAGAAGCGCGGCGACCAGGTGGAGGTCGTCAACCTGCGCTTCGCGGAGCTGCCCCCCGGAGCGGACGCCGGGGCGACGCCGACGGGCTTCCTCGCCATGTTCACTCCGACGAAGGACGACGTGATGAAGGGCATCGAGCTCTTCGTCCTCGCCCTGATGACGCTGGTGGTGACGATGGTGGTGGTCCGCCCGCTGGTGAAGGCCATCCTCGCGCCCTTCGCCCCGCAGATCGCCGCCGCAGCCCGCGCCGCGACGGGCGGGGCGGACTCGTCGTCCGGCTCGGCATCTGAGATGGCCGCGCTCGGCGCGGGCGGAGCGCCTCTCCCGCCGCACATCGCGGCCGCGCTGGCGGAGGAATCGCCGACTGGACGGATGATGGACATCGCCCGCGTCAACGGTCAGGTCCAGGCGAAGTCGATCGAGCGGATCGGCCAGATGGTCAAGGAGAACACCAACGGGACCGTCACCATTCTGAGGCAGTGGATCCATGAAGGATCGTGATTTCCAGAACGGAGAGATCGATGCCGCCGAGCCTGCAACGCCGGTACAGCGGACCCGAGCGCGCGGCCATCGTGCTGCTGGCTCTGGGGGAGGACTACGGGAGAGCGATCTGGGAGGCGCTGGAGGACGAGGAGATCAGGACCATCTCCGCCGCCATGGCGCATCTCGGGATGGTCGAGGCCGAGCAGGTGGAAGGGCTGATCGGCGAGTTCGTGGCCAAGGTCGGCTCGGGCTCGGTGTTCGGGGACCTCGACAACACCCGCCAGCTTCTCTCGCGCCTTCTCCCGACGGAGCGCGTCTCGGAGATCATGGACGAGATCGGAAGCCGGTCGGACCGCAGCACGTGGCAGCGACTCTCGCAGACGCACGAGACCGTCGTCGCCAACTATCTCAAGAACGAGCTGCCCCAGACCGCCGCACTCATCCTCGGCCGGCTCTCGCCGCAGCAGGCGGCCAAGGTCATCGCGCTCCTGCCCCGCAGCCAGGCGGGGGAACTCGTCAACAGGATGCTCACGGCCGGCCAGGTTGCCCGCCCGGTGCTGGAACGCATCGAGGAGACGCTGCGCCAGGATTTCATGACCAACGCGCTGCGCGAGACGGCATCGGATGCTGTGGGGAAAGTGGCGGACATCGTCAACCAGCTCGAGCGCGGCCTGGAGGCGACGCTCCTCGCGGAGCTCGGGCGCATCAACCCGGCCGGGGCGGA
>JAESFG010000660.1_pt1 | contig 11974 bp, 13 predicted proteins | sample 9269371 | NCBI WGS metagenome assembly JAESFG01 (sample SAMN14506227, study PRJNA617093) | algae metagenome | isolation source: Aetokthonos hydrillicola CCALA 1050 (B3-Florida) and co-occurring... | place: USA: South Carolina | collected 2013-01-01 | reverse complement strand
CCACATCCGCCGCGGATAGGGCAGCGCGGGAAGCAGGATGCCCGTGCGCGGATGTCCGTCGCGGCCGAGCTGGGCGCGGCCGAGCGCTTCCGGCGCCAGGCACCAGTGGATCCCGGCCGGCGCGCCGTCAAGAGCCGCGAGATGGGGGGCGAGCGTGGCCCGGTACTCCCGCACGATCCGCGGCGTGATCGTGTCGCTCCGCTCGATGGTCCGGCCGATCCAGCCCGAGAAGTCCGTGCCGTCCGGGGCGACGGCCGCCGGCCCCGCTGAGCTCATCGCATGTTCCTCACGAACCGCCGTAGGACTTCGGCAGGCCGAGCACCTTCTCGGCGATGAAGCACAGGATCAGATTGGTCGAGATTGGCGCAACCTGGTAGAGCCGCGTCTCGCGGAACTTGCGCTCCACGTCATACTCCTCGGCGAAGCCGAAGCCGCCATGCGTCTGCAGGCAGGCTTCAGCCGCCTCCCAGCTCGCGTCCGCAGCCAGCATCTTGGCCGTGTTGGCCTCCACCCCCGGATCCGTTCCCGCATCGTACATCGCCGCCGCCCGGTAGACGATCGCCTCCGCCGCCAGCATATGCGCCCACGCCTTCGCCAGCGGGAACTGGATGCCCTGGTTCTTCCCGATCGGCGCGCCGAAGACGACGCGCTCTTTGGCGTAGGACGAGCCCTTGGCCAGGAACCACTTGGCGTCGCCGATGCACTCGGCCGCGATCAGGATGCGCTCGGCGTTCATGCCGGACAGGATGTAGCGGAAGCCCTTGCCCTCCTCCCCGACCAGCGAGGAGGCGGGGATGCGCACCTCGTCGAAGAACACCTCGGTCGTGTTGTGGTTGATCATCGCCCGGATCGGCTTGATCGTGATGCCCCTGCCCACATGCTCGCGCAGGTCGATGAGGAACACCGACAGCCCGTCCGTGCGGCTCTTCACCTGGTCGCGCGGCGTGGTGCGGGCGAGCAGGACCATCAGGTCGGACTGGGCGGCGCGCGAGGTCCAGATCTTCTGGCCGCTGACGACGTAGTGGTCGCCGTCGCGCCGCGCCGTCGTCTTAAGCGCCAGCGTGTCGGTGCCGCTGGTGGGCTCGGTCACCCCGAAGGCCTGCAGGCGCAGCGTTCCGTCGGCGATCTTCGGCAGGTACTCCCGCTTCTGCTCCGGGCTGCCGTGCCGAAGCACGGTGCCCATCGTGTACATCTGCGCGTGGCAGGCGGCGGCGTTGCAGCCGTTCCGGTGGATCTCCTCCAGGATGACGGCGGCCGCCGTCAGGTTGAGGCCCGAGCCGCCATACTCCTCCGGGATCATGGCGGCGAGCCAGCCCGCCGCCACCAGCGCGCGCACGAACTCCTCCGGGTACTCGCGCCGTGCGTCCAGCCCGCGCCAGTACTCGCCGGGAAAACGCTCGCACACCTGCGCCACGCCCTCCCGGATCGCCGCATACTCCGCAGTCGGATCGAAGCTGGTCATCGATGACCCACCCCTCGTCGAGAACGTCCGTATCGTACAGACAGATCTGTCGCGGACCGCATGTGCTGGGAACCCGACATGGCGCCGCAAGACCAGATATTCCCGGTACGGCGCCGCTGCGCGATCACTCGGGGCAGGGCCCATGCGCCACGGCCAAGTGGCCGCTTGAAGCCGCACGCCGGAGGTGCTCTTTGCTCCGGGGCGGCACCATCGCCTGCGACACGGACCTTGAGTCCTCGCGAAGACCCGGACAATGACACTTCCATCCCCCGCCGGGCAGGCGTCCGACGACCCCTATGTCCCCGACAGCCCCTATGCCTGGACACGGCTGATCCTGTCCCTCGTGATCGCCACGATCCTCGGCGCCGGCATGTGGGCCGTCATCGTGGTGCTGCCGCGTGTGCAGGCCGAGTTCGGGGTCGACCGGGCCGGCGCATCCCTGCCCTACACGCTGATGATGCTCGGACTGGCCTTCGGCACCATCACGCTCGGCCGGGTCATGGACAGGGTGGGGATTTCGCTCATCCTGGCTCTGGCTGCCGTGAGCCTCGGCGCGGGTTTCGTGCTGGCGGGGCTGATGCCGAACCTCATCGGCTTCTCGCTGGTGCACGGCGTGCTGATCGGCGTCTTCGCCGGTGCGGGGTTCGGGCCGATGATGGCCGACATCTCGCACTGGTTCGTGAAGCGAAGGGGGCTCGCCGTGGTCCTCGTCGCGTCGGGCAACTACCTTGCCGGCACGATCTGGCCGCTCGTGATGAACTGGGCGATCCCGCAGTTCGGCTGGCGGGAGACCTATATCGGCATGGGCCTCTTCATCGCCGTCACGGTGGTGCCCTTGTCCCTCCTCGTGCGGCGACGTCCTTCCCTGAGGATGATGGCCGCGGCTGAGGCCGCCACAGAGCAAGCGCGCGCGGATGCCGGCATCTCGACGAGGCTGATCGTGACGATGCTGGTCCTGGCGGGGTTCGCCTGCTGCGTCGCGATGTCGATGCCGCAGGTGCACATCGTCGCCTATTGCGGCGACCTCGGATACGGCGTCGCCCGCGGGGCGGAGATGCTGTCGCTGATGCTGGCGCTCGGCATCGTTTCGCGTATCGGCTCGGGCTTCGTTTCCGACCGCATCGGTCCCGCCGCCACCCTGCTGATCGGCTCGGCGATGCAGGGCATTGCCCTCGTCCTCTACGCCCTCGTGAACGGGCTCACCTCCCTCTACGTGGTGTCCGGAATATTCGGCCTGTTCCAGGGCGGCATCGTGCCGATGTACGCGGTAATCATCCGCGAGTACCTGCCGCCGCGCGAGGCGGGGGCCAAGATCGGCCTCGTGATGGCCGCCACCATCCTCGGCATGGCCTTCGGAGGCTACATGTCCGGGGTGATCTTCGACTACACCGGATCCTATCGCGTGGCCTTCCTCAACGGCGTGCTCTGGAACGGCGTGAACCTGATGGTCGTGCTCTGGCTCTTCATGCGGCGTCGCAAGGTTGCTCCGCCCGCTCCGGCCCGGCCGGCGGGCTGAGCGGGGCGACCGGGCGGGAGGCAACTTCTCGCCCGCTCGCGCATTGACTCCGGCGCAGCCGAGGGAAGATCGATGTCGGAGAAGAAGACGGGCATGACGACCATCGAGCGCCGCGCCCTCGCGGCGGCGCGGACGACGGAGGAGGCCTTCCGCCAGATCGAACAGGAGGAGCGCGCCAAGGCCGAGAAGACCGCGCGCCTGCGCGCGCTTCGGCTGGCCAAGGAGGCTCAGGCCCCCGTCCCCGAGACCCGGCGCGGGACGCGCAAGCAGGGAGCCTGAGTTCTGTCTAGGTGGCCCTCTTGAGGACCGACAGCACCACCAGGACGATGATCGCGCCGATCGCGGCATGGATAACCGCGGCGACCAGTCCACCGCCGAGCTGGAAGCCGATGGCCGGCAGAATGTATCCGGCGGCCACCGCGCCGACGATGCCCACGACAAGGTTGCCGACGAAGCCGAAGCCGCCCCCCTTGACGACCAACCCCGCGAGCCAGCCCGCGACCACGCCCACGACGATCCACGAGATCAGCGCGCCCAGCATCGAAGTTCCTCCTGTATTCTCGCGGCAGGGTGGCACCGCTGAAGCTCCAAGCGCAAGGGCGGTGGCCGCCTCGGGCCGAGCGCGGCGGCGGCTAGAGGGCGAGGGACCGGCGCGGGATCACCAGTTCGACACACAGCCCCTGGCTTTCCCACCGGCGCGCGATCCTCGCGCCCAGGCCGAATCGCGCCGTCCGCTCCACCAGATGGGAGCCGAAGCCGGCCGAGGCCGGTGCGCCGGCCACGGGCGGACCGCCACGCTCCGTCCAGGCAAGGGTCACCTCCTCCGGCGAGAGCTCTCCGCAGGCGATGGTCACGGTGCCGTCGCAGGATCCGGCGAGCGCGCCGTGCTTCATCGCGTTCGTCGCCAGCTCGTGGACGATGAGCGAGAGCGAGCAGGCCGCCTGCTCGCCGACGAGCACGTCCGGGCCGACGATGCGGAAGCGCGGCTCGTCCTGAGCCCCGTAGGGCTCCAGGACCGCCGACAGAAGCCCCTGCAGGCTGCCGGGGGAGGCCGCGACCGGGGCGCCGCCACGCCGGAAGAAGTCGTGCGCGCGAGCCAGCGCGCCGATGCGCTGGCTCAGCCGGCCGGAATAGGCGCGCACTGCCGGATCCCGGCCTGCGCCGAGCGAGGCGAGGCTGAGCACCACGGCGAAGATGTTCTTGACCCTGTGGACGAGTTCCTGCGCGACGAGATCGCGCTGCTCCTCGGCCTGCTTCTGCGGCGTGATGTCGACGAAGCTCACCGCGAAGCCGTCATCGGTCCGGACCGAGACGTTCCGGAACCAGGCGTCGATCCCCTCATGCGCGTAGGAGAACTCGCGCTCCAGGGGCACGCCGGTCTTGACCACCTGCACGTAGGCGTCGAAGAGCCCCTCGTCCCGATTGCCCGGCATTTCGACGAGCAGGTGGCGCCCCTCGAACCACTCCACAGGCTTGCCGACGATGCGGGCCGCCGCCTCGTTGGCATAGGTCCAGCGAAAGTCGACGATCTCGCCGGAGCGGTCCCGGACGCTGGAGAAGGCCATCAAGCCAGCGCCGGTCGCTTCGAGGAGATCGTGCTGCCAGGACTGATGACCGGGGCGTGCTGTGGAATGCGACGACATCGGTTCTGAAAAGACACGAAAGCCGTCAAAGCTTGGAACGGGGCGCCGACAAAAACAAGCCGACGCTTGCCGCTTTTCCTAAAGGGCGGCGGCGAGGGCCTCGAGCTGCTGCGTGGCGGTGCCCCAGCCGTCGTGGAAACCCATCTTCTCGTGCGCATCGCGGTCCGCCTCCGACCAGTGCCGCACGGTGGCCGTGTAGTGCGTCCCGCCCGCGGGCGCATCATCGAAGGCGAGGATGCCGGTCATGAAGGGCTTGTCCGAGGGCTCCCAGGCCCGGATGAAGGCGTCGGTGAAGACCAGGCGGCGCTCCGGCACGACCTCCAGATAGATGCCGCGGTTCGGCATCTCGGTTCCGTCCGGCCCCCGCATCACCACGAGGCTGCTGCCGCCCGGGCGCAGGTCGACCTCGGCGTGGACGGTCTGCCAAGGCGGGGGCGTGAACCATTTCACGATCAGGGCTGGCTCCGTCCAGCAGCGCCACACGGCATGGCGCGGCGCCTTCAGCGTCCGCGTGAGCACGAGTTCCCGGCCAGCGGGAAAGGCGGAATGCTGGATCATCGTCGGTCTCCGTGTTCAACGCCCCGAGGACGGGCCGGCGAGGCCGACCCCGACAGGGTCGACGACGAAATCGTGCCGTTCAACCAAGCGGCTTCTCCAGGACCAGGAAGGCGAGGTCCCGCCTCGGCAGACCGAAGCGGGGGTCACCGGAGGGGAATGGCTCCCTTTCGCCCGTCGGCGCATATCCGAGCCTGCCGTACCAGGCGATCAGCTCGTGGCGCGTCTCGATCACGGTCATGCGCACGCGGCTCCGGCCCAGAGCGCGCGCGAGATGCTCGCCCGCGGCGGCGAGGCGACGCCCGAGCCCGCCGCCCTGCCGCTCGGGATCCACCGTCAGCATGCCGAGATAGGCGAAGCCGCCCTTGTCCGCCACGGCCGCGCAGCCGACCAGACGGCCGTCCTCCTCGGCGACGAGAAGATGCTGCGCGGGGTCGGCGAGCATCTCGTCCAGCATCGCCCGGTCGATCCTCTGGCCGTCGAGCAGGTCCGCCTCGTGGGTCCAGCCCCGGCGGGCCGTGTCGCCGCGATAGGCCGCGTTGACGAGGGCGACGAGAGCCGGCAGGTCGGCCGGCGCCGCGTTGCGGATGATCATGGGCTTCCGTTCCCGGATGCATTCCCGGAAATCGATAGGCGGCCGGGCCCGCCACCGCAACAGGGCGCTAGGCGGGCGCCGGTTCGCGCTCCTCGCCTTCGTCCCTGCGCGCTTGCTCGCGCGCATCGTCGAAGGAATCGTCGGAGACATTGCGCAGGAAGCCGACGATCTCGCGCGCGATCTCGCGCTCGCCGACGACGATGAACTCCGCCCCGAACTTGCGCAGATAGGCCTCCTCGGCTTCGGTGTGTGCGCGCGCGACGATGCGCAGGCCCTTGTTTGTCGCCCTGGCGGCCTCGAAGAGCGTCACGGCCTCGAAGGGATTGGGGATGGCCGAGACCAGCCAGTTCGCCTCGGCGAGATTGGCGGCATCCGCGATGCCGCGCTGGTTGATGTTCCCGACGATCGCCTCGGCGCCGTCCGCCCTCGCCTTTTCCGCGAGCTTCGGGTCCTCCTCCACGACCAGCAGCGGCGTGCCTGTCTCCAGGAGGTCCGCGCCGACGAGGCTCCCCACGCGGCCGTAACCAACGAGGACCGTGTGGTCCTTCAGGATTGTCTGCGCCGGCGCGTCCGGAATCGACGGCAGCACCCCTTCCGCGGCCGTCGCGGCGCTGCGCTCGCCGTACCGGTCGAGCGCGGCAAAGGCGAGCGGATTCACAAGGATCGATATGATCGAGCCGGCGAGGATCAGGTCGCGGCCTTCCTCGGGCAGCAGGGCGAGGCTGACGCCCAGCCCGGCGAGGATGAAGGAGAACTCGCCGATCTGCGCGAGACTCGCGGAGATGGTGAGGGCCGTCGGCAGCGGCCGGCGGAAGGCCAGCACGATGGCGAGAGCCGCGAGGGACTTGCCGACGACGATGATCAGCACAGTGCCCAGCACGGCGAGCGGTTCGCGCATCAGGATGGTCGGGTCGAAGAGCATGCCGACCGACACGAAGAACAGCACCGCAAAGGCGTCGCGCAGAGGCAGGGTCTCGTTGGCGGCCTGGTGGCTCAGCGGCGATTCCGCCAGGATCATGCCGGCGAAGAAGGCGCCGAGCGCGAAGGACACGCCGAAGAGCTCCGCCGAGCCGAAGGCGACGCCCAGCGCCACGGCCAACACTGACAGCCGGAACAGCTCGCGGGAGCCGGTGTGCGCGACGTAGTGGAGCAGCCACGGGATGACCCGGCGCCCGACCAGCAGCATCAGCGCGACGAAGGCGCCGACCTTCACCACCGTGAGGCCGATGGCGGCCCAAACGCTTCCGGGTTCGAGGAAGGCGACGAGTCCGGCGCCCGCGGCTGGGGACGGCTCCTGCTTTCCTCCCAGCAGGCCGGAGACCGCGGGCAGCAGGACGAGGGCGAGCACCATGGCGAGGTCCTCGACGATCAGCCAGCCGACCGCGATGCGCCCCTTGTCGGTCTCGACCAGCCGGCGCTCCTGCAGCGCCCTGAGCAGCACCACCGTGCTCGCCACCGACAGTGCGAGGCCGAAGACCAGCCCGGCGCCCATCGGCCAGCCGAGCGCCCAGGCGAGCGCCATGCCCATCAGCGTCGCGCAGGCGATCTGCCCGACCGCCCCGGGGATGGCGGTCGCCTTCACCTTCATGAGGTCGGCGAGCGAAAAGTGCAGCCCGACACCGAACATCAGCAGGATGACGCCGATCTCCGCGAGCTGAGGCGCGAGCGCCTGGTCGGCGACATAGCCCGGCGTGAAGGGGCCGATGAGGATGCCTGCGACGAGGTAGCCGACGAGCGGCGACAGGCGGAGCCGGTGGGCGATGATGCCGAAGACGAAAGCGAGGCCGAGGCCGGCGACGATGGTCGAGATCAGCGAAACATTGTGAGGCAAAGGCGGCTCCGTTCGAAAATGACTGGAAAACGGGCCGTCGCGGCGGACGACATCCCTGATTGACATGGACGGGGCGGAATTGCCCCACAAAAGTGGCCCCTGATGGGCGGTCGGGCTGCTGATCCTCCTCCGCACCGTCGTCCTCCCGCGGGCGGGTTGTCACGACGTCGAACTGTCCTCCTCCTGCGGCCAGCGGGCGAGCGCGTCGCGGCCAGCGTCGGTCAACCCGTATAGGCCGGGTCCGATCCGTTCGAACCAGCCATAGACGTTGCGGCGCAGGATGCCGTAGGCGTCCGGGGCGGTCTCGCGCAGGTCGCGGGGGCGCATCGGGCCTGCCGCGAGCCGGGCGCCGCACAGGAGGGCACGCTGGCGATAGGCCGTCATGACCGGGCGCTTGCTGCCTCCACCGACCGCGGGATCGCCACGCCGGCGCCGATGCTCGTCCACGAGAAGCGACCGCCTCTTCGGGTCCCGGCGCGGCGGCGGCGCGGCGGGCGTCACGAGGATCTCGACCTGCCCCGCTCCCGTCACCCCCAGCATGCCGAAGCCGAGCCGGCGGCACAGGTTGCGGAACCGCGCATCGCCCTCGCGGCCTTTGCCCCTTTTCGACAGGCGCGCGGCCAGCCACACCTCGTCGCAGGCGCTCGCCCGGTCGACGGCCTGCAGGACCAGCTCGAGGTTGAAGCTCTGCTTGAGTTCGCAGACGACGACGAAGGGCGGCTCGCCGGCGGACAGCGCCACGAGGTCGCAGCCGGCCACTTCTCCCTTCACGGTGGCGCCGAGTCCTTCCAGGAAGCACTTCACCGGGGCGTAAAGGTCGGTCTCCATGGCGAACCGTTCTATTCGATTCTGCCGCCCAGAAACGCGCGCGCCTGTCGGAGGCGGCCAGCCAGAATCGTCCTCCGGGCTCGAAGGCCACGAAAAGGAGGATCCCCCATGAGCTATGTCGACGGTTTCGTCGTGCCCGTGCCGAAGGACAAGGTGGAGGCCTACAAGGCGCTCGCGACCAAGGCGGGAGAAATCTGGAGGGAGCACGGCGCGCTCGCCTATGTGGAATGCCTCGCCGACGACGTCCCGTATGGCGAGCTGACCTCCTTCCCGCGCGCGGTGCAGGTGCAGGAGGGCGAGACGGTGGCCTTCTCCTGGATCGTCTACCGCTCGCGGGCGAGCCGCGACGAAGTGGTGGCCAGGGTCATGGCCGACGAGCGGCTGAAGGCCGACATGCAGGGCATGCCTTTCGATGGCAAGCGCATGATCTTCGGCGGGTTCGCGCCCTTCCTCGAGCTGTGACGATCCCGGCCGTCACGAGGACGCTTTCGCCTCCTCCGCCAGGAACGCGATCTCCTCTGGCGTGGAAACGCGCCCGAGGATGGCGTTGCGGTGCGGGAAGCGGCCGAAGCGGTCGACGACGCCCTTGTGGTGGGTGGCGTAGCGGACCTGCTCCTCCAGGCCGAGAGCCGTGAACAGACGCAGCGCCTCGGCCTGCAAGGCGCGGTCCTCGGCGTGCATGAATGGCATGTAGAGGAAGAGGCGCCGCGAAGGATCGAGCCTGGTGTCCAGGCCGGACGCCACGGCGTGCCGGGCAAATGCCACGGCCAGCTGGTCCGTGGCGTAGGCCCGCGGCATGTTGCGGAAGATGTTGCGGGGCGCCTGGTCGAACAGGATGACGGCCGAGGACAGTCCCTCGGCCGCAAGGCTTGCCGGAGCCGGCGGGTCGGCGGACACGCGGGCCAGCAGTGGACCGAGCCGCTCGCGCACCCTAACGTCGAGGCCCTCGCCGCCGGCGAACCAGTCCGCTGGCGTCAGCTCCGAGAACCAGAAGCGGTCAACATCGGCGACCCAGTCCATCCGCCTTCTCCGGAGGGTGAACGCGCAGGGAGCCCCTCTCCGCGCGCCGTCCGTCACTGCGAGATGGGCGCGTACTTGCCGTTCTTCCAGAGGTTGATGTCGTAGCGCGGATCCTTGATGTCGCCTTTCTGGTCGAACTGCACCGGCCCGAGCACCGTCTGCACCGGCTCGCCGGACTTCAGGGCCGCGGCCACCTTGGCGGGGTCGTCGCTGCCCGCCCGCTTGATGCCCTCGGCGATGGCCTGAACGACGGCGTAGCTGAACAGCGTGAAGCCCTCCGGCTCGTAGTTCTGCGCCTTGAACTGCTCCAGCGCCTTGGCGGCGCTGGGGGATCGGCGCGGGTCTGTCGGGAAGGTGAACATCGTGCCCTCCCCGGCCGGGCCCGACACGGCCCAGAACTCGGAGGTGGCGATGCTGTCGCCCGTCATCAGCGTGAACTGGTAGCCTTGGTCCTTGGCCTGGCGCAGCATCAGCCCCGCCTCGGTGTGGTAGCCGCCGAAATAGACGAACTCCGCGCCGGCCGCCTTCAGCTTGCTGACGACGGCGCCGTAGTCCTTCTCGCCCGCATTGATGCCTTCGAAGAGCACCTCCTGCAGCCCGGCCGCGTTGGCCGTCTGCTTCACCACCGTGGCGAGGCCCTTCCCGTAGGCGGACTTGTCGTGGAGGATCGCGACTTTCTTGCCCGCATACTGCTTGGCGATCCACGGGCCGATGAACGCGCCCTGCGCGTCGTCGCGGCCGTAGAGGCGCATGATGGTCGGGTTGCCCTTGTCGGTGAGGATCGGGTTCGACGAGGCCGGGCTCATCATCAGGATGCCGTTCTCGGCATAGACGTCGGCGGCCGGAATGGACGCGCCCGAGCAGGCGTGGCCCGCGACGAACTTCACACCCTCGCCGACGATGCGGTTGGCCACCGCGACGGCCTGCTTGGGATCGCAAACGTCGTCCTCGACGACGATCCTGACCTTGCGGCCATTGATTCCGCCGGCCTCGTTGATGAGCGCCGCGGCGGCCTCGCCCCCTCGCTTCTGCTGCTCGCCGATGCTGGCGACAGGGCCCGTCATCGGACCGACGACGGCAATGGTGATGTCATCGGCAGCCCGGGCGCCGGTGGCCCCAAGGGCCAGGCCGAGCACGGCCACGGGCAGCATCTTGGCAATGCGCATGGTTGTCTCCTCGTTGTCCCGCTCCCCGGCGTTGCATATCGCCCAAACTCCGGTCGCGCCACCCGGGACTGGCATGCCCGCCGGACGCGAACCGCACCGGCCAGGCGCCGTTGGGCCTTGCCAAGGCACCGGACGGGACCCACCCTGAAGGCATGGACCCCGCCTTCGCCTCCGACCGCATTGCTCAGCTCGAGCAGGAGATCGAAACCCTCAACGAGGCCGCCGAGCGCTCGCGCCGGATCATCGTCCTGGCACGCGGCGCCATGGCGCTGGGAGCGGCTTGGCTGGTGGCGGGGCTCCTTTCCATCCTGCCGCTCGATGCCACCGCCATCGTCTTTTCGTCTGCGGCGCTGATCGGCGGGATCGTCTTCTCGGGCTCGAGCGGCAGCTCGCTGGAGGAGACGAAGGCCGAGATCCGCAAGGCCGAGGAGCTGCGCAGCGCGCTGATCGACCAGATCGACCCCGAGGAGATCCCGGCGGAAACGAACGGGGCCGGGAAGGTGATCCCCTTCGCCCGGCCCCGGTGAGTCTCTTCTGGCGGGCGGCTCCCACCGTCCCGGATTACGCCTGCTGGATCGCGGACAGCATCCAGCGCCCGCCGGGCTCGCGGCGGAAGGTCCAGATTTCCGTGACCTCTTCCGCCCGGTCCGGATCGCCTTCCACCGTGCGGCCCGTGGCGCGCTCGACCATCGCGTTGACCAGCGAGAAGCGCAGGGCGACCGTGGCGTAGTCGGTCCGGCCCTCACGCCAGGCCTCGGCGAGGTCGCCGCTGACGAGCGTCACGCCCGACACCCTGTCGTGCAAGCCGCGACCGGCATTCTTCGCGAGTTCCTCGGCGAAGTATCCCGCCATCTCCGGCGTCACGATGCCGCGCAGCGCCGCGAGATCCTCGCGGTCCCAGGCCTCGTGGACCTGCTTCAGCATATCCTCGAAGGCCGCGTAGTCGGCATCGCCGATCCCGACCGTGTCGCTGCGCTGGGGCGGGGCTGTGGGACGCGCCGGCCCCGGGCCCGAGCCCTGGGCGGGGCGCACGTCAACGCCGCCGCCGAGCGCGCCGCGGTTCATCGGTGCACCCGCGCCAGCGCCTGCAAGCGCAGGCTGCTGCCGGCCGCGCAGGAATCGCATCACCAGCATGACCAGCGCGCCGATCAGCGCGAACTGCAGAAGCAGCCCGAACAGCGAACCGAGGCCGCCGAGGCCGCCGAAGAGACCGTGCCCGAACAGCATGCCGAGCATGCCCGCGCCGAGCAGGCCGCCGACGAAGCCCGTGCCGAAACCCGGGCGGAAACCGCCGGGCGCGGCCGTGCCGGGCGACGCCGCGGGGCGCGGCGCCTGCAGGCCGGGCGAGCCGGGCTGCG
>JAESFG010000659.1_pt1 | contig 12018 bp, 7 predicted proteins | sample 9269371 | NCBI WGS metagenome assembly JAESFG01 (sample SAMN14506227, study PRJNA617093) | algae metagenome | isolation source: Aetokthonos hydrillicola CCALA 1050 (B3-Florida) and co-occurring... | place: USA: South Carolina | collected 2013-01-01 | reverse complement strand
CCTGCTTCAGCCAGTCGAGCGCGCCCACCGTGCCGCTGTCGACGAGGTTGGGATTGTCGATCTCAAGCCCCGCCGGCAGCTGGTCGACGAGCACGATGCGGGCCCACTTCGCCTCGGGCTCGGTGACCTTCAGCACCACGACCATGCGGCTGTTCTGCTTCACCTGCGACGGGTCAACAGGCTTGCCGTCGAGCGTGTAGAAGCTGCGCTCGATGGCATAGCCCTGCGAGGCCGCAGGCTCCTGGGTCATCGGGTGGCCCGAGGTGGTCAGCACGACCTGCGCGGTGGACTGGCCGCCATTGCCGATCACCACCGGCCGAACATCCAGCGCCTGCGCCCTGAAGGTGCGGTAGAGGGCGCCAGGCTGGCGCACGCCGTCGAGGGTGATCGCCATGTTCTCGGCGTCCTTCGACAGCGAGGCCGCGGCCAGCACCATCCAGGCGTTCTCCTGCGTGCTGGTGTGGGTCCCGCCCGGCCCGGGCGTGGCGCCGCGCGCCTCCTCGACAACGGCGCTCGCCTTGACGAGTTGGTCGCGCGAGGCGTTGGACTCGGCGGCGAGCGCCAGGATGCCGGCGCCGTCGCGCAGCTTGGAGCCGTAGTCGGCGCGCGAGACGCGGTCGTCCTTCACGCCCTGGATGCCCTGCAGGGCGGAGGCGAAGGCCGTCTGGGCTCGGCCCTTGTCGCCGAGCAGCGCGAGCGCCGCGCCGATCTGCGCCTTGGCCAGCGAGGAGCCGAAATTGCCTAGCTTCGTATCGGCGAGATAGCGCAGATCACCCATCACGGGCCGGCCGTTGCGGGCCAGCACGTAGATGCCGTAGGCGAGGTCCTGTCCCTTGCCCTGCTCCACGTCGGTGGCGTTGGAGACGCTGTTGCGGATGCGATCGAGCGCCATGTCGAAGGCGCGCTGCGGCACGGCGAAGCCGCGCTCGCGGGCCCGCGTCAGGAAGTCGGTCACGAACGCGTCCAGCCAGAGGTCGTCCGTGCCGCCGACCGACCAGAGGCCGAAGGAGCCGCTCGAATCCTGCCGTGCCAGCACGCGCTCGATCGTGTCGCGCACGCGCTCGTCGACCTTGTCGTCGATGTTGAGCGACTCGATGGCGGCGAGCCGGTTCACGTAGAGCAGCGGCATGGCGCGGCTGACGAGCTGCTCCGAGCAGCCGAAGGGATAGCGGTCGAGCGCCTGCAGCAGGGCCGGCACGTCGAGCGCGCCGAAGGGCGAAGCCGCGACGGAGACGCCGCCCGTGCCCGGCAGATAGTCCGCGAGAAGGTCGGCGGAGACCGTCACCGTCTCTCCCGGCGCGAGGTTGCGCACCGTGCGCCGGTAGAGCGTCGGCGTGCCCGGCTGAACGCCGAGCACGAAGCTCTGCCCGGCGTCGACGCCCTGCCCGGTCAGCCTCAGGTCGAACTGCGCCGTGCCGATGCCGGCCGCCGTCACGGGAATCGTGAGCTGGGCCTTGCCGCCGGCGTCGAGCTTCAGCGTGCTGCGGGCCGCCGAGGCGGGAATGACGACGGGGCCGCGCACGTCGAGGTCGACCGTGTAGTCCCCCGCCGGGCCCTCGACATTGTCGACCTGCAGGAAGAAGCGGGACTGGTCGCCGAGGTTGAGGAAGCGCGGCAGCGTGCCCTGCACCACGACGGGATCGCGGATGATCACCTCGCTGTCGGAGCTTCCGGCGCGGCCCTTCGTCCAGGCCACCGCCATCACGCGGACGCTGCCGTTGAAGGCCGGGATGTCGAAGGAGACGGTGGCCTTGCCGTCCGGCCCCACCTTCACCACGCCGGAATAGCGCGAGAGGGGCGCCTGCGTCGGCGGCGAGGCATCGCCGGAGAGACCGGCCTCGTCGCCGCCGGAGCGGATGGCGCCGCGCGTGCCCTGCATGCCGTCGATCAGGTATCCGTAGAGGTCGCGGATCTCCGCCCCGAGCTGGCGCTGGCCGAAGAAGAAGGAGGCCGGGTCCGGCGTCTCGTACTTCGTCAGGTTGAGGATGCCGACATCCACCGCCGCGACCGTGACATAGGCCTCCTCGCCCTGGGCGAGGCCTGCCACCGTCACCGGCAGTTCCAGCGTGCCGCGCGGCCTGATCCTGGCGGGCCCGGCGATGGAGACGGAGAGCTTGTGCTTCGGCTCGTCCACGGCGAACCACGCCACGCCCAGCGCCCGGCCCGGCATGCGCTTCGCCGCCTGGTCGAGCGGCCGGTGCGCGAAGGCCACGACATAGGCGCCGGCGCCCCAGCCGCCCTTGACCGGGATCTGGACGGTGTTGTCGCCGGCCTTGAGGTCGACCACCCGCAGGTCCTGCACGCGGTCGGAGACGATGGCGACGGTCGCCTTGCCGGCGAAGCGCGGCGCCATCCTGAGGGTCATCGTGTCGCCCTCGGCGTAGGACGCCCTGTCGAGCGAGACATCCAGCATGTCGGGCGTCTCGGCGGTGGCCGTGCCGGCCCAGCCAACGTCAAAGTCGACGCTGGTGTCGCCGGATTCGCCACCGCCGCGCACCTCGAGGCGATAGGCGCCCCACTCCACCGCGGTGGCGATGCGCGCGGGCGCGTCCGTGCCGATGTCGACGGTCCCGTCGGCCACGCGGCGGGTGGACTTCACGGCCTCGAACGACCAGCGACCGTCCTGGTTGAACCACTGGTAGCGCTGGTCGATGCGGTAGAGGGTCCACGGCGTGCCGGGCCTGGCGAGCCGCTGGCCGTCGGGGGAGGCGTAGACCACGTCAAAGGTCGCCATGCCGCCCTGGCCGAGGTCGCCGAAGAGCTTCTTCACGCCCACGACCGGCCCGCGCGGACGGATCGGCAGCGTCACCGACCGCTCGACCGCACGTCCGCCGGTCTCGCCGACGCGCAGCGTGATCTTCGCCTCCACCGGCTTCGGCGCCGTCACCTCGGGCAGTGCCACGACCGCGGTGGCGCGGCCCTTCGCGTCGGTGACCGGCGGCTCCTCCACCTCGGCGGACACGGCCTCGAAGGCCTCGTCCTGCAGGCCGACCTGGTAGCCGTCGAGCCCCGGCACGGCCGGCCCCGTCGCCGCCTGAATGGTGTATTCGCCGCTGACGTCGAGGTCGGCGCCCGGCGCGCCGTAGAGATAGCGCGCGGAAATGTCGATGCGGGCCGGCTCGCCGGCGCCGAGCGACTTGTCCTTCGGCGTCAGCGTCACGTCCAGCCGCTCGGGGACGTAGTCCTCGACGAGAAAGCTCGTCTCGCCGATGGAGGCGCCCTTCGGGTCGGCATAGGCGAGCACGCGCCACGTGCCGCGCGCCGCGCCGCCGAGCAGCGGCACCGAAAGAGCGCGTCCCCCGAGGCCCTGGTCCTCGACCGCGGTGCGCTTGTACTCGACGCCGTCCGGGCGCTTCACGACGAGCGTCAGGGGCATGCCGGAGACGGCCTGCCCGACGGGGTCCCGCAGCAGCGCGGTGACGAAGACGGTCTCGCCCGAGCGGTAGACGCCGCGCTCCGTATAAAGAAAGGCATCGAGGCCCTTCGGGGCCACCCGGCCCTTCACGCCTCGGTCGGTGAGGTCGAAGGCGGCCGTGCCGAGATCGAGGAAGCCGTAGTCGCCGCTGGCGTCCGTGGCCACCACGAGTCCGGGAGCGAGGCCGCCGGTCCCGCGCGCGAGGCCGGGGTCGAAGGCGGCGTGACCTGAGCCGTCGGTCGGCTTCGTCGCGAGGATCTCGTTGTTGCGCGCGACGAGGCGGATCTCGACGTCCTTCAGCGGTTCGGCGCTGGCGAGCGAACGCACCAGCACGTGGACGCCGTCGTCGCCCGCCATGGCGGTGAGGCCGAGATCGGAGACGACGAACCACTGCGTCGCCTGGAGCGAGTAGTCGACGTCCTCCTCGCTGTCGTCGGTCGCGGCGGCCGTCGCGTTCCCCGTGCCGGTGGCCTTGGCCATCATCACGTAGACGCCGGGCTCCATCTTGCCGACGGCGTCGCTCACCGGGAAGGCGGTGACCACGTCCTTGTTGAGGTCGTTCTTCACGGCGAGCGTGCCGGACCAGATCTTCTGGCCGCTCTCGTTCGTGAAGGTGCGCGCGGAATACCCCCCGAGTTGCTGCAGGAACTCGCCGCGCACGGCGGATATCAGGTTGCGGTCCCCCACCCGGAAGACGGAGACGTCGACGCTCGGCGTGTTCACCGAGACGACAGGGATGCCCTCCTGCCCGGTGCGGGGCAGGACGTAGTTCTTGCCGGTGAAGCGCACCTGTGGCGAGCGGTCGCGGACATAGATCTCGTAGTCGGCCGCCTTCAGCAGGGTCTCGCCGACCGAGGAGGGCAGTCCCTGGCGCAGGACGATGGCGTAGCGCTCGCCGTGCTTCAGCCCGTCGACGCAAAGCTGCTGGTCCTCCGCCGAGATGGCCGCGTTGGCCGTGCCAGACACGGCGACGTAGGGCGCGAAGTCCACCTTGCCGCGGGCGAGCGGATCGGAGAACTGGAAGCAGGCGCGCGGCGCGGCGCTGTCGGAATCGACCTTGTAGTCGGTGATGCGGAAGCCGTGCTGCTCGCGCAGCGCCTCGTAGACCGAGCGCACGCCGTTGTCGTCGGCCAGCGCGAGGCTGGCGCGGTAGGCGTCGAGCGACGGGCGCCAGACCTCGCGAGCCGCATAGGTCTCGCCCAGCACGGCGAGCGCCGTCGCCTCCTCCGGCCGGGAGGTGGCGCGCTGGTAGGCGGCGTAGGCGGCGACGCTGGCGCGCTCGTGCAACTGCCAGCGCTCGGTGGAATCCTTGGGGTCGACGGCGAGCGCGGCGCGGGCGTAACCGAGCCAGGCCGAGGCGTCCTTGCCATCGGCGCCGATGGCGGCCGCGTAGAGGTTCAGCGCCTGACGGACGTTTCGTTTGTTGATGGCGTTGGCGGCGTCGGCGCGCAGCTGGGCCGCCGCCTTGCCCTGCAGCGTCGCCGGGGTCTCCTTGCGGAGGGTCGCCTCGAGGCGGACCGAGTCGCTCGAGAGGTCGTCGCGGACGAAGGACTTCTGCCCCTGCGCGCCCGCCCCTCCCGCCGTCGCGAGGAGCCCGAGCAGCGGGACGAGGGCGAGGGCGAGCGAGCGAAGAGTCCAGCGCATGGACGGCATCCGGCGTTGACGAGGCCGCAACCCTAGCATTCCGGCGCGACGCCGCAACGTGCGGGCGCGCACGCACTTCCGCTCGACCGCCAATAGAGTTTCTGCAACATTCCCAAGGCTCCGGCAGCCGTGACGCGGCTGTTGCAGCCCTTGGCCGGAGCCGGCGAGCGGCGCGGTGCCGAGCCCCGTGGAGCCCATGATGACGCTACTCCGCCATGCCGTCGCCGCGCTGGCCCTGCTGCCGATGGCCGCGGCCCTTGCCCCCGCCCGTGCCCAGACGCCGGCGCCGGCCGGCGCGGCCCAGCCGGACCCGGTCTTCGCCGCGGCTCAGAAGGCCTTCGAGGCGCTGCCCGAGGCCGACCGCAAGGCGATCCAGGACGATCTCGTCTGGGCGACTGATTTCCGGGGCGGCACGTCGGGCTCCTTCGGCCCCCTCACCTTCAAGTCGGTGAGCGCGTTCCAGAAGCAGGCGGGCGCGGCGGTGGACGGCATCCTCAAGCCCGACCAGCGCGCCGCCATTGCGGCCGCGGCGGGCAAGGCGCGCTCGGCGGCCAAGTTCTCGGTGCTGGTCGACGGCAAGACAGGCGTGCGCATCGGCGTGCCGCAGCGTCCCCTTGCGCGGACCATGGCGGGTGCAACGGGCACGCGCTGGGCAAGCGCCGACAATGCGATATCGCTGGAGACAGGCGTCGAGAACGGCCCCCTGGCCGCACTGTTCGACCGCTTCAACGCTCCGGCGCCGAACCGCAAGGTCACCTACAGGCTCTTGCGGCCAGACTGGTTCGTGGTGACCGCCGACACGGCGGGACAGCGCAGCTATGTGCGCTACGCCGTCGTCGGGCAGGCCTTGAAAGGCTTCGTCTTCTCCTACCCCATCGCCGGCGGGCCGGAATTCGACCGGCTGGCTGTCGCCATCGCCAACAGCTTCGATCCCGCCCCCGGGGCGGCGGGCGCGGCCGTGGCGTCCGGCGCGCCCACGCAACAGGCGGCATCCGCTCAGTCCGCCGTGCCGGCCCCGGACCAGCGTGGCCTTCCCGGCGGATCCGGCCTCGTTGCGACCGGCGTGGCCATCGCGCCCGGCAAGGTCCTGACCACGGCATCCGTGGCCGGCTGCGCCGCGCCGAACGCCGCCACGCTCCCTGCCAAGATCGCCGTATCCGACAAAGAGTCGGGGTTCGCTCTGCTCGACGTGCCCGGCCTCAAGGCGAAGCCGGCAGCGCTCTCGCCGGGCGGTGCGGCGGACGGTGCGCCGCTCGTCGTCGTGGGTTTCGCAGAGCTGGCGCAGGGCGCTCCGCAGCTCGTCATCGCTGCGGGCGAGGCGCGCGTGCCCCAGGGCAGCGCGGCGCTGCGCGTCTTCGCGCCGCTCCAGCACGGCGCCGCCGGCAGCCTCGTGCTCGACAGGCAGGGCGGGCTCGCCGGCATCGTCTCCGGTGCGGCACCGGAGCCGCGCCTGGTCGCAGGCATCACGCCCGCTGCCAGCTGGCCCGTGGTGAAGACGGACACGGTGGCGCGCCTGCTGCAGCAAGCAGGAACGAGCCTGGCGCCTGGCTCCCCGCCCGCAACGCCGCTCAGCGCCGGCGACATCGCGCATGGCCTGAAGTTCAGCCTCGTCGCGGTGACATGCGGCGGCTGATCAGCCGCTGAACACCACCGTGCGATGGCCATTCGGGATCACCCGGTCGTCCAGGTGGTCGGCCAGCGCGCGGGCAAGGACACGGCGCTCAATGTCGCGGCCCTTGCGGACGAGGTCCTCGGGCGAATCGCGGTGACTGATGCGCTCGACGTCCTGCTCGATGATCGGACCCTCGTCGAGATCCGACGTGACGTAGTGCGCCGTGGCCCCGATGAGCTTCACGCCGCGCTCATACGCCTGGTGGTAGGGCTTGGCCCCCTTGAAGCCCGGCAGGAAGGAGTGGTGGATGTTGATGCACTTGCCAGACAGCTTGGCGGCCAGCCCATCCGACAGAACCTGCATGTAGCGGGCGAGGACGACGACCTCCGCGCCCGACGACCTCACCACCTCCCAGAGCTGCTGCTCCTGCTCAAGCTTGGTTTGCTTGGTGACCGGCAGGTAGTGGAAGGGCGCGCCGCCGAAATCGATGTGGGCATAGGTGTCGCGCGGGTAGTTGGCGACGATGCCGACGACCTCCATCGGCAACTCGCCGATGCGCTGGCGATAGAGGAGGTCCACGAGGCAGTGGTCGAAGCGTGAGACGAGGAGCAGCACCTTGCGCTTCTCGCCGCGCGCCCGGATCGTCCAGTCCATGTCGAGGCGCTCGCCGACCGGCGTGAAGGCCCCGCGCAGCTCCTGCAGCGTCCGCGTGCCATCGACCGCGTTGAAGACGACGCGCATGAAGAAGCGGTCGGTCTCGACGTCGTCGAACTGCTGCGCATCGAGGATGTTGCAGCCCTGCTCGAAGAGCAGGGTCGAGACGGCGGCAACGATGCCCGGCCGGTTCGGGCAGGAGAGCTTCAAGACAAAGGCATCGGCAATCGGCGCAGTCATGGGGGCTCCGGGCGGGAAGGGCCGGCGCTCGCCGGCGGCCTCTCGGTGAGGGAACAGGAGGCCCGGCCTGTCATCCCCGGCGGCCGGCGAAGCCGGCCGGGAAGGGGACCCAGACGGTCTCCTCGTGGCTCTTGCGATGGACGCCGCGAAGGGTGCCTGGACCCCTTCCCGTGCCGCTTCGCGGCACGCCGGGGACGACACGTTTCGCGGACGCGTACATTCTCTTGCGGGAGAGTTTCCGCACTGCAACACGCTCGTCTGTCCCGGATGCGACAAGCGTCGCCGCGACGGGGACGTGGCGTGGCTCAGGCCTTCAGCCCGCCCGCCTTCTCGACGAAGGCCGCGATCTCGGGGACGCCGATGCCCGCGCGGGTGTTGGCCATGACGAAGGGCCGGTCGCGGCGCATGGTTTTCGCGTCACGCTCCATCACCTCCAGGCTGGCGCCGACGAAGGGGGCGAGGTCGATCTTGTTGATGACGAGCAGGTCCGAGCGGGTGATGCCGGGTCCGCCCTTGCGGGGGATCTTCTCGCCGCCGGAGACGTCGATGACGTAGATCGTGATGTCTGCGAGCTCGGGCGAGAAGGTCGCCGCGAGGTTGTCGCCGCCGGACTCGATGAGGACGAGGTCGAGGTTCGGGAAGCGCCGGTTCATGGCGTCGACGGCGGCGAGATTCAGCGAGCAGTCCTCTCGGATGGCGGTGTGTGGGCAACCGCCCGTCTCCACGCCCATGATCCTCTCCTCCGGCAAGGCGCCGGCCACGGTGAGGAGGCGCGCATCCTCCTTGGTGTAGATGTCGTTGGTGATGGCGGCGATGTCGTAGACGTCGCGGAAGCGCTTGCAGAGCTGCTCCATGAGCGCCGTCTTCCCCGACCCGACGGGGCCGCCGATGCCGACGCGGAGGGGACCGTGAGACGATCGGGTCATGAGCGGAACAGCCTCGTATACTGGGTTTCGTGGCGCAGCGACGCGATGTCGGAGCGGAAAGAGGCGCCGCCGAGATCCTCCAGCGTGGCCGCCTCGGCCTCGCGCGCAACCGCGGAGACGATCGGCAGCAGCGCGGCCATGATGCGCTGCCCGCCGGTCTGGCCGATCGGGCCGAGCCGGACGGCGGCGGAGACGAGGTTGCCGGAAAAGGCGGTGAGGTAGGCACGCAGCGTGGCATCGAGCGGCACGCCGTGGCCGGCGGCCAGGACGCCGACCGCGACGGGATAGGAGACGTCTCCGTCCCAGGCGCGGGAGAGCAGGTCGAGGCTGGGCACCGCCCAGGCGGAGCGCGCGGCGGCGACGAAGGCGTTGCCCTGGGCCGTCGCCTCGAGATGCCGCTCGGCGGAGGGCTGCAGCGCGACGGCGAGTTCCGCCGCCTCGGCCAGCGCGCCCGCGTCCTGCGCCGTCGCGGCGCGCCAGGCAGCGGCGAGCAGGATGGCGTCGTTGCGGCCGGAGGCCTTCTCGACGAGGTCTACGATCCAGTCCAGCGCCGACGCGGTGTCGTGGACGGCGCCGGCCTCCACCGCCCATTCCAGCCCGTGCGAATAGGCGAAGCCGCCGACCGGAAAAGCCGGCGACAGCCACACCATCAGGGGCAGCGCGGCCGCGTCAGTCATGCCGGTGAGGGTGCTTGTGCCCGTGATCGTGCCCATGACCGTGGTCGTGCCCGTGATCCTTGTGGTCGTGGCCGCAGCCGGGACCGTGCACATGGCCGTGGTCATGCGCGTGGTCATGGTCGTGCGCATGGGAATGAGAGTGCGACGACGAATGACTGTGTGCGGAGGCGTGGGCATGCCCGTGCGACGCATGGGCGTGGGCATGCGAGTGCCCGTGGTCATGGTCGTCATGATCGTGGCCGTCCCCGTGATGGCCATGCCCATGGCCGCCCGCATGGCCGCCATGGTCGTAGGCCCCGCGCTCCGGCTGGAACGGGCGGCGGACCGGTGTCGCGCTGCAGCCCTGGCCGCGCACCATCTCGACGAGGACGTGATCGTCCTCGATGTAGATCGCGTCCGCCGTGATCTCGGCCGGCGTGTGCCGGTTGCCGATGTGCCAGGCGACGCGCAACAGCCGCAGCGGGTTCTCGGCGCGGACCTCCACGAGATCCTGGTCCGCCGCCTTGACGCGAACGAGGCGGCCGTCCTCCAACTTCAGCGCGTCGCCGTCCTGCAGCGCGGCGGGCTTCTCGAGATCGAGCAGCACCTCGGTGCCGCCCTCCCCCGTCAGCGCGAGGCGGCGGCGGTGGCGGCCCTCATGGTCGAGGACGACGGTGTCGACGACCTTGTCGTCTTTCACTGCGAGCCTGCGGACGACGGCGGTGGCGCGGAGCATGGGAGTGTCCTGGATCGTGGTCTGGAAACCGGATCAGTCCGGCGTGCCGGGCGGGCCCGGCCAGAAGTCATGGTCGAGCGCCTGCGCGGCGGAATAGGGGCACGTTTCGGGGAATTCGGATAGCGGCAGGCCGCTTTCGCCGGAAGCGCGGAGACGACCGACATGGTACTCCAAAGCCATCACCTTGGCGGGATACCGCTTGAGGCTGGGGCTCGTCTCGATCTCACGCGCGATCCGAGTGCGCTGCTCGACGATCGATGCCTTCCAGGAGTTGGAGCGCCTCGATGGTTGGAATTCCCACTTCAGCAGGTGCTGCAGGAGCACGACAAGCCGGCTCTCGATTTCGCGTTTCGGTGACGCGGCCAAAGTCGCAAGTTCCTCAATGAGATTGGGAATATCGACGTCTGAAAAGCGCCCGGCCTTCAGCAGGGCGATCTGCTGAAGCATCCAGGCGTGGTAGTCGTCGTCATATCGGACGAGCGTGTCGAGGATGTCGGCCCGGCTCATGGGGCGGGATCCTCGGGGAGGAAATCGAGGGACAGCACCTGTTCCGTTGTGAAGGGGCAGGCCACGGGAAAAACGTCCACGGAGAGCCCTGTTTCGCTGGCCGCGCGCATTCGCGCGGTGGAATAGGCACGCGGCATCGCTTCGGCCGGGTATGCGCGAAGGCTGGGACTGTCCTGTAGTTCGTCTGCGATGTCGGTGCGCTGGACGATCAACGTGGACGTCCAGCTTCCCGATCGCCGCTCCGGCTGGTACCGCCACTTCAGGAGATGCAGCAGGATGACGCCCAGCCGGCTCCGGATTTCCCTCTTCTGGCTGCGGCCCAAGTCCTCCAGCTCCTCGGCAATGTTTTCAGTATCGATCTGTGAAAACCGGTTCGCGCGCAGGAGCGCGGCCTGCTCCTGCGTCCAGGCAAAATAATCGTCATCGTATCGGATGGCCGGTGCCGGCTTCACCCGCGCGGGATCGGACATGGCAACTCCAGAAAAACTCGTCCCCGATCCTAGAACAGGAAGTACCTCTGCGCCATGGCGAGCTCCTTGGCGGGCTCGCAGACGAGGAGTTCGCCGTCCGCCGTCACGGCGTAGGTCTCGGGGTCGACCTCGATGTCGGGCGTGGCGTCGTTGAGCACCATGTCCTTCTTCGAAATGCCGCCGCGCACGTTCTCGACCGCGATGAACTCCTTGGCGACGCCGAGCTTCTCGCGCAGGCCGCCGTCGATGGCCGCCTGAGAGGTGAAAATCATGGACGAGGCGGTAAGCGCCTTGCCGAAGGCGCCGAACATCGGCCGGTAATGCACCGGCTGCGGCGTCGGGATGGAGGCGTTGGGATCGCCCATCGGGGCGGCGATGATGGTGCCCGCCTTGACCACGAGGTCAGGCTTCACACCGAAGAAGGCCGGGGACCACAGGACGAGGTCGGCGAGCTTGCCCACCTCCACCGAGCCGATGTGCTTCGACACGCCATGCGCGACGGCGGGGTTGATCGTGTACTTGGCGACGTAGCGCTTGGCCCGGAAATTGTCGTTGCCCGGCCCGTCGCCCGGCAACGCGCCGCGCTGCTTCTTCATCTTGTCGGCGGTCTGCCAGGTGCGGGTGACGACCTCGCCGAGGCGGCCCATGGCCTGGCTGTCCGACGACATCATGGAGAGTGCGCCGATGTCGTGCAGGATATCCTCGGCGGCGATCGTCTCGCGCCGGATGCGGCTTTCGGCGAAGGCGAGGTCCTCCGGGATCGAGCCGTCGAGGTGGTGGCACACCATGAGCATGTCGAGATGCTCGTCGAGCGTGTTCACCGTGAAGGGCCGCGTCGGGTTGGTCGAGGACGGCAGCACGTTGGGCAGGCCCGCCACCTTGATGATGTCCGGCGCATGGCCTCCGCCGGCGCCCTCGGTGTGGAAGGCGTGGATGGTGCGGCCCTTGAAGGCCTTCACCGTGTCCTCCACGAAGCCGGACTCGTTCAGCGTGTCCGTGTGGATCATGACCTGCACGTCGTAGTCGTCGGCCACGGCGAGGCAGTTGTCGATGGCGGCCGGAGTGGTGCCCCAGTCCTCGTGCAGCTTGAGGGCGCAGGCGCCCGCCTTGATCATCTCGACGAGGCCGGCCGGCAGGGCGGCATTGCCCTTGCCGGAG
>JAESFG010000658.1_pt1 | contig 12021 bp, 10 predicted proteins | sample 9269371 | NCBI WGS metagenome assembly JAESFG01 (sample SAMN14506227, study PRJNA617093) | algae metagenome | isolation source: Aetokthonos hydrillicola CCALA 1050 (B3-Florida) and co-occurring... | place: USA: South Carolina | collected 2013-01-01 | reverse complement strand
CTACGCGCTGTTCCCGCACCTGACCGTGGCCGGCAATGTCGGCTTCGGCCTCTCCGTGCGCGGCCTGCCGAAAGCGCAGATCGCGGCGAAGGTGGGCGAGGCGCTGGAGATGGTCGGGCTCGCCGGCTTCGGGGATCGCGGGATTTCAGCAACGTCGGGCGGCCAGCGCCAGCGCATCGCACTCGCCCGGGCACTGGTCACCGATCCCTCGGTGCTGCTGCTGGACGAGCCGCTGGGCGCGCTCGACCTCGCCTTGCGGCGGCAGATGCAGGACGAGCTCAGGCGTATCCAGAAGGCGCAGTCGCGCAGCTTCGTCCACGTCACGCACGACCAGGAGGAGGCGATGGCCATCGCCGACCTCCTCGTCATCATGCGGGCCGGGCGGATCGAGGACGCAGGTCCGCCCGAGCGGGTCTATTCCCGCCCGCGCACGCGCTTTGCCGCCACCTTCATGGGCGAGAGCACGATCCTGGAGGGGCGCGTTCTGGAGGCGTCCGGCGGAAGCGTCGCCGTCGAGACGCCGGCGGGGCGCTTCGTCGCGGAAGGCGACGCCCTGGCCGGGGCTGCCGTGGCGCTGGCCTTGAGGCCCGAACAGGTGCATTGCGGTGCCCCGGGGCCGGGAGACCAGCCGCTCGGGACGGCGCGGATCGAGGAGCGCGTCTTCCAGGGCAGCTTCGTGCGTCTGCGGGCGGTGCTTGCGTCGGGCCAGCGCGTTCTAGCCAAGGTGGGGCCGGCCGAGGCCGCTGCGGCGGGCGAGACGGCGGCGCTGCATGTGAGGCAGGGCGGCTTCGTGCTGCTCAGGGACGAGGACGGGACGCGATGACGAAGCCGGTGATTCCCGCTGCCGGGTGGTACGAGACGCTGCCCTTCGCCGACGGGATCACGATGATCCACGAGCCGTGGATGCCTTTCTTCTTCCGCTGCAACATGTGGCATGTGCGGGGGCGGGACCGGGACCTCCTCGTCGACACCGGCCTCGGCGCCTTCTCGCTGCGCGAGAACGTGCCTCTGGTGAACGGCAGGCCCATCGTCTGCCTCACCAGCCACGCGCATTTCGACCATATCGGCTCGACGCACGAGTTCGAGGAGCGGCTCGTGCACCCGGCGGAGGCGCACATCCTCGCCGATCCGCGCAACGAGTGGACGCTCGCCGCCAAATACGCGCGCCCGGGCGGCGACGAGGCCGTGTTCGACGGCGTTCCCGAGGGCTGGGTGGCTGCCGACTACGCCATCCGCCCGGCCCCGGCGACCGGCCTCGTCGACGAGGGTGACCGCATCGATTTGGGCGACCGCGTCTTCACGGTGCTGCATACGCCCGGCCACTCGCCTGGCCACGTCTCGCTGTTCGAGGAGAAGACGGGCGTGCTGATCGCCGCCGACGTCGTCTATGACGGGCCGCTCGTCACCACCTGCTACCACTCGGACGTGGACGCCTACCGCGCCACCATGCGACGCCTGCGCGAGCTCGAGCCCTCGATCGTCCATGGTGGCCATTTCCCGAGCTTCGGCCCCGTGCGCTTCCGGCAGCTCATCGACGCGTTCCTGGCGGAAGGGTGACGAAAAAGGGGGCCCGCGCTTGAGAGCGATGTGACCTCCAGATCGCGAGAGGCCCTGAAGACCCTTCGCTCCGCTTGCGGGGAGAAGCGGCCCGAGGAGCGCAGCGACGGAGGGCCGATGAGGGTGCGGGCAGGATCATGGCGGCTCGCGCCGCCGTCCCACCCTCATCCGTCCGGCCTTCGGCCGTCCACCATCTCCCGCCCCAGGGCGGGAGATGGGGGTGCCACGCCTCACGGCTTGAGTGCCCTTCAGTTCACGGAAGCCCATCCGAACCCTTCGCCCCGCTTGCGGGGAGAAGTGCCCCGAGGAGCGGAGCGACGGAGGGGCGATGAGGGAGCGGGCCGGAGAAGGCGTTGCGCCGCGTCACCGCGCCCCTTTCCAGCGCGCGCCACTGCCCCATCTGCGTCGCCAGACCACGCAGGAGCTTCCGTGACGACCCTCCGCCTCATCCTGGGCGACCAGCTGACCCGGGACGTCTCCTCGCTCTGCGATCTCGATCCGGCGGCCGATGTCGTGCTCCTCGTGGAGGTGGCGGACGAGACGACCTATGTCCGCCACCACAAGCAGAAGATCGCGCTGATCCTCTCGGCGATGCGCCACTTTGCCGAGGAGCTGCGGGACGAGGGCGTCACGGTTGATTACGTCCGGCTGGAGCAAGCCGGAAACACCGGATCCTTCGACGGCGAGCTGCGCCGCGCGGTGGCGCGCCACAGACCCGGGCGGATCGTCGTGACGGAGCCCGGCGAGTGGCGCGTTTGGGAGGCGATGCGGCTCTGGTCGAAGGCCTTCGACATCCCCGTCGAGATACGCGAGGACGACCGGTTCTTCTGCTCCCGCCGGCGCTTCGCGCGCTGGGCGCGGGACCGCAAATCGTATCGGATGGAGTTCTTCTACCGCGACATGCGGCGCGAAACCGGGCTCCTGATGGACGGCGAGGTGCCCGTGGGCGGCCGCTGGAACTTCGACGCGGAGAACCGCAAGAGCCTGCCGCCCGGCCTCGTCCCGCCGCCCCGCGCCGCTTTCGAGCCGGATGCGATCACGCGCGAGGTGCTGGACCTCGTCGCGGGGCACTTCCCGGACCATTTCGGCGATCTCGAGCCCTTCGGATGGGGCGTCAAGCGCGAGAATGCCCTGGAGGCGCTGGACCATTTCATGGCCGCCTGCCTGCCCTCCTACGGTGACTACCAGGACGCGATGAAGAGCGGCAACGCCTTCCTCTACCACTCCGTCCTGTCGCCCTACCTGAACTGCGGGCTGCTCACGGCGCGCGAGGTCTGCTTCGCCGCCGAGCGGGAATGGAAGGCGGGGAGGGCGCCCCTCAACGCGGTCGAAGGCTTCATCCGCCAGATCCTGGGCTGGCGGGAATATGTGCGCGGCATCTACTGGCTGCGCATGCCGGACTACGCGAAGACCAACGCGCTGTCGGCGAAGCGGCCGCTGCCCTGGTTCTACTGGTCGGGCGAGACGGCCATGAACTGCGTCGCCAACGCCATCGGCGACACCAGGCGGCACGCCTACGCCAACCATATCCAGCGCCTGATGGTGACCGGCAATTTCGCGCTGCTCGCCGGCATTGACCCCGCCGAGATCGAGGAGTGGTACCTCGTCGCCTACGCCGACGCCTATGAGTGGGTGGAACTGCCCAACGTCCACGGCATGGTGATGTTCGCCGATGGCGGCCTGCTGGCGTCCAAGCCCTATGCGGCGTCCGGCGCCTATATCGACCGCATGTCCGACTATTGCTCCGGCTGCGCCTACGATCCCGCAGTCAAGACCGGGCCGGGAGCGTGCCCCTTCAACGTCCTCTACTGGAACTTCCTCATCGAGAACCGGGCAGCCCTGGGGAAGAACCCCCGCATGGCCATGCCCTACCGTACGCTGGACCGCATGGCCCCGGAGCGGCGCAAGGCCATCGTGAAGGAGGCGGCGGCCTTCCTGGCCGGCCTCGCCGGCGACACCGGCGCGCAGGGCGGCGGCCGGGCGCAATTGGCGCTCGATCTCGACGCGCCTCCTCCGCGCGGCGCCGCGCGGCCTTGATCGGGCGGGCGGGAGGCCCGATCTTCCTGGGGCGGCACGCGTTGAGCGTGTCGTAAGGAGCCCCCGCCAATGACCGTGCACGTCCCCTTCGACAATTCCTATGCCCGCATGGCGGATGTGTTCTACGCCCGCGTCGAGCCGACGCCCGTCCAGGCGCCGCGGCTGATCGCAGTGAACCGCGCGCTCGCCGCGCAGCTCGGCATCGACGCCGACGCGCTCGCCTCGCCCGAGGGTGTCGAGATGCTGGCGGGCAAGCGGATCCCGGAGGGGGCCGAGCCGCTGGCCATGGCCTATGCCGGCCACCAGTTCGGGCACTTCGTGCCGCAGCTCGGCGACGGGCGGGCGATCCTGCTGGGCGAGGTCGTCGACCGTGACGGCGTGCGCCGCGACATCCAGCTGAAGGGCTCGGGGCCCACCCCCTTCTCGCGACGGGGCGACGGGCGCGCGGCGCTCGGCCCGGTCCTGCGCGAATATCTCGTCAGCGAGGCGATGGCCGCGCTCGGCATCCCCACGACGCGGGCCCTGGCGGCGGTGACCACCGGCGAGCGCGTGTTCCGCGAGACGATCCTGCCGGGCGCCGTGCTGACGCGTGTCGCCTCCAGCCATATCCGCGTCGGCACGTTCCAGTACTTCGCCGTGCGAGGCGACGTGGACGCGCTGCGCGACCTGGCCAACCACGTCATCACCCGGCACTATCCCGAGGCGGCGAAGGCGGAGAACCCGTACCGCGCGCTGCTGGAAGGCGTGCTGCGCAGGCAGGCGGCGCTCGTGGCCCGCTGGCTGCTCGTCGGCTTCATCCACGGCGTCATGAACACCGACAACATGTCGGTGGCCGGCGAGACCATCGACTACGGCCCTTGCGCCTTCATGGATGCCTACGATCCCGCGACGGTGTTCAGCTCCATCGACGAGTTCGGCCGCTACGCCTATGCCAACCAGCCGACCATCGCGCAGTGGAACCTCGCCCGCCTCGCGGAATGCCTGATCCCGCTGCTGGCGCGGGACAAGGAGGAGGCGCTGGAGCACGCCCAGGCGGTGCTCGCCACCTTCCCCGAGCACTTCAACGCAGCCCATGTCGCGGGACTGCGGGCCAAGCTGGGGCTCGCCACCGAAGAGGCAGGCGACGTGGCGCTCATGCAGGACCTGCTGGACCGCATGGCCGCGAACCGGACGGACTTCACGCTCACCTTCCGCCGCCTCGCCGACGCCGCCGCGGATGCGCGGGCGGACGGCCCCGTCCGCGACCTGTTCGTCGATCCCACCCACTACGACGACTGGGCCGCGCGCTGGCGCGAGCGCCTCGCCGGCGAACCCGGCACGCCCGAGGAGCGGCGCGCGGCGATGCGGCGCGTGAGCCCGGCCTACATCCCGCGCAACCATCTGGTCGAGCGCATGATCGAGGCCGCCGTGCAGAGCCAGGACTACGCGCCCTTCGAGGCGTTCATGGCGGTCCTCTCACGCCCCTACGAGGACCAGCCCGGCCGGGAGGAGTATGCCGAGGCCCCGCCGGCCGGGCAGGGCGCGTACCGGACGTTCTGCGGGACCTAGGCGCGCGCCTCTTTGATTTCCAGCCGCATGCCTCCATACTCAACCATGCGGTTTCCAATCCGAGGGTGAGCATGGGGCTGGCGTTCGGGGAATGAGCGACGATCGCCTCAGCCTGATCCTGGCCGCCCTGGCCGATCCGACCCGCCGGGCGATCCTGGCCCGTCTGGCCCGGGGAGAGGCCTGTGTCACGGAGCTCGCCGAGCCATTCGACATGAGCCTTCCCGCCGTCTCGAAGCACCTGAAGGTGCTGGAACGCGCGGGACTCATCGCGCGCGGCAGGGATGCGCGCTGGCGACCCTGCCGGCTGGAATGCGGGCCCTTGCGCGAGGTCGCCCTCTGGCTCGAGCACTACCGGGTGTTCTGGGAGGAGGGGGTCGCACGCCTCGGGGTCGGACCGGAGGAACTGGACCCCTGCCGCGAGCCTGAGGGGACCTGAGCCTCATGTCCCCGCGGCGCCGGTCAGCCCAACCTGTCCTGCCCAGCCTCGCGTGCCGGAAGCGTGAGCCTTTCTCGCTTCGCCCCTGCCCGTCCAGCTTCGCTCGACGCGCCGCTCGCCGCCTGGAGGGCCCTGAACGACGAAGCCGGCCTGCGGTTCCCCGCGGCCGGCTTCATGCCGTGTCGTGCGAGCCGGATCAGGCGCCCTTGAGGCGCTTGTTGCACTCGCTGTAGTAGCCGCCGCCCTTTTCGATCCAGTTCAGGCCGCCATTGGCGTCGCCGCCGGCAGCGGCCTTGTTGGCATTGTACTGGTCGAGGCAGGTGTGCATGCGCGCCTTGCCTTCCGACTCCTTGGCGTATTTCGGCGAGATGGCCGTCGGGAACACTGCCCCCTTGCCTGCGGCAGGCGCAGCCGCGGTCGCGGCCGGCTTTGCTGGCGCGGCGGCCGCCGCGGCAGGCTTGGCGGCCGCCGGCGCAGCGGGAGCAGCTGCCGGGGTTGCCGCGGTGTCGTCGCTTCCGCACTGGGCCTTGCGGAAGTCATTCCACTTCAGCCCATTGAGCGTGCCAGCCTTCTGCGCCTCCTGGTACTTGGCGCTGCATTCCTTCATCGTCAGCGCACTCGCCGGAGCGATGCTGCCGAGACTGGCGGCCAGGAGCAGGGCCGTACCGGCCCCCATGATCGCAACGGTTCTCACGTTCAGGTTCCTCCACCGCAGGTTGCGGATGGCCGGAGCGTCTTCCAACCTCTTGATCTTTGCAACTGGTTTAGTGCGATCCTGACCGGAGGGCGTTCAGGAAACGCATCCTCGCGCGTCGACCGGAATGCTGCCCAGTACGACGGCCCCGCGGGCCGCGACCACGCGGTCGAACAGGTTCGAGACGGGGCATACATGGTTGGGCACGATTCGGACCAGATCACCCACGCGAGGCCCGTGACCCGGGGTGTCGCGCAGGTCGATGTAGCCGTGCTCCTCGTCGAGCCGGTAGATCAGCGCCCGGGGCCACTCGCGGACATGCCCGTAGCCGTCCTGCCCGGAAAGGTCGCTCGTCAGCGCCTTTGAGCCTGCATCAATGATGGCGCGGCGCTCCGTCGGCCTGCTGACCACGGTTGCGAGCACGGAGAGGGCGCAGTCTTGCAGCGTGCACAGGCCGCGGTTCACCAGCGACCTGTCGTTGTAGATGTAGGTTCCCGCCCGGTACTCCGTGACGACGTCGAGGGCATCATCCTTGCCCATGTCGGGAGTCCCGCCGGCCGAGACGGTGTGAACCCGGAGGCCGGCGGCCTCGCACAGGCCCTTGGCGCCGCGAAGGAATTCCCCCATCCGCACTCTGCCACCCGGGGGCGGGTAGGTCATGAGGCCGCCGAAGCGCACGCCCTCTGACGCGGCGACGATCCCGGCCAGCGTGGCCGCCTCGGCCGGGGTCTGTACGCCGCAGCGGGCGGCGCCGGTGTCGCACTCGACGAGGACCGTGACCGGCGCGCCCGCCGCCCGCCCCGTGGCGGCGAGGCCCTGGACGATGACGGGCGAGTCCGCCACGACGGCGAGCCTCACGCGGGAGGCGAGTTCGGCAACACGGTCGAGCTTGCTCTCGCCCAGGATGCCGAAGGTGATCAGGATGTCGTCCAAGCCGGCATCGGCCATGACCTCGGCCTCGCCGAGCTTCTGGCAGGTGAGCCCCCTGGCCCCGAGTTCGACCTGCCGGCGGGCCCAGCACGCCAGCTTGTGCGTCTTGACGTGCGGCCGGTTGGCAATGCCCATCGCGTCGCAGCGGTCCTGCCAGCGCACGAGGTTCCGCTCGACGACGTCGACGTCGATGACAGGAACCGGAGTTTCGAGCTGGTGGAAGCTCATGCCGGCAGTCGCGGAGAAAGGGGCGGTCATGGCGGGTCCGTCGGGGCTGGTCAGCCGGGGGTGATGCGGAAGTCTCGGCCCTCGGGGAGCGTCTGGCCGCCGTCGACGACGATGGTCGTGCCCGTGACGAAGCCGGCCCCCTCGCTCGCCAGGAAGGCGACGGCGTGGGCCACGTCCTCCGGCGTGCCGAGGCGCCCGACCGGCACGCTCTCGCGCATGCCGTCGATGAAGGCTTGGCTTCGTTCCGCCTTCATGCCGTCCGTCAGGATATTGCCGGGCTCGACTCCGTTCACGGTGATGCCGTCCGCCGCCCATTCCAGAGCCGCCGAGCGGATGAAGCCGACCATGCCGGCCTTGCTCGCCGCATAGTGGCCGTGGCCGGGGCTCGTCACGCGCGGACCGGTGATCGACGAGGTGAAGATCATGCGCCCGTAGCCGCGCGCCCGCATGGGCGCCAGCGCGGCGCGGGCCGCGAGGAAGGTGCCGCGCAGGTTCACGGCCAGCACCCGGTCCCATTCGGCGGGGTCGATGTCCTCGATCAGCCGCCAGGGGTAGATGCCGGCGTTCTGGACGAGGATATCGAGTCGGCCGAAGCGCGACAGCGTCTCGTCGACGATGCGCTGGGCATCGGCCGGGTCGGAGATGTCGACCGCGACCCCGGCGGCCGTCTCGGGTGTCCCGAAGCGTGCCGCCGCCGCCGCGGGGTCGAGCGCCGGCATGTCGCCGACCACGACGCAGGCGCCGTCCGAGAGGAAACGGCGGGCAATGCCCTCGCCGATGCCGCGGGCGGCTCCGACGACGATGGCGACGCGTCCCTCCAGGCTCTTGGTCACGCGTTTCCCCTTGGATCCCATGTCACAGATAGCGGCGGCGGATCGATGTCTTCACCGTGTCCAGCAGCACGGCGAAGAGAACGAGCCCGCCCCGGATCACCAGCGTGTAATGCGGCGGCATGCCCATCACGTTGATGGCGGTCGAGATGGCGGAGAGCAGCAGCACGCCGGCGAAGACGCCGGACAGCCGGCCGGATCCGCCTTTCAGGCTGACGCCGCCGATGACCACCGCCGCGAAGGCCTCGAACAGCATGCCCGTGCCGAGATTGGCGGTGGCCCCCGCGGTGCGGGAGGCGAGAAGCCAGCCGGCGAGCCCCGCGACCGCGCCGGAAATCACGAAGGTCGCGGCCACGACGCGGTCGACGCGGATGCCGGCCCGGTAGGGGGCGACGGGGTTTCCGCCGATCATCAGGACGTAGCGGCCGAACGGCGTCTTCGTCAGCACGAAGGCGAAGACGAGAAAGACGAGGATGAGGACGATCCCCAGCAGCGGGATGCCACCCAGGTTCCAGATCGCGACGGCCCGGATCTCCGGCGGCAGCCCGTAGACCGAGCGGCCACCGGAGAAAGCCACCACCAGACCGCGCGCCCAGATGTAGGAGGCGAGCGTGACGATGAAGGCGTTGATCTTCAGCCCGACGACCAGCCAGGCGTTGATGGCGCCGATGATCACGCCGATGCCGATGCCGACCGCGAGCGAGACCGGCAGGGCCAGCCAGGGCGGGTTCAGCACGAGGCCCGATCCCGCTCCGTGCGTGCCGAAGACGAGAGCCACCGTCATGGCGGAGAGCGCCAGCACCGACTCGACGGACAGGTCCATGTGCCCGGCCATGATGACCATGGAGAGGCCCACTGCCATGATGCCGACGAAGGTCGACTGCTCCAGGATGTTCAGCAGGATCCCGATCTGGAAGAAGTTCGGGATCGTCACGGAGAAGATCGCGAGCACAGCCACGAGGATGATCCAGACCAGGTGCTCGAGCGCGAACTCGATCACGGCCTTGCCCGGCCGTCCCGCCGGGGTGGCGGGTCCGGAAAGCGCGCGGTCGGCGCCGGCGGCGGGGTCTGTCATCGTCTGTCTCCGGCGGGATGCGCGGCGCGGATGTCCCGCGCCGCGCGTCTCGGTCAGGCCCGTCTCACTCGACCGGCTTCACGGGGTCCGTCGGCGCCTTCAGGTTGCCCCAGAAGCGAGGCTCGTCGACGTTCTTCTTGCTGATGGCGGCGCCGGGGATGCGGATGTTCGGGCCCCAGTCCTCGATGGTGAGGTCGGACTCAAGGCCGAGCACCTTGTACTTGCCCGCCTTGATGTCCTGCTTGCCCATGATCTTGTCGGCGAACATCGCGATGGCAGCGGCCTGCGCGTAGAGCGGCTGTTCCACTTCCACCTGCTCCCACCCCTTGCGGATCAGGTCCAGGCCGACCGGCGCGCCGTTGGAGCTGACGAGCATGATGTCGCCCGGCTTCTTGCCCTTGGCCTCCATGATGGCGACGACGGGCACGGCGAGATGCGCCGCATGGACGAAGACGAGGTCGATGTCGGGGTTGGTCAGGATCTGGTCCGACATGATGTCGCCCGCCTTCGACGCCTCCCATTGCAGCGCGGGCTGCGTGATGATCTGGACGTCGGGGAAGGCCTTCATCTTCTCCTCGAAGCCCTTCTGGATGTCGAGGGTATAGCTGTCGCCGGGGTCGCCCAGGATCTGCAGCACCTTGCCCTTCACGGCGCCCTTCTTCTCCTTGAGAAGGCGCTGGATCTCGTCGGCGGCGACGTAGCCGATCTCCACCGTGCCGGCGACCGAGGTGAAGTCGCTCTTCGTCGACTTGATCTGGCGGTCGAAGATGATCACGGGGATCCCGGCGGCGCGCGCCTTCTCGATGCCGGGCTTGACGGCGTCGAAGTCAACGGCTGCAAGGATGATGCCCTGCGGCTTCAGCTTGATCACGTCGTCGAGCTGGTTCAGCTGCAGGTCGGTGCGGTTCTGGCCGTCGAGCGAGGTCACCTCGTAGCCGACGTCCTTCATGAAGCGCTCGATCGCCTTGATCGACTCCGTCTGAAACTCGTCAAGCAGCGTCGGCACGAGATAGTAGACCTTGCCCTTGGATTGTGCCTGGGCGGTGCCGGGCATGGCGAGCGCGAGCCCGAGCAGCCCCAGCCCCAGGACGGCCCCGAACAGGGCCTTCAGCATCGGCTTCATCGTCGTCCTCCTCCTCCGTGAAGAATCCCTCACGCCTGGGCGAGCCCGCTGCGGATATCGCCCGTGATCATCCGGACGACCTCGTCCGGCGTCGTGTCGCGCGTCGCCACGTCCCCTGCGACGCGCCCGTGGCGCAGCACCACGATCCTGTCGGCCACCTGGAAAGCCTGGGCCATGATGTGGGTGATCACGACCACCCCGATCCCCTGCGCGGCAACGCGCTTGATCATTTCCAGCCCGCGCCGCGTCTGCTCGACGCCGAGCGCGGCGAAGGGCTCGTCGAGCAGCACCAGCTTGCCGCCCCAGTGCACGAATCGGTTGAGTTCGATGGCCTGGCGCTGGCCGCCCGAGAGGTGCTCGACATTGGTGCGCAGCGACGGGATGCGCGTGCCCCCCTCAGCCAGCGCCTGGCGCGTCGCCTCGTACATCTCGCGCTCGCGCAGCACCGGGATCCCGAGGATTTTCCTCGTCAGCTCGCGGCCCATGAAGAAGTTCGCGACCACGTCGACATTCGTGCACAGCGACAGGTCCTGGTAGACCGTCTCGATCCCCGCGGCCTTGGCTTCGGCGGGGGAGGGGAACACACGCTGCTCTCCCTCGAAGAGCATGCGGCCCTCGGTGGGCTCCATGCCGCCCGAGATGATCTTCACCAGGGTGGATTTGCCCGCGCCGTTGTCACCCAGAAGGGCGACGACCTCGCCCCGGTCGATGCGCATCGTCACGCCGCGCAGAGCCTCGATGGCGCCGAAGCGCTTGGTGACACCATCGAGCTCGAGGAGGGGAGGGGATGCGCTCATGCTGGCCTCACGGCGCCGTCTGCAGAAGGGCGGGCCCCCGCGGCGGAGGCGCGACGATGGGATCCTGCACGGACCCCGCATCCCCCTCGAAGAGCAGGCCGAAGCGGGGCGAGAGCACACCGTTGAAGGCCAGCACCGCCGCGCCGAGCAGCGCCGCGTCGGTCCCCAGAGAGGACGGGATGATGCGGGGGAGCGCTCGATTCCTCCGCTGCCCGACCGAGGGCGGCAAGGGCTGCATCGCGGCGAGGAGCCGGTCGAGCACCCGGGGCGGAAGCGATCCGCCGACGACGATCGTCGAGGGGTCGAGCAGGTTCTCGACGGTCGAAACGGCCCGCGCGAGCAAAGGGGCAGCGTCGGCGATCCATGCCTCCACGACGGGGTGAAGCGGCCCGTCCTGCCCGTCGAGCGTCACGCCTTCCGGGTCGAGCCCCTCGGCCGTGAAGCGGCGGCGCAGGGCATCGAGCGAGACATAGCGCTCGAGGCAGCCCCGGTTGCCGCAAGGACAGGGATCGCCGCCGGGCACGACCACCATGTGGCCGAGCTCGCCCGCATTGCCGTGGGCACCCGTCCACAGGGTGCGGTCGGCGATGGTGGCGCCGCCGAGTCCGGCGCTGAAGAACATGTAGAAGAAGTCCGTGAGGGCCGCGCCAGCGCCGAAATGGCGTTCGCCCAGCGCCGCCGCGCCGCCATCCATCCCGATGAAGACCGGCAGGCCGGTCAGCCCGGCAAAGGTCTCGCGCAAGGGCACGCCTCGCATCGCCTCGAT
>JAESFG010000657.1_pt1 | contig 12028 bp, 7 predicted proteins | sample 9269371 | NCBI WGS metagenome assembly JAESFG01 (sample SAMN14506227, study PRJNA617093) | algae metagenome | isolation source: Aetokthonos hydrillicola CCALA 1050 (B3-Florida) and co-occurring... | place: USA: South Carolina | collected 2013-01-01 | reverse complement strand
GCCCTCCATCCAGTTTTTCCAGTTATTCACATCTTTCAGTTGCACCAGCACACGGTCTTTGGGGCCGGAAATGTCTATTGCCCTTGACACAATCACTTTAGATGGGAATAACAGCCCCACACAGGTAACCACCACCAACAATACCAACAGGCTTATAACGCCCAGTTTAACCAGTTTCATAACAAGTTTATTGATTGATACACCGCAAATATACAAGCCCGTACATGCTTGTACACAATAAGCCTTTTGCAATACGAACGTTTGTTTATTTTACCCTACTTTCGTACAAAACGATTGACGATGATGCAGGTTCCTTCTATGGCCGAAATGATGATGAACGGAGAAACACCCGAAGTATTGTTTTGGGTGGGCTGTGCAGGTAGTTTTGATCAGCGTGCCCAAAAAATAACCAAAGCTTTTGCTACCATTTTAAACAAAGTGGGCATCAAATATGCCATATTGGGCAAGGAAGAAGCCTGCACTGGCGACCCTGCCAGGCGTGCCGGCAACGAGTTCCTTTTTCAGATGATGGCTTACCAGAACATACAGGTGTTGAATGGTTATGGCATCAAAAAAATTGTTACCGCCTGCCCGCATTGCTTTAATACCTTGAAAAACGAATACCCTGCATTGGGCGGCCATTACGAAGTAGTTCACCACACCAGTTTTTTACAGCAACTGATTGATGAAGGCAAAATCAAAATGCAGGAAGGTGGCAGCTTTAAAGGCAAAAAAATTTCTTACCACGACAGCTGTTACCTGGGCCGTGCCAACGATATTTATGAAGCCCCGCGTAAAGTGCTGGAAGCTTTGGATGCCGAACTGGTAGAAATGAAACGCTGCCGCAGCAAAGGTTTGTGTTCAGGTGCATCGGTTATTGCGGCAGCCTGCCCCTTTTGTAATACCATGATGACAGACGGTGTTAAAAACCACGAAAAAGAAACAGAAGTACAAGTGCTGGATATTGCTGAAATTATAGCAGCCAGTATGTAAAAAGACAAATATTTGCAAGTTGCGTGCCTGGTAAATTATTTACACAGCACGCAACTTTTTTTTATGCAGTACAGGGCTGTTACCCGCTATATTTTTTAGGACATCAACTGCATCAAGCATGGCATCGTCCCTTGCGTCGCACACTTGTACACCAGTAACAGCCTCCCCAACCCCTCCTAAGGAGGGGCTATGAAACAGGGCTTCAAAGTTCCTCTCCTTGGGAGAGGGATTTAGGGTGAGGCTTTTGCTGCAGCACAAGTGTGCGACGCAACAAAAGCCCAATAGCATTCCTGCTGTTGGTGTACAAAAAATATAGCGGGTAATGTTCGTAAGAGGCACAAAAAAATGGTGCGTAACTGTACGCACCATCATCATTCACAATTCATCGTTCACAATTCCACTACACCCTTGCCGCCCTAATAATGTCGGCAAATACGCCAGAAGCAGTAACCTCGGCACCGGCACCCGCACCTTTAATAACCATAGGCTGCTCTTTGTACCGGTCTGTATAAAACAACACCACATTGTCTTTGCCATACAAATGGTACAGGTCGTGCTGCGGAGAAATATGCTGCAGGCCAACAGAGGCCTTGCCCTCGGCGTATTGTGCCACAAACTTTAGCTTGCAACCTTTGGCAGCAGCTTCGGTGTACAGTTGTTTAAAATGGTCTTCGTGCGTACGCATGCTTGCGTAGAAATCCGCAACGCTGCCCTGCATACAGGCTTCGGGCATAAAAGAGGCATTTTGAATGTCTTCCATTTCCAGTTGCACACCTGCTTCGCGTGCAAGTATCATAATCTTACGCATCACATCGGTACCGCCCAGGTCAAGCCTTGGGTCGGGCTCGGTATAACCTTCGTCCTGTGCCTGCTGCACCACATCGGCAAAAGGTTTGCTACCATCGTAATTGTTAAACACAAAGTTGAGCGTACCACTTAATACCGCCTGCATACGGTGCACCACATCGCCACTTTTGGTAAGGTCGTTCAATGTGCCAATAATGGGCAAACCTGCACCAACATTGGTTTCAAACAGAAAAGGAGCATCGTATTCGCGGGATAGCTCTTTTAACTGCCTGTAGTAGTTGTACGCAGCCGATGCTGCCACTTTGTTACAGGCCACCACCGCAATACTTTTGGCCAGCAGGCTGCCATAAACCGTAGCCACCTGGTTGTTGGCAGTAACATCTACAAACACGGTATTGCGGAGGTTTTTTTGTACAGCAGCCTGCACGTATTGGTGAATATTGTAAGCAGGGGCTACACTTAAAGCCTGTTGCCAGTTAGCAAGGTCTATACCATCATCGTGCAGCAAAGCCTGGCGGCTGTTGGCAATACCAATAACGTTAACAATCAGGTTTAAATGTTGCTTAAGGTATTGTTGCTGTTTTTGCAGTTGAGCCAGCAGGCGGCTGCCCACATTGCCCACACCGGCTATAAAAATGTTTACCTGCTTATAGGTAGTTTCAAAGAAGGCCTCGTGCAATACGTTGATGGCTTTACGTACATCTTTGGCTGCTATTACGGCAGATATGTTACGCTCTGAAGAGCCCTGGGCTATGGCACGTATGTTTACGCCATTACGCCCTAATGCACCAAACATACGCCCGCTAATACCCTGGTGGCTTTTCATGTTCTCACCTACCAGTGCCACAATGGCCAGTTCGTTTTCTACAATCAGGGGCAATACTTTTTCTAACTGAATTTCGTTGGCAAAAGCCTCATCTACCGCAGCCTTTGCTTTGGCAGCTGCAGCCGCCTCTACCCCTACACAAATGGAATGCTCTGATGAGCCCTGGGTAATGAGTATTACGTTGATGCCATCATTGCTCAAAGCTTCAAACAGTCGTTTGCTAAAGCCCGGCACACCAATCATACCGCTGCCTTCCAGGCTTAATAAGGCAATATTGCTGATGCTGGTTATGCCCCGTATCATGTTATCGCTTTTGGCGGCATGGGCCTCAATAACGGTTCCTTCATCGGCTGCAGCAAACGTATTCTTGATCCATACGGGTATTTGCTTGCTCAGTACAGGTTGTATAGTGGGTGGATAAATCACTTTGGCCCCAAAGTGCGATAGTTCCATTGCTTCCTGGTAAGATATGGAGGGAATGACTTTTACATTGGGTACAAAGCGTGGGTCGGCGGTCATCATACCACTTACATCTGTCCATATTTCAACGCTGGTGGCATCAATGGCGGCAGCCAGTATGGCAGCCGTATAATCAGAGCCTCCGCGGCCCAGCGTTGTAGTAACACCCTGGCTGTCTGAAGCCACAAAGCCGGGCAACAATACCAGCCTGCTGCTGTTCTGCTGTACAAAAGCCTGTATGTTGTGGTTGGTGGCGGCAAAATCAACAGCAGCCTGTGTAAAGTGGCTATTGGTTTTAATGAGTTCTCGGGCATCTTTCCAAACAACATCAACACCTCGCGACTTAAACGCGGCGGCTATCATTTGAGCGGAAAGCAATTCACCGTAACTCACCAGTTTATCCTTGGTCCTGGCAGACAGTTCGCCCAGCAAGTAAATGCCATTACACAAGTCTTCCACTTCATTGCATACCTTTTTTACCAGGCTTAATGTGCTGCTTTGCTGTTGTACGGGCACCAGTGCTTTTACGGTTTCCAGGTGGCGGTGTTCTATTTGGGCTACGGTTTCTTTGTAGGTTTCGTTGCCGGCCGCAGCCAGTGTGCCGCTGGCAATCAATTGGTCGGTAGTGCCACCCATGGCAGATACAACTACCAGCAAAGGGTGCTGTTCTAAAGCCTGCTGAACAATGGATATGGTTTGCTGAATGGCCTGTGCACTGCCCACGGAAGTGCCACCGAATTTGAGAACTTTCATAAATGGTTATGATTGAAAAAAGGTTGCTTGATTGAATGAATGCGACTGGTTGTGTCTGGCAGAAGCGGCTTGCAGTAAGCCCGGAGGTTAATATGGAAAAGTACAACCCTGACGGGTTGTAATAATAGTGGTTGTGGTAACTGTTAAGCTACCTGTAACCATGGTTGATATAGCGTTTGCTGTAATCATTGCAGTAAAACTAAGCGAATGCCCTTATCTTCCAAAACATTTTTCAGGCATTATTACGATGCCCAAACAGTTTCTTTGCAGGTTGCCCTTTTTGATACCGCTGTAATTGGAACTCGTTATAAATGATGGATACCAGCATGGGGAACACAGATGGGGCTGCTGTTGCGTCGCACACTGCAACGTTCCGAACCAGGCCCGGCATTTATCTTTACTGCTTAACAACAACAAATGAAAGCATACTTTAAAAGGCTTTTTGCCTACGACCTGCATGCCAACATGCTGCTGGCACAGCAATTACAGCAAACACCCATACCACAGGCCATTACCTGGCTGGCCCACATGGCAGCAGCACAAAAAATATGGTTATCCCGTTGTGCGGCACAAGGCAACACCCTGCCAACCATTTGGCCCGATTGGGACCTGGCAACCAGCCTTGAACAACTGCAAACAGCCAATACTGCATGGCAGCAATTTTTGGAGGGCCTTGCAAATAATGATACAACAGAGCATACAATGGTGGATTATACCAATATGCAGGGGGTGGCCTTCACCAACAGGTTATCTGATATCATTGCACACGTCATCAACCACGGTACACATCACCGTGCACAAATAGGTCAGGCACTTAAAGCAGCAGGTATCAACACCTTGCCCATTACAGATTACATTTTCTTTCTCCGCCAATACCCATAAAAAGAATGCCCCAAACAGGGGCATTCTTTTTTTTCTCTCATTGGGGGCCATTCTACACAAATTCAATCCTTTTACCGAATGGTTTCAAATAGGGTACAAGACAAAAACGGGAATCGGATTACTTATAATGCAAAGTAACCCCCATAACGGCCGCCCATAAATAGTATAAGTTATGAAAAAGAAGTAGGGATGATAAGACAAGCTGTAGTAGAACCTGTTACAGCAATCATTTACCGTTCATATCGCGGGTAACGGTATTGTAACTACGGCTTTTACCAAAAGCCATTACAATAACCAGCATGCAGGCTATTAAAAGCAGTTTACCAATCAGCAGGCAGTATTTCATAAATAACAGTTGCAAAAGCATGTACGCATTGGCCTTGTAAAAGGTTGGGCACTAGGGCATTAAATACAAATACGGGTGTTGATAATTAGAATTGGAACACATTAAAACCAGGCAAAAACAGCCAAAATAGCTAGTCTGCAGTTATGTTTTTGTTCACCCGAAAAATATTTACAAAACCCATTTTATTTTCATAAAACTATTCACAATACCGTTTGATTTACAAGTGTTTAAAACAAGTTTCTGGTTAAAAAACAGTACACAATCCACAGTTGCTTTCACTGTTATTCCCAAGTAATAAACAGTTATTCACAGTTATCCACATTCTGCTTTCCGGGGCTCCTTCCGGTCATTTTCATGAACGCAGCAAATCCACTATGTTCGCAGACACTAAACGGGTTAGTAGTATGAGATTAAAATCACTGGAAATAAAAGGATTTAAAAGCTTTGCCGATAAAACCGTTGTGAGTTTTGACGAAGGCATTACCGGCATTATCGGCCCCAATGGTTGTGGCAAAAGCAATATTATTGACAGTATACGCTGGGTAATTGGCGAGCAAAAAATTTCAGCCCTGCGTAGCGAAAACCTGGAAGCCCTGGTATTTAATGGCTCCCGCACACGCAGTGCCAGCGGACTGGCCGAGGTTAGCCTCACTTTTGAAAATACCAAAAACCTGCTGCCTACCGAGTTTAGTACGGTTACCGTAACCCGCCGCTTTTACAAAAATGGTGAAAGTGAATACCGCCTCAATGATGTACAGTGCCGTTTAAAAGACATCCATAACCTGTTTTTAGATACCGGTGTTAGCACCGATAGCTATGCCATTATTGAACTGGGCATGGTGGATGACATCATCAAAGACAAAGAAAACAGCCGCCGCCGCATGTTAGAGCAGGCTGCCGGCATTACCATCTACAAAACCCGTAAAAAAGAAGCCAAGAATAAACTGGATGCAACCGAACAAGACCTCAACCGTATTGAAGACCTCCTGTTCGAAATAAACAACCAGCTAAAAACACTGGAAAACCAGGCCAAAAAAGCCGAGAAATATTACGAGATCAAAAAAGACTACAAAGAGATTGCCGTTGAACTGGCCAAAGCTTCTTTGGAAGGCTTTAACCTTACTTATAAAGAACTGAACGAGCAGCAGGAAACTGAAACAGATAAAAAAGTGCAACTGGAAGCTGAAATAGCTACCGAGGAAGCTGCCATTGAACAGGAAAAAGTAGGCTTTATAGAAAAAGAAAAGGCCTTGCAAAGTATGCAGCACGAGTTTAACGACCTGATGCAAAACCTGCGTACCCGCGAAAATGAGAAAAACCTGGCTTCCCAAAAGCTGCACTACCTGAAAGAAAAAGAAAGCAACCTGCGTGACTTTTTGCAAAAGGCCGAAGGCCAGTTGCAAAGCATTGCAGAAAGCATTGAGTTTACCCAGGAACAGGTAGGCGAAGAAGAAAGCAAACTGGCCGACCTGCAGGAAAAAGTTGACACCGCCAAAGCCAGCGTAGAAGAACGCCGAAGGCTGTTTGACGAAAAACGTGGCACTGTTGATAGCCTGCGTACGCAATACCAGCAAATACAACGCAGCCAGTTTGACGCTGAAAAGCAAGTGGCGGTTGCCGATACTTCTATCCAAAACCTGCAACGTGCATCCGCACAGTTACAGGATGAACAGCAGAACCGCCAGCTTCAAATTCAGCAACTGGAAAAAGAACTGGAAGAAAAAGAACAAATTGTTGCCGATAAACGCATAGACCTGCAACAACTGCAGGAACAACACGAAAAAACCAAAGAGCAGATTTTTGAAACACAGGCCCAATTGGAAACCCTGCGTAACGAACTGGCCGAAGAAAGTCGCAAGCTGGATAGCAAACGCAACGAATATGCTTTGCTGAAAAGCCTGATTGACTCAATGGAAGGCTACCCCGAAAGCGTTAAGTTTTTACACAAGAACAACCAGTGGAACCACAAAGCCCCTATCCTTTCTGATATCATTTATGTGCAGGAAGCCTATAGGGCCGCCGTTGAAAATGTGCTGGAGCCTTACCTTAACTACTACGTGGTTAACAACCTGGAGGAAGGTTTGCAGGCCATCAACCTGTTGGATGAACACAAGAAAGGCAAGGCCAACTTTTTTATGCTGGATAAGTTTGCCGATGTTACCACCAATACACAACAACCGGCCGATACCATTAAGGCATTGGATGTAATTGAAGTGGATGCCCAATACAGCAAACTGGCCGAGCACCTGCTGGGCAATGTGTTCATCGCTCAAACAGATGCAGCCATTCACGCTTCTGACAATGTGATTATCCTGGAAAAAAATGGCAAATACGTTAAAGGCAAATACACTTTAACCGGTGGCAGCGTGGGCTTGTTTGAAGGCAAAAAAATTGGCCGTGCCAAAAACCTGGAAAAACTGCACGACGAAATTGTTGCACAGGAAGCGGCGGTGAACAAGCTGAAAGCCGATATCCAGCAGAAACACAATGAAGTAATTGGCTATAATGAGCAGTTGAAAGAACACGCCATCCGCCAAACCGAAAACGAAATCAACCAACTGACCAACCAGTTGTTTGCCGCTAAAAACAAGATCGAAAACCTGCAGGCTTCACAACAACAAGCCCGCCAGCGTTCTGAAGACCTGGAACTGCGTTTGCAGGACGAGCAGGATGCCATTGCCGCTACCCGCGACGAATTGCACCAACTGAACGACCGCATGCAATTGCTGAACGAGGAAATGCAGATGGTTGACCAGGACTATAAACTATCCGAGCAGGATTACAACCAGGCCATTCAGCAGTTTAACGAAGACAACCTGCAACTTACCCGCCAGCAAAGTAAAATTGCTGCCGTAAAACAAGAACTGGCCTTTAAACAAAACCAGCTGAACGACCTTCAAAACCAAGTTACCAACAACTCCGGCCAGTTACAGGAAGCTTCGGCCAACATCATCGAAAGCGAGCATGCCCTGGCCCAAAGTGAAGACCTGCTGCTGCAACTGCTGCAACAAAAAGAAACCGAGGAAAAGAAATTGAACGAGGCAGACCAAACCTATTACAACCTTCGCAACACCTTGCAGGAAAAAGAAAGTGCCCTTCGCCTTAAAACGAAGAGCCGTGAAATGATTGAACACCTGCTTACCGAGATAAAAGACAAACTGAACGAACTGAAACTGCAACTGGCGGGCATGAAAGAACGCCTGAGCGTTGAGTTTAAGGTGGAACTGGACCAGATTCTGGACCAGCCCCGCACTACCGACACACCGCTGGAAGAACTGCAGGCTACCAGCGACCGTATGCGTAAACGCCTGGAAAATATGGGCGAGGTAAACCCTACCGCCATTGAGGCTTTTACCGAAATGAAGAAGCGTTATGAATTTATCCTGGAACAAAAGAACGACCTGGTTACAGCCAAGGAAAGCTTGCTGCAAACCATACAGGAGGTAGAAGCTACCGCCAACCAGCAGTTCCTGGATACGTTTAACAAAGTGCGTGACAACTTCCAGAAAGTGTTTAAAGCTCTGTTTACCGAAGAAGATACCGCAGACATGATTTTGGTAAACCCCGAAAACCTGGCCGAAACCGGTATCGAAATCATTGCCAAGCCCAAGGGTAAACGCCCCTCTTCCATCACGCAGTTAAGCGGTGGCGAAAAAACCTTAACGGCAACCGCCCTGCTGTTCGCCATTTACCTGATCAAACCCGCACCGTTCTGTATTTTAGATGAGGTGGATGCACCGCTGGACGACGCCAACGTGGGCAAGTTCACGCAAATGATCAAAAAATTCAGCGACAACTCACAATTCATCATCGTAACGCACAACAAGCAAACCATGGGTGCCGTAGACGTCATCTACGGCGTAACCATGCAGGAGCCCGGCGTAAGCAAGCTGGTTCCTGTAGACTTCCGCAGCCTTAACTAGTGCATAACGCTCAACGCTGAGCGTTGAACGCTAATGCTTTTTGCATTCAGCATTCAACGCTCAGCTTTTTTTTGGTACCCAACAGCAGGAATGCTATTAGGCACTTGTTGCGTCGCACACTTGTACACCAGGAATACTATGCAACAATTGCGTTGTAGGATGAACCAGCTGAATTGGGGATTTATTGTTGATGTACTATTTGTAAAGAAGCTATAACGAAAAGCATTTTATTGTTCGTAATGCTTTATGTCTTTATAAATACTAAACTGTTGCTGTAAACTGTAATCTTATACAGGTTATTTGTCTTAATACTTTCAAGAACTCTTTTGTATAACAGTGCTTTAGATTCGTCAGTAATGTTTTCATAGCCTAAAGAACCTGTCTTAGGGTGAACAAACATTAAATAGATGCTACCATCCTTAACTACTAATAAAAAGTAAATTCTAAAACCTCCGCTACCGTTTAACCTTTTCTTGATGTAAGGAATATCATCGCTATTGTTTAGCCTTGTACCAGACATCAATTGGGATATTTCCTTTTGGAAAAAATACGCAATAATGTCTCCTTCAATTGTCGAATAAGAATTTTTCTTTTTCAGTTTCTCAAATTCAACTTTAAAATCTTCGATGCAAAGTATTTCCATTAAAGCAAAGAGAGCTCTTTAGCTGTTTCTTGAAAATCAGCAATGTTTGGCAAAAAGAAGAATCGAGATTCGAGGTCAGATGCAACATTTTTTAAGTCGTCTACTGAGGCCTTAAAATTTTTTATTTCATCCTTAGCTATACCCTTGGAGCGTAAAAATCCTAACGAAATATATTGTCTAAGTAAAGAAGAATGTAAATCCCTAATCGCAGAAATCAAGTCATTAATTGACATTAAATTGTCATTGTCTACCTCATTAAACCAAGTAATTTCCTCTATATTTTCAACCAAGGAATTTATTTTGTTGGTTTTTTCTGTTAACTTGTTCTTAAAATCTAAAATCTTATCAAGCAAGTTGTTAATTCTTGCCTCATCAAAGGCCGACTCTTTCTTTTCAGTAAAAGAAAAAATTCGAACTTTTTCAAAAGTATCAGCAATTTTAGGTTTGTATTCTAAACAGTCCATAATGTAAATATAAGTAGTATTGTCTTCTCATCTAAACTTCACGGTTTTTGCATTTTCAAATTAACAGTTTGCCATTTTCAATATCCCCACTGCCAATCCCCTAAAAACAATTTACAACAGCGTTCACCTTTGATAGCAACTAAACCATTTGCATTCTGTGGCAAATACAATTGAAAAAATAAGTTTGCCACAAAATAATTGCCACAACTTTGTGGCAAATCTGTTTATACAAATAAAAATGCCACAGTTTGGCAGGGCATCAATTTTTGCTGAAAAAGCTGAGTAGTATTACTGGTGTACAAGTGTGCGACGCAAGGAACGCCAAATAGCATTCCCCAAGCCGGGGCCAAAGAAAAGCTGAATGCTAAATGCTGAACGCATTTAGCATTCAGCTTTTAGCATTCGCCCTCCTGCTTCTTATTTACAAACGGCAAGGCTTTTTACCAATTAACCTTTACTTTCATTGCCTTAACACATAGCAACATTGTTTATGAAAAGATTACGTTTACCGCTGCTGGCACTTAGTATGCTGGCACTGGGCTTATTGGCCAAAGCCCAGCCTTCCAAAGGCCATAAATGGCTGCCCGATGGCTCGGGCTATTACAATACCGAAATGGGCGAACTGGTAAAATACGATTTGCCCTCTTTTACCAAAACCGTTATTGCAGATAAGAAAACGCTTACCCCGCAAGACAAAAGCAACGCCCTTAACGTACGCAACTTTACCGTAAGCGATGACGGCACCAAAGTGCTGCTGTTTACCAATACCAAAAAAGTATGGCGGTACAATACCAAAGGCGATTACTGGGTGCTTGACCTTACCACCAAATCGCTGAAACAACTGGGCACAACATTGCCGGCCTCGTCGCTGATGTTTGCCAAAATTTCGCCCGATGGCAACCGTGTAGCCTATGTAAGCGGCCACAACATTTACGTAGAAAACATTGGCACCGGCGTTATTAAACAACTTACCAAAGATGGTACTGATAAAATCATCAACGGTACGTTTGATTGGGTGTACGAGGAAGAATTTGGCTGTCGCGATGGCTTTCGCTGGAGCCCCGACAGCAAAAGCATTGCCTACTGGCAAATAGATGCTACCAACATCCGCAACTTTTTGCTCATCAACAATACCGACTCTATTTACTCTTTTGTAAAACCGGTAGAATATCCCAAAGTAGGCGAAGACCCTTCGGCCTGCAGGATTGGCGTTGCAGACATTAACAACGGCACTACCAAATGGATGAACATTCCCGGCAGCCCTGTACAACACTACATTCCCCGTATGGAATGGACTGCCACCAATGATATTATATTGCAGCAGCTAGACAGGAAACAACAGGTGAGCAACATTATGCTGGTAAACCCAGCCACGGCACAAGCCAAAACCATTTACACCGAAAGGGACTCTGCCTGGATTGACATCAAAAGCCGCTGGAACGACGATGACCCCACCGGCTGGGAATGGCTGAACAAAGGCAAAAGCTTTGTATGGGTTAGCGAAAAAGACGGCTGGAGGCATATATACAACATTACACTAGACGGTAAGGAAACCCTGGTTACCAAAGGCAATTACGATATGATTGGCCTGGAAGCCATTGACGAAAAGAACGGCTACGTGTACTTTACCGCATCGCCCAACAATGCTACCCAAAAATACCTGTACCGCACAGCATTAAGCGGCAAAGGCAACCTGGAACTTATTTCTTCGGCCACACAAAAAGGTACACATGGTTACGACATTAGCCCTGTTACCCTGTATGCCGAACACAGTTTTTCCAACGCTTCTACCGCCAGTGATAAGGAATGGGTAAAACTGCCCGGCAACGAGGTTATCAAAGCATCGGCCCGTAAAACTGCCGCCGCACCTTTTGGCACCGAAGAAAGCAACGTAAAGTTCTTTACCATTACCACCGAAGACGGCATTACCAT
>JAESFG010000656.1_pt1 | contig 12109 bp, 12 predicted proteins | sample 9269371 | NCBI WGS metagenome assembly JAESFG01 (sample SAMN14506227, study PRJNA617093) | algae metagenome | isolation source: Aetokthonos hydrillicola CCALA 1050 (B3-Florida) and co-occurring... | place: USA: South Carolina | collected 2013-01-01 | reverse complement strand
TTTTGTCTCTAAACTATCATCAACTATATCAAATCCTTATTACTAGGTTGATTGAAGACGTATAGGCAACGTTTAAAACCCTTGTACAGACGGGGTTAGAATTTTCCGGAAAAGTCTTATGAACAAAAACTATACCTGTGAAATCGAGCAGTAGCTGTCGCCTCATACTAGCTAGCAGGTTTTGAAAGCGTAAACCCCGAATAAAGGTTTTAATAATTAGCCCTATTCCCCCCAAAATAAAAATGTCGCATAGCCACTGATGAGTGACATACCAACGAATTCTAGGGTGTGCTTGCTGGTATTCTTGCCAAGTCCATTGGACTCTTTCTGGATCTCGCAAGTCAATGCCATTCCAACCATGATGCAAGCGATGTAGTTCTGCATATATACTGTAAGGCCACAGCATTGGCCAACTCATTAACCGAGGTATGATACTATCAAACCATTTCCAACCTGTTAAGGTTTGATGTGTCATATCATGGGTACAAATGAGCCAAAAGCCATAAAAAACTCCCGCCAGCATTGTTGCCGCGACAAATAAAATACCGTTTGATGCTGACCAAGCTAATACGACTAGGCTCAGAAATATCCAGCCCAATATACTAAAACGTAGCAGTCCGACTCCAGAATTAACTTGGCCTAAGTCGGCGGTGACTTGCTGCAACTCTTGAGCGATACTATTAACACTGACGGTGCGTTCGGCTTCAGCCGTTAAGCTCTGGTTATCGCCCATAACCCACCTACATTTGTGATCTCAGCTACTATTAGCTTACCGCGTCTCATCGACAAATACAGGTTATTTGAGTGAAGTATTATGTATCAACCCCCATTAGGCGTAAGTGAGTCGACTGTTGGAGTGTTCGTGGGCTACTCCCTATTGGCTTCACCTGTTTTATTATGGTAAACATCCGTCGATCTAACCAGATGTTATTAACACTAACGACTTGGATAATCATTACTCTATCTGTATTGATCGTTGTACTTTTAATTGTAAATATCCGGCTTTCTCAAGCGAAAACACAAACGCGATCGCTTTGTCAATGGCAAGTTGTCGATCTCACCCAACCGTTAACATCCACCATTCCAATCTGGTCAGGAGATCCTCGTGTTGAGATTCAGCCATGGGCAACAATTGCTAATGAAGGATACTTCATCAACCGAATTGCAATTGGAGAGCATAGCGGTACGCATTGGGCAACACCAAACACTTTTATTATGGGAGCAACAAGTGCAGAACAAGTTCCAGTGGAAAAACTAATTGCTCCAGCAGTTGTTATTGATATTCAACACAAAGCGCTACAAGATGCAGATTACCGTCTTTCAGTTGAAGACGTACAGGCATGGGAAACTAGAAATGGTGAAATCCCATCAGGTAGTATTGTAATTTTGTTTACAGGCTGGCAGGACAAATGGCTTGATCCAAAAGCCTTTATGAATGAAGATGAACAAGGGGTGTCGCATTGGCCTGGTTTCAGTGTTGGAGCCGTTGAATTTTTAGTAAGTAGGCGTCAAATTGCTGGACTTGGTACTGATACTCACGGTGTTGATCCTGGTAATGATCACTCTTACTGTGCAAGTACTACTATTTATGCCAGTGATGGTATCGTTCTAGAGTGTCTCGGCGGATTGGAGAAGTTACCTCAAATCAGCGCAACACTTGTAGTTGGTGGTTTACCAATCTTTGGTGGTTCTGGTAGTCCGGCACGTGTTTTAGCTTTCTTACCACCGCCTTAAAACCAATCTTTCGCACATTAACTTATCGTGTGTTCTTATGCGGGGAACTGTGCTAAGAGGTCTTTGCCGTCAATAATGGTACTAGTGAATACGAAACTACGGTTAGCTTGATAGCGTGGATCTGATTTAACGATAGCCATGAACTCGCGATGTCCTTTTCTTGTCCTGCCTACCTGACAGCCAGCGCTCCATCTTCCTATGTCGTCATTAGGGCCGCCCCCCCAATGTTGGTTAATGCCAAATTCTCCTGAGTCTGTGGACTCACCTGCATCGAGCGTGCCTGACCGATTTGCATCACGATAGACAGTGACCGAACCACCAGTTTGCACAAGAGCTTCATGGGGATTAGCCTGTCCGTGCATTCCTACCTGCCATGCGGTGTATTGTCCGAAAGCTATTATCGCCGCACCTTTGGGGTTTAAGGGATTTTACGTATAGTACTTACCTGGGTTCGTCGTGGCTTCCCAACAGCCGATTATTTTAGGCTTGCCGTCTCTAAAGTCAATCACGATGCGGAGGTCGTTCCAGACATTAAGGGCGTTGTCATTGAGCGTTCCGTCCGGATTCATGCCTTCAATATAAATAATATTCTTGTATCCAGGTTCTTTGTCAATTCTGTAGCCCTTCTTCTCGCAATAGGCAACGATTTTCTCTGCTAGAGTTTTAGGCTTGGTCGGGACTCCTGCGATTTTGCAACCGTCAATCTGGACATGCCCACCATAGATAAACCAAATGTGCCGATCCAGAACTGGAGTTTAAACCTTAACCTGTTTTCGTAAAATACAGTTCACTCTGAGGGCGTAGCCTCCGGCTTCTCGCAGAGTACGCCGTACCCTTCACCGAACCCCTAAAGGGGAACGCCCCTACAAATGTATCGTACTCAATCGAGGATCGGTATATACAAATCGAAGATCATGTGTATTAACGGATAATGATTGTTTGAGACTTGTAGGGGCGTAGCCTCTGGCTTCTCGCAGAGTATGGCATTCGCCCTTACAATGGACGGGAAAACCCTCATTTGCGGAAAAATCTTTCGTTGGAGTGCTATTAATTCCTACACCATATCTGACGATTTCTGTCAATCCGTAAGTCTTGAGTGCGCTTTAGCGCAACTACAAACCAATATCATTGCCAGATATAGATAAGAATAAACAAGACAATCCAGATAACATCAACAAAGTGCCAAAATAGAGAAGTTGCATTAACCCCAAAGTGACCCGTATCATAATTACCAGGTATAAAAGATCGACCAAGGACAATTATCTGCAATATAAGACCAGTAAGAACGTGCAAACCGTGGAAACCTGTTAGTAAATAGAACATTCCACCAAAAACACCTGTAGTAAAGCCAAAAGAAAGGCTACTCCATTCGATTCCTTGTCCTACTAAAAAGTAAGTTCCCATTGCAATTGTAAGCATTAGAAACAAACGAAATTTTATTAAGTCATGGCGAAGAAGAGCTCGTTCTGCTAAATAGATAACGAAGCTACTGGAAACAAGAACCACTGTATTAATTGCAGGCGCTGTAATTTCTAATCCTGAAACACCAGCAGGTAGCCAGTTAGGAATTGTTGTTTTGTAGATAATATATCCTGAGAAAAAACCAAGAAAAATGAAAGTCTCGGAAATCAAGAACACGATGAAGCCGAACATTTTGTTCCCTTCTTCATCATGAGTATGTTCTTGAGAGTGATGCTGTAATTCTTCTGAGGTAATTGAACTGTCCATTTGATGAATACTCCTATTTTTAATACAAAGAATACAGAAGTCAGGAGTCAGGAGTCAGCTTGGGAAGTTGTAGGAAGTTGTAGGTTGGGTTGAGGGACGAAACCCAACATTTTTAAGATTTTGTTGGGTTTCACTTCGTACCCCTACGGGGAAGCAAGCTACAACCCAACCTACCTAGCTGACTCCTGTATTCTGAATCCTGACTCCTTGTTTAACGCTTTTCTACCAATGGCTCAGATTTACCGTAGCCGTAAGGTTCACCTACAACCAGTGGAATTTCTTCAAAGTTCTCTACAGGAGGTGGTGAAGCGACTAACCACTCAAGTCCAATTGCTCGCCAAGGATTGGATGGTGCTTTTACGTCGTGTATCCAAGAAGCAATCATATTAATAATGAAGGGTAAAGTGGACATACCTAGTAAAAATGATCCAAGACTAGCAATAATGTTCCAAAATTCATACTCTGGAGCGTAGGAAGAGACTCGACGTAACATTCCTTGCAAGCCTAATGGATGCATGGGAAAGAAACATAAATTCGTGCCAATAAACGTTAGCCAGAAATGCAACTTGCCCAAGCTTTCATAGTACATTCGTCCGGTCATTTTGGGAAACCAGAAGTAAATAGCGGCAAACATCCCCATTGTTACTGTGCCGTACAAAACATAGTGGAAGTGACCCACCACGTAGTATGTATTGTTGACGTGAACATCGATGGGAACTGAGGAAAGAGTGATACCAGTGATACCTGCAAAGACAAATAATATTAATCCGCCTAGCGCAAACAGCATTGGCGTATCTAACCGCAGCTTACCTCCCCAAATTGTTGCAGTCCAAGCAAACACTTTAATGCCAGTAGGCACAGAAACGAACATTGTTGTCAGCATGAAAAACAGCCGCATCCAAGCTGGGGTGCCACTGACGTACAAATGGTGTACCCAAACTATACCGCTAACTCCAGCAATGAGAAGCGATGAAATGGCGACAATTTTATAACCAAATAAAGGTTTGCGAGCGAAAGCTGGGAAGATTTCGGAAAAAACTCCAAAGACTGGCAAAATGATTACGTAAACAGCAGGGTGAGAGTAGAACCAGAAAAAATGCTGGAAGAGGATTGGATCGCCTCCTTTTGCAGGGTTAAAAAAGCTAGTCCCAACTGTTAAATCAAGCAGAAGCATGACTGCACCTGCGGTCAAAACAGGTAAACCAAACAATTGGATAAGCTGCGCACTGAATACGTTCCAGACAAAGATCGGCATACGGAAGAAAGTCATACCGGGTGCGCGCATCTTAACAACTGTGGTCACAAAATTGACCGCCCCCATAATTGAGGAAACACCTGATACTGCGACTGCTAGAAGCCAAATGACTTCACCATTAATTAAGTTTCCTGTTGGGTTTTGCAAACTGACGGGAGGATATGACCACCAACCTGCTTGTGCTGGACCTCCAGGTACTAAGAAGCTAATCATTAGCAGAATAGCAGCGACTGGAATCATCCAGAATGCGACAGCATTAAGTCTGGGAAATGCCATATCTCGCGCCCCAATCATTAGAGGTACAAGAAAGTTAGCAAAACCTGTTAGTATCGGAAATGTCCATCCGAACAGCATCACTGTACCGTGCATGGTAAACATGGCGTTATAAACAGCACGGTCAACAAGGTCTGCTTCTGGGGTAATCAATTCCCCACGAAGGACCATCGCAAATATACCACCTACTAGAAAAAGTATGAAAGCGGTAACAATATACTGAATACCTATAACTTTATGGTCTGTGCTGAAGCTAAAGTAGCGCTTCCAATCGCCTGTAGGTTCGTGGTCAGGTATCTCAGGTTTTAGACTGATGTCATCAGCGGGAATATTTGTCATTTGTCCTTGGAGATTGTTTTTTGTTGATAAATCTAATTGCTGTAATTGACTACAGGAGGTTGTGCTGGTGCTACCCTAGCCCAGCCTTTTATTACCTCTTTTGAGAGTTGAGCATATTCGTAAGCTGCTTGGTTTTTTGCAACGGATGGTTTTTGGTTGGCTGCTTGGTGTAGCCATTGTTTGTAATCTTCAGAGGACTCAACAACAACATTTGCTACCATGGTCGCAAAGTAAGTACCGCTAAATTCAGAATCAGTCAACTGATATTGACCTGTAAGGATAGGGGTAAATTCAAAGTTAATGGTGCGCTTGGGTATGATGTCTTGCTTAACTCGAAAAGCAGGAATATAAAATCCGTGGAGAACATCCTCGGATTTCATCGCTAAACGGATACGATGATTAACGGGTAAATGGAGTTCAGTGCTGGTAACTCCTGTTTCTGGATAGCGGAAGATCCAAGCCCACTGTTTGGCGTTAACTTCAATGTCTTCTATTGGCAGAACATTGGCATTACCCTTTTCACCGTGTCCGTGCGTCGCTGTGTCTTTATTCATCGGTGCAGCATTTGCTGGTTCCATTGCCAATGGGCTATGCATGTGAATAGCTTCCATAGGTCCTTGAATCCCCATTTGCTCGTAAATTTGGTAGCTGTATGTTGCAATCCAAAGCACTAGTAATACAGGAATTGCAGTCCAAACAACCTCTAGTGTCAAATTTCCTTCAATGGGGGGACCATCGCTAGTGTCATACTCTTCTGCGCGATGGAAAATGATTGAATAAATTAGTGTTCCTGTGACTCCAAGGAAAATAAATGCTCCCAGCGTTATTAAGAAACTAAACAATTGATCGACTAGTTTTGATTCTGCTGCTGCTTGAGGTGGAAACCACGAATAGGCAAGATCTCCTATCCACAGGCTGATAGATGTTAAGATGAGGGCGATCGCACTCAAAATCAAAATATTTCGGCTCTTCATAGGGACAAATTAGAGGATTGTTGTTTGTTGTTTGTTGGTTCTTCCACTAACCACCCAGTGTTAAGACTGCTAAAAACTAGTGATTAGTGGTGAAACCTTGAGTTGATAGGCGATGTCACTACTACCCACTATCAGTCCTCATGAAAAATTTGGAACTTCTAAGCGCATCAGCTTAATATCGATTACTTGAGCAGTAAGTTTGGATCTTTTCCCAATCGCAACAACATATCAGCAGTATTGTGAACCCCAAACTCAGCTGCTAGCTGGGCTCCTAGTGTTCCATGTAAATACATTAGCAACATGATAAATAGACCACAAGCTAAGTAAGCCAATTGCACTTGTTGATTCTCATCCTTACGCCAAACATATCGCTGAAATCCTCTCCAAATAGTGACGCTAACAATTAGCATCAGAAGAAAGATACCGCCCACACCATGCCAAAGCATTGTTTGCACCGCTTCCAATCCCCAGGCACTTTTTACCTGAGTGTATGGTTCTGCCAAGAGAATTTCATAAAAGCCTGCTGCTACCGTAAAAAATGAGATGACTGCTGAACCCAGCAAATTGTACCAGCCAGCATCAAAAAAGTTAGAACGACTAGCTGCAACTGGTAAAAATTTAAAGATTGGTTCCCCTAGAGGGAACAGCGTAGCAATGATATCAAAAGCAATCCCAAGGATAAACAAACCCAGAGTAAGATGCACTAGATTTGGGTGGATAGGTATGCTATAAGGTAATCCATTTGCTCCCAAATGAGTTCTTAATTGATCAATCACTTCAGAGTTCATTGCAGTAGTTTCTCCCTAACAGCTTCCACAACTGGCACAGTATGTACCCCATATACCCAAACAAGTTTGTCTCCGAAATACACTTGTGTACCTACCAGAACAACCAATATTAGACTTGCTGCTAGGTAATAAATTGATATCTTTCCTGGATTCCGAGAGCGAATCACGTAACGCCAAGCTGTAATGGCTGCAAGGATTCCTGAAAGTGACCACCCAAGCAGTGTATGTACGTTGAGTACTGGTCGAACTACGTTATAAGGTTCTCCCAAGCCTGCCTCAAATTGTCCAAAAATTACAGCAACAAAGATAGCGATTGTAGCGAAAAACAGATTCCACCAACTCGCCTCCAAAAGACGGTGATTACTGGTAAAATACCCAATCACATCACATACAAAGGCAAATAATACCATCGCAATCACAAAATGTACTATGATTGGATGTATCGTATCGGGATACGGTAAGTTATGATCATTTAGAGATAGAAGATTGTGAAACATAGTTAGAGTTAACGATTGGTTGTTGGGGTTTTCATCATTTTTGAGACTGCGTTTGTTAAATTATTCGCAGCATTAATGATCTCTTGTAAGGCATCATTGCTTAGGTGTTCATTCTCAGAGCCTTCTGATAAGTAAGTTTCTATAAAAATTTCAACTCTGTTAGTAATGATTTTGGTATGAGATCTGAGTCTGTTGAGGTCTTTGGTAGACAATCTATCCATTGTTCTAAGCTCCTTTCGGTTTCACGGGCTAATTTCTTTCTTCTCATTACGAATGTGGCTCCATATCCAGTTAATGACTTACTCAGCCCTCACCCCGCCCGAAGTATGGGAGATTTAGGGTAGGTTGAACCCTTGGAACGTAGACGCCAAAGGTGGTGAATCCAGCGCTGCACTCCGGGTCTCCCTCCGTAGGGGACTGGTGAATCCGTTCGCGTAGCGTGCGCTTTGCGCTCAGCGTCTCCGACAGGAGAAGGGCTTCCCGCAGGGTAACCCAACATTTATCGGTATGTGTTGGGTTTCGCTGTCGCTCTACCCAACCTACGATTACCTCACACTACTGGCGTAAAGCCCTTCGGGCATAACTACGCTTTGCGCTCAGCGTCTCCGATAGGAGAAGGAGATACCCGAAGGGCGTTTTCCCTCCGCAGGAATCTGGCGTTATGAGGGTTGGGTATCATAACTTTGAGGATACAGGTCAACCACATTAAAATATGTTAACGATAGTCTTGACAAAAAGAACTATACGTGCAGAGAAAATCTTCTTGTACAAGACATTGAACGTCTCACAGAGCTAGCACTTAGTCAAGAAATTGACATTCAAATTTCCATTAGAGAACGAATTTGCGTTGTGCGTACCTGCCGGTTAGAGTTACCTGTATCTTTTCTGACTGAATGTTAGAGTAACTTAAAGCCGAAGTTGTTGAGAGTTTCGCGCAAGTACTTGCATCCTTTTAAATAGTCTAAAGTGGCGACTCTCTGGGCTGAATGTTCAGACCAATCAACAGTGACATTCATCTTTTGTTCAGTATAGAACTCTTTCATGATATCATTGTATCGAGCGATCGCGTGTCAAATCATTGTCGAGAAACATGGTGGCAGACTACAAGTACAGTCTGATCTGGGTCAAGGTAGTGAGTTTTGCATCTACTTACCAATTTGTAGTCAGTAATTAAGTTACGTTGGACTCAGGATAAATTCGATATTGACGATGAAGTTGATTTCACAAAGGGCAAAGTTGGCTGTACTCGTCTTTTTGAATCAGACATTGTGATGGGAGCATCTGACAAGCTCAAAGGTCTGATGTCTCCATGTCGTCTTCAAGCCCGCTAGGCAGCTAACCTGAAGGGGGCTGAATGTAAACCGATGCGGGGACGCAAAGATGCGGCGACGGGGCGAAAAAATATCTCCGCCTAGAGAGTTTCCCCCCTTCTCTGCTTCAGTCTCAACCATTCATGAGTGTAGCAAGGTGTGTCTCAAAAATATTTCAGACACATCTCAAGAATTTTCTAATATTTCAGATATTTGATTGCGTGGAGTTCCCTAAACAGTTGCTACAACTTCTCCAATGTTGCTAATATCATAACCGCCAAGGATTTCTAATTGTGAATGAACCAGCCGATGACCTAGAGTACTAAGCAACTTCTGGATTGGTTCTTCTTCCAGATATTCCTTGAGAATCACTAAATCGTACCGTGACCGATGTAAAGGGATAAATTCTAGTTCAAAAGCAGCCGCTACAGCTCCTGTGCTAACACCAGCATCGGCAACTCCTAATTCTACAGCTTGAGCAACATCTTGGTGACTTCTGACGATACTGTCAAAACCTTGGACAGCGTCGAATGGTATCTGATGCTGTTTAAGTGTTTGCTCTAAAAGCATTCGGCTACCGGAACCTATTTCACGGTTGATTATAGTAGTTCCTTGTTGCATTAAGTCTTCAACTGTTCTGATGCGCTTCGGGTTACCAGACTTTATCAACAGTCCTTCCTCCCAAACACCAAGGGTGATCAGAACTGCGTGTCTTCCAGCAAGAACGTCTCTCACAAATGAGGTATTATACTCACCCGTTCTAGGATCATACAAGTGCATCCCAGCAATATGGACTTCACCTCTGGATAAACTGTGTAATGCAGCCATGCTGTTAGCGAAGTTATATTGGACACGTAGTTGGGGGTGCCAGCGTTCCGTAGCTCTTGCCCATAGTGAAATTACAGGTGCACAACCAGCAATCACAACTGTATTATGAAGTGTGTCCAGATTATCGTCTAGGAGCTTGACTCGAACTCTATTTGTACTTACCTGTTTTTTCGTCTCACCGTCCGGATTTGGTGGGTTGCTTATGTAGCTGGACTGTTTTGGTAATTCTTCTTTTGGGAAATCATTAGGATCAGAGTGTCTTCCCACCCCAATTGCTTCACCATCAGCTGGAATCATGTCTTGGCGAAAAGCATCTTTACCAATTAAGGGATAAGCTATCCATTGTCCTCCTACACGAGCTACACTAACTCGCGATCGCTGACCATCAGTAAAAGGTTTGGCTGCAACTGCTTCGATTTCAGGTACATCTTGCTCTAAAGAGAATATATCTTCAACTTGACAGCCAAGCGCCTTTGCTAAGCGAAGTGTGATCACCACAGAGGGGGCGTATTGTCCTGCTTCTACACCACTAATAGTTTGACGAGTAACACCGGCTAGATCAGCCAAATCCTGCTGGCTCATCTTTAAACGAGTTCTGATTGACTTCAAGTTATTACGGAGCTTACTATCCTGCTTCATTCCCTTGATCTCTCCATTGTAAAAAGGCAGAGCGGATTTAGCTAAGTCTGCCAAGACAAAAGCACGGTCTTAGTTTATTAAACAGAATTCAGAAGTCAGGAGACAGGAATCAGAATAAATACTGGGTTAAAACCACGGATGGACTCTTTTTGGAGACACGAGTTGAAACTTTTCGTGAAACACCATCTTTTTATAGGCGGTGCATTCTGACTCCTGAATTCTGTCTTCTGACTCCTGTTTATATCATTTTTCTTCCAAGATATTTTGTACTTTGAGTGTCTTGATTTTTTCAAAAATTTTACGAGTATGCTATCATAACGGATCAGCAAGTTAGTTACGAAATGTTTTTTTGCTAGTCAGTCATTCACACTGGTTTTGGCAAAATCAAGTGTAAAAGTATCAGGTTTACGGAATCTCTAGTGAGTTGAAGCGGATTTACCAAAACAAAAAAAGCGTATCAAATCTATACTTTGATCTTGCGTCACTTTAGATAAACTGTGATTCATTTCCGATTCGGCGTTGTAGTGTCCTGATTAGCAGAGTTTATCCCCTTCTAAAGTACGACTCAATTTACTCCTCAAGTTTTTTCTGAGGAGCGCTTTTTTTGATTCCCAGTCTAACTATAGCATACAGATTGCCAGTTTATTTGCCAATAGCTAATTTATTTGCCCTCTGGGATCTACTGGAGTTGAGGGGGAGGTTGTACCAAAAATTAATTAAAAATTAATTTCTTGTTTGTTATTTTGAATTTTGAACTCAAAAGACAGTCACTTAGTCAACAGAAAGCATGACATCAGATGCTTTGATAACAGCATATGCTTTTTTACCAGGTTCAAGTCCAAGTTTCTCAGCAGATGTTTTTGTGATCACTGCAACCACTTCAACCCCTGGTGTGATTTCTAGTACAACTTCATCATTGACGGCTCCAGTGTGAACTGCTTTGACTGTTCCTGGAATGGCATTACGAGCACTAACTTTCATCGGTTTGGGCCCCCGATTTTATTCATTTATTATCCACTTATAATAGCATGTCATTAATTATGGTTTATCTCTGGTGGATTACATCTGAGGTGCTGCTACTACGCCCATTAAGCCGAATCAATGTATTGCGCTTCACACTTCCATATAAAGAATTTGCCTTTTTTGCCATTCTGGCAACTCTTGCAATTAAAGGATGAGTATTGTTTGTAGAGTCATGCTGACTGTGCATTATCTGAGAGACAGTTCCAACCATAGTACTAGTAGTCAGAAATCATCTTATTATCACGGAGCATCAAAATATGATAATTAGCGCCCGTAATTCGTTCAAAGGCACTGTAAAAAAAATCAGCCGAGGACCAGTTAATACAGAGGTCATTATAGAAATTAATCCAGGGGTAGAAGTGACAGCAGTTATCACAAAATCTTCTGCTGATAATCTTCGCCTTATTGAAGGTGGGGAAGCGATCGCGATCGTCAAAGCATCGGATGTACTAGTCGCTGTGTAACACAGGAGCTTACAAAGGACAGTGGCATCATAACACGAGTGCGCGCAAAAGTAGCGTTTCGATTTTTTACAAATGCGCGCATTTCGACATGTTTACTGTAGATTACGACTAACGCGTATGTATTGAGATGCTGGAGTTTGGACTAAAAGCTCAGACAGAAGCAAAGCACGGATAGAAGAAAAGATAAAAAATAGACATTAGTACTGAGGCGCGGATTGATTGTTAGAGAGGAAAGCAGTCAGAAGTTACACTGACTG
>JAESFG010000655.1_pt1 | contig 12130 bp, 9 predicted proteins | sample 9269371 | NCBI WGS metagenome assembly JAESFG01 (sample SAMN14506227, study PRJNA617093) | algae metagenome | isolation source: Aetokthonos hydrillicola CCALA 1050 (B3-Florida) and co-occurring... | place: USA: South Carolina | collected 2013-01-01 | reverse complement strand
AGGCGCTTGATGCGGTCGAGCACCAGTTGGTGATCATAAGGACGCCCGAGACCGGGGCCCTCATCGCAAAGCCTGGCCGCCTCCTCCGTCGTGCTCCCGGCAGAACCGGTGAGGACGACGTCCACCCATGGCCAAGCTGACCTAATATGGTGCGCCAAGGCGAACCCGTCCATGGAACCCGGGCACCGCACATCGGCAAGCACCACGTCCACCGCGAGGGACCGGTCGACGAGGACCGAAACCGCCTCGTCGGAGGTCGCCGCCTCCACGACGCGGTATCCGCACTCCCGCAGATACTGGGCGAGCGCATGGCGCGCGAGGATCTCGCCGTCGACCAGCAGCAGGGCGCTGCCCTCGGCGCGATGGCCCGCCGCTTCGCTCACCGCGCAGCCTCGAGGATGCGTCGGACCCGGCGCACCGCTTCCGGGATCAGGTAGGGCTTGGGCAGGATCGGCTCGGAAAACCCGTCGGGACGATCGACATGATGTCCGGACGTGACGAGGATGCCGATGTCCGGCCGCGTCCGCATGACCACCCGCGCCAGGGCGAGGCCGTCCATCGTGCCGGGCATCCTGACGTCGGTGAACAAAAGGTCGACGGGCAGGCCGGACGCGAGCACCGCGAGCGCTTCCGCGGCGTTGGCCGCCTCGATGACCGTGAAGCCTTCGTCGCGGAGCCCTTCGGCGACGACCGTCCGGATAAGGGCTTCATCCTCGACGAGCAGGACGCTGGCACTCGCGGGCGCACCGTCCGCCAGCATGTCTCGCTCGATCATCGCCGCCCTCGTCAACAACACGGCCAAACGCAAGCGCTGCCGGAAGGTTCCGCCGAGGTCGCGGGCCTTCTGCCGCACCGGCACCCGGAACTCGGCGGTGACCGGTGCGTTTTCCTGCGCCAACGCAAACGACACACAGGAGAATGGCAATGGGCAGCACAACGGACCGCATCAAGGGTCTTGCCAACGAGGCCGTCGGCAATGCCAAGCAGGGCGTCGGCGAGGTGGTCGGCGACCAGAAGCTGCAGGTCGAGGGGAAGGCTCAGGAGATCAAGGGCGAAGCCCAGCAGGCCGTCGCTGACACCAAGGACGCGGTGAAGGACACGGCCGACAGGGCCGCCGACGCGATCAACCGCAAGCTCTGACAAGCGCCGTCGATCCGGCCGGCACACGGATCACGAGGGCGGACCGGCTTCACGCCGGTCCGCCTCTTCGCATCAGGGGTGGCGCCGGCCGAGGATGGCCGCGATCTCGGGCGCGACCCTGCGGATAACCTCGGCCGTGATGCCGAGGGCTTCCTCGTCATGCGCGAAGGACAGGAAGACCCGGCCCCAGCCGCCCGGAATGGTGACGACACGCCGCCGCAAGGCGGAGATGCAGCGCCGCCGACGCCTGCGGCCTCAGCATGGTCTTTGCCTCCTCGCAGCGCGTGGGAGGCTCCGGCGCGAACCAGGGGCTGAACACGCGGCCATAGCCACCCGTCGAGGCGACGACACCGGCGGCAGCGAAGGCCTCGACGATCGCGGTCCGCAGCCTGTCGCCGCGCGCGAGCAGAGCCGGCAGGCGGCGGATGGTGCTGGCGATGCAGCCGGGAGCATGGTCATGGCTTGTCCTCCGGTGCGGGCTCGTAGCGGTAGCGGAAGTCGCAATGGCTCGCGCCCTCCATGATCGTCTGCGTCCGCGTGAGCTTGAGGTTGGGGTCGTAGCCCTCGCAGAACGCTCCATCCCGGTTGCAGGAGAGCAGCGGACCGATCTCGGCGAGGCCCATCTCGCGATACATCTCGGCGTAGCGGCAGCGCACGACGTTGAACTCGAGCCTGGTCTTGTCCCGCGCCACGGGCTCGATCCTCAGCGCGTCGTTCGCCGTCCAGTGCTTCTGGATGTCGGCGAAGGTGTCGAGGCTGGTTCCGCCCGGCTCGCCGGCGGCGAAGCGCCGCGCCTGCGTGATCGAGGAGCGCCTGACCGTCTCGGCAACCACGCTGCGGGCCACGGGCACGCCGAAGCGTTCGACCAGCGTGTCGTAGAGCTCCTTGATCAGTTCCGCCTCGATGCGCCGGCGCTCGATGATGGGCAGGATGTCCGCCAAGGCGTCCTCCTCTTCGCGTCGCGGATTGCAGTCGATCACACGTGCCGGCCCCGTCAAGCGGGCTTGCCCGCCGGCACGCGAGCCCTGAGACTGGCGCAAGCCAGCCCAAACCCGCAGCAGAGTCCGGACGCCGTGCCCCGCAAGATCATCATCGACACCGACCCCGGCCAGGACGACGCCGTGGCCATCCTCCTCGCCCTCGCCTCGCCCGAGATCGAGGTGCTCGGCGTCGTTGCGGTGGCGGGAAACGTCCCGATCTCCCACACGCTCGGCAATGCGAGGCGCATCCTCGAACTCGCGGGCCGCACGGATGTGCCGGTCTTCGCGGGAGCAACGCGGCCGCTGCGGCGGCAACAAGTCACCGCCGAGCACGTGCATGGCCCCGGAGGCATCGACGGGCACGAGTTCCCCGAGCCCAGCATGCCCGTGCAGCCGCTGCACGGGGTCGACTTCATCGTCGACACGCTCCTCGCGGCCGATCCCGCCTCTGTCACCCTGTGCACGCTGGGTCCGCTGACCGACGTGGGGCTTGCGCTGGTCAAGGAACCCCGCATCGTCCGCGGCCTGCGCGAGATCGTGATGATGGGCGGCGCCTATTTCGAGGTCGGCAACATCACGCCCGCGGCCGAGTTCAACATCCATGTCGATCCGGAGGCGGCCGACATCGTGCTGAAATGTGGTGTCCCGATCACGATGATCCCCCTCGACGTCACCCACCAGGTGCTCTCGACCCGCCCGCGGCTGGACGCCATCGCCGCGCTCGGCACGCGCTGCGGCGCGGCGGTGAACGGGATGCTCTCCTTCTCGGAGGCCTTCGACCGGAAGAAATACGGCTGGGACGGCGCGCCCCTCCACGATCCCTGTGTCATCGCGTGGCTGCTGAAGCCGGAGCTCTTTTCCGGCCGCATGATCAATGTGGAGATCGAGACGGCGAGCCCGCTCACGGTCGGCATGACTGTCGCGGACTGGTGGCAGATCACCGACCGCCCGCGCAACGTCCACTACCTCCGCGACGCCGACGCGGAGGGCTTCTACGCCCTCCTCACCGAACGCCTGGCGCGCCTGCCCTGATCGGCCCCTAGGCGACCCTGCGCGCCGGGCGAGGGGCGGGATCCACCGTCCTGCCCGCCTGCGTCGCACCGATGCGGAAAGTCGCCACGAGTTCGTCGAGCCGCGCAATCTGGGCACTGAGGGACGTGGCAGAGGCCGCGCTCTGCTCGGCGAGAGCCGCGTTCTGCTGGGTCATCTCGTCCATGTGCGCGATGGTCTGGCTCATCTCGTCGATGCCATTGGCCTGTTCGCCCGTCGCGCTGGAGATGTCTGCCACGGTCGCCGAGACGCGCTGCGAAGCACCCACGATCTCGGCGAGGGACGCGCCGGCCGCCTGGACGAGGCGCACACCCTCGGCCACCTCCGCGCCCGACGTATCGATCAGGCCGGTGATGTCCTTGGCCGCCTCGCTGGACCGCTGCGCCAGGGTGCGGACCTCCGATGCGACCACCGCGAAGCCCTTGCCGGCGTCGCCGGCCCGCGCCGCCTCCACGGCCGCGTTGAGGGCGAGCAGGTTGGTTTGGAAGGCAATGTCGTCGATGACGCCGGTGATGTCGGAGATGCGCTTGGCCGCGCCTTCGATGCGGGCCATCGCCGCGACGGCCTCCTGCACGATCGTGCCGCCGCGCTCGGCAACCGCCCTCGCCTCCTGGGCGAGCTGCACGGCCTGCCGCGAGACGCTGGCGCTGGCCTTCACCGACGCCGCGAGCTCTTCGGTGGTGGCCGCGGTCTCTTCCAGCGACGCGGCCTGTCCCTCCGTGCGGCGCGACAGGTCGTCGGCGCCTGTGGTGATTTCTGCGGCCGCCACGGCCACATCGCCGGTGGCGGCCTTGATCGTGCCGACCGTGCGGGCCAGCCGCTCGACGGTCTCGTTGATGGCGCGCTTCAGGGCGTCGAAGCGCCCGGCATAGGGCGTTTCGATGGTGTGCGTGAGATCACCCGCCGCCACTGCCTCGAGCGTCCGGGCGAATTCGCGGGTGGCCCTGTCCACGACCTCGTTGATCTCGTTGACCCCGTCGACGAGCCGGGCCAGTCCCTCCTGGGTGCTGCGGGCCTGCACGCGGCGGCCAAAGTCGCCGCTCGCGGCGGCGCCGACCACGGCACTCACCTCCGAAACGATCTGCGCCATCTCGCGGGCGAGGTCCGCCTGCTTCTCGGCATTGGCACGCTCCTGGCGCTCCAGCTCGGCCGTCTGGACGAGGCTGTCGCGGAAAGCGAGCGCGGCGCGGGCCGCCTCCCCCACCTCGTCGGCGCGCCCGGTGAACGGCACGTCCACCGCGGTATCGCCGCGCACCAGCCGTCCGAGCACGTCGGCGATGCGGCGGATCGGACGGGCCACTGTGAGCGTGGTCGAACCGGCGGCACCGAGCAGCACGAGGAGCGTGACGATCCCGAAGACGACGGCGACCAGGCTGGCCTTCCAGACGGCATACTCCGCCTGCCCCCGCGAGAGGTCACGCAGGTCCGTCGCCGCGTCCCGCGTCGCCGCGCCGAGTTGCAAGAGGCGGTCGCGCAGCGGCGTGCTCCGCTCCCGAAAGAGCCGGTCCTGCTCGGCGGCGGCCTTGCCGGCCTCGGCCATGACGTCGGACAGCCTAGCCGCACGCTGGGACAGGCCAGAGAGGGCCCGCGTCACCTCCGCGTCGGCCGTGTAGGCGCCGGCATCGGCGAGCCGCGAGCGGGCCGAGGCGATCATCGTCCCGACCCGTGCGGCGAGGTCGTCCTCCCGGGTCGTCTGCATGCGCCAGAGGGAGGACCGCGCCGCGCGCATGTCGTCCGAGGCGCGCAGGATCGCACGCTCCATGTCCGACCGGGCCGCGGTGTCGAGCCCGCCCAGGAGACGGAGGGCTTCGGCCACTTCCGAATCCCACTCCGTCGCGAGCGCGATCTGGTCGGCCTGAAGCGCGAGCCGGCGCTCGCGCAGCGCCGCGTTTTCTGTGACCGCGTCGAGGTATTGGCCGGTCAACGTCCGGGCCTCGGCGAGCCTCTGCCGGTTCGCTTCGAGGACAGCGGCGTCTTGCGCTCCCGAAAGGCGCTGGTCGGCCTCCTTCCGGATTGCGGGGAGCCGCTCGGTGGCCGCGGAGAGCATCGCCGGGCTGCTGCTGATGAGAATGTCGCGGTTGGCGGTCTGCGCCGCGCCGAGCGCGACCTCGAAGGCGAGCACGTTCTCGAGCACCGCCTCCGCATGGGCGGCGGACTCCTGGAGGCGGCCGGTGACCGAGGACTGCCACAGCTGGTTGGCGACCAGGCCGGCAACGAGCGCGACGCCGAGGGCGGCCTGCAGCACAAGCTTGTGGGCAATGCGGAGAGAGGAGAGCATGACGCGGTCCAGGGACGGTTCAGACCGGTCGAGGTGACGCCCCGCACCCTGAAGAAGGACTTAAATTTCAGAGCCCTGCGTAGGAATGCGGACAGCTTGGGCGCGACTTTTTGCGGATCACGGCACATCGCCGCGCAGAGGTGCTTGCGGCCCTTGAGAGATGTCGCGCCGCCCTGCGTCGCGTGCCGTGCAAGGACCGGCGCGGCGAAGGACGCCGCGCCGGTTCCGCCGTTGACGGCTTATCCCCAGTGGGCCGCCGAGCGCCGGCGGAACATCTCCCGGAACTGCTCGGTGCTCTTGGGCAGCAGCTCTCCCGAGCCCCAGTCCAGGATCACGGCGTAGCGCCTGACGAGGTCGAGTTGGTCGAGTTCGCCCTTGCGGTAGCGCTCGGCGACCGTCGCGGGATCCTCGGCCAGCCAGCCCTTGCGGGCCGCCCGGATCTTCTGCCGCTCGGCCGCCGTCGCCGCCTCGTCGATCTCGTAGGCGCACAGGTCGACGTCCACCACCTTGAGCACCACGCCATAGTCCTTGGCGGCGCGCTCGATGGAAACGTAGCCGTCCGCCACGTCCTCGCGCACTTTGGCAGGATCGCGCTCGAGCGGGTCGCCATACCCGCCGCCGCCTCCCGTCGGGCGGCTGAACACGTCGCCCGAATTCATCGGCACGTCGGAGAAGACGGAGCCGAGCCAGGTGTCGTGGTCCTCGCCCGCCTTGCGCAGGTGAAGGCCGTGCGGCATCGAGGGCAGGCCACCCTCCGTGCCCCAGACGACCGCCCGCTCGCGGTCGCAGATGTAGGAGATCACGGTTTTCTCGGCCTCGCGCAGGATCGAGGTCTTGCGGACACCGGCGCCGCCGCGCCACTTGCCGGGCCCGGGCGAGTCCGTGAGGATCTCGAACTCGGTGGTCAGGATGGGATTGCCGCGCTCCTGGCCCTCCACCGGCTGGGCCATCAGGCCCGTGCCGAAGCACGCGGTGGTGACGTTGCATCCGTCCTTGCCGTTGCGCCCTCCCCAGCCACCGGGCAGCCAGTCGTAGAACATGAAGATCGGCTTGCCCGGCGTCCGCAGGTCCGTGCCCCCGGTCAGCAGATATTCGAGGTTGAACGCGCAGGAGATGGCCCGCTCCGGCATGATCTGCGACCACATCTCGTAGATCGAGTTCATGATCTTCTCGAAGGGCATCAGGAAGCCGGTCACCGCCACCGGCCACTTGGCGCTGACGACGGTATCCTCGGGCGCGATGATCTCGATGACCCGGTAGAAGCCTGAATTCAGCGGCAGGTCGGGGAAGTAGGTCTTCATGCCCGCCACCACCGCCGAGAAGGTGGCGCCGAACGCGGAGTTGTAGATCGAGGCGATGGTCGGGTGGCTGCCGGTGAAGTCGTAGATAACCCGGTCGCCCTTGATCGTCATCTTGGTGCGGATCGGGATCATGCCCTCACCGGCCGAGGGATCGCGGTCGATGTAGTCGACCGTCTCCCAGGTGCCGTCGGGCAGCGCCGAGAGCCGCTGGCGCACGGCGCGCTCGACATAGTCCTGCACGGCCGCCATGCCGTTGACGACAGTGTCGCGGCCATACTTGTCGACGAGGCGCAGCAATTCGCGGGCCGCGACGTTGGTGGCCTCCGACTGCGCCTCCATGTCGCCAATGATCGACACCGGATCGCGCGTGTTGGACGCGATCAGGTGGGCGATGTCCTTGCAGATCTTGCCTTCCTTGAAGAGGCGGACCGGCGTGATGCGCAGGCCTTCCTTGAACATCTCGCGCGCCGAGACGTCGAAGGACCCCGGCACCGAACCGCCCACGTCCGACCAGTGGCCGTTGGACTGTGCGTAGCCGATGATCTCGTCCTTCACGAAGACCGGCCGGATCAGGCGCACGTCGCTGAAGTGGGTGCCGCCCGCATAGGGGTCGTTGACGGCGAACACGTCGCCGGGCGCCATGTCCTTGCCAAAGAAGCGGATCACGTCCTTGCAGGTGTAGTGCAGCGTGCCGACATGGACCGCGATGTCCTGGTTGCCCTGGGCGAAGCTGTCGCCGTTCGCGTCGTTCAGCGCGCTGGAGAAGTCGCGGTTGTAGATGACGAAGGAGTAGCAGGTGCGCAGGATCTGCTCGGCCATCTGGTCGACGGCGGTGATGAAGGAGTTCTTCAGCACCTCGAAGGTGACGGGGTCGAGCGCGGCGCTCTTGTTCTCGGCGGCCATGGTCACGCCTCCACGCGCAGGATGAGGTTGAGGTACTGGTCGACTTCCGCCTTCATCCCCGGCGGTACGACGGTGGTGGAGTCGAACTGCTCGACGATGGCCGGGCCGGTGAACGTGCCGCCCGCGCCGATGTCGGGCCGCCAGAAGACCGGGGTGTCGACGGGACCGGTCTCGGCGAACCAGACGCGGCGCTTCTCCATGGGCGCCGGCACCTTGCCGGTCATCTCGTTCACCTTGAGGTCCGCCTTCGGCACGAGGCCGATGGCCCGCAGGTTCAGCCGGAACAGGCCGACCGGAGCCTCGTCCCGGCGGAAATTGTACTCGCGCTTGTGCTGGGCGTGGAACGCCTCGACGAGATCCTCGAGCCTGCCGACCGGGTTTCCGACGGGGACGGCCAAGGACCGCCATTGGCCCTGGTACATCATGTCGATCGTGCGCTGCATGACGATCTGGTCGGGCGTGACGTTCTCGTGCGAGAGGCGCTCGGCGGCATCCTTCTCCAGCGCCCGGAAGGCCGCGTCGATCTCCGCCGGGTTGGCCTCCGACGCGGCCTTCAGATAGGTCTGCGCCAGGTCGTGCTGGACGTCGACGAGCAGGCATCCCATGGCGGAGGTGATGCCGGGGTTCGGCGGCACGATGACGGTGGGAATGGAGAGTTCCTTGGCAATGGCCGCGCCATGCAGTGCACCGGCGCCTCCGAAGGCGACGAGCGCGAAGTCGCGCGGATCGTAGCCGCGGCTGATCGAGATCAGGCGCACGGCGTCGGCCATGTTGGCGTTGGCGACGCGGATGATGGCATCCGCCGCCTCCTCCAGCCCCAGGCCGAAGGGCTCGGCGACCCCCGTGCGCACCGCCTCGCGGGCAAGGTGGCCATCGAGCTTGACGCTGCCGCCGGCGAGGTTGGTGCCAAGCCGTCCCAGGGTGACGTTGGCATCGGTGTTGGTGGGAACCGCGTTGCCATTGCCGTAGCAGGCGGGCCCCGGCCTGGCGCCCGCCGATTGCGGGCCGTTGCGAAGGCCGCCCGCCTCGTCGATCCAGGCCAGCGAGCCGCCGCCCGCGCCAATGGTCATCACCTCGATCGAGGGGAAGCGGATGGGATAGCCGAACTCGATGTACCAGTCCTTCGTGACGCGTGACTGTCCCTCATAGGCGAGCGACACGTCGCAGCTGGTGCCGCCCATGTCGAGCCCGATGGAGTTGGGATAGCCGCACTGCGCCGCGATGTGGCGGCTGGCGATGGCGCCGGCCGCGATCCCGGAACCCGCGAGGCGGCCCGCGAAGTCGCGGACGCCGCGCGCCGTCATGACGCCGCCGCCGGTATGCAGCAGCAGCAGGTCGCTCTTGTAGCCCGCGTTGGAGAGCCGGTCGCCCAGGCGCGTCGTATAGTCGACGAGGACGGGGCTCAGCGCCGCGTTGACGACGGTGGTCGAGAAGCGCTCGTGCTCGAAGATCTCGGGCAGCACCTCCGACGAGGTGGAGATCGGCACGCCCGGCAGCTCCTCGACGAGGATCTCCTTCATGCGGCGCTCATGGTCGCCGTTGATGAAGGCATTCATGAAGCACACCGCGACGGCGGCGACGCCCCGCTTGCGCAGCACGCGGGCGACCTCGCGCGCTTCCGCCTCGTCCAGCGGCGTCACCACCTTGCCGGCGGCGTCCACGCGTTCCGTCACGGTGAGGCGGTCGCGCCGGGGCACGTAGGGCGGAGCCACGTCCTTGTAGGTGTCCCAGAGGTCTTCCTTGTTGGCGCGCCGGATCTCGATCACGTCGCGGAAGCCCTTCGTGCAAACCATGGCCGTGCGCGGCAGCTTGCGGGTGATCAGGGCGTTCGTCGCCACCGTCGTCCCGTGCGAGAAGAGAACGACCTGCGACAGGTCCACCTTGGCATTGTCGAGTCCCGTCATGACCCCGTCGATCGGGTCGGGCGTCGAGGATGTCTTGGCAATCCGGATTGTCCCGGAGTCCTGGTCGAGGATGCAGAAGTCGGTGAAGGTCCCACCGATGTCGACCGCGACGCGTAGACGGGCCATAAAGATCTCCCTTTTCCGGCGAACCCGGCACGCCGCAAGGCTGGCTTGTCGGGCTCCGACCCGCAAGCTCCTCGTGAGAATGGCAGCCATCGCGGACAGCGGACGCCGGGCGACCATGTGAGCAAAGTCAGCCGGACAGTTCAAATGCGGGGTTGGCGCCGCCTCCGCCAAGCAGGTCTGGGCGGTCACGGCGCGGGAGGCGTGACTTGCCGCGGCCGCCCGCAGGGCTATTCTGCCCTCCCCACCTACCGGGAGACCCCGATGACCGTCGCCGCCCGCCCGCTCGGCCGCACCGGCTTGTCCGTCCCGCCGCTCTGCTTCGGCGGCAACGTCTTCGGCTGGACCGTCGACGAGGCAGGATCCTTCGCCCTGCTCGACAGGCTCCGCGAGGAAGGATTCGCCTTCGTCGACACCGCGGACGTCTATTCGGCCTGGGCGCCCGGGAACACGGGCGGGGAGTCCGAGACGATCATCGGCCGGTGGCTGAAGGCGCGCGGAGGCCGTGACCGCATGATCCTGGCGACGAAGGTGGGCTCCGAGATGGGCCCGGGCCGCAAGGGACTGCGCAAGGCCTACATCGTGCAGGCGTTGGAGGACTCTCTGCGTCGCCTGCAGACGGACTATGTCGACCTCTATCAGTCGCACTGGGACGACCCGGAGACCCCGTTCGACGAGACGCTGTCCGCCTATCAGGACCTGCTGAAGTCCGGGAAGGTGCGGGCCATCGGCGCCTCGAACCTCGACGCCGCGCGGCTTGGCGAAGCGCTCGCGGTGAGCGCCGCGGCCGGGCTGCCGCGCTACGACACGCTCCAGCCCCACTACAATCTCGTCGAGCGGGCCGGCTTCGAGGGTCCCCTGCAGGACCTCTGCGTGCGCGAGGGAATCGGCGTCATCACCTATTTCTCGCTGGCGAGCGGCTTCCTCACCGGCAAGTACAGGTCGGCGGCGGATTTCGCCAAGAGCGCGCGCGGCGAGGGCATGGCCAAGTATCTCGACGAGCGTGGCCACCGGATCCTCAAGGCCCTCGACGAGGTCGCGGCCGAGCATGACGCAACGCAGGCGCAGGTGGCCCTCGCCTGGCTGATGGGCCGGCCGTCGGTGGTCGCGCCGATCGCCAGCGCAACCCTTGTCAGCCAGCTCGACGAACTCCTGGGCGCGACCCGGCTGCGGCTTTCGCCGGAAGCCGTCCGCACCCTCGACGCGACCGGGCCCTGACGCAGGTCAGCGGTAGAAGGCGGGCCGTTCCAGGATCTCGACGGGGGTGCGTTCCCCGGTCTCCGCCGCGCGAAGGCAGGTGTCGGCGACTGCGGTGGCGACGTATCCGTCATAGGCGCTCGCGCCGGTGGGCACGCCCGAGAGGATCGAGTCGATCCAGGACTGGGCCTGGATGCGATAGGCATCCGCGAAGTGCGCGCGCCAGTCGGGCGCGTAGGCACGAGACTGCGCCGGGAAAGAGCGCATCTCGACCGCGGAGTGCTGTGCCAGCGATACCGTGCCGCTCTCGCAGACGAGTTCGGCGGTGACATCATAGCCGTAACGGGCACTGAGATAGAGCTCGACCCCGACGACGGTGCCCCGCCGCGTCTCGAAGACGAGGAACTGGCGGTCCGCCGGAGCAGGCTTCCCGCCGCCTGCCCGCATGAAGGCCGTCACGGCCGCGTACTCGTCGTCCAGCAGCCACCGCACGATGTCGATCTCGTGCACGGCCGAGTTCGTGATCACCATCTCCGACGTGAACCAGGGCGGGGCGACGGCGTTGCGATGCGCGCAATGGAGCATGACCGGGGATCCCATGGCCCCGCCGGCGCGCTCGCCCCGCATCGCGGCGTATCCCGGATCGAACCGCCGCATGAAGCCGACCTGCACGAGGCGCCGGCCCGCCTTCTGCTCGGCCGCCATGACCTCGATGCAACCTTCGGCCGTTGGCGCCAGCGGTTTCTCGCACAGCACGGGCTTGCCGGCCGCGATACAGGCAAGGGTATAGGGCACATGCGTGTCGTCGGGAGAGGCGATGAGGACGGCGTCGACGGAGGGCTCGGCGATCAACGCCAGCGGATCGCTGTGCACCGTGCCGACGCCGTTGGCCTGTGCCACAGCCGCAGCGCGTGCCGGATCGGCGTCGGCGATGGCCCGCACCTCCGCCCCCCTGACCGACCCTGCGACGACACGCGCATGGTCGCCGCCCATCACTCCCGCGCCGATCACTCCGATGCCCAGCACCATCCCATCCTCCCCGCGCCTTTTCCCGCATCCTTCCATCAATGCCGGCCGGAAAGCGAGAGGGCGGCTCCGCGACGACATCGCTGGTTGCACCGCTACAACCGAGCGGCGGTTGCACTGGAGCGGACCTTGGATTGAAATCAGGAACCGTTGGTTGCAGGAGGACAGGCAGCCGCCGTGATTCCGCTTGCCGCTCATCCGACGATCCGGACCACGGACCCCGAAGCC
>JAESFG010000654.1_pt1 | contig 12139 bp, 8 predicted proteins | sample 9269371 | NCBI WGS metagenome assembly JAESFG01 (sample SAMN14506227, study PRJNA617093) | algae metagenome | isolation source: Aetokthonos hydrillicola CCALA 1050 (B3-Florida) and co-occurring... | place: USA: South Carolina | collected 2013-01-01 | reverse complement strand
TTGTCCCTTGTTTATAGCCTTCTTCCAAACGCCTTCTTTCTTCATCTGTCAAAATTATATGTTTACTTTTACGTCCCATCAAACAAAGATAAAAATAAATTTCGGTTATTTTTGTCCTTATACTTATTGCAGGCATGCCCACCGCCTGGATAGCCAAATGGGGTTCAGGTAAGCCGGTGATTGCCATTGGCTCTGACATTGACTCTATTCCCAAAGCCTCTCAAAAGCCAGGTGTAGCTTACAAAGACCCTATCGTAGATGGAGCTCCGGGACATGGCGAAGGTCATAACTCAGGGCAGGCTGTTAATCTGACTGCTATTCTGGCTGTAAAAGAAATTATGGAAAGAGAAAAGCTTTCAGGTACGCTGGTAATCTGGCCCGGTGTGGCAGAAGAGCTGGTAGGTTCTAAAGCTATTTTTGTAAGAGATGGTTATTTTAAAGATGTAGATATTTGTCTTTTTACTCACGTCAGTGATAAACTGAATGTTGCCTGGGGCGATGCCGGAAATACAGGATTGGTTTCTGTAAAATTTTATTTTGAAGGGCAGGCTGCCCACGCTGCCGGGGCTCCCTGGAAAGGCAAAAGTGCTTTGGATGCCGTAGAATTGATGAATATTGGCTGGAATTATAAAAGAGAACATCTCGAAACTACCCAACGCTCTCATTATGTGATTACTGACGGGGGGGACCAGCCTAATGTAGTGCCTTCTAAAGCTGGGGTCTGGTATTATTTCAGAGAAAGAACCTATCCGAAAATCAGAAAACTTTTTGAGACCGGACTGAAAATTGCTGATGGTGCTGCCCTTATGACTGATACTAAATATACATACGAAATTGTAGGAAGTGCCTGGCCCGGACATTTTAACAAACCTGTAGCTGAAGCCATGTATGAGAATATTCAAAAAGTAGGATTACCCAAATGGTCAGAAGAAGACCAGATGCTGGCAAAAGCTACCCAGAAAGAATTAGGGGCTTTGGAAATTACCGGACTGGCTACCAAATTAGATACCATTGGCAAACCTGCTATTAAACCATTGCTGATGTTACAAAGTGGTGGCTCAGATGATATTGCAGATATTTCGTGGTCGTTACCAACTGTGGTGCTGTATTACCCTGCCAATATGCCAGGTTTACCGGGTCATCACTGGGCTAATGCGATAACAATGGCAACTCCGATTGCTCATAAAGGTTGTACTGCCGGGGCAAAAGTGGAGGCAATGACTTTGCTTGATTTGCTTTATAAACCTGAGCTTATCGAAAATGCCTGGACTTACTTTAACAAAGAGCAAACCAAAGACCAGAAATATACACCCCTTATTTCTACAACCGACAAACCTGCTACCTATCTTAATAAGGAATCTATGGCAAAGTTTCGTCCGGAAATGCAAAAATATTATTACGACCCTACCAAATACAAAACCTATCTCGAACAACTCGGCATCAAATATCCAACCTTACGGGAAGACCAGTTAAAAGATTTAGGAAAATAATGTTTTGTTTTGAAAATAAACCTTATGAGGGTTTTAAACCCTTATAAGGTTTCATCTTATAGTAAAAAGGCTTTTTCATAAAATTTCACAGTAACTTAACAGATATTGAAAGCAGTTGTGAGATATTTGCAGGAATATTCACACCAATCTTATTCTTATGAAAAAAATATTCTTTCTCTTTTTTTTCCTGACTTCGGCTGTCTTTTCACTTGCTCAAAATAAAACCACCTCTACAGAAAAACCTAAACTTGTAATAGGGATGGTGGTTGACCAAATGCGTTGGGATTTTTTATACAGATATTCAAATCGTTATACTCCTAACGGTTTTAAAAGATTATTATCTGAAGGTTTTCGTTGCGAAAATACATTTATTCCTTATCAGCAAACTGTAACAGCCTGTGGTCATTCTTCTGTTTATACAGGCTCTGTACCTGCTGTAAATGGAATAGTTGGAAACAGCTGGTATGAAAGAGAAACAGGTAAAACGATGTATTGTGTGCAGGATACCAGTGTAAAAACCGTTGGAAGTACCACATTGGGTGTAGGAGAAATGTCTCCCAAAAACCTGCTGGTTACTACCATAACCGACGAACTAAGACTGGCTACCAACTTTCATAATAAAACTATTGGTATCGCTCTTAAAGACAGAGGGGCTATTTTGCCTGCTGGACATACTGCCAATGCTGCCTACTGGTACGACTCAAACACAGGCAACTGGGTAACGAGTACTTTTTATATGAATGAATTGCCTGAGTGGGTTAAAAAGTTTAATGAACGCAAACTGCCTGAACAATACTATAAACAAAACTGGAATACACTTTTTGCTCTTAATACTTATACCCAAAGCACTGCTGATGATAAAAGCTACGAAGGGTTGATGGCTACTGCCAAAAGCAGTACTTTTCCGCATAACCTGACCGACTATATTGGCTCTAATTATGGTGAAATAGCTACTACGCCTTATGGCAATACCATGACATTTGAAATGGCAAAAGCTGCCCTGGAATCTGAAAAATTAGGACAATCCGGCAATACAGATTTTCTGGCTCTCAGTTTTTCTTCTACCGATTATGTAGGGCATCGGTTCGGACCTAATTCTGTAGAAACTGAAGATACTTACCTGCGTCTTGATAAAGACCTGGCTGACTTTTTTACTTATCTGGATGCCAAAATCGGAAAAGGACAATACCTGTTTTTTATCACGGCTGACCACGGCGTTTCACACACACCAGGTTTTTTGCAGGAAAATAAACTTCCCGGAGGGTGGATTACTGATATCAGAAAATCGTTCGCAACTGCCATAGAAGCCCAGTTTGGTTTAAAAAATGTGTTGCTTGCAGAAGATAATAATCAGATTTATCTCAATAAAAATTTAGTATTACAATCAGGAAAAAGCTGGACGGAAGTAAAAAATTTTGTGATTGATTTGTGTAAAAAACATCCTGCTATTGCCAACGCTTACGATTTGGAACTAGCTGGTTCAGCCGCTGTGCCACTCACAATTCGGGAAATGGTAATCAATGGTTTTCACCCAAAACGTGGCGGTGATATTCAGCTTATTATGAATTCTGGCTATGTATTTGGCGGTGGCAGAAATCTGGCTGCTACACACGGTAACTGGTATCCGTATGATGCCCATATTCCTTTGATTTTTATGGGCTGGCATGTAAAATCCGGTAAAACCCATCAAAATACTTATATGTCAGACATTGCCCCAACCATTGCTGCTCTGCTTAATATACAAATGCCAAGCGGTACGGTTGGCAAAGTAATTACGCAGATTACTGATTAACGTTTGATATAGTAGTATAAAAACGTCTCTTAATCCTAAAAGAATGAAAAAAACATTAATAAATTTCTTCTTTTTTACAGTTGCCACTTTGATTATTGTTACTGTTTTTAAGTTTTTTCACCTTCCCTATGCTAACACAATAGCTGGAGCCGGTTTAATTATTGTATCAGTTTTTCTGATTTACTCAGGTTATTATTTATTAGCAGGTAAGGAAAAGTCAAAGAATTAATACTTCGGTAATGAGCCTTTGTAAAGATTTAGTGAGTATTAGTTTTGACTTACTACCTAAAATAAAAAGCTACCTAAATTACAGATTGATAATTACTTCTCAGAACTGATTTTTTTAAAACAGATAAAAAATCGAATTTTGCACCAGAATTCGGTTTTTACATTTTATAACTCTTGGCACGAAAGAAACTTACTCGTTTTGCCGACAATATTTACAGAGACAATATTCTCGAACCCGGCAAACCTCTCTACGAAACCATTAAAGGTCACTGGCATAGTGACTATTTTCAAAATCAAAACCCACTTGTGCTTGAATTAGGCTGTGGCAAAGGCGAATATACTTCGGGTCTGGCTCAGGTTTTTCCTGACAAAAACTTCGTAGGAATAGACGTAAAAGGCGAAAGAATATGGGTAGGTAGCACTATTGCCATTGAGCAAAAACTAAACAATGTAGCTTTTGTACGAACAGAAATCCAGTTTCTGGAAAACTTTTTTTCTGAATCTGAAATTGCTGAACTCTGGATTCCTTTTCCTGATCCAAAAGCCAAGGTTCGCTGGGAAAAACACCGAATGACCAACGCCCGATACTTGCATCTTTATAAAAAACTGCTTCAACCTGGTGGTATTGTCAATTTCAAGACAGATAATGTTCCATTATTTGAATATACTTTGGGAGTTTTGGGGGTAGAAGGCTTTGCCAACACCTCTGAACTACCTGAAAAAGCCCCTGAAATTGAAGGTTTGCAGTTTACATTTGATTTATATAATTCTGACATTCTGCACTATCATCATGGCGTACAAACGCGTTTTGAGGAACGTTACCTGCAACGTGGCAGAAAAATCTGTTATATGCGACTGAAAATGAAAGACGATTCTTTGTGAAATTTGCTGTTTTCTACTTACAAAAAGCCCGTTGAAGCATTTGTTTTGACGGGCTTTTTTCTTGGTATCTTTTTTATCTGAAGCCTGCTTTGTGTTAAATAATTTCGAGAAGAGGGTGTCAAATAATAACAATTTGAAAATGCCATTTTCAAATTCAGTTCATATTACAAGACTTATTTTGTATTTGAATAATCTATCCGCCACACTTAATTTTTTTAGTTCCTGCTATTCTGAAAAATAAGTACTAGTCAATCAACCCTTAACTCTCTCAGTAATGAAATTTTTTGCATTAATTCCAACCAGTTTGCTGGTAACAGGGTTTTTGCTGATTGGCAATCTCAATCTTACCATTACCCGTTCTTTTACTGCAGATTCACTTGGGGCATGTCAGGGGATTTCGTACCATCAGAATAAAGCTTATCTCTACGGTGACAGAGAAGTTGGTATGATGAGAATTTATGATGTAAAGTCGGAAGAACTGGTTTATACTGGTCGGGAAATCCGGTTTACAGAAAATGGTCAGGATGTTATTGGTCATCCGACAGGTATTGCTTACAACGGCATTTCTCCAACTTTTATAGGGAATAGCATTCGACTCAATAAAGAAGGAACTGCCTGGCGGGCTGTTATTTATTGCGTCAACTGGGACAGACTGTTACAAACCAAAACCCTTGATGGCAATTTACTGAATACCATCGAAGATGATGCCTGTATTCAGGGAACTCGTCCTGAATACATAAAGTACAATAATAAGTGGTATGTGGCAACTGCCGATTATGGTAACAAAAAAAATGAAGTAAGGCTATATGACCCCGAAAAGTTAAGCAAAGCCAAAAAGACCAGCGAACCTGGCGTTTTAGTCAAAAAATTTGCCTGTACTCCCTTTGTACAAAATCTTCACTGGATTCCCGAAAAAAATATACTGGTACTGATTCAAAATCAGGTTGAAGGTAAAAAGTGGCGATTTACCTTTCTGGATTTAAAAAAATCATTAGACTCCGGCACGCAACAAGTTATAAAAGTAATAGATACTGACAACACAGATGAACTGGAAGGTTTTTCGCTGGTCGGAAATCTCACTACGGGTGTTGCCGTAACATCTTCTCGTATCAATAATGTACATCTTTTGCATTTTGACTGGTAACGAATCAGCTTACACGTTTTAAATCTTTCTTAGCCAATACTTTATTCTCCGATACAGTAAATTTTTTAACCCAAACTTTATTAAACAGTATTGAAATGAAACTTTACTTAAACCGACTTACCGGGTTTTTCCGGTGCTTTGTCATTGTATGTTTACTGGCAACAGCACTCATTCAGTCTGCAAAGGCTCAGAATGCATCTGTAAGAGTAACAGGTACTGTAACAGGTGTATCCGGTGAGCCAATTCCGGGTGTAAACATTATCGAAAAATCGACAAAAAAAGGGACTAATACCAATGCTGAGGGGCAATTCAGCCTGGAAGTTTCTTCAGGTGCTACACTGCTATTTTCTTTTGTAGGATATGTTACTCAGGAAGTAACAGTAGGAAATCAAACAAACCTCACCATTCAGCTTCTGGAAGATAATACCCAACTTGCAGAAGTAGTAGCTATCGGATATCAGACTTTAAGAAAGGGAGATTTGACAGGGGCGGTGGCAGACGTAAAAGCCAAAGAACTTAATCTCACTACACCTACTCTCGGACAGGCTCTGGTGGGTAAATTAGCCGGTGTACAAATTTCGCAGGTAAGTGGTGCTCCTTATGTTAGTACTAAAATCAGAGTTCGTGGTATTGGCTCTATCAATGCCAGCTCTGAGCCCTTGTATGTAATTGACGGTTTTCCTGCCGGAAATGATGTTTTTATCAATCCTAACGACATTGAATCTATCAATGTGCTCAAAGATGCTGCTTCGGCTGCCATTTATGGTTCACGAGCATCTGGCGGGGTAGTTTTGATTACTACAAAACGTGGTAAAGACGGCAAAGGGCATCTTGAATATGAATTTCAGTATGGTATCAATCAGTTGTCAAAGAAAGTAAAACTGCTCAATGGAGACCAGTTTACCCAGCTTTTGATAGATGCCCGAAATAATACATATCGTGATTTAATGCTGAATGCCGGTAAATCTTTTACCGATGCCAACTTCTCAGATCTTAATGCTACCCGGGTTGCCAATGTAGGCAATGCTTCATCAGTACAGATACCGACTGAATTGTATGATTTTGCCACACAAACCATGATAAAACCAAAGTATAATACAGACTGGCAGGATGAACTATACCAAAATGCTCCAATGTTGAGACATAACCTTACTTTCTCAGGTGGAAATGAAAATGTCAAGTACCTTATCAGTGGTGGTTATCAGAATCAGGATGGAATTATTGTTTTTACCAAGCAGGAACGTGTAAATTTCCGGGCAAATGTTGATGCCAAACTCAATCCGAAAGTAACAGTAGGTTCCAGCATTTTTATTACTTCAAACAACAATCGTGAAGTACAGGAAGGTCGTTTTAATCAAGGACCTATTTTAGGAGCCTTAATTTATCCTCCGATTTTCAGAGCATACGATGACAATGGTAATCTGTTGAAGAATGAAGTAGCAGCTCAACAGCCTGCTTACGGCTATCAGACCATCGAAAATCCGGTGGCTCTGGCAAAAGAAACAAACATCACACGCAAAGGTCTGAGAGGAACTTATAATGGTACAATATCTTATGAACTGATTAAAAATCTGATTTTTAAAGCCAACATCGGTTTACAGACTTACAACGAAAAATATGAATATTATCTGCCAACCAGCCTGAGTAATGGTAATAATCCACCTTACTCAGCAGCATCTATAGCAGCAGCCAATGCTGTAGCTCAGACCAACAATACCCGAAATTTGCTGGGTGAGTTTACAGGCGTTTATACCAAACAGTTTGGGCTTCACAACTTTAACCTGCTTGCCGGTTATACTGCCCAGAAAATTAACAGCGACATTATTAGTGTAACTGCCAAAGGCTTTCAGAATGATTTGATTCAGGAAATCACTGCCAAAGGAGCTGATGCCACCAATTTTGCATTAAATAGTGGAACCGGTAAATCAGAACAAACTTTACTTTCTTATTTAGCCCGTATTCAATATAATTTCGGTGACAGATATTATCTGACAGCCGCTTATCGCCGGGATGGTTCGTCACGTTTTGGACCAGAGAATCGCTGGGGGAATTTTCCATCTGTATCTGCCGGATGGAAAGTGTCAAATGAAGAATTTTATCCTGCATCACTGGCACAACTGCTTGACCTGAAACTACGGGCAAGCTGGGGACTGGTTGGTAATTATAACATTGGAGATTATAACTACTCTCAAACCATGAATTCACCAGGTGGGGTTGTATTCGGCAATGGAACAGTAGCTACTGCCATCTGGGCTGGTGGTATCAAAGACCAGAAAATAGGTTGGGAATCCACATCTCAATTCAATTTTGGTTTGGATGCAGGTTTGTTTAAAAATCGTATTTCATTGACAGCCAATTATTATGTCAGTGACTCTTATAACCTGCTATTTAATAAACCTCAATCTGCTATTTCCGGAACTTCCTCTGTTCTTACTAATCTCCGTGACTCAAAAATCAGAAATCAGGGGCTGGAATTACAGGCGGATGCCAGAGTAATAGCAGAAGGGGATTTTAAGCTTAGCCTGAGTGGTAATATCTCTCTCAATCGTGGGAAGGTATTGAATATGGGTGGAGCTAATGATATTCCTACAGCCGGAGCAGAGCGTTCCTACATTACACACTATACACAACAAGGGCAACCAGTAGGTATGTTTTATGGTTTTAAGGTAATTGGCATGGTGCGTGAATCTGACATGGAAAATCTTGCCATTGATAATGCCAACTACAATGCTGCCACACAGTCTTTTCCTGCGGGTTACGTGTTGAAAGGTCCTGCCCGTTCTGCTGCATCTACTAACCCACTCAAACCGGGAGATTTGATTTTTGAAGATGTAAATAAAGATGGCGTAGTAAATGACAAAGACAAACGTGTAATAGGTAGCCCTTATCCTAAATTTATTTATGGTTTTTCACTCAATGCAAGCTATAAGTTTTTAGATCTGGCGGCTTCATTCAATGGAAGTTATGGAAATCAGGTACTCGACGGACAGGATTATTACCTGTATAATATGGAGGCATCAGGAAACCAATATGCAAGTGTTACAGAACGTTACAGATCAGAAGCTGAACCAGGCAACGGGCAGGTTTACAGAGCCTCCAGAGGTGGAACCCAGAGCAACAGTACCCGTCTTTCTACTTTTTATCTGCAAAATGGCTCTTATTTCCGTTGTACCAACCTTACACTCGGTTTTAACCTGCCTGAAAGTCTGGTAAGTCGTGCTAAAATTGGTGGAATCCGGATTTATGCTAACGTAAACAATGCTTTTACTATTTCCAAGTACAAAGGTTATAACCCTGAGGTGGATTATAATAATGGTTCAAATCTGGCTCCAGGCGTAGATTACGGAAAATATCCGTTGGCAAGAGGCTATAATTTGGGTATAAAAGTTACTCTTTAATCAATTTCAGAAAATAGAAATATGAAAAAACTCATCATACTTTGCCTGTTGGCATTTTTACCATTGGTTTCATGTAAGAAAGATTTTTTAATTGAAACCGACCCCAATCAAGTAGCTCTTAGCGATTATTATAAAACCGAAAACGATGTATTAGTGGCACTTAATGGTGTATATCAGTCATTGAGAAGCTCAAATACTATTGGTGAAAATAGCAGCTTGTTTTCAGAAGAACGTTCTGATAATACAGGTCGGAACGATAACCAGTCAAATGCCGGAGAGCCATTTCAATTTAATGATTTTTCGTTACTCGCGGGCAATACATATCTGAAAGCTCACTGGTTTGCCATGTATGAATCTATTACCAGAGCCAATCAGGTATTGGCAGGTATGGAAAAAGTAACTTTCAGCAATGATGCTACAAAATTGCAATATGCAGCTGAAGCAAAATTTCTGAGAGCTTTGATTTATTTTCATCTGGTAAGAAAATGGGGTGATGTACCTTTGGTAACCAAGCCATTGAGCTTTGAAGAAGTCCCTGCCAATACTTTCCGGGAGAAAAAAGAAAAAGTATATGAACAGATAGTAGCAGATTTGACAGAGGTAGTAAACAGTCCATTGCCTGATGTAAGGTCATCTGCTGAAAAAGGACGGGTTTCTAAAGTTGCCGGAAATGCTTTATTGGGACAGATATATCTGACGATGGCTACTACTTTAGATGCTGCCAATCGCACAGCTAATCTCAATCAGGCAAAAACTTATTTGCTCAATGCTTACAATAAAAAGACTTTCACCAATCTGAAAGACATCCCCTATGCAGATGTATTTGATGTTACCAAAAAAGCTACCAATGCTGAAGTTATTTTTCAGATTGTATACAAACAAGGTGATGCTAATTATTCTTCCAGCATTGCAGCCAATAATCAGGCAAGTGGAGAAACTATTAACTCCAAGAAAAAGAGTACAGGTCTGGGTGGTAATGTAAAAGCTGATTTGGTAAAAGAGTATGAAAATGGTGATTTACGCAAAGATTTTTCTATCAAATATGCCAATGCATCTACTGTTAAGGATTATTTTATAACCAAGTACAGAGATGCCAGTGATGCTGCCGGTGATAACGGGTATGGTGGCAATGACTGGATTTTGATACGGTATGCCGATGTGATTCTGATGCTGGCAGAGGTAAGTATGTATCTGAATGATGAAACTGCTGCCATCCAATATCTGAATATGGTACGTGAGCGTGCTAAGATGCCATTGTATGAAGTTGCCAAAACAGACCCGACATACAGCAGCAAATTCCCGACTCTAAAACTGGCTATCTTGCATGAACGTCGGGTAGAACTGGCTTTTGAAAATCATCGCTGGTTTGACTTGTTGCGTTTTTTCACAAAAGAAGAACTGGTTAGTTATATGAAAAGCAAAAACCAGGCAGATTATGGTATTGCCAAAATTTCCAACTTTGGTCTTAAAGATTATTATTATCCAATTCCATTTGATGAATACAAACTTGACCCTCTCAAAATGTATCAAAATGACGGATATTGATTTTTAAATGAAAACCCTGGGGAGAATTTAATTCTCCCCTTTTTCTTATACTTTAATCCTTACATTTTTAAGTTATGAAAAAAATAATATTACTCCTGTTGTATATAATGGTTGCCGGACAACTTTTGGCACAAACAGGACAAGGTTATAAAAAAGAATATAAATTTTTGAAGTCTGGTAATCTGGTGGCTGATAAAAACTTTTACCTCTGCACAGTGATTGGTCAGTCCCCCAGAGTAAAAGAACTTATAACCAAAGACGAATCCCTGAAAAGTATTTTACAGCAAAAAATGGCTGTATTGAAAAATCATATCAATGATACTTGCAGTTATGCTTTTTCTTTACTTGGAGATTTTCGCTGGAATTCAGATGATTCACTGAAAGCTGCCAATACATTAAGTAGCCTTTATGCCAAAAATACAGACACTTTTGATGCAATGATTAATAATCACCTGCGTCCATCTGGCTATTATCAGCGTTTTATTGCTTTGCCGAATGAGGAGTTACTACAAAAGGCTTTTGGGCAATATGTGATAGGCATTAATTATATCATCGACCAGTTTGGTTACGGCAAAAAAATGCGATATCCCCGCATTGATTCGGTAAGCTATAAAGTAAACAGCAATGCTTATCGTACTTATCTCAAATCAATGTTCCCGTATTTATATGAACAAGCAGATGATATGCAATTGTTTTTTCAACCTTCTCTGGCTGTAGCCTTGCAACTCATGGATATGAACGACCGGGACGAACCTGCCCGTCATGAACCAATGGAACAGAAAGACAACAAAAAAGCATTTGACAAAGTAAAAACTACCCAATGGCAGAAGTATCAATATGCAGCAATTGTAGTACCTGGAAGCGGTCCAGATCTTTATACTACACCTTTGAGTCCTGTTAATAAAATGCGTCTGGATTTGGTAGCTACCCGTTTTCGTAAAGGCATAGCTCCCTTTATCATATTAAGTGGTGGATATTGCTACCCTTTTGGGACACATTATGCAGAGGCAGTTGAAATGAAAAAATATCTGATGCAAAAATATAACCTGCCTGAAGAATCTCTGATTATTGATCCTCATGCCCGACATACCACTACTAATTTCAGAAATGCCAACCGTTTGATAATTCGTTATGGTATTCCAGCTGATAAACCTTGTGTTTTTGTAACCACCAAAGCACAGGCTGACTATGTAATAAACCCAAATTTTGATGTGAGAAACAAAAAGGAATTGGGCTACTTACCTTATCGTGAACTCAAAAGGTTGACAGATCATGACATTTTCTTTTACCCGACTTTTGAGTCATTACATACTGATCCTTACGACCCTCTGGATCCTTAGTATTTCAATAGTACTGACTTAATGGTTTGGTAAAAACAAAGAGGGCCTGATTCTTTAGAATCAAGCCCTCTTTACTGTTGTTTAGATTTACTCAACAACGAATCTAATTTTTTGGATGGTACCATCATCTGCTTTGAGAATGGCAATGTAAGTTCCAGCTGCCAGTTTCTGAGTAAACTCTACTTTCAGATTGCTTTCATCCATACTTACCTGTCTGAATGGCATCTCTCTTCCTACCATATCTACTACATATCTGAGTTTGTAAACCTGATTATAGCCAAAGTTGAGATTTATTCCATTTGATGGATTAGGATATAAAC
>JAESFG010000653.1_pt1 | contig 12181 bp, 12 predicted proteins | sample 9269371 | NCBI WGS metagenome assembly JAESFG01 (sample SAMN14506227, study PRJNA617093) | algae metagenome | isolation source: Aetokthonos hydrillicola CCALA 1050 (B3-Florida) and co-occurring... | place: USA: South Carolina | collected 2013-01-01 | reverse complement strand
CGGGTCGTTGCAGGTCGTAAGGGGTTACGCTGGTGCGGTTGTTGTTCCAGTAGCTCAGCAACGGGTTGCCCATGTCGTTCACCGAATACACAAACAAGCCAAAGGGCAGGTTGGTTAGCCGGTTCCTTGCCACATTATCAGGGCCGGGGTTAGCAAGCGATGCCAGCAGTGCGGTATCGGGCAACAGTTTTTCAAAAGCCTGTTCCCTTTCTGTAAGGTAGTTGCTAAGCCGCTCCTGTACTTTTTTGGGTGTAGCGTTGTGGTTCCAGTAATTGTGGGCAATAAATGAAATGGTGTACAGCCAAGCGGCGGTAATAATCAGATAGCCATGCCTGATAAAAGCCTTGCGTAACAGGTTAATCAAGTTTGGTTGTTTTGAGTTTGTTTGGCTTTGTTCCAAAGGGCGTCCATTTCTTCCAAAGTCATATCGGCCAGGTTTCTGTCTCCTGCCAATGCCATGGCTTCCATTTGCTGAAAGCGGTATATAAACTTCTTATTGGTCTTTTCCAGTACGCCTTCCGCATCTACGTTCAAAAACCGTGCATAATTCACCAGGCTAAATAAAACGTCGCCAAACTCTTCCTCTACCTTTTCCTGTTCGTTCAGGGCAATGGCTTCGTGCAGTTCGCCCATTTCTTCTTCTACTTTCTTCCAAACATCTTCTTTGTTGTCCCACTCAAAGCCTACCTGTTTGGCTTTCTCCTGAATGCGGGTGGCTTTTACCATAGCTGGTAAAGATGCAGGCACACCGCCCAATACGCTTTTCTTGCCTTCTTTTAGCTTCAGCTTTTCCCAGTTGCGTTTTACATCTTCTTCATTGTTTACCTGTACGTCGCCGTAAATATGCGGGTGACGGCTAATCAGTTTTTCGCAAATGCCGTCTATTACCTGCTGTAAAGTAAACTGGTTTTGTTCGCTGCCAATTTTGCTGTAAAACAGAATATGCAGCAGCAGGTCGCCCAGTTCTTCCTTAATACCCTTCCAGTCATTGCCGGTAATGGCATCCGCCAGTTCATAGGTTTCTTCCAGTGTTAAAGGGCGTAAAGTGTCAATGGTCTGTTTACGGTCCCAGGGGCATTTTTCCCGCAGGTCATCCATAATTTGTACCAGGCGTAAAAAGCTTTCGGCGGCTGCCATATAAAATGGTTTGTAACGTCAATAAGGTTATTCGTAAGTGTATTCAATTTTGCCTACCATGCGTTTGCGTTTGTCAAAGCAAACCTCTTTACGCTTCAGGCCTTTGTCGTCGTAAAAATAACGCCATATCAGGTAATTGTTTACGCCGGCACTTACCTGGGTAAACTCGCCCAGGCGGCCATCGGCATCGTAAACAAACAAAAAGTCGGGCAGCATTTTTTTTATGTTTTCATCGTAGCGTACAATATCGGTTAGCCTGTTGGCGGCATCGTAATAATAAAAGTAGGCTTCGGTTTCTTTGCCTTTTCTTTTCCAGTGTTCTTCGCCCAGGTTGCCTTTGTCGTCGTACACAAAAGTTACAATGGTGGTATCGGTGTTTTCCTTAATCTTCCACATGGTGTCGGCACGGTTGCCGTTGTAATGCCATATATGCACTTCGCTGAGCGAGTAGTTTACCGAGGTGTCTGCCGAGCCCGATTCAATACGCAGTACCCTGCCTTGGTTATCGTAGCTGTACGTAACGGTAATGTCTACATCGCGGCTTTGTTTTTCTTCGGTCTTTACCAGGTTGCCGTTTTGGTAATAAGCCGTCATGGCAAATTTGCTGCCGTTGCTAAGGGCCGTGGTGGTAACAATTTTCGATGCATCTGCATTAATCACCTGCTCTACCAAAAAATCTTCCGATTGGGTGCCATCTGCCTCATAACTCAACGCCTTCACTTTTTTTACATGGTTGCTTTTCAGCAGCAGGTACTGTGCCTTGCTTTGGTTGGCCGATAAAACATCGTTGTAATAAAACTGGGCTTTACCTGCAAAGGCCATACAAACCACCAACGCCAGCAGGCTTATTTTTTTTAGGAAACCGGCAGCAGTACTACTATCGGCACCGGTTGTGTCACTCACTTGTACGTTCTGTTCGCTATGCACCATAAGGCCTGGTGCATGGGCTTGCTTTTGTACGGGTACAATACCGTTTTGCATATCGTTTTTCATTCTGGTTCCAAATGTAACAACAGAAAGCAGGTTTAAGAAAAAGAGAATGCCCTTACCGGCCTTAACTATGCTTTTGTTCTGTATTTTTAACCCGGGCTTTGCATACGGCAACCTGTATGGCCCAAGCCTATTACAACACTTTAACCAAACCAGCCAAACGGTGTCGCACCTTAAAGAACGTAAACCCAAAGACTGCTTAAACTGCGGGGCCGAAGTACATGGCCGCTATTGCCATATATGCGGACAGGAAAATGCCGAGTTGCGTGAATCGTTCTGGCACCTGCTTACCCATTTTGTGTACGACATCACGCATTTTGACGGCAAGTTTTTCAGTACGGTTAAATACCTGTTGCTCAGGCCTGGCTACCTTTCTTACGAATACATGAAAGGCCGTCGTACACGTTTCCTCAACCCCATAAGGATGTACGTGTTTACCTCTGCCATCTTTTTCCTTATTTCATTTGCCACATCTTCTAAAGACGATGATGGTGCAATCATCATCAACGATGCAAAAGAGCAAGACCGTGTAGACCGTTTGCAAAAGCAGGTAAGCAAAGAGCTGGCCAGTTACAGGCGTAAGCTATACAAGGCCGATAGCGGTGCTGTAAAAACCACTGTTAACCTGCCCGACATAACCAATAAAATTGTCCTGCTGCAAAAAGATAGTGCCTTGTTAACCCAAAACCACGTAAATACAGACAGCCTTTGGTTTGTACAAAACCAGCGTAACAGCACCATGGGTTTTGGTAATTGGTTTGGTAGTAAAAAATACGCGTCGGACAGTGATTACCTACGCAAGCAAAAGGCCCTGCCCGAAGAACAGCAGGATGGGTTTTTAAAGAAACGACTGGTATTAAGGGAATTGAAGGTGAGAAAGGAATACCATAACGACGAGCAGGCCATTAAAGAACAGTCGCAGGAAAAGTTTTTGCACAGCATACCCAAAATCATGTTCGTATCGCTGCCGCTGGTTGCCCTTATTTTTCAGATACTCTATTTTTCCCGCAAGCAGTACTACTACGTTAACCACGGCATATTTGTAATTCACAACTACATTGCCATTTACCTGCTGTTGATGTTGAACATGCTGTTGTCTTGGGCAAGAAGCCAGGTTGAACACCCCGATTGGTTATGGAAGGCATTGATTGTGGCAGTAAGCATATATATACCCATATACGTGTACAAAGGCATGCGTAAGTTTTACCTGCAACGCCGCTGGAAAACCATTTTGAAATTTGCTTTACTGGCATTTGCCCTGCTGATACTTTTTACCCTGCTGATGATTGCCGGTTTCCTGGTATCTAGCCTTACCGCTTAAAAAAAGACGGCCTTTTATAATGGGTTGCCGGGCTTTTTGTTGCTGTTGCAGTGTGCGACGCAACCGGTGTTACATGGTTGTTCTACCGCTGATTTCCACCCATAAAAAAAGGCACTGCTTTGCAGTGCCTTGTATAATTTGATAAGCCCGGCTTACATAATGTCCATACCCTTGCAAAAATAGGTGGTAACACCTGGTAAGGCCAGCCAGAACCATTGTCTGTAATCGGAGATGGCCAGCATTGCTACCAATGCTACCAACCATAACAAGAAAAGTACCCAATATTTGGCCCTAGATGTTTTTGCAGTTTCCATGTTGTTTTTGCGTTTTGGCAAAGATAGGGGAGTAAGTTTTTCACTCCAACATCAGTTGCCTGTTTTTGTATCTGTTGCAGTTGTGGCAGGTGTTGGTGCAGGGTTGTCTTTGGTAAAGAACATTTTGAGTGCAATAAGCACCATAATGGCTGCAAACACTTTGCGTAAAGTTGCCTCGTTTAATACCAGGGCTAGCTTGCTGCCAAAATAACCGCCCACCACAAATGCCAGCGATACAATGGCCACCACCTTAACATCTATATAGCCTTGCTTGTAGTACTGTATTACGGCCAGTATGCCTATGGGCAATAAAAGTATACCCAGCGATGTACCCTGTGCCTGCTTTTGGCTGTATGCCAAAAAGTAAATGAGTGCGGGCACTATAATAATGCCGCCACCCACGCCTATAAGCCCGCTAAGTACGCCGGCTGCAAGGCCTATGATGATGAGGATGAGTATGGTTGTTGCTGTCATTGGCTTATGGCAATGGTGTTATTTTTGAAGAAACTTTTGCCTGTACTCTTCAATGGCGTTGTCAACAATTTTAAGGGCTTTGCTTTTGTCGCCAAACTCTTCTACTACTACGGTTTTGTTTTCCAGCTTTTTGTATTCTTCAAAAAAGTGCCTTAACTCGCTAAAAAAGTGTTTGGGCAGTTCTTCTACATTGTTGTAGTGGTTAACGCCGGGGTCGTTGGCTGCAACGGCAATAATTTTGTCATCGGCATCGCCACCATCAATCATTTGCATTACGCCTACCACTTTGGCTTCCATCATGGTAAGGGGTACTACAGGCAGCGAAGTAATTACCAGTATATCCAGCGGATCTTTGTCATCGCCATAGGTTTGGGGTATAAAGCCGTAGTTACAGGGGTAGTAAAAGGAAGAATAGATAACGCGGTCTAGTTTAAGCAGGCCGCTGGCTTTGTCAATTTCGTATTTGCAACGGCTGCCCTGCGGAATTTCGATAATCGCGTTCACAATACGGGGGGCATTTTCGCCATAGTGTACACCATGCCATGGGTGTAATACGTTTGTAGTCATACTTGTTGTTGTTATAGATTGCTTGTTCAATAAAGAAAAAAACAGGCCGCAAAGGTAACTCTATGCCGCCAAAAAAGCTGTACTTCTGTAGCGTGGTTACAGGTTGGGGTTAAAAGTGTACTTGAAATCTACCAGCCACTGGCCGTTTTGCTGCACCACTTTTACCTTACGGCCCACATGGTCGTACGAGTTGCTGTAGTTGATGAGCAGTTCGGTTTCAGATAAATTTTCGAGGGTTACATTTTGAATGGATGCTTCGTTGAATTTCTGCTTTTGCGAGGCGGTTCTGGAGCGGTATTGTTTGGTAGCTTCCTCCAGCAGTTGGTGGTTTTGTGCATCCTGTACCATGTAAAAGTCGGCACGTTCAAAATCGCCTTTCAGGCAGGCGTCTATAAATTCGCGGCCGGCATCAAATGGCGTTGCTGCAGGCTCCGGGGCAGGTTTACGGCCGCAGGCCATCAGGCATATTACCAATAGGGCTACAAAAAAAGGTCTTAGCACATTCATGATGCGGTAAAGTTACTCTGTTTACACAAATAGCTACCCAAGGCCGTATGAAATATACGTTACAATAAAAAAGCGGCCCGCAGGGCCGCCTTTTTTTATCGTCTGTTGTGCTGGTAATAATCACGGTCTCGGTGTTCTTCTTCGTCATGCTCTTTGTCGTAAGCCCTGATAATGGCTTTAACCAGGCGGTGACGTACCACATCTTCTTCATTCAGTTCAATATGGGCAATGCCCTCTATGTTCTGTAAAATGCGAACAGCTTTGTCCAGGCCGCTGCGTTGGTTACGCGGAAGGTCTTTTTGCGTAGGATCGCCGGTAATAATGGCTTTTGCATTGGCACCAATACGCGTTAAAAACATTTTTAGCTGCAGGTCGTTGGTGTTTTGGGCTTCATCTAAAATAATGAAAGCATTGTCCAGCGTACGGCCACGCATATAGGCCAGCGGTGCAATTTCAATGGTGCGGGTACTCATGTAATAACCCAGTTTGTCGGCGGGTATCATATCGTCCAACGCATCATACAAAGGCCGCAGGTAGGGGTCAATCTTTTCTTTCAGGTCGCCGGGTAAAAAACCAAGGCTTTCACCTGCCTCTACCGCCGGGCGTGTAAGGATGATCTTTTTGACCATCTTGTTTTTCAAAGCTCTTACTGCCAGTGCAACTGCTGTATAGGTTTTACCGGTACCTGCGGGGCCAATGGCAAATACAATGTCGTTACGGTCTGCAGCCTGCACCATTTTTTTCTGGTTGGCGGTACGTGCACGTACGGTTTTGCCGTTGGGGCCAAATACCAGTATGTCGTTGGGGTTTTTATCAACAAAATTGTCCACTGTTTCGGCATCGTCGCCGCCCAGTATTTTTTCAAAATAGTTTTCGCTCAGGTGGCCGTTGCGTTCCAGGTATTGAACAATCAGGTCTATCTTTTCCTTGGCTGTATCAATTTGTTCGGGGGCCCCGCTCAGTTTAAGCTGTGTACCTCTTGACAAGATTTTCAGCAACGGAAATTTCTTTTTCAACAGGTCTAGCTTGCCATTGTTGACACCAAAAAATTCAATGGGGTTTACGGTGTCCAGGCTAATGATGGTTTCTGTCAAATCTTTTGGTTTTTAGGTGATGGAACATTGGTTGTGTGTACTTACGCATCCTTACCAAATTTATTTTTCTTCTTTGGTTTTTTGCAGTTGCATTATACACAACTTGTGGATATTAAGTTGTTTATGTGGTTCAATTAGTATGCCAACCAGTGCAATGTTTAGCCAATGTTAAACAATAGGAATATTTGTCAGCCTATGGTGTTACCCGCTACTTTTTTTAGGCAACCGGCTTTGGTATTTCATGGCATCAACTGTTGCGTCGCACACTTCGGCTGTAGAGCCGTGTTTAAGGTTTGATGTTTAAAGTTTAAGGTTGCGTAATTGTTGATGCCTAAAAAAGGTTGACCGTTTAAAGCAAATGCAAGCCATTAAGTCAGTAAGTCAGAAGTCAGTAAGGTTAGGTGCAATCACCTTGTATTTTACTTATTGACTTACTGATCAATGACGATATGACTTTCCTAAGTACAAGTGTGATTCTGTATAATTCATTCACTGGATGAATTATACAGAACAAACTATCGTTGCACCAATGCCCAATAGCATTCCCCAAGTCCGTCCCCCAAAAAGAAAAACACAACCAGCAACCTCAAACCTCAAACCCCCAACCACCTTACGCTTAAAATTGTTGTATAAAACCCTGTGTCTTAACCACAGTAACAGGTTATGCACGTAACAGTTTGTTTACACCATTGGGCAGGTGTTATACCTACATTTGTTGTTTAATGCAATACCATGAGAAAGTGTTTATTGGCAGCCCTGTTATTGCTGCAATTATGTTCTATTGCCCAATCCCGCATTGGTGTAGCCACCAAGCCTAAGTTGGTTGTGGGCATTATGGTTGACCACATGCGTTGGGATTACCTGTACCGCTATCAATACCGTTATGGCCAGGGCGGCTTTAACCGTTTAATGAAGGGCGGTTATACCTGCAACAACGTATTTATACCTTATACACCTACTGCAACGGCTTGTGGCCACTCCTGCGTTTACACAGGTACGGTGCCTGCCATTAATGGTATTACCGGCAACAATTGGTGGGATGCCAAGCTGCAGCAAAGTATGTACTGTGTAGAAGACAAAACGGTTAAAACCGTTGGCAGCAATACCAACGACGGCGAGATGAGCCCTCGTAACCTGAAGTCTAACACCGTTACCGATGAGCTGCGGTTGGCCACCAATTTTAAAAGCAAGGTAATTGGTATATCTATCAAAGACAGGGGTGCCATTTTGCCCGCCGGCCATGCCGCCAATGCCGCTTATTGGTACGATGAAGCCCGCGGCGTATTTGTATCCAGCACTTTTTATATGCAGCAACTGCCTGCCTGGGCACAGCAATTCAACAGCCGCAAACTGGCCGATCAATACTATGCCCAGGGCTGGAAAACCCTGTACCCGTTGGATACCTATACCCAAAGCGATGTGGACAGCAACAACTACGAACGCATTGAATGGATGGGCGTGGGTAAAAGTTATTTTCCGTACGAGTTGTCTCAATACATTGGTAAGGATTATGGTAAGCTGCCTTATATACCGCAAGGCAATACCTATACTTTAGAAATGGCCAAAGCCGCTATTGAAGGCGAGCAACTGGGTGCAACGGGCAATGTAGATTTTTTGGCGGTAAGCTTGTCCGGCCCCGATTATATGGCCCATTCTTTTGGCCCCAACTCGGTAGAAGCCGAAGATATGTACCTGCGTTTGGATAAAGACCTGGAACTGTTTCTGCAATATTTAGACAAAAAGGTAGGGGCCGGTGCTTATACCGTGTTTTTAACAGCCGATCATGGCGGATCGCACATACCGGCTTTTTTGAACAAGCACCATTTGCCCGGCGGCTCTTTCGATAGCAAAACCCTGATTAAAAAAGCCAATGAAGCAGTAAAAAAAGCGTACGGAGTGGAAAAAGTAATCATTCACCAGACTTATTACAACCTTACCCTCAACGAAAAAGCCATTGACTCGGCTCATATTAGCCTGGACAGTGTAAAGAGGCTCATCATCAAAACCATGGAAGCAGAGGAAGGTGTTTACCGGGTAGTTGACAAAGCTAAATTTGAAACCAGCGGGCTGCCATCTGTAATTAAAGAAAGGCTCATCAACGGGTATTACCCCAGCCGTAGCGGGCACCTGCAAATAGTACCAGAGCCTGCCTGGATGAAAGATACACCCCTGGGTGCCGACCACAGCATCTGGAACCCTTACGACGCCCATATTCCACTGGTGTTTTATGGTTGGGGCATTAAGCAGGGTAAAAATTTTAAAGAAGCTTACATGACGGATATTGCACCTACCATTGCGGCCTTGTTACGCATACAAATGCCCAATGGCTGTATAGGTAAAGTGATAGAAGATGTGCTGAAGTAAATGGTAGGGTTATAGCCCAATAAAAAGGGGAGCGTTTAAAACAGTTATCATTTACAGTTTGAGACAATTTTACGATATGAAAACTAAAGAAACAAAATCGAAAAAATTAGTAAAAGTACCTGAATCTGGGCTTTTGTCTTTAGTGGCATCAAAACTTAAAGACAGAGTTTTATTTCCTAAAAAGGTTGAAGATGCAAAGAAATATTTACAGAAAGTAAAGATTGCGAATTCATTAAACTTCTATTGATAAATAAAAAAGCAGCCAAAAGGCTGCTTTTTTATTGCTATTCATTATTCAGTTAAGTTATTACAAACCTTTCAGTTTCTTGATTTCGGCGGTAAGTTTAGGCAGTACATCAAATGCATCGCCTACAATACCGTAGTCTGCTGCTTTAAAGAAAGGGGCTTCAGGGTCTTTATTGATAACCACAATAACCTTACTGCGGTTAACACCTGCCAGGTGCTGAATGGCACCGCTGATGCCAATGGCAAAATACAGGTTGGGTGCAATTTGTACACCTGTTTGTCCAACGTGCTCGTGGTGCGGCCTCCAGTGTGCATCTGCCACAGGGCGGCTACAAGCCAGGGCTGCATGTAATGTTTTGGCCAGGTCTTCTACAATACCCCAGTTTTCCGGGCCTTTTAAACCGCGGCCGCCACTTACTACCACTTCTGCTTCTGTTAAAGGCACTTCACCGCTTACTTTGTTAACGGCTGTTACTTTTACTTTGGGCGTGTCAACACTTGCAGTGGCGGCTACTACTGCTGCAGTGCCGTTGCCTTCTGTAATGTGAAAGCTGTTGGGGTTTAAAGAAATGACTTTAACGTCTGAAGTGATGTTGATGTTGGCAAATGCCTTACCGCTAAACACGCTTTTCTTTACCACAAAACCATTGGTGGTATCGGGCAGTGCAATGGCACCGCTTACCAGGCCGGCTTTAAGGCGGGCAGATAAACGGCCCGCAATGGCCTTACCCGTTTGGTTGTGCGATATCACTACCACTTTTGTACCCGTAGCGGTAGCCGTATCGGCAATGGCTTTGGTATACACCTGGGCATCTACATGGTCTAAAGCGGAATTGTTTAAATGGTGCACTTTTTGTACACCGTATTTACCCAGCCCGGCCAACTGGTCGTCGCTGATGCTGCCCAGTGCTACCGCTTCGGCGGTGGTGCCCAGCTTTTGGGCCAGTTCTGCACCGTAGGTAAGTGCTTCGAAAGATGATTTTTTTACGTGACCTTCTGCCTGGTCAACAAATATCAATACTGACATAATCGTAGTTTTTGTGTGCCTTACCCGGTTAAGGTTAGGGCAATGGTTGATGAAAGATCTGAACGCTGAAGTGTGCGACGCAACAGGTGTTCAATAGTAGTACTAACTGTTGGCTTCACCCTTCTGCTAAAAGCCAGCATAACCAGCGGGTTATATGGCTTTGGCCTCTTCGTGCAACAGGCGAACCAGCTCTGCAACATTGTCGGCATCTACCAGTTTAACACCGGCTTTGGCAGGCGGCAGTTCAAAACTTACCACGCTGGTAAGGGCGTCAATAGCGGCAGGCTCTACCACTTTCAACGGCTTGGTACGGGCGGCCATAATGCCACGCATATTGGGTATGCGTTGTTCGGCCACACCTTTTTGGCAGCTTACCACTACAGGCAGGGCTACTTCGTTCACTTCTTCACCACCTTCAATTTCGCGGGTTACGGTAGCGGTGGTGCCGGCCAGTTCAAACTTGGTAGCCAGCGAAATATAAGGGGCGTCTATCAACTCAGCTACTGTAGCACCAATAGATGAACCGTTGTAGTCAATGGTTTCTTTACCGGTAAACACCAGGTCGTAACCGCCTTGTTTGGCCACTTCGGCAATTTGGGCGGCAATGTAGTAGCTGTCGCTGTTGTCCGTATTAATACGTATGGCCTCGTCGCCGCCAAGGGCAAGTGCCTTGCGTATTACAGGCTCTGCATCTGCACCGCCAACAGTAACCAGGTGAATGGTTGCCGATGCGTCTTTCTCTTTCAGTTCAATGGCACGCACCAGGGCATACCACTCATCGTATGGGTTAATGATCCACTGTACACCGTTGTCTTCGTATTTGGTGTTGCCGTCTTTAAACGCAACTTTCGAAGTGGTGTCGGGCGTTTTGCTTACGCAGACTAAAATTTTCATGACAAGATGTTTTAGAAAATAGTTGTTTATGCAACTAATGCAAATATAGGTTCGAGTTCGGTTATTGCGGCAAAGGTTACGCAAAAAATTTCTGAATGCTTTTTTTGTTGCGAAATAGCCCGGTAGCAGAGGATAAAATGTACAAAACCGGGTTTTGGTAGTGTTGCCAGCGGCTGGTGGAAGTGTTTTTCTTTTTAGGAGGTCAACTGCAGGAATACTAGGGATCGTCCCTTGCGTCGCACACTTGTACTGAAGGAACAATACTCAGCCACGAAAGCACAGAGGCACAAAGAATGTTATACGGCAGACAAGATGGAAGTTTACTTCCTCCTTCATTTGCCTTTGTGTAGCGAGCTTCATGGGCGATTGTACGGTGGTTTTTCATGGCAGCATTAAGTGCTTAAGCAGCAGTTACCGGCTTTTTGCGGTATAACCGGTAAGCCTGCAACAAACCGCAAACGGCAAACACAGCAGCCATAATACCATACAGCCAACGCGGGTTGCCCAACCATTGTTGTGGCAGCCAGGTACCCAATGCAATAAACAGGCATAAGCCTAAAAAAGTACCAGCAACAGCCGCGGCAACATACACCCTTTTAGAGGCCTTGGTCAGTTGCAGCAGGCCTTTGTTTACCAGCACCGTGTTCCAGCCAATCCAAAAAGGAAATTGGGCAGGGTTTACAGCACTAAGGGCAAAACCTTGCAACCATGCATGTTGGGCAACGGGCAAAACAGCATCATTGCTTATGGGCTGGCAGGCTTTGTACGCGTATGCAAGGGCTATGGCAAAAAATACCAGTAAGGTAAGGTGTTGCAGGTAGTGTAATAATTTATGCCTGCTTTGCACCCAGCCAACAGCATACAAGGTAATAGCCAGGTACAACCCTTCTACCGCTACCACCCCCAGCGAAAATTGCAATGCCGCCAACACGCCTTGTTGCAGGCTTATTTGTAAGGCCGTGGCATTAAGTGTGCCCAAAGGCAATGTGCCCGATAGGCTAACGCAAAAACCCGCTATGGCGGTTTGCAGGTATTTGTTCATACAGGTTAATTACTTTATTGGTGGGTAGCGGTTGGTTTGGTGTAAAGCAAAAACCGGCCAGTTGTTTGTTAACTGTTGCGTTGTCTTTAAACATTTGTATGCCTTGCTTCCAGGTAAGGTAGGGTATGCCGTTGCGGTGGTTGCGTTTGCTTACTTCATATAATAGTTTCCAATGCCGTACATTCTCTTTCCTGGCATGCCAAT
>JAESFG010000652.1_pt1 | contig 12209 bp, 9 predicted proteins | sample 9269371 | NCBI WGS metagenome assembly JAESFG01 (sample SAMN14506227, study PRJNA617093) | algae metagenome | isolation source: Aetokthonos hydrillicola CCALA 1050 (B3-Florida) and co-occurring... | place: USA: South Carolina | collected 2013-01-01 | reverse complement strand
TTGAGCAGCTTGCCCGTGTTGCCGAAGGTCCAGCCGTGGAAGGGGCAGGTATAGGTGGACTTGTTGCCGCGCTTGTGGCGGCAGAGCATGGCGCCGCGGTGGCTGCAGGCGTTGATGAAGGCGTTCAGCTCGCCCTTGCGGTCGCGGGCGATGAAGATGGGCTGGCGGCCCATAGTGGTCGTGAAGTAGTCGTTGTTGTTGGCGACCTGGCTCTCGTGGGCAAGGTAGATCCAGTTGCCCTCGAAGATGGTCTTCATCTCGAGCTCGAAGAGAGCGGGGTCGCTGAAGATGTCGCGGCGGCAGCGGAAGTGTCCCTCGCGGGGATCGTCCTGAACAGCGGTCTCGATCGACGCGCGCACCTTGTCCAGCATGGCCCTCTCCTCCTGGGTCAGGGGGTGCAGCGGCCTGGCCGGTGCCGTCCCTGCCTGCGAGGCCTGGAGCGCTTTTCGTGCGGTCCTGCGGGTGCCCGGCAGAGGCATACCCCACGGGTTGGTTTCCTCTTGCGACCTGTTGTAGTTTTCCTCCTGGCCCTGGGTCCAAGATCGAAAGCGCAATTAGCGATACCCGGGAGGTATGATGGAGCTCCGCCATCTTCGTTATTTCGTCGCCGTGGCGGAGGAGAGGAGCTTCACCCGCGCGGCGGAGCGCCTGCATGTGGCGCAGCCGCCCCTGAGCCGGCAGATCCAGCAGCTGGAAGCCGAACTGGGCGCGACGCTGATCAAGCGCGGCACGCGGCCCTGGAGCCTCACGGACGCCGGCCAGCTCGTCTACGAGCAGGCCATCCAGACGCTGGAGAAGTTCGACGCCATCCCGCAGGTGCTCCGCCACTTCCAGGAAGCCAAGCGCAGCCGCATCGGCATCGGCTTCGTGGCCTCGACACTCTATGGCTACCTGCCGGAGGTGATCCGCTCCTACCGCGCGGCGCGGCCCGAGGTAGACATGAATCTCCTTGAGCTCACCACCTTCGAGCAGGCGGCGGCCCTGAAGGAGGGACGGATCGACGTCGGCTTCGGGCGGCTGCCGATGGAGGACCCGGCCCTGCGCCACCAGCTGCTGCGCAACGAGCCCATCGTCGTCGCTGTGCCCGTCGGCCACCGGCTTGCTGACAGCACGCAGCCGATGCGCCTCGCCGACCTCGAGGGGGAGACCGTCATCGTCTACCCCAAGCACCCGCGCCCGAGCTATGCGGACCGGGTGCTGAGCCTCGTCCACGCGGCCGGGGTGAAGCCGCTGGGCTTCATGGAGATCAAGGAGTTGCAGGGGGCGCTCGGCCTCGTCGCGGCGGGTATCGGCTGCTGTCCCGTGCCGGCCAGCGTCCAGCGGCTGCGGCGCGACAAGGTGGTCTATCGCGCCCTCGACGAGCCCGACGCGACCTCGCCCGTGATCATGTCGTCGCGCTGGGACGACAAGTCACCGGAGCTGAAGCTGATCCTCAAGCTGATCAAGGACATCTACGTCCGCGAGGGAATTACGTTCGGGCGGTAAGTGACGGCGCAGCCAGCGACCGACCTCGGTAAGGTCACTGACGCTTGGCACACCCTCGTCCTGCGGACACTATTCAGACAGCCGGGCCATTTCATGCTTGCTCGGTATGAACGGCCGTCCATCAGAACCTTGCCATGGCGCTCATTACGTCGAATTCGCTCACGATTTATCAAAGGTCCAGCGATCCCTTACATTCGCTTGTTTTCATCTAGGGAGAAATTTCCAGTCTATTGGATGAAGCGGTCACAATTGTTGACTTTCATCTGCATGATTAGGTCCACTTGTTCCTGCGCAAGGGCGCTCTGAGACTTGAGGAGATCGATCTTGCCAATGGCTTGTTCAATTCGAGCGGACCGGCCCTCGTCCGTCTCGGTCAGGTTAGGTAGCCAAACGGCAAGACGGTTCCCATCGTAGTATGGAAGGATCGCTCGATAGCAAAAATCACTTTCGTATTGGTCCCAGATCTGCAACGTTTTTCTGTATAGAGATTGATCGAAGTCGACGCTCCACTTCCGAAGCCAGCCATCGAAATCAAAGAAACCTTTGAATTTAACGGAGCAAGCCTGAGCCATGTCGCTCCAGGAACCCGTGCTGTACTCTAGACCCAGCTTTTGATCGACTCCGCGGAGTTGCGCGGCAAACGAGGGTCTCACTCGGCCTTGTCCGTTTTCCCAAGCCTGCATTCTGAGAAGCATGTTCCGAACGTTCGTGGCGTTCATCCTGAAACGTGTACTTCCATAAACGAGCCCCAGCCTCCCGAAATAATCGTTGGATGACAGGAACTGGGCACCCAAGCACACCCTGATCGGCTCAAACTGATTGTCGGCAATGATGAGCTCTTCATAACGCTGCCGTGGAGAGGCCCAGCAATCGGAGATTGCAGAACCCAACAATGAGCTTGCAACCATTATCGTATTGAGCAATTTTAAATGTTCCATTGCTATCCTCAGTTTTCCAAAGTGTGATTTTTTACTCCTTTCTGCACCGTTTTCAAGCTGACGTTCTCAAATCCATGGTTCCGCGGTGGCAGGAAGACCACTGCCGTCGAGAAGTCGCCCTCGCCGCAACCAGAAAGGTCCGTGCGGGGGAAGTCCAGACGGTTTCAGTTCACGAGCCTCGCCTGCGTCGCGGCGCGCAGCTCGGCCTCGCTCACGCCCTCGGCGCGTGCTCTCCACTTGCTCGGCGATGGTGATCGGCACCGCCGGGTTGTTCTCCTTGGTCGGCAGCGACCCGGTGATGGCGAGGCAGAGGATGCAAGGATTGTCGCGGTATGGGGCATGGAGCCTTGATCCCGTCTCGCGCGGGCATGGCTCAGGCCGCAGCGCGGGTGGCGGGCGGCATCCGGTCCAGCGCATCGGCGAAGAAGCGGCGGAAGGCCTCGGGATGTTCGCTCATGGGGAAGTGACCGAGCTCATCCATGACGGCGAGCGTCGCGCCGGGGATGGCAGCGGCCGTGCGGGCCGCATCCTCCGGCGTGCAGGTGAGGTCGTAGGCCCCGACAAGGAGATGCACCGGCGTGCGGCGCGTGTCGATGCGGCCGAGCCGCCGCACGAGGCTGTCGTCCCGCGTGTAGAAGCTCAGGTCGCCGCGGAAGACGCCGGGACCCGACTGCATGAACATCCACAAGGTGTTCCAGCGCTCGGCCTCCGGGGCATGGGGGGAGATGTTGGCCGAGACGAGCGCCGCGCCCATCTCGCCCCCATGGGCGTCCGGCCGGTCGAACCAGTCGATGTCGTACCAGGCGGGCTGGAAGTCCGAGGCCTCGATGGCGATGAAGCCCGAGAACGAGCCGGGATGGAGCGCGGCGAGCTGCAGCGCAATGCGTCCACCCATGGAGCAGCCGGCCAGGACGGGACGGTCGAGGCCGAGCGCCTCCACCATGGCCAGCACCGTCTCCATGTAGGCCTCGGTCGTGAGGAGATACTCCTCCGTCTGGAAGCCCTCGGGCGGGAGCGACTTGCCGTGCCAGGGCATGTCGAAGGCGACGAAGCGGTTCGTCCCCGTCAGGCCGCGGTCGTTGAGGATGTGCCGCCACTGCCGGGTGTCGGCGCCGGCCGTGTGCAGGCAGAGGACCGGCCGTCCCTGTCCCGCCTCCTCGAAGTAGATGCGCCGGGGACGACCCCCGATCTCGACGGTGACGTAGCGGCCGACGATGGGCTCCAGGGTCGCGCTCATGCCGGGGTTCCCTGACGCGCCAGCGCCATGAATTCCTTGAAGAAGCGCAGGTTCTTGACCAGCGCCAGGATGTCGCCGTCGATCCGCCCGCGGCCGATCTTCACGAGGCCGAAGATGTCGTGGAAACCGGGAGCGGGCCGCGCCTGCCAGAAGGCCTCCAGCGCGGCGCGGTCCGTCCGCAGCGCGAAGCGCCAGGGCGTCCTGCGGCTCGGCCCCGGAGTGACCGAAACGAGGCGCCCCTTCTCGAAGACGAGATAGGTCTCGACGCCGTCGACCTCGACGAGGACCGTCTCGGAGAACAGCCGCCCCAGCCGCAACAGGTGCGGCGTGTCGTCGAGCTGCCGTTGCAGGGCCTGGAACCTGTCCAGCATGGCGTTTCCCCCTCGCGCAGGCATCGGCCAGCGGGTTCATTGCGACGGAGGGTGACCGTCCGGCGACAGGGACGCAATGCCGTGGGGGGTATGTCTGCATACCCCGCGGGCATGCTCGAGCGCCGCCGGAGAAAGCCTCACCCCTGACGTCGGGTCGTTGCACGTTCGCCGGATGCGGACTCGCCCTTCGTCCGCAATGGGTCCATGAACAGCCTTCGGCCCCATCGCGACGGCACGCCATGTTCCTCTTTCGTTCCAGCCCGGTCCGCGGCATTCTGCGCTCATGCCGACCTTCCCTGCCTCCCCCGCGCGCGATCTACGCGCGCTACTCGTCCGACCAGCAGCGCGACGCCTCGACCGAGGACCAGGTGCGGCTGCGTCCGATCGTTTGCGAATGCGAACTCCTGGACGCAATGCCGACCCACATGAGATCCGCTTGCGGCGTCGGTGCTGCAAGCCTTAGCCGCATGAACTGATCACGAAGCGCGGAGCAGGATCCTGAAAACTTCCAGAGCCGATCGCTGGCGATCCTCCCATCTTTCGGCGTAGCAAAGGTGCCAGATAATCCGCAGCGTCAGGGTGGCGCTCCAGAATTCTTCGCAGCGCCAGCCAGCATCCGCTTTCGCAGAGTGTCATAGATCGGTTCGCCTCCCGCAAAGGACGCAAATAATGTCGCTGCAAGGCAGGCCGTGAGCATGGGCAGGGCGCAGTCTGCCCTGCCGGTCATCTCGATGGTCATGACCACGCCTGTCAGAGGTGCACGCACCACCGCGGTGAAGATGGCCGCCATTCCAACGACGACCATGGCTGTAGCCGAAGGGGCCAACTCCGGCATGACGGCTTGCGCGGCCAAGGAGGCTAGCGTTCCCCCGGCAGCGCCGAGGACTAGCAGCGGAGCAAAAAGGCCGCCGGGAACGCCTGCCGCATAAGAAAGCGGGCACAGCACGAGCCGGACGGCTACCCCGACCACCAGGAAGAGGACCGGCACCTGCCCATTGAGTATCGACTGGACCAGCACCTCGCCGCCGCCGATCAACTGGGGGAAGAACCAGCCCACCGCGCCGACCACCGCTCCGATAACGCCGGCGCGAACCAGGGATCCAGTTTGCCGCAGCCGGGCAGCGGCATCGAGGAAGAGAGTCGTAAGGCGGCCGTATCCTGCGCCCAGTAGACCGAGCACGGCTCCGAGTGCGAAATGGACAGGCAGTTGCGCCAGCGGCTGGGTCTGTCCTGGTTCCACTTGGAACAGGACGCTATCGCCCAGGGCGAAGCGCATGACCGCCATGGCGATAGCCGCCGCGCTCAGCGTCGCGAGAACCTGAATGGGCACGAACCGCCGGGTCAATTCTTCAAAGACGAAGACGGCCGCGCCGATCGGCGTGTTGAATGCCACGCCGAGCCCGGCTCCCGCGCCGGCGGCGAACACTGCTTTCCGGTCGTCGGGTCCCTGGAGCAGTCGCGAGCCAAACCGATCACCGAGAACAGCGCCCATCTGAACGGTCGGCCCTTCCCGGCCCAGAGGAAGCCCGGCGCCGATGGCGAGGAGCCCTCCGAGGAATTTCACCGGGAGGACGGCGAGGCCAGCCGGCGCCGCCTCGCCCCTGATCACCGCCTCCACGTGCTGCACACCGCTTCCGGCCGCGACAGGCGCGAAGGCCAGGACGAGATAGCGAGCCGCGATCGTTGCCCCGGCCGTCGCCGCCACGACGCCCATGAAGCCCCAGACTGGCGTTATTTGGGCTGCATCGACAAGACTTTCCCGCCAGCGCGTCGCGGTGTCCAGCGCGATCCGGAACAGGCTTCCCAGGATGCCGACGGCAACGCCGGCAGCAATGCTGGCCGAGAAGATCCGAAGAAGCACGAGCACGCCCGGGCGTGCCGCGGGCTCCTGCTGCTCGACGGCGTATGCTCCGGCGAGCTCACGCCGTTTCCCTGCATCGCCCAGCATCACCCTGCCCTCGCCCGTGCAGGTTGCCGGATCATCGACAGCCAGGACAGGCCCGCGAAGAAAAGGCCTGCGGCGGCGACGCTGTCGAGAACGAGAATGCCACTTCGAGGCCAGGTCAGGAGCAGAGCCAAAACTGCGAGCGCCGCGACGATTCCGGTGGCGAGCAGGGCACGCCGCCCCGCGCGCTCCCCAAAATCCAGTGCGGAGAGGAGCCTCAGGACAACCCCGCCTGCAACGAAAACGACCAGCCCGATCGACAGGAAAAAGGACCCTGCAATGGGGTCGACAAAGATGACAAGCCCGGCCAGAAGAAAGAGGAGGGCCGGCCCGAGATCGACGACGAAGCCGCGCCAGCTCCTGGCCACCACGCCGTGGAGACCTTCGGCGAGGCCAGCCAGTGCCAGCAGCGCGCCCGTGAGCATGTGGCTCTCGCCGGAGCCGGCGTACACGCGCCAGAGGCAGGCGGCCCCGGACGCGATCAGGACGGCACCGACGAGCAGCCGCCAGGCCTGGTTGCCGCCGGTCGGCCCGGGTTCCGCATCTCCGGACATCGTCTTTTCCGCTTTCTCGGGGGGCAAAACAGGACCACCGGCCTGGGTCGGGCCAGCGTACGAAGGCTCGATCACTGCGGTGCCGTCTTCGCCTGCATCGAGAACAGCATCTGCGGGGTGACGTCGGCCGCGGCATGGTTGCCCCAGCTTGTGCGGACGTAGTTGACGATGTCGGCGAGCTGCGCGGCGGTGACGCCGTTGAGCTGTGAGCCCATCAACGTGCGGCCGAAATGGGCCGGCAAGCCCCCAACCGTAGCGCGGACGATGTTGGTCGGATCTGGCGCAACCACGAGGGGGTTGTCGCGCAATGGCGGCCCGCCACCCGCGGCAGCTGGCAGTCCCGCGCCCTGCGGCCCGTGGCAGGCGGCACAATTGTTCACGAAGAGCGTCGCGGCTCGTGCTCTGTCGAAGGCCACGGCAGACGGCTCGGCCAGCGTGGATTGGCGCGCTGGCTGGCTCTTCAGGTATTCGGCCACCGCACTCAGGTCGTCGTCGGTCAGATATTTGAGGCTGTTGTGGACGACTTCGGCCATGGGGCCTTCAGCGACCATCCGTGTATTCTGGCCCCGCTTCAGGAAGGCCACGACCTCGTCGATCGACCAGGTTCCGAGCCCTGTCTGCGGGTTGGGCGTGAGGTTGGTCGCGAACCAGTCGCCCACCTTGCCGCCACTCAAACCGGCGCTGCGCTCCACAGCGCCCATGAAATTGCGCGGCTCGTGGCAGGCGCCGCAGTGGCCGAGGCCCTCGACGATGTAGGCACCGCGGTTCCAAGCCGCGCTCTGGCCGGGATCGGGCACGTAGCTGCCGGGCCGGAAGTAAAGTTCGTTCCATGCCAGCATGGTGAACCGGATGCTGAACGGAAACTCCAGGTGGTTCACGTCCACCGGGTAGATCTGCTGCGGGACGGTCTTCAGGTAATCGTAGATCGCGTCGACGTCCTCGCGCGTCGCCTTCGTGGTGAAGGTGTAGGGCATGACCGGATAGAGGTAGTGTCCTCGCTTGGACTGCCCGTCGTGCAGCGCCCGCCAGAAGTCATCCTTGCTCCAGGTGCCGATTCCTGTCGCCGGATCGAAGGTGATGTTCGGGCTGATCAGGAAGCCGAACGGCGTCGCGATCTTCAGGCCGCCTCCGTAGGGGCCGCCCTGGGGAGAGGAGTGGCAGCTCACGCAGTCGCCCATCCTCGCCAGGTATTCGCCTCGACTCATCTCCGCCGCGGCCGCAGGGCGGAACTGCGCTACCGCGAGCCAGCCGAGTATCGCCAAGGTGACGAGCCGAGCAACGGCACGAGGACCGCGGATTCCTCTCCACTGATGGGTCATGGCGGCCTCGCAAGCGATGCGGTCGCGTTGGATCCTCGTATCCGAAGCGTGAGCAGGGCCTCGTCCATCTTCAAGGCGGGAGGTGCCCGATCTGAGCACGTGCGGGCTTGAGCGGGGTGGCCGTGAAGGCGACGCTGGATCTGCGGAGATGTAGCCGGGGCCCGGCCTGGGGCAGCTAGTCTGGATGGTCATGTGCATCGGTGTGCCAATGGTGATCGAGAGCATCCACGGCTTCAGCGCGACCTGCGAGGCGCGCGGCTCCCGCCGCAGCGTCTCCCTCATGCTGCTGGAGCCGGGATCCGCAGTTGCCGGCGATTACGTCCTGGTGCACCAGGGCATATGGGCCTCGCCGCGGCGGACGCGACCGCTGCGCCATGGCCCGACAGAACGGGCCCGGGGCCTGTGTCGCCTCGCGAGTCCGCTGCCGTGTCGTCGAGTTCCGGACGCGTGATTTCCCCCGCCATCGATCACTGAAGGAGTTCCCCGTGCTGACGCCCCCGCCTCCCCTCTGGCATGCCGGCGAGACCCTCGGTGCTCAGCTCGACCGGGCCGGCGTCAGCCGGCGCGACCTCCTGAAGTTCGGCGGGCGCATGGCGGCGCTCTTCGCGCTCGGACCGCTGCTGCCCGGCCAGACCCGCGCGACGGCGCAGACCGTGGCCGACAAACTCGCCTCCATCCGCAAGCCGAATGCGGTCTGGCTGCAGTTGCAGGAATGCACCGGCTGCCTCGAATCCACCTTGCGCGCGGGCCATACGAGCTTGGAGGAGCTGATCCTCAACCTGATCTCGCTGAACTACTGCGAGCTCGTCATGGCGGCCTCCGGCGAGCAGGCCAATGCTGCGCTCGACGCCACCAACCGCGAGCCGCACATCCTCATCGTGAACGGGTCGATCCCCACCGCCAATGCCGGCTATTGCACGATCGGCGGCAAGTCGACCGAGGCCATCCTGCGGGAATCGGCGGCCAACGCCACCGCCGTGCTGGCTGTGGGTGCCTGCGCCTTCTACGGCTGCGTGCAGGCGGCCTCGCCCAATCCCACGGGCGCGGTCGGGGTCCAGGACATCCTCACCGACAGGCAGGTCGTGAACGTGGCGGGCTGCCCGCCCATTCCGGAAGTGATCACCGCCACGATCGTGTATTGCCTCACCTACGGGCGCACGCCGCCCGTGGACGAGATGGGCCGGCCTCTCTTCGCCTACGGCGCCCGCATCCATGACAATTGCCCGCGCCGGGCCCACTATGACGCCGGGCAGTTCGTCGAGAGCTTCGGCGACGAGGCGTCGCGCCAGGGGCATTGCCTGGCCAAGGTCGGCTGCAAGGGGCCCGACACCTTCGCGCCCTGCCCCGTGATCAAGTGGAACATGGAGACGAGCTTCCCCATCCAGGCCGGCCATCCCTGCCTCGGATGCACGGAACCGCATTGGTTCGACCGCAACACGCCGTTCTACACGGCGCTGCCGAACATTCCCGGGATGGGCGTGGAATCGACCGCGAACAAGGTCGGAGCCGTGGCGCTCGGCGCCGTGGGCGTCGGTATCGCGGGGCACGCCGTGGCAACGGCAGTGCGCCGACACGTGCGCAGCCGCGAGGACGAGGTCGATCTGATCGCCCTCGGCGACGTCCCCGATAGCAGCCCGCCCTCGGCCTCGGCCTGAACACGACGGGGATCCGACCATGGCCACGACCAAAGTCGTCATCGACCCGCTGACCCGCATCGAGGGCCACCTGCGCGTGGAACTCCTTGCCGAGGACAGCACGATCAAGGACGCCTATGCCTGCACCACGCAGTTCCGCGGGGTCGAGAACGTGCTGGTCGGGCGCGACCCGCGCGACGCCTGGGTGTTTGCGCAGCGGATCTGCGGCGTCTGCACCTTCACGCACGGGCTTTGCTCGATCGCGGCCGTCGAGGACGCGCTCGCCTACCCGATTCCCGCGCAGGCGCGGCTGATCCGCGACCTGATGATACGCGCGATCATCGTGCAGGACCACGTCATCCACTTCTATCAGCTGCAAGCCTTCGACTGGGTCAACGTGGTCTCCGCCCTGAAGGCCGACCCGGAGAAGGCGGCCGCCATCGGCACGAGCCTGTCGGACTGGTCCGGGAACGCGGTCGGGACCATGCGGGAGGTCCAGGGCACGGTCGAGAAGCTCGTCAACAGCGGCCAGCTCTCGATCTTCACCAACGGCTACTGGGACCACCCAGGCTATGCGCTGCCTCCCGAGGTCGACCTCCTGGCCGTCGCCCATTACCTGCAGGCTCTGACCTTCCAGCGCGACATGATCCGCCTGCACACCATTTTCGGCGGCAAGAACCCGCATCCCAACATGCTCGTCGGAGGCATGGCCTCGCCGATCAACATGGACAACGAGTGGACCATCAACCAGGTCCGGCTGTCGCAGCTCCAGGCCATGGTGCGCAACACCCTCTCCTTCACGGAGCAGGTCTACTACCCCGACGTGCTCGCCATCCTCGGCTTCTACAAGGAATGGTTCGACATCGGCGCGGCCAATCCGAACTTCATCGCGCTGGGCATGGTCGGCACCTGGGGATCGGGAGACCCGAACCTTGCCAAGGGCCAGCGGCTGAGACCCGGCGTGCTGGCCGACGGCGACCTGCGCCGTGTGCTGCCCTTCGACATGACCAAGATCGCCGAATACGTGAACTCGGCCTGGTACGACTACTCGGTGGGAAACGAGAAAGCGCTGCCCCCTTGGGAGGGCGAGACGAAGCCCAACTATACCGGCCCACAGCCGCCCTATGAATGGCTGTCCGATCGCGAGAAATACACTTGGGACAAGGCCCCTCGCTACGACGGCCGCGCCGTGCAGACCGGGCCTATCGCCCGCATCCTGCTGGCCTATGCGCAGAAGGAGGAAAGCGTCGTCCGCATGCTCGACGACGCGATGTCCCGGCTCGGCATCACGCTGGAGCAAATGAACTCCACCGCCGGGCGCACCCTGGCCCGCGCCATGGAATCCGTGCTGGTCGCCCGCGAGATGCAGGCCGTCTTCGAAGACTTCACCAGCCGGATCCATTCCGGCGACACGGTCGTCTTCAATCCCGCGAAGTGGGAGCCGGCCTCCTGGCCCAAGACGACGCGCGGCGTCGGCTTCGTCGAGGCGCCACGCGGCCTGCTCAGCCACTGGGTGCACGTGAAGGACGGGGCGATCACCAACTACCAGTGCGTCGTGCCGACAACCTGGAATGCCTCGGGCCGCGACCCCTCCGGCCAGATGGGGGCCTTCGAGTATTCGCTGGCCCATGGCGGCCGGCATCCCCTGCTCGACAAGTCCAAGCCCCTGGAAGCGCTCAGGACCGTTCACTCCTTCGATCCCTGCATGTCCTGCGCGGTGCACTGAACGGGAGGCGAGCGTGACGAAGGGAGCGGATGTCACCATCGCGATGGGCCGGCCCCTTGCCATGGAGGGCTGGTCTGCGGCGGACGTGCTCACAGCGGCTGCGCTCGGTGCACCCAGGGCCAGCGCGGATCCCGTCGACCGCGTGGTCCTCTCGGCAGCCGCAGCCGCCGAGGACCTGCGCGGGGCGGCGCCGAGCGACTACGCACCCCCGGTGGCGGGCCGGCGCTACAGCCTCACCAGCGTGAAGGATGTGGCGGCAGGCGAGGCCCTGCACGTCGCGCGGGGCGATTTCGACTCGGTGGCGGCGCTCTGTGGCATGGCCGGGAAGGATCTTGCGGCAGCGCGCCGCCTGGCGCGCCGCACCACACGCGCGGGCTTCCGGCCCTGGGCGATCGCGACCGCTCCGATCCCAGAGGGAGCGTGGTCGCTGCGCGGCGTCATACCCGTTAAGGCATCGCGGCCGGCCCGTGGCGACGACCGCGCCGAGTTCGTCTTCGTGAAGCTTTGGAGCGCGTTGCTGCGCTTCCTGCACTGGAGCTGGGCGCTCCTGATTCTGATCCTCGTCGCGACCGGTCTCGAGATCCAGACCATGGCGCTTTCTGCCGGGACGACGCGGACCCAGACGGGCTTCTTCTTCGGCTATGTCCGGCTGCTCCATTATGTCTGCGGCATGCTGCTCGCGGCCCTGCTCCTGGCGCGCCTCGCCGATGCGATCTTCACGCGCAACCGGTTCGAGGACTGGCGTTCGCTGATCCCCCTCAAGAGCCGGCGCGACATCGTCGGCTTCTTTGAGGAGATCGCAAACTACGCGCTGCTGCGCAACGACGAGGGCAAGAAGTACCTGGGCCACGATCCGTTGGCACAGCTGTCCTTCACCTTCATCTACGCCGTCATGGCAGCGGTCGTCGTCAGCGGCTTGTCGATCTACAGCCTCTACGACCCGACGGGGGCCGTCCTACGCTGGTTCCAATGGCCGGTTCAGCACTTCGGCGCCAACCAG
>JAESFG010000651.1_pt1 | contig 12238 bp, 12 predicted proteins | sample 9269371 | NCBI WGS metagenome assembly JAESFG01 (sample SAMN14506227, study PRJNA617093) | algae metagenome | isolation source: Aetokthonos hydrillicola CCALA 1050 (B3-Florida) and co-occurring... | place: USA: South Carolina | collected 2013-01-01 | reverse complement strand
CGCGATCAGCGTGACCGCGAGGCCGAGGAGGCGCGATACCAACCGGTCAAGCAGGAGCGTGAAGCCGACGAGCGCCGCGGCGTGCACCAGCAGCATCAGCGAGGCGGGGCCGAGCAGCGCCTCGCCCATGTGCGAGGCGGCGGCGGCCAGCGCGACGCCGGCGGCGCCATAGACTCCGGCCGCGCCGAGGCAAAGCCGAGAGGCCAAACCCATGCGCATGTCACGCGCCCCGCTCGGCGAGGAGGCGGGCGATGGCGGCCCGCAATTCGGGGACGCCGTCGCCGGTGCGGCTCGACGTGACCGCCACTTCCGGATAGGCCGCGGGCCGCTTCGCGAGCGCCGCGAGCGTCTCGGCGGCGCGCGCCTCGGCCTGGCCCTTCTTCAGCTCGTCCACCTTGGTGAGCACGACCTGGTAGGACACGGCCGACTTGTCGAGCGTGTCGAAGACGGCGGCGTCGATGGGTTTCAGCCCGTGACGGCTGTCGATCAGCACGAAGACGCGGGCGAGGCTGGCGCGGCCACGCAGATAGTCGTGAATCAGGTCGGTCCAGGCCGTGACGCGGGCCTTGCTGACCGCGGCATAGCCGTAGCCCGGCATGTCGACGAGGCTGAAGCGGCCGTTCACGTCGAAGAAGTTGAGCTGCTGCGTGCGGCCGGGCGTGTGGGAGGTGCGCGCCAGCGTCTTGCGCCCGGTGAGCGCGTTGACGAGGCTCGACTTGCCCACGTTGGAGCGTCCGGCGAAGGCGATCTCGACAGGGCCCATGGGCGGCAACGCCTTCAGGCTGTCGGCCGCCCAGGTGAAGCGGCTCTCGCCGGCGAAGAGCTTGCGGCCGGCCTCGATCCAGTCCGGATCCTGGCCGGGACCGGCTGCGGCAGGCACGGGCGGGGCGTCTGTCATGGCGCTGCGCTTCCCTCGCCCGGCGCCTGAGGCACCGGGGAGGCCGGCCTCAGGCCGGCTTGCCGGCCTTGCCGCCGGGCTTGGAGGGCGGCGGAACAGGCGGCTCCGCCGCGGCGGCCGGCTTGCGGCGCAGGCTCTTCAGATTGTCCCACAGCTCCACCTTCACGCCCTGGCGCTTCATGATCGCATATTGCTGCAGCACGGAGAGCGTGTTGTTCCAAGACCAGTAGATCACGAGGCCGGCCGGGAAGGACGCGAGCAGATAGGTGAAGAACACCGGCATCCAGGTGAACATCGTCTTCTGGACGGGGTCCTGCGGCTCCGGGTTCATCTTCATCTGGACGAACATCGTGACGCCCATGATCAGCGGCCAGATGCCGATCATCAGCACGTGCGGCGGCGTCCAGGGGATGAGGCCGAACAGGTTGAAGATCGAGGTCGGGTCGGGAGCAGAGAGGTCCCTGATCCAGCCGAAGAACGGCGCGTGCCGCATCTCGATCGTGACGAAGAGGACCTTGTACAGAGAGAAGAACACCGGGATCTGGATGATCACGGGCAGGCAGCCCGCCACCGGATTGATCTTCTCCTTCTTGTACAGCTCCATCATCGCCTGTTGCTGCTTCATCTTGTCGTCGGGGTACTGCTCCTTGATGGCGGCCATCTGGGGCTGCACGGCCTTCATCTTGGCCATGCTGGTGTAGCTCTTGTTGGCCAGCGGGAAGAACACCGCCTTGACGATGAGCGTGACGATCAGGATGGCGATGCCGAAATTGCCGACGACCCGGTAGATGGCGTCGAGCAGCTTGAACATCGGCTGCGTGATGATGCGAAACCAGCCCCAGTCGATCAGCAGGTTCAGCCGGTCGATGCCGAGGTTCGTCTGGTAGGCCTCCAGCGTGTGCACCTCCTTCGCGCCGACGAAGACGCGCGAGGTCGACTCGGCCGCGGCGCCGGGTGCGGCGACCAGCTGGGGCAGGGTGACGGTGGTCTGGTAGGACGGCATGGCCGTCTGCGGCGCGCTGACCGAGAAGGTCGACTGGAACGGCGTCTTCTGGTCGGGGATGAAGGCCGAGGCCCAGTACTTGTCGGTGATGCCCACCCAGCCGCCGGTCGCCGGGTCGAAGCGCGTGCCGTGCTCGTTGGCCGAGAGCGCCGGCTCCTTGAGGATGTCGGCGTACTTCACCTCCTTCAGGCCATGCTCGCCGAGCACGCCAATGAGGCCCTCATGCAGGATGTAGTAGCCCTGCACATGCGGCGTGCCGATGCGGCGGATGAAGCCGTAGGGGGTGAGTGTCACCTCGGCCCCGGTCTTGTTCTCGACCGTGTCCGTCGCGGTGATCATGTAGCCGTCGTCGATGGCGATCTTGCGCTTGAAGACGAGCCCCTTGCCGTTGTCCCAGGTCAGCGTCACAGGCTCCTGGGCCGTCAGCTTCTGGCGGTCCGCCGTCCACACGGTTTGTGCGGTCGGCACGTCGACGCCGCCCGATGCCAGCCAGCCGAGGCGTGCGAAATAGCCGTTCGGACCGGAGGCGGGCGAGAAGACGACGATGCGCGGGCTCGAGCGGTCGACCGTCTCGTGGTAATCCTTCAATGAGATGTCGTCGATGTCACCGCCGCGCAGCGACAGCGAGCCGTAGACCTTGTCGTTCTCGATGGCCACGCGCGGCGCCTGGCCGAGCGCCGCGTCACGCGTCTCGGCGACCGCGCCGGCCTCGCTGCCCGGCACGGCGGGGGAGCCGGCCTGCCCGGCGGCCTTGGGCTGATCGCCCTGCTTCTGCGCCTGCTGGAGCTGCGCCTGCTGCTGGCGCTGCTTCTCCATCTGCGGCATGCCGATGAAGTAGTTCCACCCGAGGAGAACCACGACCGACAGCGCGATCGCGAGAAGGAGGTTCTTGTTGTCCTGCATGGCTCAGTGGCTCTCCGGGGAGCGGTCCGGGCTGTCGGCCGGCTCGGGACGCCGGGCCGACCCGGGCGGACCGGAACGGTTCCCGGACGGCCGTGCGCCGCGGGGCGCGTGGACGCCGGCGACGCCGTGGCGCAGATCGTCGAGAAGGCTTTCGAAGGGTGCCGCCATGGCCTCGCGGCGCGCGACGACGACGTAGTCGAACCGCGGCTTGCCGAGGGGCGCGCCCGCTTTTCCCGGCGATGCAGCCGCGAGCGCGCGCAGGGCGGCCCGCAGGCGCCGCTTGACCCGGTTCCGCTCGACCGCGTTGCCGACCTTGCGGCTCACGGTGAGGCCGAAGCGGGCCTGCTCGCCGGCATCCACAGCGGCCCGTTCGGCCGCCTGCAGGGTCATTCGTGGCGTATGATGACGCCTCCCCTTCGCGGCGGCGAGGTAATCGGCCCGCCGCGTCAGTCGCTCTGGCCGAAGGGGGGTGCGCGGCGTCCGGCTCATGGTCAAGTGGCCTCCGGCGAGGCGCGCCGGAGGCGCCGTGTCACGCCGAGAGGCGCTTGCGCCCCCGGGCCCGGCGCGCAGCGATGACCTTGCGGCCGCCGACGGTGGCGATGCGGGCGCGGAAGCCGTGGCGGCGCTTGCGCACCAGCTTGCTGGGTTGGTAGGTGCGTTTCACGGACGTCGTCTCCGGTGCAGGCCGCCTCTGCGGGGGCCGGTCGTTCAGGTCTCACAGGAAACGGCCATTCCGGCGGACGGTCCCACCGGCCCTGTCGTCCCGTGCTGGATGATAGCGCTCGAAAGCTGCGCGGCTTATGGCGGATGGGACCCTGAAAGTCAACGCGGTGCGCTCCCCGTTCACGGTCGGGTGACACGGCCTCGCCAAGCTGAGCCGCACGCGCTAGGTGGGTAGCGGGGTCAGGAGCCGCAAGAGGATGGAGCAGCCGGACGAGGCGATCCGGGCGATGGATCGCGGGCGGCGCTCGCGGGCCGGCCTGTGGGCGGTCTTGGCCCTGCCCCTCGTCATGGGGATCATCGTCTACACGGCCGGCCGCTACGTCACCGCCGAGCAGGTCTTCCAGGTGTATGGCAACGTCCGCGAGCTCGTGGGCACGCACCTGCCCATCGCAGTCATGGCCTACGTGGTCGTCTACGGCAGCGCCGTCGCGCTTTCGATCCCGGGATCCGTCTTCCTGACCGCCGTCGGGGGGCTGCTGTTCGGAGGGCTTCTCGGCGGATCGTCCGCGCTCGTCGCCGCCACCGCCGGCTCCACCCTACTTTTCGTCGTGGCCCGGGGTGTCGCGCTGAGCCTCGTCCCGTGCGGCCTGCGGGGACGCTTCGACAGGCTGGTAGAGGCGATGGGCCGGGATACGGGCTGGTACCTGCTGATGGTGCGCTTCGCGCCCGTCATCCCGTTCTGGCTGGTGAACCTCGCCGCCGCCGTGGTGGCGGTGCCCCTGCGCCTCTTCGTCGCGACCACCTTTTTCGGCATGGCGCCTGCCACCTTCGCCTTCGCCTTCGCCGGCGCGGAACTCGACAGCATCGTCGCGGAACGGCACTCGGCCTATCGCGAATGCCGGCAGGCGAGCGCCGCGGCCTGCGGAGTCGACCTCACCTTCGAGCGGCTCGCCACGCCGGGGATGCTGACGGCCCTCGGCTGCCTCGCGCTGCTGGCGGGCCTGCCCATCCTCCTTCGCCGGCTCGGAATCATGTCATTCTCCTCCGGCCCCGACTTGCGCTGAGCGTGTCGGGAGGGTCGAGAGGCGCGGCGGAGGAGCAATGGCCGAGACGTTGACGCCCGATCTCTGCGTGATCGGGGCAGGTTCGGCGGGCCTTTCGGCGGCCGCGTTGGCCGCGGCCTTCGGCGTGCCATGCGTCCTCGTCGAGCGCGCGCGGATGGGCGGCGAATGCCTCAATGTGGGGTGCGTGCCCTCCAAGGCTCTGCTCGCGGCAGCGCACGCCGCCCAGTCGGCCCGCGAGGCCGGCCGCTTCGGCATCGAGGCCGGGCCGGTATCGGTCGATTTCCCACGCGTCATGGCCCATGTGCGCGAGGTCATCTCCTCCATCGCCCCGACCGATTCCGCCGCCCGGTACACGGCCATGGGCGTACGGGTGCTGCGTGGCGAGGCCGCCTTCACCGGCCCCCGGGCGGTGGCCGTGGGGGAGACCACGGTGAAGGCACGCCGTTTCATCATCGCGTCCGGCTCGCGCCCCATGGTGCCTGACATCCCAGGACTGTCCGGCGTTTCATTTCTGACCAACGAGACCGTTTTCGACCTGGACGTCCTCCCGGCCCACCTGCTGGTGCTGGGTGCAGGCCCGGTCGGCCTCGAGCTTGCCCAGGCCTTCCGCCGCCTGGGATCCGAGGTGACGGTGGTGGGATCCGGCGCCGCGCTGGCGCGCATCGATCCCGAGATTGCCGCCCACGCGGTCGCGGCATTGCGCGCCGAGGGCGTCACCCTGCACGAGGGCGCGCGCGTGACCGCGGTCCGCGCCACGGACGAGGGCGGGGTCGCCCTGGCCGCCGACCGAGAGCGCGGATCCGCGCTCTTGGTCGAGGGCACGCACCTCCTGGTCGCCGCCGGCCGTATACCCACGCTGGACGGTCTCGGGCTCGACGCGGCCGGCGTCCGCCACGACCGCACCGGCATCCTGGTGGACAAAGGCATGCGGACCTCGAACCGGCGCATCTACGCGGTCGGCGACTGCGTCGGCGGCGACCAGTCGCAGCGCTTCACCCATGTGGCGGGCGAGCAGGCAGGCCTGGCCTTCCGCGGCGCCGTCTTCCGCCTGTCCGGCACTTTCGAGCCGCGCCTCGTGCCGGCCACGGTCTACACCGACCCCGAAATCGCGGCCGTTGGCCTGCAGGAAGAGGAGGCCCGGCGCGCCCACAAGACGGTCACCGTGCTGCGCTTTCCCCTGAGCGAGAACGATCGGGCGCGGGCCGAGCGCTTGACCCGGGGCGAGATCAAGCTCATCTGCACGGGGAAAGGCGCCGTCATCGGCGCTTCCATCGTCGGCGCGCGGGCCGGGGAGCTCATCGTGCCCTGGACCCTGGCGCTGAGGAAAGGCCTGGATATGTCCGACTTCCGGGACATGGTCATGCCCTATCCGACCTTCTCCGAGATCTCGAAGCGGGCGGCCGTGTCCTTCTATGCGCCGCAGCTGCGCCGGCCCGCCCTGACCCGCCTCGTCCGTCTCCTGCGGGTTTTCGGGTAGGGAACCGACAGGGGCCGGCCCGCCATGGACGCCAACGATCCGGCGGCAGACAGGACCTTGCGGGAGGCTCCCGACGGGGGCGCGGGCGCGTCCCACCCGGAAGGCGGCGCACGGGCCGCATCTGCGGAGGGGACCGCCCCCGCCAAGCGGCCCGCCGCGGCCGTCCGCTTCGGCCTGTCGGCCCGCCTGCTGGCGCTCACGACGATCTTCGTCATGCTGGCGGAGGTGCTGATCTACGTCCCGTCGATCGCCAATTTCAGGCTGCGCTTCCTTCAGGACCGGCTTGCCTCCGCCCGGCTCGCGGCGCTGGTGCTCGACGCGGCGCCGGCCGGCGCCGTCCCTCCCGAGCTCGAGCGGCGACTGGTGTCGCAGGTGGGTGCGCTCACCGTCGCGATGAAGGAAGGCGCGACACGGCGGCTGATCGCGATCACGGACATGCCGCCCGCGGTGGACGCCGAAGTGGACCTGCGGACCGTGACCGAGGCCGGCCTCATCGCAGACGCGTTCCGGACCCTCGTCGCCGGCCAGCCGCGCTACCTGCGGGTGGTGGGACCCGGCATGGAGGGCGTCGATTTCGTCGAAATCGTGCTGGAAGAGCGGCCGCTGCGGGCGGCGATGCTGGAGTACTCCGTCAACATCCTGCTGCTCTCGCTCGTCATCTCCGCGATCACGGCTGTGCTTGTGTATGCCGCCCTGCACCGGCTGATCGTGCAGCCGGTGCGCCGGCTCACGACAAGCATCATGACCTTCGAGGAGCATCCCGAGGCCGCGGCGCCTCCCCCTGGCCGCAAGCGCACCGACGAGATCGGCCTGGCCGAACGGGCGCTGGGAGCGATGCAGCGCACGCTCGCCGACGAGCTGCGCCAGAAGAAGCACCTCGCCGACCTCGGGCTCGCGGTGAGCAAGATCAACCACGACCTGCGCAACATGCTGGCCTCGGCGCAGCTCTTCTCGGACCGGCTCTCCTCGATCAGCGACCCCACCGTCCAGCGATTTGCGCCGAAGCTGATCTCGGCGCTGGACCGCGCCATCGCCTTCTGCCAGGCGACGCTGGCCTATGGCCGCGCGGCGGAGCCGCCGCCGGACCGCCGCCGCTTCCTGCTGGCGCCGCTGGTGGAGGATCTGCGCGACGCGCTGGGGCTTTGGGACGGCGAAGGCATCGCGCTGATCAACGCCGTTCCCACCGACCTCGAGATCGATGCCGACGCCGAGCAGCTCTCGCGCGTGCTCGTCAATCTCGGGCGGAACTCCAAGCAGGTGCTGTCCTCACCGGGGGTCGTCGCGCCAGCCGTGACGGTCTCGGCGCGCCGGCGCGGATCGACGGTGACGATCGACGTCGCCGACAACGGTCCCGGCATCCCCGAGGCGCAGCGGCGGCGGTTGTTCCAGGCCTTCCAGACCTCCGGCCGGGACGGCGGAACGGGGCTCGGCCTCACCATTGCCGCGGAACTCGTCTCCGCCCATGGCGGACGGATCTCCGTCCTGCCGGGAAAGCCTGGCGCGGTGTTCAGGATCGAGATCCCCGACCGCGGCCCTTGAGCAGCATCCTGCCGGAGACGCGACGCGTTGCGCGCGGCACGGCCGAGGCATACATTGGGAAGTCCCGCTCGCGGGACAGAGGACAGATGACCCGACACACCCCCCCGCCGGCTCCCGCCCAGACCGTCGTTCCAGGCCCCTTCGGGCACGTCGACACCTGGATCTTCGACCTCGACAACACGCTCTACCCGCACGAGGCCATGCTCTGGCCGCAGGTCGACGAACGCATCACGCTGTTCATCGCGGAGTTCTTCGGGCTCGACCTGATGTCGGCGCGTGCCCTGCAGAAATTCTACTACACGCGCTACGGCACGACGCTGAAGGGGCTGATGGACGAGCACGCCATCGAGCCGGAAGACTTCCTCGCCTTCGCCCACGACATCGACCTGTCGCTGCTCGATCCCGATCCCGCGCTCGGCCTCGCCATCGAGGCGCTGCCCGGGCGCAAGCTCATCCTCACCAACGGCTCGCGCCGGCATGCCGAGAACGTGGCGGGACGGCTCGGCATCCGCGAGCATTTCGAGGAGATCTTCGACATCGTGGCAGCCGACTTCGTGCCCAAGCCGGAGGCGCGGACCTATGAGCGCTTCCTCGACGCGCATGCCGTGGACCCCAGGCGGTCCGCCATGTTCGAGGACCTCGCCAAGAACCTCGTCGTGCCGCACGCGCTCGGCATGCAGACGGTGCTGGTGCTGCCCAAGGTGCCCGACCCGTTCCGCGACGCGCACGAGCAGGAGGCCGTCGAGGCGCCCTACATCGCGCACACGACGCGCGACCTGACGGGGTTCCTGCGCGAATTGCTGCCAGCCGGCGAGACGCTGCCCTGATCAGTCCCGCACGGGATCGTCGCCATAGGCGTTCGGCCCCTCCGTGCCCCGGAAAAAGCCGAGCTCGACCAGGCACCACAGGCCGATGAGGCCCGCGACGACGCCGCAGAACGTGGCCAGTCCGGGCTTGTGTGCGCCCGACCCCACCGCCTGGAGCACGGCGGGCGCGCCCCAGAACAGCCAGAGCCAATGTCCCGACATCTCGCGGTCGTGCAGGCGCCGGACATGCAGGCCGAGCGACACGACGAGGTAGAGCAGGAGCGCGATCCCGGCCAGGATCAGGCCGAGCCGGCCGAGCAGCACCATCGTACCGAACGCGATAAGGGCCAGGACGACCGGGCCGACCAACGCCAGGAGCCAGTAGTCGAGCCTGCGAGCGCGGCCCCTGAACGAGACGTTGTCGAGAACGAAGCCGAGCATCCGCGCGGTCCCCCGGGGAAATCCCGCAGACCGTGCCATGACCCGCTGAATTCCGCGTTGAATGTTGCGGTTGCCGGACGCTGAACCGGTTCGCTCGACTTTGATGGAGCGGCGCGCGGCGTCAGGCGAAGCGCCGCGCCGCCTCGCCGTGCAGGCGGCGAAGCTCGCCGACATCGAGGCCGAGCGGAATTCCGTCCACCACGCGCCAGCGGCCGGCGACCATCACCCGGTCGGCCCGGTGGGCGCCGCACAGGACGAGCGTGGCGAGCGGGTCGTGCCCGCCGGAAAAGCGCAGCTCGTCCAGCGTGAAAAGCGCGAGGTCGGCCTGCAGGCCGGGCGCGATGCGGCCGATGTCGGTGCGGCCGAGGCAGCGCGCCGAGCCTTCCGTGGCCCAGCGCAGCGCGTCGCGGTGGCTGACGGCCGAGGCCGAGCCGTAATGCAGCCGGTTGGTCATGACGGCGTGGCGCACGCCTTCCATGAGGTTGGAGCTGTCGTTCGAAGCCGAGCCGTCGACGCCGAGCCCGACGGGAGCGCCCGCCGCCTCCAGTTCCCGCGTGCGGCAGAAGCCGGAGGCGAGCACGGCGTTGGAGGTGGGGCAGTGGCAAACGCCCACGCCGGCTTTGCCGAGCGTCTCGCAATCCTCGCAGGTGAAGTGGACGCCGTGCGCGAGCCAGGTCCGCGGGCCGAGCCAGCCCACCTGTTCCAGCAGTTCGATGGGCCGGCAGCCATAGACCTCGGCGCAATAGGCGTCCTCGTCCTTCGTCTCGGCGAGATGGGTGTGCAGGTGGCAATTCCATCGCTCGGCCAGCACGGCGCTCTCGCGCATCAGGCGGGGCGTGACCGAGAAGGGCGAGCAGGGGGCCAGCGCCACCTGCGTCATCGACCCGTCCGACCGGTCGTGGAAGAGCGACAGCACGCGCGCGCAATCGGCGAGGATCGTGTCCTCGTCCTGCACGACGCTGTCGGGCGGCAGGCCGCCATCCTTCCGCGACAGGTTCATCGAGCCGCGCGTGACGGTGAGCCGGATCCCGAGCGCGCGGGCCTCCTCCACCTCGATGTCGACGGCCTGCTCCAGCCCGGAGGGGTAGAGGTAGTGATGGTCGGAGGCCGTGGTGCAGCCGGACATCAGGAGCTCGGCCATGGCGACGCGGGCGGCGAGGCGCAGGGCCTCCGGGGTCAGCCTCGCCCAGACGGGATAAAGCGCCTGCAGCCAGGGGAAGAGCTCCTTGTCGATGGCGGAGGGATGGGCGCGCGTCAGCGTCTGGTAGAAATGGTGGTGCGTGTTGACGAGGCCCGGAAGCACGATGTGCCGCGAGGCGTCGAAGGTCTCGTCCACGGGCGCGGCGGGTGTGCCGCCGGAGGGAACGAGCTCGGCGATGCGGCCGTCCTCGACGACGAGGCCGCCCTCCGCCCCGTCGGCGAGGATGGCGAGGGGCGCCTTGATGAAGTTGCGCATGGGCTGCTCCCGGAGATCATCCGGTCTCGCAAACGGCGGCGGCGGGCGCAAGCGCGGCCTTGCCGGATGACAGGCGGGGCGCCGCTTGCTAGAGGACGCGCCACCTCATGTCACCCTGCCGAGAGATGGCCGCCATGCAGCACACGGAAATCGCCGGGATCGTCGACGCCGCCTGGGAGAAGCGCAGCGAGATCGGCGCCTCCACCGGCGGCGAGGTGCGCGAGGCCGTCACCCGCGCGCTGGAGCTTCTCGACAGCGGCGAGGCCCGCGTGGCCGAAAAGCAGGCCGACGGCTCCTGGGCCACGCATCAGTGGTTGAAGAAGGCCGTGCTGCTCTCCTTCCGCCTCAACGACAACCGCATCATCGGCAACGGCCCGGGCGGCGCGGTGTGGTGGGACAAGGTGCCCTCCAAGTTCGACGGCTGGGACGCCGAAGCCTTCGGCAAGGCCGGCTTCCGCGCCGTTCCCAACTGCACCGTGCGCCGCGGCGCCTTCGTCGCGCCTGGCGTGGTGCTGATGCCCTCTTTCGTCAACATCGGCGCCTATGTCGACAGCGGCACGATGGTCGATACCTGGGCCACCGTGGGGTCCTGCGCCCAGATCGGCAAGAACGTGCACCTCTCCGGCGGGGTCGGCATCGGCGGTGTGCTGGAGCCGCTGCAGGCCGGCCCGACCATCATCGAGGACAATTGCTTCATCGGCGCCCGCTCCGAGGTGGTCGAGGGCGTCGTCGTCGGCGAGGGCTCGGTGATCTCGATGGGCGTCTATATCGGCGCCTCCACCAAAATCGTCGACCGCGAGACGGGCGAGGTCTTCTACGGCCGCGTGCCGCCCTATTCCGTCGTCGTCTCCGGCAACACGCCCGGCCGCCCCCTGAAGGACGGCACGCCAGGCCCGTCCCTCTACTGCGCCGTCATCGTCAAGCGGGTCGACGAGAAGACCCGGTCGAAGACGAGCATCAACGAGCTGCTGCGGGACTGAGCCGACGCTGGAGCGTTGACAGTTATGTGCGAGTGGGCGGACACTATTTCCTATGGCCGTGCATATTCCGATCGAAGCCAGATGGCTTCATGACGACAAGGTCTGGCTTGCCACGAGTGCGGCATGGCCTGGCCTTGTGGTGGAAGCCGGCGAATGGGGCGGGCTGCTAGAAGAAATCGAGCTTGTTCTGCCCGACTTTCTGGAGGTGCAGGGCGTGGATCCTCGCGGCGCGACCTTTACGGTCAAGGCAGAGGAAAGCCTCACCCTCTCACCCGTCTGATGGCGTACTACTACCGGCAACTCGCCATCCTGCTGCGAAGGGCTGGCTGGCAGCTCCAACGGGCCGGGAAGGGCAGTCACGAGACATGGTGGCACCCTCCCGTCCGGGAGATCGGTGACCGTGCCACGGACCAGCAAGTCACGGCACACCATGAACGAGATTCTCAAGCAGGCAGGTCTGCCAAAGGCTTTCTGATGCTCGACCCCGCCGATCCCGTCGCGCTCACCCAGGCGCTGGTGCGCTGCCCCTCCGTGACACCGGAGGAGGGCGGCGCGCTGGCGCTGCTCGCAGGGGTGCTGGAGGGGGCGGGGTTCGCGGTGGAGCGGCCGGTGTTCTCGCAGGCCGGCACGCCCGACATCGTCAATCTCTACGCCCGCATCGGCGAGGGCTCGCCCTGTCTCGTCTTCGCCGGCCACACCGACGTCGTGCCGCCGGGCGACGAGGCGCGCTGGAGCCGGCCGCCCTTCTCCGGCGACATCGCGGACGGCATGCTCTATGGCCGCGGCGCGGCGGACATGAAGGGCGGCGTCGCCGCCTCGGTCTCGGCCGCCCTGCGCCACGTGGCGAACTCGGGCTTGCCGAAGGGCTCCCTCGCCTTCCTGATCACAGGCGACGAGGAAGGCCCGGCCGTCAACGGCACGGTGAAGCTGCTGGAGTGGGCGAAGGCGCGCGGCGAGCGCTTCGACCATTGCATCCTCGGCGAGCCCACCAATCCCGATGCGCTGGGC
>JAESFG010000650.1_pt1 | contig 12244 bp, 9 predicted proteins | sample 9269371 | NCBI WGS metagenome assembly JAESFG01 (sample SAMN14506227, study PRJNA617093) | algae metagenome | isolation source: Aetokthonos hydrillicola CCALA 1050 (B3-Florida) and co-occurring... | place: USA: South Carolina | collected 2013-01-01 | reverse complement strand
GGGTAGTGGCCTGTTCAGCCCGTTTTAAAAACACTTTAATGCGTGCGGTCAATTCGTCAAAGTGAAAAGGTTTTACCAGGTAATCGTCTGCACCCAGGTTAAAGGCATCCATTTTATCCTGCAGTTGGCCAAGGGCCGTCAGCATAATAATGGGTATGTTTTTGTTTACTGCCCTAAACTCTTTACATAAGGCCATACCGTTTTTGTAAGGCAGGTTAATATCCAGCAATACCAGTGCATAGGTTTGCTGTTTAAACATTCTTTCTGCCACCAGTCCATCGTACGCTACATCGGTCTGGTAGCCTTGCCTGGTCAGCTCTTCCTGAATCACCTGGCCTAGTTTCGGTTCGTCTTCCGCTAATAATATTCTCAATTGGTTTTCCATTCTTTGTACACGTTTCAAATTTCAAGATAAGGAAAAAAAGAAGTCCTGCTATCCCAGCCAATAAGTTTTTCTCTAACATCTATACGGCTGTACCTGTTTATATAGGATGGTGAAGATACTTTTTAGATACCTTCGTAACAAATTATTGTATGTTGAAACAATGGTTTTCCATAATTGCTGCGTATATCCTGGTGTCCTGTCACCATGTAGACAATAAGGCCAAACAAATGCTGCATCAAACCGGCGAAACTGCCGGCAAAGTAGGTGGCGAAATCGTAAACAGCGTTAACGAGGGCGTCAAACAGTCCATGCAGTGCCAGGTGCAACTGGCCACGGGTTTAAGTTCCAAAGGCATACAAACCGGCAAGCTGTCCTTTGCTTCCAATGGCGGCACCGATAATGTACTCCGCCTTTACCTCATTTTCAACGAAGCTTTTACAGGTAGGCTAAGCATCCGCGTTACAGACGAAAAGGGGCTGGAGTATGGCCGCACTGCATTAGACATCAAGGCCATAAAAGGCAGTGCCGGGTTTTACGATTTTGTGTTCGATACCCGCACCAATCTCGAAGGTAAAAGCACTTTCATCGTACAATAACCATATCGGGGCGTGTCCCCGTGGCGGTGGCCTTAATGCAAACAGGCTTTGGGCAGCCACGGGGCCGGGCTATCCGCTATTACTCCGCCACAAGGCCAACGCACAAACCTTCAGCGGGGTAGCCGCTTCTATCCCTCACGCAGGGCAAACCAATGTTGCATACTTTTAATTGTCAAACAGCAACCATTATGAGCAATAGCATTATCCAGGTTACAGACCTTACCAAAAAATACGGCGATTTTGAAGCCGTTAAAGGCATCAGCTTCCAGGTTTTTGAGGGCGAAATTTTCGGGCTGCTGGGCCCCAACGGTGCGGGTAAGTCTACCACGCTGGAAATCATAGAAACCCTGCGGAAAAAAACATCCGGTAAAGTATTCGTGGATGGCATTGACCTGGATGCTGCCCCCAACGACATCAAAAAACGCATCGGTGTTCAACTGCAAACAAGCGGTTATTATCCGGGCCTTAACCTGAGCGAGTTGCTGCAACTGTTTGCCGGCCTGTACAACCAGAACATAGACCCTATGGAACTGTTGGATAAGGTTAACCTGCGTGATAAGGCCAAAGCCAAATACAAAGAAATGAGCGGCGGGCAAAAGCAACGCTTTTCCATAGCTACTACCCTTATCAATAAGCCTAAGATCATTTTTTTAGACGAGCCTACCACCGGCCTCGATCCCCAGGCCCGCCGCAATTTGTGGGAGCTCATTCAAGGCATCCGTAAACAAGGCACCACCGTAATCATTACCACACACTATATGGATGAAGCCGAAATCCTCTGCGACCGTGTAGCCATTATAGACAGCGGTAAGATCATCGCCATTGATACGCCCGATAAACTGATTGACGACCTGGTGGCCAGCGGCTTTGAACGCCCCAAAGAAGTTAAAAAAGCCAACCTGGAAGATGTGTTCATCCAACTTACCGGTAAATCTATAAGAGAAGAATAAGCATGGACAACCTGAACGACCTCCGTTATCCTATCGGACTTTTTGAGCCTCAGCCTTATTCAGATAAACAGAAAGAACAATGGCTGCTGGACATCCATTTTCTGCCGCAGGAACTGGAAATAGCCGTACAAACCCTGGACGCGGCCCAACTGGATACACCTTACCGCCCCGGCGGCTGGAACCTGAAACAACTGGTACACCATGTGGCCGATAGCCACATGAATGGTTATATACGTACCAAACTGGCTTTAACCGAAGACAACCCTACCATTAAACCTTACGATGAAAACGCCTGGGCTGCATTGCCCGATGTGGATACCATACCCATCAATGTATCGCTAACCTTGTTGCATGCCTTGCACAAACGCTGGCATACAATCCTGTCGCATATACAGCCAGGCCAATGGCAGCGGGAAGTGTTCCATCCGCAGCACAAAAAAAGCATGACGCTCTGGTATATACTGGGGCAATACGCATGGCACGGCCGCCACCACACCGCACACATTAACCGCCTTAAAGAACGTATGGGCTGGTAACAACAATCACAGCCCATCATCAAACATTCATGAGAAACCTGGACTGGAAACTACTTTCCTCAAACTACATTTTTAAAGACCGCTGGTTTATTGCCAGGGCCGATAGTTGCGAACTGCCCGACGGTCGCATCATTGAACCTTATTATGTTATTGAATTGCCCAACTGGTGCAACATCGTAGCCATTACCGGGGATGAAAAAGTAATTATGGTTCGCCAGTACCGCCATGCCCTGGGCAAAACCATCCTTGAGTTGCCGGGTGGTGTAATTGACGCCGGCGAAACACCCGAACACGCCGCCCTACGCGAATTGAAAGAAGAAACCGGTTATGCTGTTGATGCCGTTCAGTACCTGTACAAGGCATCACCCAACCCCGCTACCAACAACAACATGGCCTACTTTTTTTTGGCCACAGGTGCAACACCCGGTCATGCCCTAAACCTGGATGCTTTTGAAGACATAGAAGTGGAGCTTTTCACCCGTGAGCAGGTATTACAACTGCTCAAAGATGAAAAGGTTGAACACGGTATGCAGGTTGGTGCCATTTACGCAGCTTTTGCAAAATTGGGCTGGCTCTAAAAACTACCGGGTTACTTCACCTACCAAAAAAACGCTGCCGCAAACCAGTACCAGGTCTTCCTTACCCGCATGTGTCAATGCTTCGGTCAAAGCAGTATTTACATCCGGTATGGCCTTGCCTTGTAATCTATATGCTGCGGCTTTGGCTGCCAGTTCAGTGTAGGGTAGGGCACGGGGTATTTGTGCCTGGGTAAAATAATATGTGGCATAAGCAGGCAACAGCCGCAATACTTTGTCTATATCCTTGTCTTTTACCATGCCTGTTACAATGTACAGTTTACGGTAGGTGCTGTGTTCCAGTTGTTGCAGTATTTGTTTAATGCCGTCTTCGTTGTGGCCCACATCCAACACAACGGTGGGGTTTTCCTGTATCACTTCCCAGCGGCCATGCAGGCCGGTAAGGCGTTTTACCTGATGCAAGGCAGTATGTACTGCCTGCTCGGGCAGGTGCCAGCCTTGTGCACGCAATTCGTGTATGGCGGCTAGTACACTTAACAGGTTCCTGGTTTGATAAATGCCCGTAAGGTCAAGATGGTAGTGCAGGTGTGCATCGCTCCTGGTGTCCACTACTTCTACCTGCAGGCGGTGATGGTTGTATTGCCAGTCCACCACATAATAGGCTTCCTGTGCAAATACCAGGGCAGCTTGTTCGCTGGTGGCCTTGTGTTCAAACACCGGTTTTGTTTCGGGCAGGTATTCACCTATTATGGCTTTAATGCCGGGTTTAATAATGCCGGCTTTTTCCCCGGCTATGGCAGTAAGCGTATCGCCCAGCAGGTTCACATGGTCGTACCCAATGTTGGTAATTATGCTTAGTTCGGGGGTTATAATGTTGGTACTGTCCAGCCTGCCACCTAACCCTGTTTCAATAACAGCAATATCAACACCCTCTTGCACAAAATAGGTAAAAGCCATGGCCACCGTAATTTCAAAAAACGATGGTTCTATTTCGCTTACCAGCGGCTGTATGCGTTGTGTAAAGTCTATTACAAACTGTTCATCGCACAGGGCACCGTTTATCTTAATGCGTTCCCTGAAATCGTGCAGGTGGGGGGATGTGTACAAGCCTGTCTTGTAACCGGCTTGCTGCAATATGGCCGCCAGCATATGGCTTACAGAGCCTTTGCCATTGGTACCGGCAATATGTATGCTTTTAAGTTGTTGCTGCGGGTTGCCCAAGGCGTTGCAAAGGGCAATGGTATTGGTAAGGTCTTTTTTATAGGCTGCAGCACCTATACGGCTAAACATAGGTAAGGCACTGTACAGGTAATCAATCGTTTGCTGATAGGTCATGCCACAAATATAAAAACCAGGCACCAACCAATCAGCTTTATACAAAGCTTAATAACCATGTTCTTTGACAATAGTAACCAAATATCCATACCCAAAAATATTTTGGGCACCAACTGTAGGAATACGCATCACCGTCCCTTGTGTCACTCACTTGTACTGTAGTAATGCTATGCAGCTGTTAAATAGTATGTGGGCAGCTTTTTATACTATTAAACAATACAGGCAGCCAAGCTAACGGGTAAGCATTTGCAGGAGCATCAAAACCCAAATTGCCAAACGGATGAAAAGATGATAGAAAACAAGACAAAGCAATAAAAAATCCCGAAGGGATGACAGGATTATAGCCATAAAACACCAGCCCAAACAAAACCCCGAAGGGGTGACATTTATATCACCCCTTCGGGGTTCAATGACCTTTGGGTTACATCGCAGCTATAATCATATCATCCCTTCGGGATTAAAGATGCACAAACCCTATCTATACTATTAGAAGCTTCCTTTTAAGGAGTATCATTGGGTAGTAAAATATTTGGAATAAGGGCTTACAAAGCCCCTGATAGTTATTCGACATTGCAAATGTCGAATAGCGGGAACATTTCGAAAAGCTTGGGGGTAGCGAATGCTACATAAAACAACGGCGTAGGCACAGCCTGACGCCGAGTGGCCGCGGTTGCAAGCTACGGTGAGTGGGGGTGGGATTGTGCCGTTTTGCAAATGTGCCACCAAATGCATGGAACATTTATGCTATGTAGCTATATTGTCCTGCATCAATTATTTGATTTCTTCTTTCTAAATAGTTAAGAAAATTCGGGGTTAATATTTCATTTGGCAATTCACTGTATGTCGTAAAATCTCTTAAATATACTTCGTGATTTTGTTCAATATTTGTCTTGTATTTCAAACGACCATCGGGATTAATATACAAGAGATTGATGTCAAAAAGTTTATGATGATTGTTGCAAAGCCACAATCCATTGTCGCCATTTATAGCATGATAAATTTTTGTCTCGATATTCAGATTGTTTGCACGCTTGATGCTTGCAACTGGCCAAATATGTGCACCTTGAATAATCTGTGGGATTTCACAGTTACACAAAGAGCATTTTTTATTTCCTAATTTATCAAGTAAATTATATAGATAAGTCGGAGAACGTAAACTATCATTCGTTTCAAATTCTCTACGTTCTAAGACTAAATCAGAAGTAATTACGCTTATGCCTGCATTGATTATTAATTGTCTACTCGGTTCAGGTAAAATTGAAAGGTTGCCTTCTTGAATTTCGTATACTTCAATAGGATATTCAGATACGTTGTTAAATGCAAGAGTTAATAGAATCGTTTCATACTTATTTGCTCCATAAGTCTTGCCAAAGATTTGAAGGGAGTCCGTTTCATCTATTGCGGCATATGTTGAAGCATTCCCTGAATTTCTTACTCTGTTTGCATCTCTGTTAATAATTATATCTGAAATACTATTGAATGGTTGATATACTCTTGACAGGTAAAGTGTTTCATTAAGAAAAACTGTTTTCACAGTTTTCATTAGTCTATACATGAAGATAAAATAGTTTGTCTCTATTCCATCTCTGTCAGGAGGTAGAAAATAAAAATATAAACCTTTGTTTGGTTTTTGCTCTAAAAGAAATTGGATTAAAGCACTTGGGAAGCTTTGAAAGAACGAATTTCTACTCCGAACTTCCATTTCTGAAAATGACACGTAGAAAACACTGTCGTTATATTCAAGCTTTGCTAAACGACCTTTGTTATATCCTGTATCATCCCATAGCACCACATAGTCATCTTGACCTGTCAATTGTTGGCAGACATCAAGCAATACATTATGTGTTAGAATATCCTCATAGGTTATATCCCGTCTCTGAAAATTTCTCTTTATGGTAAAAGTCGCTGGCATTTATGCTGTAATTCGTTATCAAAATTTCTTGTCTATTGTTACCAAGTGAGGGGTCAACTTCAATTATATTATAACCGCCTTTTTTAATCCATTCTTCTAAATGGAAGTTATATTTCCCTTTATGTTCCAAAACATACGAAATCATAAATTGCTTTCCGTCTTTGTGTAAATTATCAACGAAATCGAAAAACATTTTTTCAGTTTCTGAATTCCAACCATGAAAACCTCTTTTTCCATCATTATAAGCACCATTTGTTAGCATATATGGCGGGTCTAAATAGGTAAATGTGGTTTTGTCTAATTCATAAAAAATATCATGGTAGTCCTTACTTTCAAAAAATACGTTTTTCTCTTTGATAACTCGTGAGAAGCTAATCATTTTTTCAAGCACTTTGTCATTGAACCATCTCATGCCAACAGGATTATTGAAATCGTGATTTCCATTAAATCTAATTTGCTGATTAAAACCGTAAAGTATAACCGCATATAAAAGTTTGGGGTCTCGTTTGTCAAGTGAGAATGAATTATAGTAATCCCTAACTTTTGAGTAACTGTCTGCATTTTCAGGTTCGAGACCGAACTTTTTTATTATACGCTTCAAGTATAGAATGTATTGATATGTGTCGGTTGTCTTAAAAGAAGAAACAAGATTACTTACGAAGTGATTTATGTCATTGTATACAATCCTATTTGCATTTATGTTTATACCTACATTAAATCCACCGCCAAATGCGTCTACAAATGTGTTGTATTTATTAGGAGAATTCAGCTTAATGAAAGAAGCCATTTTGGCTTTACTTCCAATGTAATTAAGGGGTGATTCGTAAGTAATTTCGTTCTCTGCTTTCCTTTCAACAAAAAACAAATATTCAAAATGGTCGTTTTTTTCTTTTGATTTAAAGTTCGTGTATTTTCTGTAGGTCAGCTTTTTACAAATAAAAGTTTCTGGTTTACCATAACGTTTCATGCTTGCTTCAATAAAACTTTTTGACATGAAGCCGTCTTTACTGTAACTGAATACTATATACTTAGCTTTTGTTTTTGCTAAAATTTTATCAAAAAGGATATGAGATTTGAAATCCTTTGACCAATCGGACCTCATTGGAGTTGTCGGACGAGAACCTGTAATATTGCTTATACTTGGATTGTCATTCAATACCAATGTTTCTAATAAATGATATTGAGTGCCATATTGATTTTGCGTATATGGAGGGTCGAGATATAAAATATCACATTCAACTTCTGAAATGACATCTTCTAATTTCGCGTTTAAAAATGATGTTTCGTTTGGTTGGGAAAGGTTTGATAAAACTCTTTTAAATTCAATTGGCTTTAATGCTCTCGAATCCCAATGTTTTAAGAATGCACCATAAACACCCGCAGTATTTGAAACAACGGAAACAGATTCTATTAAACTGGCAAGCAAACAAGCATACTCGTTTTCATTTATTAGATTTTCATTTTTCCATTGTTCAATGGTTTCCCGGACATAATCAATTCGTCCTGCATTTTCCTTAGTGAAATACATTCTGTCTGAACCACCAGGAGAATAGTTTTTATAAATAAAGCCCTTGGAAGTTTTAGAATTTGAATTTAAAAAATCAAAAGGGTCAAACTTTAATTTTTTAAAATTGCATTCATCGGAATGGACTCTACCTCTTGTATAAATGACACACCATCTTAGCATATCATTTGATACGATGTTAAAAGAATCTTTTAGTGAATCTGATACGGCACCTGTTCCACAAAAGGCATCAAATAAAGTCAGACCACTATTAGTCAACTCTAATTCGTCAAAGAGTGCTTTGATGTCTGATATTATTAATTCTTTGTTACCTATAAATCTCATCTATTTCTGATTCAAATATTAGTTTGTAAAGTTAAATTTTTAAACCGCTATTGCTTCTAAATGTGTCAGTAAATTGTCAACCGTCCACTTGTCAGGGTGGTGGTTGGGCCAGGGTGCGGTTGGGCAAAGTAAAATATGCTGCAATTTGTGTAGGCTTGTGCGTTGGATTGCAGCTCTTTTTATTTTGTGAAGGGTTGGCATTTGTCTGTCGTTTAACTGTTTGTTTCTTGTAGATTATGTCGTCTTTTAGGATGACCGCTAACTCAAAAATATGCGAAAGTTCAATGTTAAGCTTGCTTGATACAATTGCATCGTAAGTAGCTCATAGTCAATCTATTGTACTAAAAATTATACAAAATAAAATGAGCGTATTTGGTATATATATATCTATTAGTTCGCAAAAAATATCCTAAATGCGTACGTTGGTATTTCTACAAATTATCTCATTATCATGCTAACGCATAGATATTTACCACTTGTAATCAAATATAGAAACACATTTGTTCTCTTGATAGCATATTTATACGCTTTTTGCAATATCTTGAATAGTAGTAAGCTACTAAGCTTTCTAGCTGTTCCACATTTATCATATCGAACAACTTATCAGGGATTTTGCAAACCAGGCTTGCTGGTATTTATAAAGAGGTATCAATAGTATAAGCGTAGACATCGTTCTTCCAAACAAATCAGTGCCTATCTTAACAATCTTAAGCATCAGCGTTCAAACTGTAAAATATGCATTTGGCTTCAAACAACTATCCACATTAATAAAAATCATCCCAGCAATCAACGTTTTTATTTACTACGTGCATAATTAAGCTTCCGCACTTATCGAAATTGTTCCCACAGTTATAGTTAAACCTTCCGCACTTATAGAAATTGTTCCCGCGGTTATAGTTAAACCTCCCGCACTTATAGAAACTTCTCCCGCGGTTATAGTTAAAGCTACCGCCAACTTTTACATGATTTCCAACAAGTTAGAAAACTGGTTTTGGGGCATAAAAAGGGCGTAAACCGGTAAAAACAGTAATTTCTAACCGGCTTAAGCCTATATTTCTTACTAAAACGCCTTATTTCCGCACCATAACAAACCAAAAACAGCAAACAACAAACATTGCCCACCGTACAAGAAACCACAACCACAAACAACAAAGTATAAATAGTGATTATTCACCACAAACCACAAACTACAAACAACAAACAGGTCTTATGCTACTAAAAACAGCTCATCCTTGTTCCTGCCGTACAAGTGTGCGACGCAACCGGTGTTCAATAGCATTCCTATTGCCCGTCTCTTAAAAAATAATGGGTAACACGGCCACGCTGTACCTGCTCATGTTGTATATTCACCCTGAAACCTGTTAGCAGATGCATAAAAAGAAAATCCTTTGTTTTGGTGAGTTGTTGCTGCGTATATCGCCGGCAGCACATGATGCTATGAACGAAAAACACCCCATGCTTTTGTACATGGGTGGTGCAGAAGCCAACGTAGCTACCGCACTGGCCGGCTGGAACTTGCCTGTTAAATATTGTACTGCTTTGCCGGACAATTTTATGAGCCGCCATGTTATTGACTACCTGGAATACAAAGGCATTTTTTCATCGTCTATTTTACTGTCTGGCAGCAGGATAGGGGTGTACTACCTGGAACGTGGTGCCGATTTAAAGGGCAGCGTTGTATATGACAGGGACCGTTCTTCTTTTTCTGAACTTAAACCCGGTATGATTGACTGGGACAAAGTGCTGAAAGATGTTTCCTGGTTCAATTTCTCCGCTATCAGTCCGGCATTAAACCAAAATGTAGCCGATGTATGCCTGGAAGCCGTGCAGGCAGCTTCTAAAAAAGGCATTACTATTTCTGTAGACCTCAATTACCGCTCACGCCTTTGGAAATACGGCAAACAGCCTGTAGATGTTATGCCTGCCCTGGTAGCTTACGCCGATGTGGTGATGGGTAATATTTGGAGTGCCAATACCCTACTGGGCACTGCCATAGATGAACACATTCACGATAAAAAAAGCCGCCAGGCTTATTTAGACCACGCCGAAGCTACAAGCAAAGAAATCATTGCCCGCTTTCCTAACTGTAAAGTGGTAGCCAATACTTTTAGGTTTGATAGTGCCGGCAACGATATTTTGTATTATACCAGCCTATACAAAGACGGACAGGCATACAACTCTGACGAGTTTACCTGTAAAGGTGTAGTAGACAGGAGTGGGAGCGGGGATTGTTTTATGGCAGGACTGGTATATGGCCTGTACAACCAACATGACCCGCAGGAAACACTCAATTATGCCACGGCTGCAGCTTTTGGCAAGCTTCAGGAACTAGGTGATGCCACGGGCCAGGATGTATTTACCGTAATGCGTATGGCACAGGAATAAAACGAATAAAGAAAAAGGGTAGTAGCTACCCTTTTTTTGTTTGGCATGGTATTTTTAGGGGCTAGGGAAATTCCATTAATTATGAGAACACCCATCCTGAAGTCAATGTGTTATGCTGCCGGCATATTGTTATTTACTTCCTGCGTAGCAAAAAGCAAACTTACCGCTGCCAATGAAACCATTACCCGTATGCAAAGCGATAGTGCTTCCATGGCTGCCCAGGCTGCTAAACTGCGTAGCGACATCAACAGTTTGCAAGCCAGCATTAACCAGTTAAGCGGCGACAAGACCGCCCTTCAAAAGCAGTTGGACGATATTAAAGGCTACGCCAGCAGTACCAGCCAGCAATTGAACAACAGTAAACAAACCATTGCTAATCAACAACAAAGGCTACAACAATTACAGGCATTGATTGATCAGCAACGCCAGGCCACAGATGCCCTGAAGAAAAAGATATCTGATGCCCTGGTAAACTTTTCTGCCAACGAATTGACCGTATCGCAAAAAAATGGGAAGGTATATGTAAGCCTGTCTGAAAACCTGTTGTTCCCGTCGGGCAGTGCAGTTGTAAACGTAAAAGGCCGCCAGGCACTGAAACAATTGGCAGACGTATTGAACCAGAATGCGGATATTAATGTGGAAATTGAGGGACACACAGACTCTGTGCCCATTAAAGGCCGTTACGAGGATAACTGGGCGTTGAGTGTTGCCAGGGCATCTTCTATAGTACGTGTATTAACCGCTACCTATAGTGTAGACCCGGTTAGGGTTACTGCCAGTGGCCGCAGCAAATACGACCCCGTAGACAGCAACGAAACTGCACAGGGTAGGGCCAAAAACCGTAGAACAGAAATTATATTGGAACCTAAGTTAGACGAATTGATGCGTTTGATACAAGGTTCTGATGCTACCAGCAGCACCAAATAGATGCTGTAACGCAAAACAAACGTATAGGCAAACAAAAAGCCCCGGCTATAAAGTCGGGGCTTTTTAAAGTCCTTCATCAAATGTTATTTGATTGGTTTTCAGCTTTTAATTAGCCTAAATAAGCTTTTAAGGCATTGCTGTAGCGTGCTTTTTGTAAGCGTTTAATGGCTCTTTCTTTAATTTGGCGTATACGCTCTTTGGTAAGGTCGTACTTCATACCAATTTGTTCAATGGTAACGCCGTTTTCACCGTCCAGGCCAAAATACGCGTTTACAATTTCTGCTTCACGGGGACTTAAAGATTTCAGCACGCGGCGAATTTCTTCCCGCAGGGAGTCTTTCATCACGTCGTCGTCGGTGTCGTCGCTGCCTTCCAGCAAATCGCCCATGGCTACGTCTTCAGCTTCGTGTACAGGAGCATCCAGCGATGTGTGCCTGGTGTTGCTCTGGAAAATGTTGTTGATTTCTGTTTCGCTCATTTCCAGGATTTCCGCTAACTCTTCGGTAGATGGTTCACGCTCATGTTCCTGTTCAAAAGCCATGTAAGCCTTATTGGCTTTGTTGTAAGTGCCAATTTTGTTTTGAGGCAGGCGTACCAGGCGGCCTTGCTCTGCCAACGCTTGTAAAATAGACTGGCGAATCCACCATACAGCGTAAGAAATGAATTTAAAACCTTTTGTTTCATCAAAGCGTTGAGCCGCCTTAATCAGGCCGAGATTTCCCTCGTTGATGAGATCACTAAGTGAAAGACCCTGGTGTTGGTATTGTTTCGCAACCGAAACCACGAAACGTAAGTTAGCCTGCACCAGTTTGTCGAGAGCTCTTTGATTACCC
>JAESFG010000649.1_pt1 | contig 12271 bp, 9 predicted proteins | sample 9269371 | NCBI WGS metagenome assembly JAESFG01 (sample SAMN14506227, study PRJNA617093) | algae metagenome | isolation source: Aetokthonos hydrillicola CCALA 1050 (B3-Florida) and co-occurring... | place: USA: South Carolina | collected 2013-01-01 | reverse complement strand
AGACCGGAAACACGCATGTCGGCGGCGGATCCGGCGCCGGCAAGGTGAATGTCGAGGACATCACCATCACCAAGTACATCGACAACGCGACGCCGACGCTGATGACATGGTGCTGCAACGGCAAGCACATTCCCAAGGGCAAGCTCATCTGCCGCAAGGCCGGCGAGCACCCGCTCGAGTACATCACGATCGAGCTGGAGAACATCATCATCGCCAATATCGGCACCGGCGGCTCGCATGGCGAGGAGCGCCTGACCGAGCACGTGCGGCTCAACTTCGGCAAGTTCAAGTACGTCTACAAGAAGCAGGACGAGAAGGGCGGCGGCAAGCCCAAGGACGCCAGCTGGAACATCATGACCAACACGCCGAACTGATCGCGGCCGTCCCGGGCACGCGGCCGGCCGCATGATCCGGAGCCACCCATGTCGAGCAGAGACAGGCGCAATCGCCTCAGCCCGCCCTTGCTGCACGTCTTCCGGACGGCGCATGCGGCGGGCGACGCGCGCCGGAAGATGGACCTGCGTGACGAAGCGGGCGAGCGCGTCATCCCCGGAAGGCGGGCGACGGGGCGGGCGCCCATCACCGAGGCCGCGCTTCGCCGCGAGGTCGGGCGCGACCTCGAGAACCTGCTGAATACGGTCCAGCTGTCTTCCACCCTGGATCTCTCGGCTTTCGAGGAAGTGCAGCACTCCGTGATCAATTACGGCATCCCCGACATCGTCCATCGCTCCTTCGACGAGTTCTCGGTCTCCGACATCAAGGACGAGGTCCGCCAGGCGCTGCAGGATTTCGAGCCACGCATGGTACCGGGCTCGATCGAGGTCGCGCGCGATGCCGTGGCCGACCCGGCCGCCCTGAAGGTGCGCTTCAGCATCCGCGCCGACCTCTTCTGCGAGCCCGTGAACACGTCGGCCGAGTTCGTCGCCGACGTGGATGTCGGCGCCGGCAAGATCGCCATCGTCAGGACCTGACGGGATGGACCGCGAATTCCTCGATCTCTACGAGCGGGAGCTCCGCCTGCTCAAGGAGCACGGCAGGGAGTTCGCGGAGGAGTATCCCGGCATCGCCGACAGGCTGGGCGGGCTCCTCAACGAGCGCACCGACCCCATGGTCGAGGGTCTCCTGCAGGGCACCGCCTTCCTGGCCGCGCGCGTGCAGCTCAAGATCAAGCACGAGTTTCCGGAATTCACGGCCAACCTGATCGAGCAGCTCGTCCCCGACTGCCTCGCCCCGACGCCTTCCGCGCTGCTGGCCCGGATCGATCCGCCCTTCGCCGATCCCGGCCTGCGCGAGGGCCTCACCGTGCCGGCAGGCGCGTATCTCGACGCGACCTACCTCGAACGCGACCGGCGCGTCGCCTGCCGCTTCCAGCTGCGCGGCGACATCGTGCTCTGGCCCTTCTCGATGGCCGGCGCCGAGTATTTCTCGCGTCCCGGCCCTCTCCAGGCGCTCGGCCTCGCGGTCGGACCGGAGGTCGCGGCGGGGATGCGCGTCTCGCTCACCTGCCGCACGGCCGACAGGGTGGAGGACGAGCCGCCCGACGCCGTCGCGACGAAGACGCCGCAGGCCTGGTTCGCGGGGTGCCGGACCCAGGACCTGACGGTGCATTTCGTCGGCCCCGAGGCAGATGCCGACGCCCTCTACGAGCAGGTGTTCGGGCATCGCACCGCAGCCTATCTCCGCTTCCCCGACGAGTTCGGGGATCCCGTCCTCCTGCGGCTGGATCCCGGCCAGATCGAGCAGATCGGCCTGGGCGAGGGCGAGAGCCTGCTGCCCGGCGATCACCGGATCTTCCGCGGATTCGAGCTGCTGCGCGACTACTTCATCTTCCCCCGCAAGTTCCTGGGGTTCCGCATTACCGGCCTGGGCCGCGTGATGCCGCGCGTTCGGTCCCGCGAACTCGACCTCGTTCTGTGTTTCGACGAAGTGTCGGGCCGCCTGCCGGCCGCGGTGACGCCCTCCATGTTCGCGCTCTACGCGGCGCCCGCCGTCAATCTTTTCGAGAAGACGACGGACCGCATTCCGATCCGTTCCTTCCAGCACGAGTACCAGGTCGTGCCCGACCGCAGCCGCTATCTCGACTTCGAGCCGCACCGGATCCTCGATGTGGGCGCGCATTTCGCCGGCGGCCAGGAAAAGGTGCCGGTCAGCCCCCTCTATTCGGCGACGCCCGACGGGGGCTCCCTGCGCTCCGGTCTGTTCTATGGCATCCGCCGCATGCCGCGGCGGCGGACCGCTCGCGAGCGCACATTCGGCTCGCCGTCCGACTACACCGGCACGGACATGTTCCTCTCGCTGCTGGAGCCGGTCCGGGCGCCAGACATGCCGCCGGTCGCGGAGCTCAGCGTCCGCGCGCTCTGCTCGAACCGGCACCTGACCGAGCATCTGCCAGTGGGCGAGTCCGGGGCCGACTTCACCATCCTCGACAACACGGCCCTGCGCGTCTCCTGCGCGGCAGGGCCCACTCCGCCGCGCGGCCCCATGGTCGGCCAGCGCTCCTCGCGCTCCGAGGCCGAGAGCACCGGAAGCGTCACCTGGCGCCTCGTCAACATGCTGAGCCTGAACCATCTCGGCCTCGTGCGCAGGGGAGGGGGCCGCGACGGCAACGCGCTGCGCGAGACGCTGTCCTTCTTCGCCGACCTTGCGGATGCAACCGTGGAACGGCGCATCCGTGGCGTCCGCGCGGTGGACAGCCGGCCGGTGACGCGCCGCGTCCGCCATCGGGCCGGCGCAGGCATCGCACGCGGGACCGAGATTTCCGTCACACTGGACGAGAAGGCGTTCGAGGGCTCGGGCGCGTTCCTGATCGGCGCGATCCTCGACAGGTTCTTTGCCGAATATGCCAGCATGAACCATTTCACGCAGACGGTGATCCGCTCCACCGACCGCGGGCTCGTCATGCGCTGGCCGCCCCGGCCTGGCCTGAGGAGCGCGCTGTGATCGTCGGCCGCCTGCTCGAGACCGAGCCCTGGCTCGTCGATGCGCTGCTCGCGCTGCGCCTGATCGAGCGCGAGAGCGCCGACGCGCCGCGCATCGGCGACAGCGCCTCCCGGCGTGACGACAGGGTGACGTTGGGACAGGATCCGTTCCTCGACTTTCCCGCGTCCACTCTCTCGAGAGCGGCGCGCGACGCGCAGGGCCGCCTGGCGCTGTTCGTCCGCTATCTCGGCCTGCTGGGCCCGCAGGGCGCCTTGCCGCTGGCCATCACCGAGGAGGCCTATGGGTGGTCGCTGTCGGGCGACGACGCATTCCCTCGCTTCCTCGACATCTTCAACAACCGCTTCCTGCAGCTTTTCTACCGCGCCTGGGCGGACGCGCGGCCCATCGCCCAGCACGAACGGCCTGACGACGACCGCTTCGCTGCCTTCGTCGGGTCGACTTTCGGAATCGGCTCGCCCGTCTACCGGCAGCTCGATTCCATCGACGACATGGCCAAGCTCGGCTTCGCCGGGCTGCTTGGCCGGCGCGGCGCGTCCGCCTCCCGGCTCAAGAGCCTCATCGAGGGCCTGTTCGGTGTGCGAGCCGAAGTCGACCAGTTCGCCGGGTCGCGGCTGCCCATCGAGTCGCAGGAGCGCTCCCGCCTTGGGCTCGGCTTCTGCGCACTCGGCAAGGACACGCTGCTGGGCGCGACGCTGTTCTCGGTGGAGGACAAGTTCCGGGTGCGCATCCTCGCCCGTGACCTCGACGAGTATGAGCGGTTCCTCCCGGTGGGCGAGAACAGCCCCCGACTCGTCGACCTCGTCTTCTTCTGCTGCGGCGACGAGTTCGAGTGGGACGTCGAGCTTTCCATCGATGCCGCCTCCGTCAGGCCCATGACGCTCGGGCAGTCCGGGCGGCTCGGCTGGACGAGCTGGGTGGCGCCAAACTGGTCGAACGCCCGCGGGACTCGCCGGGCGGATGCCCGCTTCAACGCCGCCGAACGCGCCGCGCGCCGCCGTGGGGTTGCGCCCGCGCCGCAGTGACAGGAGGGCCGTCATGGCCGACATCAGCCTCGAGACCGTCACCGGCAAGCTCAACCGGGTCGGCTACGACGCCTTCATCCAGGGGCTTCGCCAAGCCAAGTCCGCTGGCAACCGAAACGTCGAGCTCGCCCATTGGCTCATCCATCTGCTGCAGCGCGATGCCACCGACATCTCGTTGACGGCCGATCACTTCAAGCTCGACCGGGCCAGAATGCTGGCCGACCTCGGCCGGGTGGTGGAAGGGTTTCGCAAGAACGAGACGGAGATGCCGGGCGTTTCCAACGCCGTCGTCGACGCGCTCGACCGGGGCTGGCACTACGCCACGCTCTTCTTCGGCGAAACCCAGATCCGCAGCGGGCACGTGCTGGTGGCGGCGCTGAAGTCCATGGAATTGCGGCGCGCCCTGACCAACGCCTCGGGCGAGTTTGCCAAGATTCCCGCCGACTCGCTGGCCACGGAGCACCGCGCCGCCTGGGCAGGGTCTGAGGAGGAGAACCTGCGTCCGATGGACGGGTCGGGACTCAGCGCAGCCGGCACCCCCGGTGCGGCCTCGGCTGCAGGCCCGGCGGGCACGACCGCCCTCGACCGCTTCTCGCAGGACCTGACCGCCAAGGCCTCGTCGGGCGGCATGGACCCGATCCTCGGCCGCGACGAGGAGATCCGCCAGCTCATCGACGTGCTGATGCGCCGCCGCCAGAACAATCCGATCCTCACCGGCGAGGCGGGCGTGGGCAAGACGGCCGTGGTCGAGGGCTTCGCCCAGCGTATCGTCTCGGGCGAGGTGCCTCCGCCGCTGCGCGACGTCCGCGTGTGCGTGCTGGACGTCGGGCTGATGCAGGCGGGAGCCTCGATGAAGGGCGAGTTCGAGCAGCGCCTGCGCTCCGTCATCGACGAGGTGCAGGGCTCGCCCAAGCCCGTCATCCTCTTCATCGACGAGGCCCATACGCTGATCGGAGCGGGCGGGCAGGCGGGGACCGGCGACGCGGCCAACCTGCTGAAGCCCGCGCTTGCGCGCGGCACGCTGCGCACCATCGCCGCGACCACCTGGTCCGAGTATCGCCAGTACATCGAGAAGGACCCGGCGCTGACCCGTCGCTTCCAGCCGATCCAGGTTGACGAGCCGGACGTGGCGCGCGCCGCGGTCATGTTGCGCGGCCTCGTCGGGCCGATGGAGAAGCACCACAAGGTCCGCATCGCCGACAGCGCCATCGTCGCGGCGGTAAACCTCTCCCACCGCTACATCCCGGCGCGCCAGCTGCCGGACAAGGCGGTGAGCCTGCTCGACACGGCCTGTGCCCGCGTCGCCATCAGCCAGAGCGCGACACCCGCCGCCATCGAGGACACGCGCGCCACGATCGCGGCGCGCCAGACGGAGCGCGAGCGCCTTGTCCTCGACCAGGACCTCGGCGAGGACCGCGGCGAGCGCGTGCTGAAGATCGACGCGGAACTCGCCGGCCTGAAGGCGAACCTGGAGAAGCTGGAAGCCGACTGGCAGCGCGAGCAGGCCCTCGTCGGGGAGGTGCGCAGCATCCGTGACATCCTCGCCGCCGCCGAGGCACCCGAGGGCATCGACCCGGAATCCGAGCGCGCCAAGCTGAAGGAGAAAACGGCGGAGCTCGACGGCATCGACCCCGAAGCCCGCATGATCCACGCCCATGTCGACGACCAGACGGTCGCTGCCGTGGTGTCGGACTGGACCGGCATTCCGGTCGGACGGATGGTGAAGGACGAGGTCGAGGCGGTGCTGTCGCTCCCCGACATCCTCGGCAGGCGCGTCGTCGGGCAGAAGCATGGCCTCGACATGATCGCGCGGCGCATCGAGACGAGCCGCGCCAAGCTCGACAATCCCAACAAGCCGATCGGCGTCTTCATGCTCTGCGGACCTTCGGGAGTCGGTAAGACGGAGACGGCCCTGGCCCTGGCCGAGGCGCTCTACGGCGGCGAGCAGAATGTCGTGACCATCAACATGTCGGAGTTCCAGGAGGCTCACACAGTCTCCACCCTCAAGGGGGCGCCTCCCGGCTATGTCGGCTATGGCGAGGGTGGGCGGCTGACGGAAGCCGTCCGCCGCAAGCCCTACAGCGTCGTTCTGCTCGACGAGGTCGAGAAGGCCCATCCCGACGTGCACGAGATCTTTTTCCAGGTCTTCGACAAGGGCCAGATGGAGGACGGCACCGGCCGGCGGATCGACTTCAAGAACACGCTGATCCTGCTCACCTCGAATGTCGGCACCGACACCATCATGGAGCTCGGCGCCGACCCGGAGTTTGCTGCCGACCCCGAGAAGCTCGCCGCGGCCCTGCGGCCGGACCTGCTGCGCGTCTTCCCGCCCGCGCTGCTAGGGCGCATCGTCGTGATCCCCTATTTCCCGCTGTCGCCCGACATGCTGGCCGGCATCGTGCGCTTGCAGCTGAACCGCATCGGCAAGCGCTTCGCCGACAATCACGAGGCCGCGTTCGACTATGACGACGCCGTCGTCGACCTCATCGTCTCGCGCTGCAACGACCCCGATTCCGGCGGCCGGATGATCGACAACATCGTCACCAACACCATGCTCCCGGCCTTGGCCCGCGGCGTCCTCCAGCGATCCGTCGCCCGCGAGAAGCTCACCGGCGTGAGCGTGGGCGTGCAGGACGGCGCCTTCGCCTATGCATGGCGCTGACACGCCGGGCGGCTGCGGTGCGGCCTGCAATCCGTTTGGAACGGGAAGCACTTGCCGGCGCGAAGAGTGTGGGTGACCCTTTTGCAACTATGCCGGGCACGCGCCCGGACGGGTCCGTTCGGCCGTCGGGAGAGAGGTCCATGCGCAGCACAGCCTTGGCGGCCCGGGCCCTCGCCCTCGCCGTGTTCCTTGCCGCGACGGCACAGGCCTGGGCCGAGCCGCGCACGCCCGCGCCGCCCAACGCCTCGGTGTTCTTCCCCGACCTGCAGGACGGCGCCACCATTCCGCCCACGGCGATCATCAGGTTCGGCGCGTCCGGCGTCACCATCACGCCGGCGGGCGAGAAGGGCATGGCCACCGGGCACCATCACCTGCTGATCGACACGGACCTGCCACCGCTCGACCAGCCGATCCCGAGCGACTTCAACCATTTGCACTTCGGCAAGGGGCAGACGCAGGCGGAGATCAAGCTGCCTCCCGGCGAGCACACGCTGCAGCTGCTGCTGGGTGACCATGCCCACGTCCCGCACGATCCGCCGGTGATGTCCGGGCGGATCACGGTAAAGGTCGTCGATCCCGCCCAGGCCCCCGCCGATGCCGAGCAGGCCGAGGGCCCGCCGCGAACACCCGCTCCCGCCGGGGCGAAGGTCGGAATCGCCGAGCCGGCCGACGGTGCCACCGTGCCTCCGACCTTCACGGTGAAACTGACCCTCGAGGGCATGGAGGTCGTGCCCGCGGGCACGCAGAAGCCGAATTCCGGGCATCACCATCTGCTCATCGACGCGCCCGTTCCGCCGCTCGAGAACGAGGTGCCGAGCGACTTCAACCACGTCCATCTCGGCAAGGGGCAGACGGAGATCCAGCTCACGCTGAAGCCCGGCCCGCATACGATCCAGGCGCTGCTGGCGGACCATCAGCACGTGCCGCACGACCCGCCCGTGATGTCCCAGCAGATCCGCATCACGGTGGCGGATGGCAAGGCCGCGCCGGGCGAGGAGGCGCTGAAGCGCAAGCCCTCGCCGCCCGATGCTGCCGTGTATTTCGTCTATCCGCACAATGGCGAGACGATCTACCCGACCTCGACCATCCGCTTCGGCCTGCGCAACATGGGCGTCGCGCCCGCCGGCGTCGCGAAGGCCAACACCGGGCACCACCACCTCATCGTCGACGCCGACACGCCGCCGCTGGACGAGGCGATTCCGAGCGACCTGAACCACCTGCATTTCGGCGCCGGCCAGACCGAGAAGCGCATCACGCTCCCGCCAGGCAAGCACACGCTGCAGCTCATCCTGGCCGACGAGAAGCACGTGCCGCACGATCCGCCGGTCATCTCCGAGAAGATCGAGGTCATCGTCGTGCCGGGCGGCGGCAAGAGGAGGAAGAAATGATGCGCCGGTCGGCTTGCGCGGCGCTCATCGCCGCGTCCCTCGCCTGCCTGCCGCTCCTGGCGGCAGGTGGATCCGCACGGGCCCAGGACGCCAAGGGCAACACGCCGTCGCCCAAGGGGGCCTTCGTGTATTTCCACTACCCGAAGGATGGCAGCCGTGTCCCGCAGCGCTTCACCGTCCGCATCGGGCTCAAGGAGATGGGCGTCGCGCCGGCCGGCGTGAAGATGGCCAATACGGGCCACCACCACCTGCTGATCGACGTGCCGCCAGGCCCGCCCGGCGAGCCCATTCCGTCCGACTACAACCATATCCACCTCGGCAACGGCCAGACGGAAGTCGTGGTCACTCTGACCCCCGGGGTTCACACGCTGCAGCTCGTCGTGGCCGACCACGACCACATTCCCCATGTTCCGCCCGTGATGTCGCAGAAGATCACGGTGACGGTACGCTGATCGCGACCCTCGGGAGGTACGCATGCCATTGAGCCGGCTCCTGGCTCTCGCGCTGGGCGCGATCGCCGCGGTTGCTTGGATAGCCCCCGCCTCGGCGCAGTCGAAGAGGGTGGCGCTCGTGATCGGCAATGGCGGCTACGCGAAGGCGGTCATTCCGGGCGCGCCGGCGGAGGCCGAGAAGCTGGGCCTGGCCTTGACGGCAGCGGGCTATGACGTGACGCTCGGCCAGAACATGACCCGTGCCGGCATGGAGCAGGCGCTCAACGTGTTCGGCCGCAAGCTGACGCCGGGCGCGACCGCGGTCGTCTATTATCTCGGGCATGGCCTGCAGGCGAACGGGGTGAATGTGCTCCTTCCCGTGGATGCCAGCCCGGCCAGCACCGACGACCTGCGCACGCAGGGGCTCGGCCTGGACGCGCTGCTCGACCGCCTCGTCGTCGCCCAGCCCGCCACGGCGCTCGTCGTGCTGGACACGGGGTTCTCCTATCCCCTGTCGAAAGGGGCCGCCGCGGCACGCGGCCTTGCCGTCGTCCGCGTTCCGCCGGGTGTGACGATGCTCTATGCCGGCCCGGTGAACGCCCCCGCGCCGCTGCCGGGGACGTCGGGCAGCCGAATCGCCGCGGAACTTGCAAAGGCGTTCGCCGTCCCTGCGCTGTCCGCCAACAAGGTGGCTGCGCAGGTCCGCTCGGCAGTGACGCCGCCCGGCGGTGTTCCCTCCTTCATCGTGCGGCAGGAGCCGGAAGGGCCGGCGATCACGGGCGCTCCCGGCGCCGAGCCTGCGCCTGCGCCTGCGCCGGCGCCCGTCGCCCAGGAGGACCTCTCGCGGGCCGCGACCGTCGCCCCGGCGGCCTCCAGCGAGGGAACACTGAGGGACTGCGAGAACTGCCCGGAGCTCGTCGCCGTCCGTGCCGGCACATTCCAGATGGGCGGCGACCAGTTCGACTTCGAGAAGCCGGTTCACGCGGTCACCATCGCGAAGCCCTTCATGCTCGGCCGGAAGGAAGTGACCTTCGCCGAGTGGGACGCCTGCGCCGACGCGGGCGGCTGCCAGGCTCGTCCCTCCGACCGCGGGCTCGGGCGCGGCGACAGGCCCGTCACCGACGTGTCCTGGACCGACGCGAAGGAGTACGTGGCCTGGCTTTCCCGCACCACCGGCAAGGCTTACCGCCTGCCCACCGAGGCGGAATGGGAATATGCCGCACGCGCCGGCACTGCCACGGCCTATCCGTGGGGCGCGACTGCAGACAAGGACCGCGCCAACTGCCTCGGCTGCACCACGCAGCCGCTGAAGCACGCCGTCGCCGCAGGCCAGTTCCCGGCCAACGCCTGGGGGCTGCTCGACATGCCGGGCAACGCCGCCGAATGGGTGGAGGATTGCTGGACCGAGACCTACAAGGGGTCGCCCACGGACGGCTCCGCCATGGTGAAGGCCGACTGTCGCGAGCGCGTGCTGCGCGGCGGGTCGTTCAACAACGACCCGCGCTACCTGCGCTCAGGGGCGCGCTTCAAGTACGATTCCGATGTCCGCTATTTCACCAACGGTCTGCGCGTCGCGCGCGACCAGTGACGTCGCTCGTCATCCCAGCTTGACCTGCGGCAGGGCCCGGGACGTGTCGTCGGCGGCGTAGGACTCCCTCGGCTTGAAGCCGAAGCCCCGGGCGAGGAACACCCCGGGCGCCGTACCGATGGCCGTGTTGTACTCGGCCACGCAATCGTTGAAGTGCTGCCGCGCCATCGCGATGCGGTTCTCCGTGGACGTCAGCTCCTCCTGCAGGGCCAGCACGTTGGAGGCTGTCTTCAGGTCGGGGTTTGATTCGATCCGTGCGACAAGCGGGGCAAGCGCGGCGCTCAGGCGCTCCTCGGCCATAAACCGCGCGCGAGGGGCGGCTGCGGCGGCGAGGCACTCGGCTCGCGCTTTCGCCACCGCCTCCAGGGTCGTGGCCTCATGCGCCATCGCGCCCCGGACGGCGCCCACCAGCTGTGGCACCAGGTCGGACCGCCGCTTGAGCTGCGTGTCGATCTGCGCCCACGCGGCGTCCGTCCGGTTCCGCCGCGCAACGATCCGGTTGTAGAGCCACACCGCATAGACGCCTGCGGCGATCAGCAGCCAAGTCATGGAAACTCCCGGTCAGCCGACGACGAACGACGCCAGCGCGAGTCCGCCGGCGAGCGAGAAGAGCATGAACCCGAAGGTGATCAGCAGGGTCATGAAAACCAGCATCCCCACGAGGGGCACGAGGGGAATGCACAGCAGCGTGACCAGCACCGCAGCGCGGCGGTTCGAGAACAAGGCGCGCAGAGCCCGGTGCGGAGTCGCCTGGACGCTCGCGCCCATCGCGGCCAGCCGAACGAACCGCCCTTCGAGCGAGGGCGTGAGGGCTGCCGGAAGCCCCTGCCGGTCCGCAAGCCCGCGCCGCTTTCCGCTGCCTGGTGCGTGGACGAACAGGAAATCGCGGAGCTCGCCGCCGTCGGGCAGCGACGACGCCGCGATGGCGGAAAGCGCTGCGACGATCGCGTCGGGGTCGCGCGTCAGCTGGACCGCCCCGGCGTCGGCGAGGTAGCGCCTGTTGCGGAACAGGAGCGCCAGCGGCGGCCCGAGGAAGAGCGGCACCCAGAGCACCACGATCATCTTCATGAAGATGGTCAGCAGGATGAGCGGCAGCAGCGGGATCGTGAGGAGGAAGGTCAGCCGCGACTTGCCCTCCTCCGGCAGGAAGCGGGCGATCTCTTCCGAAGACTTCGACTGCATCGCCGTCTCGAAGGCCTTCTCCGCGGCCAGCAGGCGCAGCGGATCGGACGAGAGGCCGAACGCGAGGGGAGCGAACGTGTAGAGGCCGCGCCAGGGTGTGGTCCGGAAAGGAAGGTCGAGAAGCGACAACAGGAAGCCGAGCGTCTGCAGCACCGCCAGCACGGCGGCGCAGACCTTGAGATCCCCATGCCCTACCGAGGCGACGCAATGCGCGACCGCGGCGCCGGTCTGCTCGCGCCCGAGCCTGTCGAGCATGCCCCTCGTCACGATGATGGAAGCGTCTTCCGGCCGGCTGCCGATGGCCGCCGCGTTCACGACCTCGCTGTCGACGACAAGGAGGGACGGCGTCGGGAGGCCGGCTGCCAGCGCCATCTCGTCGACGAGGTTCGAGAGCTGCCGCTCCTCCAGGTCGCCGCTGCGCGGCGGCCGTGCCTTCAGGCTCGCCACGAGGTCCCGCAGACCGGTCCGGCGTATCGCCGAGACGAACAGGAACCAGATCAGCCCCGCCGCGACGATACCCGGCAGCACGACCCCCGCCATCCCGAGGACGGACGGCATGAGCGATCCGACGTCCTTGAGGCCGTCGAGCTTCTCGAGAGCGTCGAGAAAACGCTCGAAATGCGCCAGCTGTCCCGAGAGCCAGCCGCCGAGGGCCTTGCGCAGCATGCCTGCCGACGGCCCCAGCCCGGGGACCAGTCCGAGCAGCCGCAGCACGGCCCCCGCGGCGATGAGGAGCAGGGGCGTGAGCACGGTGCTCATGACGATGCCGAGCGCCGAGGCGATGACGAGACAGGCCAGGCTGATCCGCCAGGTTCCGCGCCGCCGGCGCGCCTGCTCCTCCTGGAAGGTCGTGCGCTCCAGACCGATCGCCGTCATCGGCGATCCCGGGTACTGCCGACCACACGCCGGCGCGCGCCCCGGGGGCGGCCGCGCGCCGGCGCATGGGATGGGTTCGTCACGTCAGTTCGGCGTGTTGGTCATGATGTTCCAGCTGGCGTCCTTGGGCTTGCCGCCGCCCTTCTCGTCCTGCTTCTTGTAGACGTACTTGAACTTGCCGA
>JAESFG010000648.1_pt1 | contig 12277 bp, 12 predicted proteins | sample 9269371 | NCBI WGS metagenome assembly JAESFG01 (sample SAMN14506227, study PRJNA617093) | algae metagenome | isolation source: Aetokthonos hydrillicola CCALA 1050 (B3-Florida) and co-occurring... | place: USA: South Carolina | collected 2013-01-01 | reverse complement strand
TACACATATTTTTTTGCTTGATTTATGCTATAAATTTAGCACTTAAATTCCTGATTTCCAAATGATTAGGGTAATATTTTTGTACTAAAACTTAACTATTTTTGGGTCAGTCAAGTATATAATTACCAAAAATTATTATAAAAACCACCATAAAAAACAATTTCAGCTAAAATCTGCTTTATTTACCAATTTAAATAATAAGCTTCTTTTATATTCTGCCGCTGGCTTCTGTGTAATAAATAAGTCTTTGAATAATCGTATCTGTTGAATAATCGAGATGTAGCCTCCATGACCAGTTGCCTTGTGCTATTCCCGGAACATTCATTCTTGAACTTTCATCCAAATCCAAAATATCTTGCATCGGTAAAATTACAGTATCAGCTACAGAACTGACTGCCATCTTGCAAAAAGCATCTGTTACATTACTCTCATCTATCCAGTAACCGGCATAATTTCCAAAATTATGCTTTACCTGACTACTCGCTTCTGTACGCCACCAGCCACGGGTAGAGCTATTGTCATGTGTACCTGTATAAACCACTGAATTTTTAATGTGATTATGAGGCAGGTAGGGATTTTTTTGCATATCGTCTCCAAAAGCAAACTGCAAAACTTTCATACCCGGGAAATTATATTTTTCTATAAAATCTATTACTGCCTGTGAAAGTGTTCCAAGGTCTTCAGCTATGATAGGCAGATTAGGGTGCTTGTGAAGCAAGGTCTGGAAAAAATCTTCGGCGGGAGCATTTACCCATTTTCCCCCAATTGCATCTGGAGCATCTGCGTCTATTTCAAAATAATTAACAAAACCCAAAAAATGGTCAAGTCTTACCAAATCAAAGAGAGCAAAGTTTTGTTCGATTCTGGAAATCCACCACTTAAATCCATCTTGTTGCAAAATCTCCCAGTTGTATACCGGATTTCCCCAAAGTTGCCCTGTTTTCGAAAAGTAATCAGGAGGTGTTCCGGCTACAAATAAAGGCTTTTTATATTCATCCAGCTTAAAAAAACGATAATTTATCCAGACATCTAAACTATCATAGTTTACATAAATCGGCATATCACCTATAAAGCGTATATTTCGTTCATGGCAATATTTTTTAAGTTCTTCCCACTGTTTGCGAAAAATAAACTGAAAAAACTTTTCTTTTTTTATCTCTTTTTCAAGCAGTTGTGTAAAATAATTGACTGAATCAGACGCACGGTTTTTAATATCATCATCCCATTCATCCCAGCTTTTGTTATGAAAATGAAGTTTTAGAGCTTTGAATAATGCAAAATCATTAAGCCAGCTTTGTTGTTGGCTACAAAATTCATCAAAAGCAGCATTGAGATTGCGATCTTTGATAAGTTCAAAGTTATGAAAAGCCTTATCAAGCATGGGCTCTTTGAAGTTTCTTACCAGAGGATAATCTACTTTCCCCTGTCCAAAATCCGGATATGACTCAATATCCGATGTTTCCAGCAAACCCTCCTGAGCCAGTTTATACAAACTGATAAGCAAAGTATTTCCGGCAAAAGCAGACACGCTGCTGTAAGGTGAGTTACCCAACCCGTCTTCAATTGGAGTAAGGGGCAAAATTTGCCAGTATTTTTGTTTGGTAGCTACTAAAAAGTCAGCAAATCGGTAAGCTTCTCTGCCTAAATCCCCAATGCCATGCTTTGATGGAAGCGAGGTAATGTGTAAAAGTACTCCGGAAGAACGAGACATAAGTTGTATTTTTTTGTTATTACCTGATAAAACACCAGCTCCGGAACCATTTCCGGTGATTTTAATGCAATGTATTAAAAAAAGCCCTTCATCAACAGACAACACTCTTTCTGATAAAATACTTGTGCCTGAAAAACGAGTACTGAAAAAATATTTGACTTATTTAAAACTTTTTATCGTCCAAACTCATCATAATATTCTTCAGCATATTGCTCATAACGCTTGATAAGGGCTGCATTTTTTAATTCAATATCTGAAAGATTTTTACGTACATCTGTAGTAACAGGCATATACCAGTCTTGCTGGTCAAAATGCTTGCGAATGTCTTTGAGTTTAAAAGAATAACCATGTCGGGCAAAAATTTCATTACGCATAATTCGTAAGTCTTCTTTAAAACGATTTTCGAGATCTTCAGGCTGAAGCAATCTTCGGGCAGTTTCAGGATAATTGCCAGCCTCCGGATTATATCGAAACTCACGTTTGGCAAGTGTGTATGTTTTAGCAGGTAATTTTTTATCAAAAGGTGTCCATTTTCCTCTCAATTCAACTCCGGTAGTATCCGTTTCCTGCTGGTTGAGGTCAATTGAAAACTCAAAATGCCCATCATAAGGGTTGGTTTCAGGTTCTTTTACATCAAATACAAATACATTCCCATCATTTTTATATGTTCCAGTAAAGGTGCGTTCATTTCCGGCAACGACACTATATCCTGTAGCCGTTCCATTGGCTGCCAAATCAGTAATAGCGATATTGATTTTATTTTCGCCAAACATTCCTACCCAAAATCCTTTTATGCGTTCCTGAGGAGATAAAGTTATTTTTTGAATTGAGGCATCTTTAGGCAGACTGTCTGAAACTGTATCTGTATTTGTTTGCCTTGAAGACTTTGACTGACAAGCATAAAAGAAATAAATCAGACAAAAAAAGAACATTGCTCTTTTCATAAAATGGTTAAATTATAAAAGATTGAGTAAAATCAGGCACTTGAAATAAAGGAGTTTTTAACGACTCTCACATAAAGCATCTAAACAAAAATCAATATTTTTATGCAAAAATCAATAAGGAATACAGCATTTTTAGATGACGGGAAAAAATAATATTTCAATTTCAGCACTAATATCTTTCAAGAAATTAATCAGACTGATAGCAGCCGTGGTACTTTTGTTTTTCTTCATATTAATGCTACGTATCACACTCCCCTATTTTTCAATGAACTCAGATGTAGCATTTCTTAGGATAAAACAACAATACTTGCACATCACTCCTTGGAAAATTGCTTTTTATATACATGTTTTTACAGCTCTGCTCCCACTAACTGCCGGCTTTACACAATTTTCATCTTCTCTGTTGAGAAACCAGATACCTATCCACCAATGGTCAGGACGACTTTATGTATTTGTCATTCTATTACTGGCAGGACCTTCAGGACTAATAATGGCATTTTTTGCAAATGGTGGTATTTCGTCAAGACTGGCTTTTACAATTTTATCAGTGTTGTGGTTATACTTTACATACCGGGGCTGGCGTGCAATTCGGAGGAAGCAAATTGCATTACACAAAAATTTTATGATAAGAAGCTATGCTCTTACCTTATCTGCCATTACTCTCAGAGCATGGAAGTGGTTGATAGTATGGCTTTTAGCACCTCCCCCAATGGATACCTACCGACTGATAGCCTGGCTGGGTTTTATACCCAATTTGATTGTAGCAGAAATACTTATAAGAAAACTTTCTGTTAAACTATCAGATGATTCAGCGGGAAGTACTAAGTTATATCATCAAGAGTAATAATTTTATTAGCTGCAAACCCAAACACTGATTTACCATTCAATTTCAGAATTGTTCCTGCTTTCAGTCCATTAGGCAAATCAACAGCTAATAATCCTTCATACTCTATTAATACTTCTACACTATCACCCTTAACAGTGATATTCTTAATTTTTTGTTCTCTTTCTGAAAAGATTTTTTCAGCTTGTTTTGCCTGATTCTCAAACTCAGCTATACCATTTGTTATCAGATTGACTACCCCACCTGCAATATTTCTGAACACAATATCTGGATGGAGATTGACTAACATCCCAGAAATATCAAAATTATTGTAGGCTTGTATATACTTTTTCACCACTTCTTCATGCTGTAAAATATCCATGTAGCAAAAGATTACTTACTCAAAACTATTTCATTGGTAGTAATTGTATTACTTTTATTAAGACTGCGGTCGTAGATATAAACATCAAACCGAAGGGTATCACCTGCTTTATATTCAGTACCCGCATCTGGTTTTGCCAACCAAAAGCCAAGATGAATCGTCCCTTTAAGGGGAGTTTTCTTGCCTTGTGGATTCAATTTCGGATAATTGTATTTAAACTTCTCATTATTTTTAAATACCTGATATCTTCCGTTTACCTTGCGGTAGCCGGTAGTGATAAAATTAAAAGCATATTCTCCCGTAAAAGGGGCTTTATCTTTTTCTCCTGTATCCATTCCCAAATCTCCGTCACCATCCTGATAATTGATAGCAAAATTTATAGAATCAAGGTTGGCTTTCTGGTCAGCATTAAATTTATTGATTTTAAAAAGGTTATTGAGGGAAATTTCGGGAGTATTGCTAAAATTAGGAATGCCTATGCAACGGCTCAATATCACAAACAGAAGTATCAAAAAAAGAGTATATTTCATAGTAACAAATAAATTTCTAAACTTTCAACGTAATTACGAAACTCAATATTACGTAAAAAGTTCATATTTTTGTCATACAACGATTCTTTGATATACCTGCAATGACCGACCCGGACTCATTTATTAAACAACATAAACAAAAACTGCTCCGGCTTCAGTCTGATCACTTCGAGGAAATTGCCTTGGAAGTATTTCAGTTTCAGGCACAGTATAATCCGGTTTATAAAAAATATATTCAGGTATTAGGCAGAAATCCAGAACAGATTCATCAGATTACAGAAATTCCCTTCTTACCAATTGAGTTTTTTAAAACGCAGGAGGTACTGACCAATGCCCCTGAAATACAACAAGTTTTTGAAAGCAGTGGCACTACCGGACAAATCCGTAGCCGTCATCTGGTAGCCGATACGCATTTTTATGAAGTATTAAGCAAGCAGATTTTTGAAAGTTTTTATGGAAAACTGACTGATTTTCATGTATTGGCATTATTGCCTTCTTATCTCGAACGTCAGACCTCTTCTTTGGTTTTTATGGCTGATTTTTTTATTCGTGAAAGCCAGTCTCCTCATTCGGGGTTTTATCTTTATGACACAGATGCTTTGTTAAAAAAGATAGAATATCTCAAAAATCAACCCGGCAAAATTTTGCTTTTGGGTGTAACTTTTGCCCTGCTTGACCTTGCCGAAGACCACAAATCTCTTGATTTATCAGATTGTATTGTTATGGAAACCGGCGGAATGAAAGGCAGGAGACGGGAAATGATAAGGGAAGAAGTACATGACATTTTGCGTAACGGGCTGAATGTAAATACTATTCACTCGGAATATGGCATGACTGAATTGCTCTCTCAGGGATATTCTAAAGGCAGTGGAATTTTCAGAGTACCACCCTCCATGAAAATTCTTATTCGGGAAATCAATGACCCCTTTGCAATGAGTCTGTCTGGCAGAAATGGAGGTGTTAATGTAATCGATTTAGCAAATATTGAATCGTGTTCTTTTATAGAAACGCAGGATTTAGGCTCAGTAGTTAGTGAAGAAGAATTTACCATTATTGGCAGGTTCGACAACTCTGAAATCAGAGGTTGCAGCTTAATGGTAGTGTAACAAAATCATAAACCATTCATCAGAGTTCTCCTTTCCAAAAAATCAATATTTCTGTATTTTTACAAAACTTTTCAACAAAAAATCTCTTCTACAATTCAGAGATACATTTTTTTTAAAGTCTTTCAATTATTTTTTATTGAAAACCAATCCCTTATGAAAAAAACAACCTTACTGGCAATTGCCTTTCTGTGTTTAACAGGCTATCAGGCAAATGCCCAACTCGACAACAATCAACCCAAGTTTAATCCTCTTTTTGACTTCCGGGCAACTCCTTATCGTTCTGCCTCAGGGGCTCCAGGTGAGCAATACTGGCAAAACAGAGCTGATTATACAATTAATGCTGAGCTCGACGACCAAAATCACGCCATTACTTCTACTGTAAAAATTACTTACACCAATAATAGCCCTGATAATCTGGACTTTGTATGGCTACAATTAGACCAGAATAAATTTAAGGGTGATTCTCGTGGGACACTCGTACAAAATCTCAATGGCAGCCGTAACCGGGCAAATGCCACATCAGGCTATGACATTAAATCCGTAAAATCTTTAGGTAAAGATGTAAAATATATTGTAGAAGACAGTCGTATGCAAATCCGGCTTGATGCTCCAATTAAAGCCAAAGGAGGTAAACTGGAAATAGAAATTGCTTATGGTTTCAGCATTCCTGAATATGGCTCTGACCGTATGGGACGTGTAAAAGCCGAAAAAGGCTGGGTTTATTCGATTGCCCAATGGTTTCCACGCATGGCAGTCTATGACGACATCAAAGGCTGGAACGTAGAACCTTATCTGGGCTCAGGTGAGTTTTATCTGGAATATGGAAATCTGGATTATAAAATTACAACTTCTAATAAAATAGTAGTATTAGGCTCAGGAGCTATTCAAAATCCTGCCGAATGCTACACACCTGAACAAGTAGCCCGTTGGGAAAAAGCCAAAAACTCTGATACCAAAGTCGATATCATCAAAGCTGATGAAGTAGGAACTCGTCCTGCGGGAACAAATGGTAAAATTACCTGGCATTTTAAAATTGAGAACTCACGGGATGCTGCTTTTGGTGCTTCCGAAGCTTTTATTGTAGATGCTTGTCGTATTAATCTGCCAAGTGGTAAAAAATCAATGGCTATCTCAGGTTATCCAAAAGAATCACTGGGTGATGGCGGTTCTGAAAAAGCAGGTTGGGAACGCTCTACCGAATTTAGCAAAGCAGCTATAGAATATTATTCTAAATGGCTTTTTGAATTTCCGTATGCTTCAGCTAACAACTGTGCCAGTATTTGTGGTGGTATGGAATATCCTGGCTTAAACTTCTGTCAGTGGAAAGACAAAGGGGAAGGCTTATGGGGTGTAACTGACCACGAGTTTGGTCATAACTGGTTCCCGATGATAGTAGGTTCTAACGAACGCTTGTATCCGTGGATGGATGAAGGTTTTAACACTTTTATCAACCATTACAGCACAATGGCTTTTAATAATAAAGAGTTTTATAATCCTGCTGGTTTTACCCTTGGCAATGTACGTAATCCACAGCTTCAGGGATTTGTAGTAAAAAATCCCAGAAGAGAAAGTATTGCTACCTATCCGGATGTTGTACAGGATGCTCAGCTTGGTGTAACTGCTTATTTCAAACCAGGGCTGGGATTGTGGTTATTGAGAGAATATATTCTTGGTCCAGACCGTTTTGATTATGCTTTCAGAACCTATATCAAACGCTGGGCTTTCAAGCATCCGCAACCTGCTGATTTCTTCAACACTATGGAAAATGCTGCCGGTGAAGAACTGGATTGGTTCTGGAAAGAATGGTTTTATGGAACAGGGTTGCTTGACCAATCTGTAGAAAAAGTAAAATACATTCGTGATGACCCTGCACAAGGAAGTATTGTTACCATAAAAAACAATGGTGAGGTAATCTTACCTGTGGTAGTAGATGTAACAGAAGAAGATGGCAAAGTAACCCGTGTAAATCTGCCTGTAGAAATTTGGCAGAAAACCAATGTTAAAGATTTCAGAGTAGCAACCACTAAAAAAATCACTAAAGTGCAAATAGACCCTGAACGCAAATTACCTGACACAGAAAGTAAAAATGATGTGTGGACTCCTGAAATCGAAGCTCAGAAAAAAGCTGAAGAAGAAGCTAAAAAGAAAGCAGAGGAGGAAGCTAAAAAGCAACAGGAACAAACCCAGCAACAACAAGCTACTCCAACTCAGGATGACGGCAAGAAAAAGAAAAAATCAACCAAATAAGTAATTGAATGGCATAACAGGAATACCCTGGTTATTCCAGATTGTCTTTAATGCTATATTGTTGAATTGATAATAACAATTCAACAATATAGCATTAAAGCAATGAAATCACTTCCCCATCTTCCCTTCCTTTCTTCTCCTTTTTATCATACTTTTTTTGTCGGTCTGCAAAATATTTCTTTTTTTTGAACCGATACACCCGATTATTTCAAACTAATTTCTGAATATCATTTTGGCAACTGTAAAAATTATCAATACATCTCACCATCCTCTACCAGCTTATCAAACTGTTCATTCAGCCGGACTTGATTTGCGGGCATTTCTTCCCGAAAAACCTATAGTGCTGCATACACTGGAAAGAGCTTTAATTCCGACAGGTTTGTTTATGGAACTGCCAGAAGGGTATGAAGCACAGGTTCGTCCACGCAGCGGACTGGCATTTAAGCATGGCATTAGCATGGTAAATACACCTGGCACTATAGATGCTGATTACAGAGGCGAGCTTAAGGTTTTACTGATTAATTTATCAAATGAGCCTTTTACAGTAAATGATGGCGAACGAATTGCCCAAATGGTGATTGCCCGATATGAGCAGGCTGAATTAATAGAAGTAAAAGAATTGTCTGAAACAGACCGGGGAGCCGGAGGTTTTGGTAGCACTGGTACAAAATAAAAATATTTACCCCTACCCCCATAGGGGAACCATACTAAAAACTCCCCCCTCGGGGGCTGGGGGGCTTTTTGATGCAAATATGAACATTATTATTCCTATGGCGGGAATGGGAAAACGCATGAGACCCCATACGCTTACTGTTCCCAAACCTCTTATACCTATAGCCGGAAAACCTATCGTACAACGTCTGGTAGAAGATATTGTAAAAGTATGTGGCAAACCCGTTGAAAAAATTGGTTTTATTATTGGAAATTTTGGTGAAGCAGTTGAAAAAAACTTGCTGAAAATAGCTGAATCGGTAGGAGCAAAAGGCAGCATTCACTACCAGGACAAACCTCTCGGCACTGCCCACGCCATCCTTTGTGCAAAAGAACTACTCGAAGGCGAAACGGTAGTAGCTTTTGCTGATACACTTTTTAAAGCTGATTTTGTGCTGGATTCATCGAAGGAAGGTATCATCTGGGTACAGAAAATAGATGATCCACGCAACTTTGGTGTTGTAAAGCTTGACAATGCAGGCTTTATTACGGATTTTGTAGAAAAACCTGAAACCTTTATCTCAGATCTGGCTATTATCGGCATTTATTATTTCAAAGATGGGGCTTATCTGAGAAGTGAAATGCAATATTTGCTTGATAATGATATTAAAGACAAAGGTGAGTATCAGATTACCAATGCTTTGGAAAACATGAAGCAAAAAGGCACCAAATTTGCCACCGGACAAGTTACTGAATGGCTGGATTGTGGAAATAAAGATGCTACTGTTTATACCAATCAGCGTTATCTGGAATTTATTAAAGACACCAAACTGGTTGCAGATTCAGCAAAAGTTATTAATTCTGTGATTATTCCACCAGTATTTTTAGGCGAAAATGTAGAACTGCACAATGCTGTGGTGGGTCCTCATGTTTCGGTAGGTAATGGCACTAAAATTAAAGAATCAGTTATCAGTAATACTATTATTCAGGAAGGTTCCGTAATTCAGGGAGCTAATATCACTAATTCTATGGTGGGTAATGCCGTGGTCTACAAAGGCAAACCTTCTGATTTAAGCATCGGTGATTACAATCAAATGAGTTAAAATTCTACATAAAAAGGATAGAATAAAGATTATTTGAGTATTCTTTTCTATCCTTTTACTCATTTAAAAATTATTAAAATTCTTTCGAGGAGTTACTTATTTTAGCAACACTGGCTTACAAAGCATAAAATGAAACCTACTATCATCTTTATACTTTTAATTTTAGTTTGTGGATTATCCAAAAGCGATGATAAATGTATAAAAGGAGAAATAGAATATTCTGTTGCTACTTATTCAGATGAGTTTTTCTTAAAACCAAAATATCAAAGATTATTTGATTCTTTATTTCAAAAACGTGCTTATCTGTATTTCTGTAATACGCCTATCAATAATTTACCCACTCATAAAAAAGGAACTAAGAGTAATATCTCTCCAGTTGAAAGTCATATAATTGAACCTTTATTTATAGAACTTTCCAGTTTTAATGGGGTATATGGAAAAAGAATATACCACTTGGATTCCAAGATAAGAAATCCTAAATACAGGTGTGGATTTTTTCACCACCTTTTCATTATCTCAGATGACAAATACTTTGAGCTAACAAATGATACATTAAACAATGAAAAAGTAATAGAAAGAACTTTGAAAGGATTTTTTACAAAAGAAGAGATAGTATTACTGAAAAACTATTATAAACACGGCGTAATTTGCAGTGAATTTACATTTCTACCTCCCTTTTATATCAAAAAGGGTGAAAAAATAATATTTGATTCACGAAAAGAGTAGTTTATTTTTCTTTCTATGGAGACTGTCCGAAATTTCCGATATTTGCAGAAAAATTTGTTTTTATGAGTCTGCAAGCAACAAGTCAGCCTGTAACCAACAATAATTCTTCGTCACTGTTTTTATCAGTTGTTGTACCCACTTTTCGCCGAACGGAGGCACTTTCTAAATGTCTCGACCTGCTTTCTCCTTCAAAACAGACACTTTCTGCTAATTTTTATGAAATTATTGTAAGTGATGATGCCACAGACGGGGTATCTGAAAAGTATGTGAAAGAAAACTTTCCTTTTGCAAAATGGACACAAGGACCAGGTCGTGGTCCGGCAAGTAATCGTAACAATGGAGCTAAAGCCGGAAAAGGAGACTGGCTTGTCTTTATCGATGACGATTGTCTGCCTGAGCCTAACTTACTGCAATCTTATTTTGATTTCATCTCAAAAAATAATGAAGCTGATGCCTTAGAAGGAGCTATTCACCCTGAAAGACCCATTAATAAAGACGAAGAATGCCCGGTTAATGTAAATGGAGAGGCTTTTTGGTCGGCAAACGTAGCCATCAAAACCAGTGTATTTAAGGCAATAGATGGTTTTGACGAAAATTATCCCTTGGCGGCACTCGAAGATTCAGATATTTATTTCAGGTTACTTGAAAAATATAAAGTAGTCTTTTTGCCGGAAGCCCGTGTAATTCATCCGGTTATCAAACTCAATCTAAGCAAAAAAATCAAAAATGTCCCTCGTATTACGAAAAGCTGGGTATATCATGCGTTGAAGCATAAAAAACATCTGGGTTTTTCCAGCAAATCTGCTATTTTCTGGTCAGCCATGAAATTTTACGCCATAAATACCCCTCGTGAACTGTTAAAATTAAATATCAATCGTGCCATTTATTATGCTTACTATGGTATCATAGGCAATTCATTGTTACTGTATTATCTCTTTAAATTTCAGGACTTATCTGTAAAAGCCGACCTGCAATAACCTTTAAAAACTTTTATTAATCTCTGATAGTATGTCAATTAACCCACCAACCAAATTACCCAAATCTTCACGCCTTTTTAACTGGGTATCCAGTACTACAACATCACCTCAGCTACTCGAACTTTTACAGGAAAAGATGACCTGGTTCTATGGCTCTGCCGAAGGCAGAGAAAATTACCAGTCAATGCTTGACCAAAAAGATAACTGGAATCCTCCGACAGGTTCTGTTGGCTATGAAATGACTCAATTTATTATTAACTCTGACAAGGAAAAGATACTTGAGATAGGATGCGGAAGCGGACAAATATATAATTATATATATAATTCAGGCTTCAAAGGTGATTATACAGGTATAGATGTACCTGCCTACATCATTAACCATAATCAAGAAAAATATCCTCAGGCAAAATGGCTATCCGGCTTGGTTTATCAAATTCCTTTTGAAGACAGTCATTTTGATATATGCTTTTCATTTTATGTTTTAGAGCATCTGGTTTACCCGGAAAAAGGATTATTAGAAATGCTGAGAGTAGTAAAACCTGGTGGATATTTGATATTGGTTTTTCCTGATTTTGTAGAAACAGGGCATTTGGGTTCACAGCAACTTGGTTTTTCTCACGAAATCAGGGCAATGGAAAAGATAAAAAAAGGCAGACTGATTGATGGACTTATCACTTTCTATGATAGTCGTTTCAGGTTACCGGCTGCATTGAAAAAAGCTCGTGAAAAACATGGCAGTTTCCCTATTAATATTGCTCCAAAATGTCTGGATTATCCAGATGTTATGTCTTCTGATATAGATGCGATATACATTGCCTCTAAACAGGAAATCAACGAGTGGGCTATTCAGAAAGGACTAAAAACAGTATTTCCAGCTGGAACTAAAGGAGATTTCAGAGAACATAGCTTTATTGTTATTCACAAATAAAAGACAATACTGTAGAATTATGCTAGTGTTTTAGCAATTTAGTTTTGTGTATTAATTTTACTAATTTCATTATACCGATTTTTGAGTTTTAGCCGAGCTTTCTCAGTGGTAAACGACCAATTGACTTTTACAGCTTTTAGATTGCGATT
>JAESFG010000647.1_pt1 | contig 12310 bp, 10 predicted proteins | sample 9269371 | NCBI WGS metagenome assembly JAESFG01 (sample SAMN14506227, study PRJNA617093) | algae metagenome | isolation source: Aetokthonos hydrillicola CCALA 1050 (B3-Florida) and co-occurring... | place: USA: South Carolina | collected 2013-01-01 | reverse complement strand
AGAACCCGATGCAATCGAGGGTTGCCGCTAAGCAGGTCAACGAAGCCATCGACCAGCAAGCAGACGATCTGATCAAGAGAGAACGTAGCAAGCTCCTTCCCAGCCAACCCGCTCAGGTGCGCTTCCCGGCGACCTCGAGGTCATGCGCAAGGAGCGGGCTGAAGGCAAGCGTGCGGGTGCTGCTGTGGTTCATTGGGTCCAGCAGCTCACTGGCACCATCCGCGTCCTGTCAGACGGCCAGTTTCGGCACGTGCCACCCCTCCAGCGCCGGAATCTTCCCTTCCCGGGGATTGGACCTGTGAGCACATGGACCGTCGGCCACCCCGACCATCGAGGTCGGCCCGCAGCCAATCGCCGCAGGCTCATTTGCGCAGATTGCTCCGGCCAGCAAGACAGTGCTTGAGGAATGGAGCATCGCGCTGGCTATCCAACCGACCGCTCTACCCTCGGGGGAAGCCGGATTGCTGGCGGTGCTCGACGCGGAAGGCATTCCGGCTCTTCAACTCGCACTGCTCGGTAACGGCTCCGTGACGGCAAAGATGGCTGGCTCACAAGGTGTTTGCGAGGTCAGTCTCGACCTGCGGTTGCCTCTTCACCGATGGTGCGTGATCGGGCTGACGGGTGATCGCGCCGAACTTCGGCTAAGCGCAAGGATTATCTCCGAAGGTCCGGCGGATCATGCGGGTTCGGACGAGGTGGCAATCTCGGCGGACCTCGCGCCACTTCACGTTGCGCAGATGCTGCTCGCGCGCTCGGCGATCGACGGGACATCGTTCGACGGAAAGATTGATGCGACCCGGGTGCTCTCGCGCACGGCGACGCCAGAGGAACTGGCCGCTCTGGTGCTTGACGCGGAACCTGAGGACGGTGCCTTGATCGGGGCATTCGACTTTGCGCAGGGAACGGGGACGCCCGTCTTTGGCAGCACTTCGGGGCACTGCTGGATTGGACATACCCACAACCTGCCCTCTCGCGGCGTAAAGGGGGTGCGCTGGGACGGCTCGTGCCAGGACTGGCGGCTCACGCCGTCACATTACGGTGCGGCACACTTCCGATCCGACAATGTCTACGACATGGGCTGGTCATCGAGCTTCGCCTGGAGCATCCCGGAAGACCTTAAATCCGGGGCCTACGCGGCGCGGATAACGGATCCTGACGGCGGCCGCGCCTACGCAACGGTTTTCGTGGAGCCAGCGGGCCAATGCCACGACACGGTATTCCTTGCATCCACGGCCACCTATCTGGCCTATGCGAACGAAACAGTGTCGCTCCGCCTTGCGGCAATGCTTTACGGGACCGAACCGGCGGTGCCTGATGAGCTCCGCCCTCTGATCGATCACCCGGAGTTCGGCGGTTCGCTTTATGAACATCATGCTGACGGCTCGGGCGTCCGGACGTCATCCTGGCTACGACCGATCGTAAACCTTCGCCCCGAAACCAGAATGTGGTCGTTCAACGCAGATACAGCCATCCTGTCATGGCTCGAGCGCGAGGCACCCGGTTATGATCTCGTTACTGACCATGGTCTCCACAGCCGGGGACTTGCCGCTCTCGATGGCGCGCGGGTCGTGGTTACGGGCACGCACCCCGAATATGTGAGCGACGAAATTCTCGATGCGCTCGAGGCTTTTCTCGCGCGCGGCGGACGACTGATCTACATGGGCGGCAATGGCTTCTACTGGCGCACCGCCTTTAGCGAGCATTACCCTGCCGCCATCGAGATTCGCCGCGCCGAGGATGGAACGCGCGCATGGGTGGAAACTCCGGGCGAATATGTTCAGGAATTCGACGGCAGGCTGGGGGGCCTCTGGCGACGCTGCGGTCGTCCGCCAAACCGGCTGGTTGGCGTGGGCTTCGCGGCACAGGGCTTTCTGACCGCTGCGCCTTATCGTCGTAAGGCCGGTGCCACAGACCCCCGTGCGGCCTTTATTCTGGAAGGTGTGACAGGGGAGCTGATCGGCAGCCACGGCGCGCGCGGTGGCGGTGCGGCTTCGGAAGAAATCGACCGTTGGGACCCGGCCCTTGGATCGCCGGCTCACGCCATCGTCCTTGCATCTTCTGAAGGACACGGCCCGGACATGCTCAAGGTCAAGGAAGAGTTCAACGCGACCATGCCCTACCTGCAGGACGCGGACGTGCGGGCCGACCTGACGTTCTTCGAAACGCGCGGAGGCGGTGCAGTGTTCTCAACCGGCTCCATCGGCTGGGCGGGAGCGCTCGCTACGAATGACTACAACAACGATGTCGCGCTGATCACGAAAAACGTGTTGGCCCGTTTCAGGGATCCAGCTACGTTCGAATGGCCAGGATAAAGCTGGCAGGGAGACAATCGAAGACATCTTGGTGTAGTTTAAGCAGGCAGAAGGTTTGCAGACCCATGGAGATCCAGAGGACGATGGGAATACGAACGGATCGATCGGCCGCGAGGCTGGTAAAGGCTGCCATCCTCTTCGGCGCCTTTGGGTTGATGATCGAAGGCTTGTTCGAATTCAAGCTGCTCGTTCAGCCTCTGGTCGCACCTCCGTCGGTGCCTGGCCAGTCGAAGATCATCGAGCACTTCGCGATCCAACATGTGGCATTTCCAATCATCGGCGTCCTGCTGGTGTTTGCGCCTTTGCGGCTGAGGCGACTGGTGGCTTCTCGGCTGGCGATGTGTTTGCTCGGGACGCTCGGTCTGCTCGCGACACTACCGGAAGCGATTGTCAGCCGAACCGACCTGTTCCGCCCCTACCCGTTCGAACTCCACAATCCCATGCTCAAGGCTGTTCAGATGGTCGATTTGGGGTTCGTGAGTATCAACACGCTTCAGATGCAGCATCTGCTGTTTGCGCATTTCACCCTGATGGGAACGATCGCTGTGCTCGCCTTTTTCAATGGATTCGGACTCCTCAGCTGGTTTGCCGGACCGAGGACCGGGGAACTGGTGGCTGCGACATCGCGCAGTTGAGACAGCTGGTCGCCAAACCTGCGATTAGCAAAAAATCCGGCGTTCATCGGATTTGCATGACAGGATCACGGCGCTTCGTCTGCGAACGTTCGCGCTGATCCGACGCCATGAAGGTCAGTGCCGCACCGCCTCGCTTTTCTGGGTGTTTGGATTGATCTGCTGCGTGAGCCAACCGGCGAGGCGCCGCATCTGGCGGGCGGGCAACACATCCGGGCGACCGACCAGCCAGTAACTCCAGCCGTTGTCGATCAGGCGGTCCAGCAGCCGGACCAGCGTGCCGGCAGCAAGCTGGTCCTGGCACACCACGGGCGGCAGCAGGGCCACGCCGAGCCCCTCCTCGGCAGCGCGCAGCACGCCCTCGTGTGCATCGAACAGCAGCTCGCGGCGCCTGCCTTCGATCCCGAGAGTGACGAAAACCTCGGCCCAGGCGTTCGGCAGGCGCGTCAGCGACAGCAGCGGGATATCATCGAGGGACGATGGCCCGTTGCTGCGCACGCGGGCAGCAAGGCCGGGCGCCGCGACCATCATGAAGCCGCCGCCGCCAAGCGGCGCGGCCATGAGCGGTGCAGACGGTTCGGGCCCGAAGCGCAGCGCCAGATCATGCTCTCCGTTCACCAGGTCGACCGGCGTGATCGCGCTTTCGACGTGGATCGTCGTGTCGGGCAGCAGCGCCGCCAGTTCGCCCAGTCTGGGCAGCAGGAAGCGCGCGGCGAACAGCGGGGCGGCCGAGAGCCGCAGCACCTTGTTGCTGCGCGCGTCGCGCCAGGCCGCCGCAATCGACGCCAGCGCCGGGGTTAGCCTCGCGGCAAGCCGGGTGCCGGCCTCGGTCAGCACGAGCTCGCGGTGGGCGCGCGTGAACAGGCGCACGCCGAGGCCCCCTTCGAGATCGCGCACATGATGGCTTATCGCGGAAGGCGTCAGGCCGATCTCGGCGGCCGCCGCGCGAAAGCTGCCGAGCCGCGCCGCCGCCTCGAAGGCACGCAGCGCCGGCAGCGGCAGCCGGCCCTCCCCGCCCGGAGCATTGGGGTGAATCTCGCTCATCCGAAGCGCGAACTTAGTCGTTTGCCGCAGGCTGTCGAGGGGCGTTAGCCGATGGGCCAGCGCCGCTCTGGCGCCGGATGGAGCATCGCCGCACATGACAGATCTGCTCGCGCTCGGGCGCAAGATCCTAGCCGATCAACCCTTCAGCCGCCTGCTCGGAACCGAGATGACGGCTTATTCGCAAGAGGGCGTGGAGCTGCGCCTCGCCATCACCGACGAAGTGCGCCAGCAGCATGGCTTCGTGCATGGCGGGGTGCTGGCCTATCTGGCCGACAATGCCCTGACCTTTGCCGGAGGCGTCGCCATGGGCGGCGGGGTCCTCACCTCGGAGATGAAGCTCAACTACATCCGCCCCGCGGTCGGCGAACTGCTGATCGCCCGCGCCCGCGCGCTTGCCGCGGGGCGCTCGCAGGGCGTGGTGCGCTGCGAGGTTCACGCGGTGAGGGACGGGACCGAAAAGTTGTGCGTCGCGGCGCAGGGGACCGTCGCCAAGGCGGGCAGCATTCCGGTCGAAACCCCGGTGGAGGAAGCCGCATGACGATCATAACCGTGACAAGTCCCGAGGGACGGCTCGACGCGCGCCAGCGCGCACGCCTCGCCGAAACGCTCACCGACGCCGTGCTTGTCCCCGAAATCGGGCAGGCCTTGCCCGCGGCGCGGGTCGGCTTCCAGTTGCATTTCCGCGAGCTGTCGCCCGATCACATGGCGATCGGCGGCATGCTGCTTTCGGCCTGCGATCCCCGGCCCGACGTCATGACGATCGACGTGCTCGTGATGGACGGCCACTGGCCGGTCGAGGTGCGCGCCGAGGCGATCAATGCCGTGCTCGCCGCGATGGCAGCGGCCTGCGACATGGCAGCCCCCTCCCCGACCTGGTGGGTCGCCTTCCGGATCGTCGAGGAAGGAAGCTGGGGCTCGCGCGGGGGCGTGCTGTCGATCCTCGACCTGCTCGAGACGGGGGCCTTCACGCCCGCCAAGGCAGCGCAGATCCGCGCGCATATCGACAGTGCTCAAACTCCCTGATGGTCATTTGCTCTGCCACGCTGGAACAGGCATTTCGAAAGATCGGCTACCACAAGACGATTAGGGTGGACAATGGCAGCGAGTTTATCTCTCGGAACATGGATCAGTAGGCTTATCAGCGCGGTGTCACCCTGGAGTTGGCTTTGCGTCCCTTCGGGTCTGCGGCCTTGGTGAGCCCACAGACAATGCGTTCATCGAGGCCATCAACAGCACGCTAGGGAGCGAATGCCTGAACGCACACTGGTTCCTGTCGCTGCAAGATGCTTGCGAGAAGCTGGAGGCGTGGCGAAGACCCCATAAAGAACAGCGACCGCACAGCGCGATCGGGAGTATCCCCCGATCAGGCTGGCAAACTCAGCCGGTGAAACCAGCCCACCGGTTCTGAGTAAGGCGGGAAACTCCAGACCCCTGTGGTCCGACGCTGGGCCGCAGAGCACTTCAGGCCAGACCCTAATCGCTTCTCGAAGAAAATCACGGGGTCACGTCAGTTCAACACTCACCGCCTGTTTCGGCCCATAAGCCGTATCCCGCCCGCCGAGGCCGAGACGAACTACTATGCAGCCCGAGAGACCCTCGATATGGTCGCATGACTCAAATGAACACGCTTCCGGAACATCCGGGACGCTTCACTGCAGTGCCTTGAGACGGTCTCCCAACTGGGTGGGAATGCCTGCGCTCTCGCCGCTGTTCACATCGGCCCTTTTACCCACTCCAGCACCAGGCGAACCGCGCACTCACGCACCTCAGGTAAAAACCTGTTCTTCATCTTGTCCATCGTGGCCCCTCCCTCTCATGAGTCAGATCGTCCGGCAATCCCAGGGCGGTGCACGCCCCCACTTGATCTGGAGTGGACCGAAAACTTGACCTCTTGACGCCGCGCCCAATTGACTGCGGGCCGCTCCAGGAAGCGCCAAGATGCAGCCGCAATACAAATGCTGGCGAAAATGGCGATCCCGAAACCCGATAGCAGGACATAGACGTCGTCAGACTTCTCTCCAACGATCTTGAATGTCGGGAAGAAAATCAATCCGATCACATTGAGACATAGCACATGCCAAAGATATACGCCGAATGAGATTTTCGCGAAGTAACGGACAGACGCAGGCTCCAGCGATCGCGCTACCATTATGGTTCGAGGGCCAACAGCAAGTGTTATGCCAATCAATAGTGGAATTTGTGGAAACATACCGTAAGGCAAGTTAAAAATCGGATCGAAACCGTCTTGGCGTGATGTCCAAAGCATTCTCGCCGCTGCCGCCAAGCTCATTACAAATATAACGTCGAAGCTCCAGTGACTTTGCCGGGGCAGAAGCCTAAGCAGCCCGCTTGCCAGAACTCCGAACGCGAAGGTCACAAAAAACCCGAACGGATTGTATTCAGGAAACCAGTATTCCCCCAGATAGATGAGCCAAAATGGGGTCGAACGAATGGCGCTAATATCCAAGGCACCCCCTCGCCCCCAATAAGTCACATAGGCGACATGGAGGCCAAGAATTCCGAGCATTACGCCAATCCATGCTGCACGCAGGGCGAACCTATTTTTATGAGTTCTTGCCATGCCAAACAGAAGAAGAAAGCATAAAGGCATGATAGCATAAGCGCTGACTTCAAAACCAATGGACCAGAGTGGTCCATTGAGCTCAACAGGAAAAAGCGTGAACCAATGCAACTCGGCGAGAAACGTCATGCCTGCCAGATAGCGGAGAATGTAACCGTTATTGAGCGGGGCACCGAAGAGCAGCCATGCGGTGAGGAAAGTTACTGTAAGTGCCAGCCAGAACCCGGGGGCAATCCGAGCAAAACGCCGAAGAAAAAATACCCTTAGGTCCGGCATCGGCTGCTGACGATCCAGCGCGTCCCAGAATGGACCTGCGAGCAAGAAGCCAGAAAGGACGAAGAATATCGCAACGCCCTGACCCCCAATCAATTCGAATGGCTGGAGCCACCAAAAGGTAGCCCCAAGCTTCCCATATGGAACATATTGCGCAAGATGGTGCAACAACACCATAACGCATCCGGCAGATCGCAGGAGATCCGCTCCGTCGAGCCGACTAGTATTGTCGGTATGGATCACTTGAAAGCCCTCGCGTTCCTGATTCTTATACCAAGGACCTAGGGCACTGCCCTGCTCCCTTTCAAAGTCCTTGGCTTGAGATTAGCCTGTTTATTGAAGAGGAGACAGGGAGCGTAGCGATCGAGGGTCGTTGCCCCTTAGTTCCCGGTAAATTCCTCACGGGTTGATTGGGTGATGTATTCGCGCGGGGCGAGGTAGCCAAGGGCGCGATGCGGGTAAACGGTGTTGTAGTGGTTGAACCGGCTGGGCAGCTGGTTGATCACGGCTCTGGCGTTGGGCTTTTCGGCGACGCGGACGTAATCTCCCTTCATGGTGCGCACGAACACCTTGGCCATGCCGTTGGATTGCGGGCTTTTGATGGGTGTTGTGCGCGGCCTGAGGTTGATCTCGCGGGCGAAGCGGCGGGTCTCTCTGGCGGTGTAGCAGCTGCCATTATCGGTCAGCCATTCGATGGCGGAAGGCAGCCTGTTCACACGGCCGAAGCGGTGCTCGACGGTGGCGGTCATGAGATCGCGCACATCCTCGGCAGATTCCATCAGCCATGGTATCGTTGATGCAACGGCTGCGGTGACGGCACTGCTCAAGAAGGTTGCCTGAAGAAGCCTTGCACAAGCCCAACTAGACGGCTGATTCTGCGGTGTCGCATCGACATCTGGAAAGCGGGTGCCTATCATGACGAAGCTTGGCCCAGCACTTCTTCCAGGTAGCCGACAGGTCATCGCGCTGGGTGCAATAGTTGCTGAAGCGCGCAGACAGCGCCGATGAGCAGCCCGGTCTTTGTCGCAATTCAGTCATTCAACGACTGAATGCTACAGTGCAATTCTCACTTTTTCGTCTTCGCCATTGCCCGGCACATCGGAACGATTTAACGGCGCCGCGAACCTTGACGAATGGACGCGAAGCAAGGGTTATGGTCGCTCAAACGCAGCACGAAGATAGCGCCGCGATGAGCGCACAATCACATCCATCGACCATCAGTGCGTTGATCGACCGGTGGATTTTCGTCTTCATGGCGAACCTGTTCATGCTGATAATCCTGTTCGGATTCATCCCGGATTCGCTGACGAAGATCGCGGCCGTCCAGTCGGGTGCGCGCCCACCTTTTCCCATGGTCTTGCACGCGCACGCGGTGCTTATGGGAAGTTTCCTCCTTCTCCTCGTCGGGCAGACATGGCTCATCGCCACGAACCGCACACGCCTGCACGCCCGGGTGGGTCTGAGCGCATTTGTCCTAGTCCCGGCGTTGGTCGTCGTCGGTTTCTTGCTCATGCTCGCGATGCGGGACCAGTTCCAGGAGCAACTTGCGACTGCGCCCCCAGAACTCAGAGACGTTCTCGAAGGAAGATTGCCGCGCCGTCAGAACATTCTCCTGATCCAGATCCGGATGGGGATCCTTTTCTCCGTTCTTGCAGGGATTGGCCTATGGGCGAGGTCGCGCGACACCGAGCTTCACAAGCGCATGATGATCCTCGCCACGGCTGCGGTCCTCCCGCCCGGGATCGACAGGATAACGTGGTTGCCCAACAGCTTTCCGGCGAACTTCTACTCGTCGGAATTCTACATGCTTCTCGCGGTTGCGCCGATGATCGTGTGGGACCTCGTCCGGCATCGGGCCTTGCACCGGGCATACTGGATCTGGGCGGCTTGCACCCTGCCCGTAGCTCTCGCCCTGCACCTGCTCTGGGGCACGCCCTTCTGGCATAGCATCGCTGGTCAGTTCCTGGGATCGACCTGAAGGCCTGGCCGTCAGGAGCATCGAGCGTGCGTTAGAAGCTGGGTGTCTTCGCGCCGGCACTGCCGATGCTGCGGCAGATGGCTTTATCATGCAGGTCTTCGTCGACCGGGAAACGCGGCGACCGGTGGCTAGCCCGCCGGTCCTTCGCAGAGCGCTGGACTTGCCCGGATAGGCCAGCCGCAAGGGAGCGATAGCGGCATGCAAGGCGGTGCTCGTCACGCGCGCATCATTGTGCGCGATGTGCCGTGTGTAGCTCCGGCATTGTCTGCAAATCTTCAAGACTTTTGTCACAACGCCGTCCCATTTCGATGACATCGGCCACGCCGCATCGGGAGGGGGGCACATCGTCCCCCATGTGCACGGGGCGTTCAAGAATGAAGACAAAGAGATTTTTCGCGCTGCTCCTCACAGGCGCAGCGGCAACCGTCATGTCGGCAGCAGCGCATGCACAGTCGGCCAATCCGGGCGACGATGAGGCGTCTTCTGCTGCACAGGAGGTCGATGCGGCAGGCGACATCATCGTCACTGCGCAACGCCGCTCGGAACGCACGCTCGATGTGCCGGTGACGGTGTCCGTGCTCGGGCCGGAAGCGCTGCGCGACTATCAGGCCGGCGGGGCCGACACGCTGCTCTCGCTCTCGGGCCGCGTGCCGGGGCTTTATGTCGAATCGACTACGGGCCGCATCTTCCCGCGCTTCTACATCCGCGGGCTCGGCAATATCGACTTCTACCTCGGCGCTTCCCAGCCGGTGTCGATCATCCAGGACGATGTCATCGGCGAACACGTCGTGCTCAAGTCGAACCCGGCCTACGACATCGCGCAGGTCGAGGTGCTCAAGGGCCCGCAAGGCTCGCTGTTCGGTCGCAACACCACCGCGGGGATCGTCAAGTTCGACACCGCCCAGCCCAGCGACACCTGGCGCGGGCAGGGATCGGTCTCCTATGGCAGTTTCAACAGCATCAACGCCGACCTTGGCGTGGGCGGCCCGCTCAACAGCAACGGCAGCCTGAGCTTCCGCCTCTCGGGGCTCTACCAGCACCGCGACGACTGGATCGACAACGTCTACACCGGCCCGTCGGATGACGGCACGGTGCCCGGGCGCAACGTGATGGGCGGCTTCACCGAGCGCAATGCGCGGCTCCAGATCCTTGCGCGCCCCAGCGATGTCGTCAGCTTGCGCCTGTCGGGTCACGTGCGCGATTACGACGGCGCGGCCTCGATCTTCTACCGCGGCTCGATCCGCGTCGGCACCGCTGAAGTGCCCGAAGGTTTCGACCGCGGCATCGTCGCCTATGACGAGGCCCAGAACAATCCGCAGGGCTACAACACGCACGGGGTGTCGCTGAAGGCGGATATCGACTTCGGCTTTGCCACCCTCACCTCGATCACCGCCTGGGAACACGCGTCCGGCTTCAGCCGCGGCGACACCGACGGCGGGGCGGCGGCCAATTTCGGCGGCGTCGCGCCCAACATCTGCGCCGCTGGCTGCGGCCAGTCGCGCGGACGGCTGCTCGGGCTCGACCAGTGGAGCCAGGAAGTGCGTCTCGCCAGCCCGGACGAGGGCCGGTTCAAGTGGCAGATCGGCGGAATCTACTTCGATTCGCGCGACCGGACCGAGTTCGCCCAGCGTTCGTTCTTCCTGATCAACAATTCGCTGGGGACGACGCCCAACCCCAACAACTTCATACGGCTGCGCAACGTCAACACCAGCTGGGCCGCCTTCGGCCAGGTAAGCTACGACGTGACCGATGCCCTGACGCTGACCGGCGGCCTGCGCATCACCAATGACGTGCGCAACACCCGGCTGATCCAGAACCCGAACTTCACCCGCCTGAACGTGCCGGCCACCGCGCCGACCTCGTCCTACGCCTGCGGTGCGGCGTTCGATTGCCGCCTTTCGGACACCCAGCCGAGCTGGGACGCTGCGCTGCTCTACCGGATCTCGCCCGAGACCAGCGTCTTTGCGCGCTATGCGCGGGGCTTCCGCGGGCCGACCATCCAGGGCCGCTCGGCCGTGTTTGCCTCGGCCTATTCGACCGCGGACTCGGAAAAGAGCACCAGCTACGAAATCGGTCTGAAGTCGGCGCCTTTCGGTGACCGCCTCAACTTCAGCCTCGCGGGCTTCTACTACACGGTCGACGACATCCAGCTCAACGGCAACGACAGCAACGGCAACGGGGTGCTGTTCAATGGCGACAAGGGCGAGGGCTACGGCTTCGAGGCCGAAGTGTCGGCAAAGCCGGTGCGCAACCTGCAGATCAACGCCGGGATCAGCATTCTCCACACGGAGATCAAGGATCCCACCGTGTTCGCCCAGGTCGGCGCTGCGGGCGGGGTGCTGTCGCAGACCGTGCTCAACCCCACGGTGCGCGTCGGCAACAACTTCTTCGCGCAGATCGACGGCAACCCCTTCCCCAACGCGCCCGATTACAACATCAACCTCAGCGCCCGCTACGATCTGCCGATCGGCGAGCAAAGCAGGCTGTTCGTTGCCGGTGACTTCAACATCCAGGGGGCGACCAATCTCGTGCTGTATCGTTCGGTCGAATACCGGGCCGAGGGCAATTACGAGATCGGCGGCAAGATCGGCTATGCCTTCGGCGACTACGAAATCGCCGTCTTCGCCCGCAACCTGACCAACCGCACCAACCTCATCGGCGCGATCGACACGCTGAACTACCGGGCCGGGATCTACAACGATCCCCGCGTGATCGGCGTGATGCTGAGCGGGTCGTTCCGCTGATACGACACCAGGGCCGCGGTGTTTTTCGCCGCGGCCCTGAGATCACGTGTGCATGTTGGTGGACGCCAGGAAAGCCCTCACGCGGAGGATTGATGCGGCGCGCGGGATCCTCGGATCGCCCGCTCGACAGCGTTGTTGTCGAGATCGATGCGGCCATCGTCGAGGAAACGGACGAGACCTTCCCAGCGCGGGATCGCCTCGCCCAGACGGCTCTTGGCGCTGACCTGCCGGTCGCTTGCTTCGAGGAACCTGTAGAGGTCGTCGACGATCGGGCGGCTGCACTGGTCGCGCGCGTCACGGCGCTTGTCAGCAGACAAGGCGCGGATATCCTCCTCAATGGCATAGAGGGCAGCAATGCGGCGCAGCACGTCGGTTGCCACCGGCGAGTTCTCGGCCAGCTTGGACACCAGCACCTGCGCGATCGGCGCTTCGGTGGGGATGCCGCCTTCGACGATCCGTGCCGGCGCCGGAGCCTGCACAACCGCACCCTCGCATGAGCGGCAGCCATAGCGCGGGCGCCGGGTGACAAGCACGCGGAAGGTGGTGGGAACGACATCGAGGCGTTCGGCGACATCCTCGCCGATCTGGTGGAGCGCATCGCCGCGGCAGGGGCAGGCCTTATAGCTGCGCGAGGTGGGGGACGTCTTCAATGAAGAGAATTGCTTTGGCGCTTGCTTTGGGAAGTGCGTTTCTCGCGGCGCCTGCGATCGCGAACGATGGAGATCTCGCCGCGAAGGTCGAGGCCT
>JAESFG010000646.1_pt1 | contig 12325 bp, 10 predicted proteins | sample 9269371 | NCBI WGS metagenome assembly JAESFG01 (sample SAMN14506227, study PRJNA617093) | algae metagenome | isolation source: Aetokthonos hydrillicola CCALA 1050 (B3-Florida) and co-occurring... | place: USA: South Carolina | collected 2013-01-01 | reverse complement strand
AGCCTGATGGGTTTGCAGGCATCTTAGAAACATATCTCATGATCGGTAAATGCGTTGTTGCAACAATACTACTAGCATGCACGTTAAATGCATATACTCCAGATAGCATTTGGGTGTAAGCCAAGGTAAATGCTATCACTTTCTTATATCGGGTAGACAATTCTAGTATCATAACTATAACTTTCCTATTTCTTAATTGATTAACTATTCCTTAATAAATTTTATCCTGAAGAGCAATTCCCAGCGCTCTCCAGCACTATTTTCAAAGCAGGCCTTATAAACCCCTTCTTCTTTTACAGGCATCTTTTTACGCAAGTCGTATTGTATTAAATTTTCACCCTGTGACAACTGTATATTTATTTTTTCACCATTTGCAGCACTTGTATCACGCATGTCTTTAACCGAAAGTTGTAGCATCGTATCGGTTAGGCTATTGTGATAAGAAAGTTTCAGAATACCATTTGGAGCGATAGCCATATCAGGGTTGGTTGTTTTCATTTTAACGAACGGCGTAGCTTTTATAACCCGCTCCGTTGCAGATTCCTCTTTTATTTTGAATATCCACACTTCCGATTTAGCAGCATAACCATTATGATCCAATGCAACCACTTGCCAGGCATACCATTTATCCTTCTCAAATGAGCGATAACTTCCCGCATAGGATAAAACATTGCCCCTCACTGCATGTTCAGTATAAAAGGGAAGGTTTTCCTGTATGGCTTCCGTCGGTTTTTGGCCCGGTAATATTTCAGCAAACAAAACATTATAATTGAGGTCTTCAAACATCTGAGCCGGCGTAGGAGCAATCCAACTAAATTGTGATGGCTGGGTACTTATAAGTGTACTATCTGTCGGAAAGCTAAGCATAGGTGGGCTCAAAGGATCTACATCAAAGGACACACACTCCGAGGCTAACCTACCCGCTTTTTCATCATCAGCTACTAAATCGTAGCAGGCAATGTAACTTCCTGCTGGTAAGAATGCGTCAGAAGCCTTCGCCGCAGTCCTGCTTAGACCTGAATACTGTATAGGTGTCAGGTTACCGATACTTAACTGTTTACCACCCTTACTCACAGCAAAAGATGTTGTTGTAGCCGTAAGCATTTCCTGCCCACTTAAACGTTCCCTCAGTACCAATTCAATCCTGCAACTTACGGTCTCGGTATTTTGGCTTAATACCAGCAAGTTCCACAATTGCGATTTCTGCAGTATACCACTTGCCGGTATAGAGGGCTGCAGCGTAATCTGACCAGTTACTATTTGTACAATAATTGTACATAATGCCACCAACAATAACTTTCTCATATATACTTATTCAGTTAAAAAGTTCTTAGAAATACTACCCTTCCTGTCTGTAAGTCACGCCATTGCTTATTGTAACAAGGAACATAACTTTTATCATATTGGGCCTGTAGTGTTCCTACTTTATTCAAGGTCAAAATCAAAGCAAGCATACTACCTATCATTACGCGTGTGTCAGATGTCCTGGAATATTTTACAGATCCATTCACCTGTATGGCATTACGATATTTATATCCAACCATAGGCTCTATGGTCCATTGGCTAAGTGCAGCCTGCTCTGTAACATACATACTGGCTTGCCAGGTCCAGTTTTTATAATTCATGTGCTGTGTCGCAGTAAACGTGGCTGCGTTATAATAAATAAAGGATGTATCGGCTCCACTGTTGTAAAACTTACTGTACACTACACTGCTGCTCATACAGGTATGTCTGGCATAATACACATAGCCGCATGCAGCATTAATGGTCTTGTATTGGCTTTCGTACAAAATCTGGTTGTCTCCTAATGTAAATTGCGATGTAGGATAATAACCCACAGAAAGGAATGGATATTTTGGTATTCGCAGAGATGCCTGAAGGCTTGCAAAAATTGTCTTGTTCGAAAATTGCTGTAATGCCTGGCTATTCGAAAAATCATTCTGCCTTACCGAAGCATCCACTGTAAGCTTTTGCCGCCAAAACTGCTGACGGAGCTTTAACATCCAGGAAGTTTGGGAGGATCCTGTCGTATACAACGTAAAAGATTGAAAGGATGGGCCAATATGCCGGTAATATCCTTCTGCCTTAAGATATAGCAACGGATATGTTACCTGGCCCTTAACTGTCCAAGCGGTTGCACCTTTAGCTCCCACATCAAATACATCTTTCCATACCTGCTGTTTTTGGCTGCCGGCTATACCCAGCTGGGTAGACCTCGCATATTCTATTTGAAATTGATAATGATCGTTAACCTTTGCAGTACCTGCTACAGACATACCGGCTATTTGTTGTACGCCCGATACTCCGCCTGGCGTATTCCACATGGCTTTGTTGCCATTGAATAAGGTTACAATACAACTAGTGCCATTGCGGCTTTGTATTCCGGTTCGCACAACAGCTAATCGTTGATTTTGGGTTGTTGTGTTATTGTTGTTTAGCACAAAATCCCTAAAACGGTAGTTTATGCTTCCCAAAGCCCCCGCAACATACCATTTGCCGGGTGTCATTTCAATTTGAAAACCGTTAAGGGAAATGTTCTTTACCGTCAAATCGGTATAGTCCAGCCAGCTTCGCCCAATGCCTACCTGTTTTACCGCTAGCAGTATTTTTTGTACACCAGATACATCTTCAGCATCCAAAGATTGGCTTCTATAATAGTCGTACAATGCACGTTTATCCCTTATCCCAGCAATTCTTTTTCGTATAGCGGCTAATGAATCACGCCACTTTTGCTGATATCGCATTAACTCATGTTCAGTTGCTACAGCCCTTTTTTGCAATTGCTCAACCTTTGCTTTTTTATCTGTAAGCGTATGTACATATTTTTCGTAGGCAGTTATAGCATTACTGTCTTTAACAGCGTCTGGCTTAAAATCATCCATCACAACATCCTTCTTTTGTAGCAGTGCTGTAGAATCATATGTCTTCAGTGATTTTGCACGCAGGCTACGTTCTTTGGCAACAATGGCTTCTTGTATGCGGTTGGGATGTTGAACCCAACTTTGCAGCAAGGCCAGGCTATCACGTTGCCCTTTATATTTTGCATACAAAGAATCCATCCCAACCTGCATTTCCTGCTTAAGTTTTGTAACATATGTTCCACTTGTGCGGTGTACGCTATCTGATACAGTATTTAAGAGGCTGCCGACGGATTGATAAAGCTGCTGCGGATGCACATACAACGCAGGCATATTTACCTCAGCAATCTCATTTAGTAAGCCATGACGTATTTTTTCCAGCATGGCTTCCTGCCTAAAACGAATAGAAACATCAGTAGTATTCAAAAAGAACGGTGAGTTGGCCCTCCTACTTGTAATCCAAACATCAAAAGGATACTTCTCTTGCCACGTAGTTTGCAGCTGGGTTTGCACAATGTGCTGCATCATGTTTTCCTGTGCATAGGGCGTATCTATAAAATTAAAATAACTAAATTGATATTTAATATTACCATGTACCGCTATGTCAGGCTTCTTTACAGGCAAACTAGCGGACTTATACATGCTTAAAATGGGTAACCGCTGTCCGGCTTCAACACCAACCCATCCGCCATCTTCCGGTACCAAAACCAGCACCCTTTCTTTACAGGCACCTTCCTGCATTACAATACTGTCTGCATGCTGCTGCATAGCACTGTCTGGCTGTGCTACAGCAATACAGCTAGTCATTACAAGGCATATAATCAACAGTATCCTCAAGTTAATGAAGGATTTAGGGTTAAAACATTTATGTACAGTCAACTACAAACAGGTGCCACTGCAGTATTTGATGCCATAGGCAATAAATACACAGTACAAGCCGGGCTTGCAGTAGATGATGTTATTTCAATTGGAGTAGCTATTGATCCGCAAATGATCTATTGGGGGGGATTAAATCATTTCAACAAAAATAGGGGGAAAATTATCAATGCAAAAAAAATCGTTCGATTTACATAAATTTTTTTCAAAAATTAAACATCAATAAAAAAATAAATTTAACAATAAAAAACAATATTTAAATCATTTATAACAATACAATTAAAATACTCGAATAACAAAATTAGTATGGCCCAAGCCAATGAATAAGATTGAACAGTGGTTGCGTCGCACTCTTGTACGTTCGTATCGCTATGCAGCTGTGTTGATATGGCAGTAAAGCCGCCCAATGTTATGCAGTACAAGTGAGTGACACAACAGTTGATGCCATGAAATACCTCTGCTGGCTAGCAAAGAAAAAGGATACCACTGCTAATTTGACAGCCCTTTTTGTAAGGGCATCGAGGTTGCTCATAGCTTTATTCTACATTTTTAGGCGTATAGTAGGGCTGTAATAAAGTTAACATATAACCCACCTTGCAACAAGACAGATTACATTGCATATCATTGAATTAAGTAAATATCTGGTGTTACATTGTTTTGAAATAAGCTGCCCACGGCCTTGCCGCCGAAGTGTGCGACGCAACCGGTGCCCTATAGCATTCCTGCTGCTGATTTCTTAAAACCCTGGAGGGAAAGCATCAGTAGCGGGCACAAAAAAAGAGGCCATCTTTACAGACGACCTCTTTATGTTTCTTGTAGCGGGATCGGGAGTTGAACCCGAGACCTTTGGGTTATGAATCCAACGCTCTAACCACCTGAGCTACCCCGCCAAAAACAAAACAGGTTTTAACCCATTCATTTCGGGCTGCAAATATAGGGGTTAATGACAAAAAGCAAAGCCCCGCAGCCTGAAAATTATTTATACCCTAGTAACTCAACAGTTTGGCTATACGCTCTTCTACCTTGGCGGCGGTTGGCAACATGGTGGCTTCTAACGCCAGGTTAATGGGTACGGCCGGTAAGTTAAGGGCCCCCATTACCTCTACACGGGCATCCAGAAAATGGTAGCACTGGTTACTGATACGTAGTGCCAGGGCCTCGGCAAACGAGTTGTTTTGCTGCTCTTCTGTTAATACCAGCACCCTGCCATGCCGCCTGGCACTGTCAAACACCAGGGCTTCATCCAACGGGTATAGGGTACGCAGGTCTATAATTTCTACCTGGCCTGCATACGCCTGTGCTGCCTGTTTGGCCCAGTACACCCCCATACCGTAAGTGATAATACATACCGTTTCGCCTTTTCGGGTTTTTTCTGCATCGGCCGGTAACACCATATTGCCCTTACCCAAAGGCAGCAGGTAATCCCTGTCGGGCTCTATGGTTTTGGCATCTTCGGTACCGGGCACTTTGCTCCAGTACAGGCCCTTGTGTTCCAGCATTACAACAGGGTTGGGGTCTAAAAAGGCGGCTTTCATCAAACCTTTCATATCTGCTGCATTACTGGGGTAACATACTTTAATGCCTTTAATGGTAAGCAGCGTACTTTCTACACTGCCGCTATGGTAAGGGCCGCCGCCGCCATATGCACCAATAGGCACACGCAGCACCATTTGTACAGGAAACTTGCCATTGCTTAAATAGCAACTTTTAGATATTTCGGTAACCAGCTGGTTAAAGCCGGGATAGATGTAATCTGCAAACTGCACTTCTACCACAGGTTTTAAACCCAATGCCGAAAGACCAATGGTTGAACCTACAATATAGGCCTCCTGTATAGCGGTGTTGAATACGCGGTGGTCGCCAAACTTATCGGCCAGGGTGGCTGCCTCCCTAAACACGCCGCCCAGCCTGCGGCCCACATCCTGGCCGTATAAAATGGCTTCGGGGTAGTCTTGCATCAGTTCTTCCATGGCATGCAGGGCAGCATCTACCATAATGGTTTTTTCACCGGTCTTTGGCTGGCGTTCGCCTTGCTCTTCTTTTACAGGTGTGGGGGCAAATACATGGTCTTCGGTACTGGCAGCTTCGGGCTCAGCGGCAGCCTGTGCCTTATCAAAAGAAGCATTCACTTCACGCTGTACCTGTACTTCTACTTCATTCAGTTCGGCATTGTTAAAACCCATGCCGGTAAGCAGCAAACGCAGCTTGGGCAAGGGGTCGTATAAGCCATGTTTCAGCAGGTCTTCGCGGGTACGGTAAAACTCTTTACGCACGCCGCTGGTATGGTGGCCCAGCAAAGGCACACGGGCATGTATCAATACAGGCTTACGCTCGGTGCGGGCATAGTCAAATGCCTGTTGCATGGTTTCGTAGCTGGCTATAAAATCGCTGCCATCGCACTGCAGGCGTTTCAGGCCTTTAAAGCCGGCTGCGTACTCATACGCGTTCATGGCACGGGCTTCTTCGGCACTTACGCTTATGCCCCATTGGTTATCCTGCACCAGGTAAATAACGGGCAGTTGTTTCAGCACCGCAAATTGAAATGCCTCACTCACCTCGCCTTCGGTAATGCTGTTATCGCCAAAAGAGCATACTACTACCGGCAACTGGCCTTGCGGGCCTTTTTGCAACAATGCCTGGTGGTGTTGCTCTATAAACTGTAAGCCTTGTGCCAGGCCGGTAGTAGGTATGGCCTGCATACCGGTGGCACTGCTTTGGTGTATAATGTTGGGCCTTATGCCGTCTTTGTTAGATGGGTGGCAGTAGTAAGAGCGGCCACCGCTAAACGGATCATCTTTTTTGGCCAGTAGCTGAAGCATCAGTTCGTAAGGGGCAAACCCGGCAGAGAGCATGATGCTGTCGTCCCGGTAATAGGGGCTCACCCAATCGCAGGGCAGCAGTTGCAAACCGGTAGCAATTTGTATGGCTTCATGCCCGCGTGAGGTGGAGTGCACATATTTGCAAACCTGGCGGTTGGCATCGTACAGGTCACACATCGTTTTGGCGGTAACCATCAGTCGGTAAGCGTTTAGTAAAAATTCGGGATTCAGCATGGCTTGTAAATATCACAATCTTTAGGCTGCAAACATAAGGTGGTTACAAGTTTTGAAACGGGTTGTAGTTTTCCACGCCATCTTTTTTGGCAGACGAGTTTCACCGCCCTGGTGATGCACCGCTTGCGACGCTCCGTTCAACAGTGGTGGTACTATGGGGCAAAAATGAGGCAGCACAAAAAAAGCACACAGGTTACGGCTGTGTGCTTTTATACTTATGTACATCTATTATTTGCTCAGGTGCATGCTACGCTCTTTGTACAACGTGCGGAAGTAAGGGTCACGCAGGTCTTTGATAAAGCGGATGGCTTCACCCGTACTTTTCATTTCAGGGCCCAGCTCTTTGTTTACACCGGGAAATTTCTCAAAACTGAACACCGGTTCTTTAATGGCGTAGCCGTCCAGCTTTTTGTCCATGGTAAACTCGGTAAGCTTGGCAGCACCCAGCATTACTTTGGTAGCAATGTTCAGGTAAGGTATGCCGTAAGCTTTGGCTATAAAAGGCGTGGTACGCGAGGCACGGGGGTTGGCTTCAATTACATACACTTTGCCGTCTTTAATGGCAAACTGTATATTAATCAGGCCGCGAATGTCCAATGAGCGGGCAATCTTTTCGCTGTAGTATTCCATAGTTTCCACCACCAGCGGCGTAAGGTTAAAGGCAGGCAATACGGCATTGCTGTCGCCGCTGTGTATACCAGCCGGCTCAATATGCTCCATTACGCCCATAACATGAAAGTTTTCGCCATCAAAAATGGCATCTACTTCAGCTTCCTGGCAGCGGTCTAAGAAATGGTCAATCAGTATTTTGTTGTTGGGTATGTGCTTCAACAGGCTAACCACGGCTTTTTCTACTTCCTCATCGTTGATTACAATACGCATACGCTGGCCACCCAATACATAGCTGGGCCTTACCAGTACAGGGTAACCTACTTTATTGGCTACTTCAATGGCTTCATCGGCGGTGTAGGCGGTGCCATATTCAGGGTAAGGAATGTCCAGTTCTTTCAGCAGGTCGCTAAAACGGCCGCGGTCTTCGGCAATGTCCATGCTTTCAAAAGAGGTACCAATAATCTTAATGCCTTTGGCTTCCAGCCTGCGGGCCAGTTTCAGGGCTGTCTGGCCACCCAGTTGTACAATAACGCCTTCGGGCTTTTCCAGTTCAATAATTTCCCACAGGTGCTCCCAGTAAACGGGTTCAAAGTACAGTTTGTCGGCCATGTCAAAATCAGTTGACACGGTTTCGGGGTTGCAGTTTACCATAATGGCTTCGTAACCACATTCTTTAATGGCTAAAAGGCCGTGTACACAGCAATAATCAAACTCAATACCTTGGCCAATACGGTTGGGGCCGCTACCTAAAACAATAATTTTTTTCTTGGAGGAAGGAATGGACTCGTTGCTAGATAAGGTTGTGCTCATTTCTGCGAAAGATTTTGCAAATGTACATTGCTGCAGTTTTTCAGGCGATTATTTTTTGAGGTTTTTACACATTTCACCAATCGTGTATGTGTGGTAAAATGCTGCCCATTTTACTGTTAGGTGCAACATAAAACAGATATCTACTACAAAAAAGAATGGCTACTTACTTTTTAAAAACCAGTGATTGTGCAAGCATCAGCAGAAAAGGAACACTTTTTTCGTACGCTAATGTTTCATAAAACAATCCAACACGGGCCAGGTTGTGGTAGTAGGACTGAAGGTTTTGATAGTAAAACAGTTCGCTGGGTATATACCATGCCCTTTCGCCCAATTGGGTTGCCAAAAACCATTTTTCCAGCAACCGGGCAGTTCTGCCATTGCCGTCATCAAAAGGGTGAATTTTTACAAATACCAGGTGAATGAGTGCAGCATAGTAAAATACCTGTTCAATTGTAAGGTTGGCTTTTAACAGTTCCTCCAATTCTTCCCAAAACACATCGTATTCTTTTGCTACCACTGTAGCAGGTGCTGCCTCATATTGTACCTGTTGCAACCGGGCATCTATTATTAACATATTGCCCTTTCTTACTTTGCCCCTTTGGTTTACGGGCAATAAATGCAAAGTGGCAAGCCTGTGCGTTTCGTGAAAATGGTTTTTAGAAAGTGGGTGGTCTTTTGCAAATTCGTAAGCAGCGTATAAATCGTTGGGCTTTTCAACCAGGTTGGGCAGGTATTCAATATCCAGCATTTTGTGTTTTACATAGCTGTCTACCTCTAATGTTTCACCCTCAATTTTTGAAGACGACATGACCGACACGGCTGTAGCAAACCTGAAGTTTTCGGCAGTCCATGCCCGTTCGCTTATTTTTTGCAGTGCTTTGTCCAACGGCACATCCAACAATGCCAGCCAACTGCTGTAATGTGTTGCTGTTAATAATGTTGCCATAATAATACTGCCACGTTTAAGGCCTGTAAAATACACCAAACCGTGGTGTGTTTCCATAGCTGCTACAAAACAAGCCCCATTCAATACTACATACTCAATATATCAAAAACACATACAACCACAAATATGTGGTACTGATGTGGTTTTAATGTGGTAATTATGTGGTTTTGAATAGGATAAGCTTACTAGTGTAATGCTTTTGACACCCTTTGCCCCATAGTACCCCAACAGTTGAACGGAGCGTCGCAAGCGGTGTTTCACCAGGGCGTTGCAGCTAGTCTCCCCGCTTTAAAAGCCACGCCTGTAACGTGCAAACATTCTATATCTTCGCCGCCATGGAACAATTAGTGCAACAGATAGAAACGTATAAGCAGGAAATTGCGGCCGTAACCGCCACCACTGCCCATGCCGTGGAAGCGTTTCGTATCAAATACCTGGGTACCAAAGGCATTGTTAAAGCCATTATGAGCGAGATGAAAAATGTACCCAACGACCGTAAAAAAGAGTTTGGACAGGTGCTGAACGAGTTTAAACTGTTTGTTGAAGCCCGCTACGAAGACCTGAAAAGCCATACCACCGAAGAAGCCGGCGATGCCGCCACTACAGACTGGAGCCTGCCCGGCGACCCCACACCCGTTGGCACCCGCCACCCGCTAAGCATGGTACGCAACCAGATTGTTTCCATATTTCAACGCCTGGGTTTTGCCGTGGCCGAAGGGCCTGAAATTGAAGACGATTGGCACAACTTTGGGGCTATGAACCTGCCCGAAGACCACCCCGCCCGCGACATGCAGGATACTTTTTACATTAACCAAAACCCATCGTGGCTGCTGCGTACACACACCAGCAGCGTGCAGGCCAGGGTTATGGAAAAACAGAAACCGCCCATCCGCGTTATATGCCCCGGCCGCGTGTACCGTAACGAAACCATTAGTGCACGTGCCCACTGCTTTTTTCACCAGGTAGAGGGTTTGTACATTGACGAAAACGTAAGCTTTGCCGACCTGAAACAAACCCTGTACTTTTTTGTGCAGGAAATGTTTGGCAAAGACACCAAAGTGCGTTTTCGCCCTTCGTATTTTCCGTTTACCGAGCCCAGTGCCGAAATGGACATCAGCTGCCTTATTTGCGGCGGCGATGGCTGTAACGTGTGCAAACACACCGGCTGGGTAGAAATTTTGGGCAGCGGCATGGTACACCCTAAAGTGCTGGAAAACTTTGGCATTGACCCCAACAAATACACCGGCTTTGCCTTTGGCATGGGTGTAGAAAGGATTTGCCAGTTAAAATACCGTGTAAACGATTTACGCCTGTACTCTCAAAACGATGTTCGCTTTTTGAAACAGTTTACGGGCGTTGTTTAACCATAGTTTTGGTTGGTAGTGTTTGGGTAACACGTTGCTTTTGCAGGCTTTTCTTTTTTATGGAGACCAGCTTTGGCAACACAGGTGAAGCACCTGTTGCGTCGCACACTTGTACTGAAGCAACTAAGCTCAGCCACAAAGGCACAAAAGCACTAAGGGAAGGTTTGGAAAAACATATTCAACAAAACACCGTTGAAGCTTTCTCCATCATTCATAAATCCTCATTCACCACTCACAATTCACTACTCACTATAACATGCTTCGTACCGTACAAGCCATACGTTATGTAGCCCCTTTAAGAGAGGGGGGCTCGCTGCCGGCCATTACCGAGGCAGATGATGGCTTTTTGTATGTACTCAAGTTTCGTGGGGCGGGCCAGGGCACCAAAGCCCTGGTTGCAGAACTGATTGGCGGTATGCTGGCCAAGGCTGCCGGCTTTAAAGTACCTGAACTGGTGTTTATACAGCTAGACGCCGCTTTTGGCCGTACAGAACCCGACCCCGAAATACAAGACCTGCTTAAAGCCAGTACCGGCCTTAACCTGGGCCTGCATTACCTGTCTGGCTCTATTACATTTGATACCTGTGTAAACATGGTAGATGCCCTAGAGGCTGCCCGCATTGTTTGGCTGGATGCCTTTATTACCAATGTAGACCGTACCTCACGCAATACCAACATGCTTACCTGGCACCAGGAACTGTGGCTGATAGACCACGGTGCAGCCTTGTATTTTCACCACGCATGGGATAACTGGAAAGAGCAGAGCGAAAAGCCTTTTGTGCAAATTAAAGACCATGTGTTGCTGCCCTGCACCACTGCCGCCGCACTGGATGAAGCTGATGCTTACATGCGTACCTGCATAACACCCCAACTCATTAATGAAATTGTAAACCTGGTACCCGCCAACTGGCTACCTGCCGACATACCGGAAGCAGAAGCCCGCAACGTGTACCGGCAGTTTTTAACCAACCGATTGTTACATACCTCCTTTTTTGTAAACCAGGCCAAGCATGCAAGACAAGCACTTATATGAGTATGCCATTATAAGGGTAATGCCGCAGGTAGAGCGTGCCGAGTTTGTAAACGCAGGCATTATACTCTACTGCAAAAGCCTGTCTTTTTTACAGGCCCGCATTCAATATGCCGATGCACGCATTACTACGCTTTTTCCCAAAGCCAACCTGGCAGAAATAGACTTGCACCTGCATGCTTTTGAACAAATTTGCCAGGGCAAAGCCAGCAGCCCCATTGCCTTGCTGGATAAACCCTCCCGCTTTAGGTGGCTTACGGCCAAACGCAGCACCATTATACAGGCATCGGAAGTGCACCCCGGCTTTTGTACCAGTGCAGCAGAAACCCTGCAAAAGCTGTTTGATGAGCTGGTGGCTGTGTAACCCATGCTGCTAAAACGCACAGCCCTTAGCCTGTTGTTTAGATGCCCCAAACCTTAACCTACAGCTGCCCATTGTGTTACAGATGAAGTGATTGCGACGCAACCGGGATGCCATGAAATACTTCTGCCGGTATAGTTATGCGGTGATCGGCGGCCTCAATCGCCGCAAAAATGCGGCGATTATCGGCTTTATTCACCGCATTTTTGCGGCGATTAAGAAAGCATGTGCCTTACATGGCACTGATATTGCAGTTGCAACACCAGATTTAATACATTGCACTATGCCAAAGAAAACATTAGTATTGGGAGCGTCGGACAACCCGTCGAGATACAGTTACCTGGCCATGCAACGGCTTACGGCCCACGGCCACCCCGTTGTTGCCATTGGTAAAAAAGAAGGCGTAGTAGCCGGA
>JAESFG010000645.1_pt1 | contig 12326 bp, 9 predicted proteins | sample 9269371 | NCBI WGS metagenome assembly JAESFG01 (sample SAMN14506227, study PRJNA617093) | algae metagenome | isolation source: Aetokthonos hydrillicola CCALA 1050 (B3-Florida) and co-occurring... | place: USA: South Carolina | collected 2013-01-01 | reverse complement strand
GATGGCCTCGACCGAAACCCCGGGTGCGCGCTCGAGAAGGACCAGACCGGCGTCGGTGGGTTCAATGACGGCAAGATCCGTCACGACGAGCGTCACCCGCCGGACGGCAGTCAAGGGCAGGGTGCAGCGCGGAACGATCTTCGAGCGCCCACGGGCGGTATGCTGCATGGCCACCAGCACGCGGCGCGCGCCGCTCACCAGATCCATGGCGCCACCCATCCCGGGAACCATCTTTCCGGGGACCACCCAGTTGGCGAGATGTCCAAGCTCGTCCACCTCGAGGCCACCGAGAACCGTGGCATCCAGGTGACCGCCACGGATCAGGCCGAAGGAGAAGGCGCTGTCCACCCGTGCCGCTCCCGGCACTGCCGTGATGAAGCCGCCGCCGGCGTCGGTCAGGTCCTCGTCCTCCATGCCCTCGGGAGGCCGCGCGCCCATGCCGACGATGCCGTTCTCCGACTGGAACAGGATGCCGTCGTGGTGGGAGACGTAGCGCGACACGCCGGTGGGCATGCCGATCCCCAGATTGACCAGCGTCCCCGGATGCAGTTCGCGGGCGACGCGCCGCTGGATGATTTCTTCGGGCGACATCAGGCGGCCCTCTCGATCAGATGGTCGACAATGACGCCGGGAGTATCGACGGCGTCGGGCGGGATGGTGCCGACAGGCAGGATCTCGCGCGGCTCGCACAGGACGACGGAGCCCGCCATGGCCATCAGCGGATTGAAGTTGGTCGCGGTCAGCTGGTAGGCGAGGTTGCCGTTGTAGTCGGCCCGGTCGGCGTGGATCAGGGCGAAGTCGGCCGGCAAGGGCGGAGCGTAGAGCCACTCCTCGCCATTGATCGTGAGAATCGTCTGTCCGGCGGCCGCATCGGTGCCGAGACCCGTCTTGGTGAGCACGCCCCCGAGCCCGAACCCGGCGGCGCGGATGCGCTCGGCCAGCGTTCCCTGCGGCACGAGTTCCACGGCGATGGTGCCCTCGATCATGCCGCGCTGCGTTTCCGGGTTGAGACCGATATGCGAGGTGATCACGCGTGCCACGAGGCCCGCGGAAATCAGCTTGCCGATGCCGAAGCCGGGTTTCGCCGTGTCATTGGCGATGATGGTGAGATCCCGACGCCGGGCGTCCACGAGCGCGTCGATGAGCCTGTGTGGCGAGCCCACGCCCATGAAGCCGCCGATCATGAGCGACGCGCCGTCCGGGATGAAGGACACCGCCTCTTCGGGTGCAATTGCATGTTTCATGGTGACCCCTCGTCGCGCGGCCCGCCGGCCGGCGCTGTTCAGCCCATGGCGTGGTAGCCTGCGTCGATATGCAGAACTGTGCCGGTGACGTTCCGGCCGGCCGCGCTGGCGAGATAGACGGCGGCCGCGCCGACATCCTCGATCGTCGCCAGCCTGCGCATCGGGGAGCGATCGGCGGCTTCCTGCATCATGGAGTCGAAGCCGGCGATTCCGCCCGCCGCGCGCGTGGCGATCGTGCCTGGCGACAGCGCGTTGACGGTGATGCCGCGCGGGCCGAGTTCGGACGCGAGCTCGCGCGTCGCCGCTTCGAGCGCCGCCTTCACCGGGCCCATGACGTTGTAGGAGGAGACGACCTTTTCCGCTCCGTAGAAGCTCATGGTCAGGCATGCGCCGCCTTCGCCCATCAGCGGCTCCGAGCGGCGCGCGAGGCGGATGAAGGAATGGACGGAGACGTCCATTGCCTGAGCGAAGCCGTCGGGGGTCGTGTCGAGGACGCGCCCGTGAAGGTTCTCGCGCCTCGCGAAGGCGATCGAGTGGACGAGGATGTCGAGCCGCCCCCACCGCTCGGCGATCCGGTGGAACAGAGCCTTCTCCTGCTCGGCGTCGGACACGTCGAGCGGCATGACGATCGGCGACCCGACGCGTTCGGCCAGCGGCCGCACATGCGGCTCCGCCTTGGGGTTGAGGTAGGTGACCGCGATCGACGCTCCCGCCGTGTGCAATGCGTCCGCGATACCCCAGGCGATCGACTGCTCGTTGGCGATGCCAACGACGAGGGCGTTCTTCCCCGCGAGATCGAAGGGCGACATGGTCCGCTCCCCTGTCAGGCAGCCTTGCCCTTGCGGCCCCCGGAGCCGCCGGGTGGCAGGACGACCGGAGGGGCCGGCACGGCTTGCGGCTCGGCGGCCGGCCGGGCCTCCAGGGTCGGCTGCCCGAGCACCCTGCGGAAGCGCTGCAGGGCGTGGATGGTGTGGGGTTCCATCTCCTCGAGGGGGCCGGCGATGTACTCGACCGTCTCGACGGCCCTGCGACGCTCTTCGTCGCTTGCGAGCAGCGTCGCGAGGCTTTCGATGGCCTGCTCCGGCTCGAATTCGACGATGACGCCCTGCTCGTGAATGAGCGCCGCGCGACGGTCCGCGCCGAGGGCGGCGAAGGGCTCCCAGGTGTTCAGCACCAGCGCCGAGCGCTCCAGCCGCGAGCGGCGGACCGAGCCGCGCGCCTGGGCGAGGATGATCAGCATGCGGATGACGGCTTCGGCAAATCCCCCGCGCGTGACGTTCAGGAGATGCGCCTGCACTTCGGGGAGGTAGCGCAGCTCCAGCGGATCCTTTCGGGTGCGCTGGAACGCCATCGGTTCGCCGACGTGCTGCATGGCGGGAGAGCCGTAGATGCCGAAGAAGACGGCCTCGGCCCAGAAATCCGCGGCGTCGCGCATCAGGTCCAGCGACTGCTCGACGGCATCCGCCCAGATCTTCTCCATCTGGCGGAACGGGTGATCCGGCGGAACCGGCTTGCGGTCCTGGCGCGCCGTCTCCGCGGCACCCGCGATCCAGCCCATCGCGGGGTTCCGGTCGGACATTGAAAGGCGCTGCACGCGCGCCGGGTTCAGGGTCTTGATGGCCTGCGCCGTGGCGGGCGTCGTCATGCCGCGGACGAGCGGCCTCCCCCACAATTCGTAGACTTCGGCGGTGAGCTGCGACAGCCGGTCGACGGCGGCGAAGGCCTTCTCCTCGTCGCGCGTGCCGTCGTCGAGCAAGCGGATGTCGTCCAGCCTGCGCTCCGCGAAGCTGACGACGAAGTGCTTGTTCACGCCCTCGCCGCGCTCTTCCTCGATGAGCATCTCGTAGAGCCCGGGGGCCAGGGCCTCGATGGTCTTGATGGTCGAGGCGACCTCGGAGTGCTCCTTCTTCGCGATGGAGGACGAGACGAAGATCCCGAGGTGACCGACGCTGTCATGCACCATGTAGATGATGCGCTGGCCGCGGACCTTGATCTCGTTCTCGTCGGCGTATGTGTCGACGATCCAATTCAGGGCCTGCTGCGGCGGCGTGATGTTGTCGCCATGGCTGGCGAAGACGATGATCGGAGAGCGGATGGCCTTGAGGTCGAGGTGCCGGCCGTGCTCCAGCCGTGCTTCGCCGCGCGCCAGCCTGTTGCCCACGAAGAGTTGCTCGACGATCCAGCGGATCTCGTCGCGGGTCATGAAATGGAAGCCGCCCCACCACCGCTCGAACTCGAGGAAGCGGTCGGCGCCGGCGACCGGATCCTGGTAGAGGTCGACATACTTGCCCCAGAAATTGCGGGCGGGGTTGAGAGTCTCGAAGTTGGCGACGAGATGTGCCCCGTCGAACTCGCCGTCGCCGAGATCCGAGAGCAGCAGGGCCGGGAGGACGCCGCCGACGAGGCCACCGCGGTAACGCATGGGGTTCTCGCCCACCCGTCCCGACCAGTAGGCCAGTGGCGCGCCGTTGATGACGAGCGGACCGGTGATGTCGGGATTGGTGGCGGCGAGCAGCATGGTCGCCCAGCCGCCCTGGCAGTTGCCGACCACGATGGGCTTCGGCGCTTCGCTGTGCCTGCGGGCGATCTCTCGAATGAACTGGCCCTCGGCCCTGGTCACGTCGGCGAGCGTCTGTCCGGGTTCCGGGTGGGGACGGAAGGCGACGAAGTAGACCGGGTGCCCGTCGCGCAGGGCAACTCCGACCTGGCTGTCCTGCTTGAAACCGCCGATGCCCGCGCCGTGGCCGGCGCGCGGGTCGATGATGACGTAGGGCCGCTTCCAGTCGTGAACCTCGATGCCCTCGGGCGGCACGATGCGGAGCAGCACGTAGTTGACGGGCCGCTTCAGCGTCGCCCCGTCGAGCACGACCTCGTGGTCGTAGATCAGCACAGGCGGTGTCCCGGCGGCCTCGTGGTCCAGGTCGTTGTTGCCGCGCCTGCGCAGGACATCGAGGGTGAGCACGGTCCGTTGCCCGGCATCGACGGCATAGTCGCGGGCCATGTCGGCCCAGGACCGTCCGTCACCGTTGCTCGCGAAAACCTGCGAAAGCGCCTCGTGCAGCCGCGCCTGCAGGTCGCGGGAGCGCTGCAAATGCTTGTGCCCGGAGCGCTCCGCGTGGCGCAGGAAGGAGCTGAGCAGGATCTCCGACTGCCGGATTGCCCGCAGCCGGTCTTCCTGCGTCCGCTCGGCCAGTCGACGGGAATTCGCCAGAGGCTCCATCATTCACTCCTGCCCTCACGCCTCGGTTGAACAGCAATCGGCGACCGGCTGCTCATGCGGCGCGGTCCGCCCCAAGAACTCCGGCCACCTTCACCGTGTGCTCCGCGATCATGCGCTCCTCGTCCGTGGGAACGACGAAGGCCCGGACGGACGATTTCGGGGCGGAGATGAGCGCCCGCCGTTCGTCGTTGGCCCGCTCATCGAGCGTCACGCCCATCCACGCCAGCCGGCGAAGGACGTCGGTGCGGATTGCCGGCGAGTTCTCGCCGATGCCGCCCGTGAAAACGATGGCGTCCAGGCCCTGCATGACCGCCGCCATCGACGCGACCTCGCGGCAGATGCGCGACACGAAGCACGCGATGGCCTCGCGCGCCTGCGGTGCGGCGGAGGAGAGCAACTCGCGCATGTCCGCCGACAGGCCCGACAGGCCCTTGAGGCCGGATTCGGTGTAGAGCAGCCGCGTCAGGGCGGCGGCGTCCATGCCCTTCTCGGACATGAGGTAGAGCAGGACGCCCGGATCGATCTGGCCGCACCGCGTGCCCATCACGAGCCCGTCCAGAGCGGTAAACCCCATCGTGGAGGCGACCGACACGCCGTCCTTCACGGCGCAGAGCGAGGCTCCGTTGCCGAGATGGGCGATGACGACGGAGGCGACGGCCTCGACCGGCGCGATCTCCCGGAGGCGTCGCGACACGTACTCGTAGGACAGCCCGTGGAAACCGTAGCGGCGGACGCCGTCGTCATAGAATGCTCGCGGGATCGCGAAGGCGTCGACCTCGAAGGCATGGCCGCGGTGGAACGCCGTGTCGAAGCAGGCCACCTGAGGCGTTCCAGGAAAGGCCTGCCTTGCCGCTTCCACACCGGCCAGATTGTGCGGCTGGTGCAGGGGCGCGAGAGGCACGAGGCGCCGGAGATCGGCGAGAAGGCGCTCGTCGATCGGTGCTGGCGCCGCATGCGACGGGCCGCCATGCACGATGCGATGGCCGACCGCCACCACGTGAGCACCCGGGAACGCGTCGGCAATCCAGTCGAGGACGGCCGCCATGGCCAGGACATGCGTGCTCGGCCCTTCCGGCTTCAGCGGAACGGGGGGAGATGTCCCGGTTCCGACGATGCCCGCCTGGAGCGTGGCGGTGGTGAGCAGGCCCTGGACCTGGCCCGATGCCACGCGCTCCACCGCTCCGTCAGAGAGCTCGAAGATCCCGAACTTGATCGACGAGGAGCCAGCATTGAGGGTGACGAGAAGATCCCGGCGCATCGCCGCCTCCTATTCGGCGGCGAGCGGCTGCGTCGCCGGGGCCAGCGGACGGCCCTCGCGACGAAAATGCTCGTAGAGCTGTGCCAGCGCGCAGGACACGAGACGGGCGCGGTCATTGTCGGCGCGGCTGGTGAGCATCACGGGGGCCCTTGCGCCGACCACGAGCCCCGCCGCCTCGGCCCGCGCGACGAACGTCAGTTCCTTGGCCAGCATGTTGCCAGCCTCCAGGTTGGGCACGATCAGCACGTCCGCCCTGCCCGCGACGAGGGAAGCGATGCCCTTGGTGCGCGCGGCCTCGAGATCCACGGCATTGTCCATGGCAAGCGGCCCGTCGACGATCCCGCCGCGGATCTGCCCGCGCTCGGCCATCTTCGAAAGGATCGCCGCGTCGAGAGTGGACGGGATGTTGACGTTCACCGTCTCGACGGCCGACAGCACACCGACACGCGGCTCGCCGACGCCGCAGGCCCTGGCGAGGTCGATGGCGTTCTGGACGATGTCGACCTTCGTCGTCAGGTCGGGTGCGATGTTGATCGCCGCATCCGAGATGAAGAGAAGCGAGTCGAGTGTCGGGACGTCCATCGCGAAGACGTGGCTGATGCGCCGGTTGCCGCGCAGCCCGCCATCCTTGCGGACGATCTGCGCCAGCAACTCGTCGGAGTGGATGTTGCCTTTCATCACCGCGGCGGCGGCGCCGTCGCCGACGAGGGACACCGCCTTCGCGGCAGCGGCGAGGTGGTCTTCGACCGCCACGATCTCGACGCCGTCGAGGGTCGCCTCCAGATCGTCTGCAGCCTTGCGGATGCGCTCGGGCGATCCGATCAGGATCGGCCTGATCAGTCCCTCGCGGGCCGAGAGCAGCGCGCCACCGAGGGAGTTGGCGTCGTCGGGGCAGACGACCGCGGTGGCCATCGGGGGCAGCGTCGCAGCCTTGGCGACGAGTGCGGCGAAGTGATCCTTGCGGTCGAGGATGAGTTCAGGAAGATCGCGGACCGAGGTCTCGATCCTCGCCAGGGGCGCCTCGACCTCGGCCACCCCCTCGCAGACGACGCTTCCGTCATCCGCCAGCACGCGCGTCTCGAACGTCGCGAGCGGGCACTCGCCCTTTCCGGAACAGGTGACCTTCACCTGGAGCCGGTCGCCGATCCGGACACGCCGGAGGAAGCGAAGGGTTTGTGACCGGTACAGCGTACCGGGTCCCGGCAGGACATTGCCGAGAACGGCCGACACCAGGGACCCCACCCACATCGAGGGCGCATAGGCCTGCCCCGGGTCGCCGCCGGCCTGCGGCAGGGTCGCCGGGTTCAGATTGCCGGTGACATGCGCGAACAGAATGAGATCCTGCTCGGTGCAAACCCGCTCGATTGTGGCGGTGGCGCCCTTGTCGAGCTCCGCCCACGAGGTGTTGCGGACCGTCTTTGTGCCGCGCATGGATCGCCTCCGTCTCGCGACCTCGCCTCAGGCAATGCAAACCGGTTCGGAGAGCGGCGCCATGCCGCTTCCGGTCACCGCCGAGGTGGCCGTTGGGGGATGTTGCGGCGCAGCGTAGGCGTGGCCTTTGACACGCCTGTGACCTCTCAGCGCTCGAAATCGCGATGGACGTCGTGCACGACGATTCCGTCGTGCCGCGTCGGGATGGTCAGCCAGTCGCGATGGGTCAGCGTCCGCCGCGTGTCGAGGTAACCGCTTTGCCAATGCTCCCGCATCGACGTGCCGGAGAACTCGTGATCCTTCGCATGCCCCTCATAGGCCTTCTGCTGGTAGATGAGGTGAAGGATGGCGATGCTCGGAAGATTGCCGAGTTCCTCGCGCAGCCCGCGCTCCTCCGCCGTCAGCGCCTCCTCGGGAATCTTCTCGAGAAGCCGGCGGGCACGCGTCTTCCACTGGTGCAGCCGCCTGTAGAGGTCGGTGGTGTACCGGGTGCGCGAGGAGAACATGATGTCCTTGCGGCGCGCGGTCACCTCCTCGATGTCGCGCGGCAAGGGGCCGCGCGCGTTGAAGAGATCCACCTGGAAGACGAGCGTGTCCACCCCGTGCTCCTCGTCGAGCAGGTGCTGCAGAGGCGTGTTCGAGACGATCCCGCCGTCCCAATAGTGATCGGTGCCGATCTGGACCATCGGGAACGCCGGCGGAAGGGCGCCGCTCGCCAGGATGTGCTCGGGCCCGATCACGTCCCGACGATTGTCGAAGTAGACGAAGTTGCCGGTCGCCACGTTCACGGCGCCCACCGAGAAGACCACGCCGGACGCGTTGAGGTGGTCGAAGTCGACGAGTTCCGCCAGGGTCTCGCGCAGCGGCTCCGTGTCGTAGTAGCTCACCGCGTCGCGCGAACCCGCGAAACTGAAATGCGGGTTGATGCGCCGCGGCTTGAAGAAGCCGGGCTGGCCGAGCACCGTCGTCAGATAGGCGCTGGAAATGTTGCGCGCCTTGCGGAAGAGGTCGCCTTCCGGCGTGAAGTACCAGACCTTGCGGTCCGTCACCGTCTCCCAAAAGGTGCGCAGGCGCTCGATCCGCCGCTCGGGCGGGTTGCCAGCGATGATGGCGGCGTTGATGGAGCCGATCGAGACGCCGGATATCCAGTCGAGCCCGATCCCGGCCTCGTGCAACGCCTCGTAGACGCCCGCCTGATACGCGCCGAGCGCGCCGCCGCCCTGCAGGACGAGGGCGATGCGGTCGCACCCGTCCGGCCGGGCGTCGGCCAATGTCCGAGCTGCCCCACCGACGCGGGCGTCCATCAGAACACCCGCGAGAACAGGAAGTAGAGCCCGCCGGACAGCGCGATGGCGGCGGGCAGCGTCAGCACCCACGCCATGAGGAGATTGCGCACCGTCGACATCTGCAGCCCCGACCCGTTGGCCGCCATGGTGCCCGCCACGCCCGACGAGAGGACATGGGTCGTGGAGACCGGCAGGCCGAATGTGTCGGCGGCGAAGATGGTGCCCATGGCCACCAGCTCGGCCGAGGCGCCCTGGCCGTAGGTCAGGTGCGTCTTGCCGATTTTCTCGCCCACCGTCACGACGATGCGCTTCCAGCCGACCATCGTCCCGAGCCCGAGCGCGATGGCGACCGCCACCTTGACCCACAGCGGGATGAACCGCGTGGCCGCGTCCAGCGACTTCTTGTAGGCGCCGAGCGTCTCGATGTCCGCGGCCGAGAGCTCGCTGCCCTTGTCCTTGATGAGGAAGCGGATCGCCTCGGAGGCGAGATACATGTCGTTGCGGGTGTTGCCGACGGCGGCGGCGGGCACCTTGGCGAGGCTGCCGTAGCTCTCGATCTGCTGCGAGATGTCGCGAACGAGGAGGGCGAGCGCTGGGAAGGTGCCGCCGGTCAGCTCGTGCCGCGAGATGTAGGCCGTCACCACCGGCCTGGGATCGCCGATGATGTTGTATCCGGCGGCCTTGCCCTCGATCACCTTCGACGCCGCGAGCGACGTCTCGTGGAACGCCGCCATCTGGCTTTCCGGCATGGCGCGGTTCAGCGCGTAGGCGGTCGGCACCGTGCCGATCAGGATCAGCATGATGAGGCCCATGCCCTTCTGACCGTCATTGGACCCGTGCGCGAAGGACACGCCGGTGCAGGTGAAGATCAGCAGCGCGCGGATCCACAGCGGCGGCGGCTTGTTGCCGACCGGCTCCTTGTAGAGCGCCTCGTTGCGGATGAGCGCCTTCATGGCGAGGAACAGGAGCGCGGCGCAGATGAACCCGACGAGCGGCGAGAGCAGCAGCGCGTAGCCGATTTCCGTGGCCTTGCCCCAGTCGACGCCGGCCGTGCCGTCGCGGCCGTGCAGGAGCGCATTCATCACGCCGACGCCGATGATGGAGCCGATCAAGGTGTGCGAGCTCGAGGCCGGCAGCCCCAGCCACCATGTGCCGAGGTTCCACAGGATGGCCGCGATCAGCAGCGCGAACACCATCGCGAAGCCCGCGCCCGACCCGACCTGGAGGATCAGCTCGACGGGGAGGAGCGACACGATGCCGAAGGCTACGGCCCCCGTGGAGAACAAGACGCCGAGGAAGTTCCAGAACCCCGACCAGACGACCGCCGCGTTGGCCGGCATGGAATGGGTGTAGATGACCGTCGCCACGGCGTTCGCGGTGTCGTGGAAGCCGTTGACGAACTCGAAGCCCAGCGCGATCAGCAGCGCGACGCCGAGCAGGATGAACGGTATCCAGGTGGTGACGGGCGTCCCGGTCTCGTGGACGTCCGTCCAGATGCTGTAGGCGGCGAAGAAGAGGCCGATCGCCATCGCGCCGAGGAAGAGGAACGCGCCGATCGGCCCGAGCCCGCCGTCGAGATGCGGCCGGGGAGACGGCCGCGCCGCGGATGCCGTGTCGAGTGTCATTTCGGTCATGAACCCCTCCTGCCTCGCGTGCCGTGCTCTCCCGGGAGTGCGCGGAAGCGAGGCTTGCAGGGGGCTTCGACAGGGAGATGACGCTGCGATGCACAATCCGTCATCCAGCCAAGCTCAGGCTGCGGCGCGAGCCTCGTCATAGGTGAAGAAGCCGCGCCCCCGCTTGCGGCCGAGATAGCCGGCGTCGCACATCTGCTTCAGCAGCGGGCTGGGGCGGAACTTGGGATCGTCGAAGCCACCATACAGCGTCTCCATGATGTCGAGCACGACGTCGAGCCCGATGAGGTCGGCCAGCGAGAGCGGCCCCATCGGGTGGTTGGCGCCGAGCTTCATCATCGCGTCGACGTCCTCGGGAGTGGCGAGCCCCTCATAGACGCAGTTGATCGCCTCGTTGATCATGGGGATCAGCACGCGGTTGACGACGAAGCCGTAGCTGTCGCGCGAGACGCGGGCCGTCTTGCCGATCCTTCCGCACAGCGCGACGACGTCGTCGCAGACGGAGTCGGCAGTCTGCAACGCCCGGACGATCTCCACGAGCTGCATCATCGGTACGGGATTGAAGAAGTGCATGCCGATGACGCGGCTCGGATGGCGCGACGCGGCGGCGATCCGCGTGACGGAGATCGACGAGGTGTTCGTGGCCAGGATGGCGTCCTCCCGGCAGATGCCGTCGAGTTCGCGGACGAGCGCTTCCTTCACGTCGATGCGCTCGACGATGGCTTCGACCACCAGGTCGCAGGGCGCAAGCAGCGCTGCCTCCGTGACAGGGGTGATCCGGGCCAAGGCATCCTTGCGATCGGACTCGAGAAGCTTTCCGCGCTGGGCGAGCCGCAGCAGGCTGCGGTCGATCGTCGTCATGGCGCGATCCAGCGCCTCCTTTCCGATGTCGCGCATCACGACCGGGAAGCCCGCCATCGCAAACACCTGAGCGATGCCATTGCCCATCGTTCCCGCACCGACAACGCCGATCGTCCTGATCTCCTGGCTCATCGTCCGCTCCCCTCCGACTTCGTCACCCGATCGGACCAAACGCAGGCGACAGGGATGCGAAGTCTGCGTGAGATCCGGGCGACACACGGGCGTCATCGCCGGGAGGGAGCGTCAGCATGGGAATGCCCGCCCGGAGGAGACCATGCCGGATCCAGAGATCGACGAGCTTCACGCCGCAGTCCGCTCCTTCAGCGACGCGTGGGCGCGGGGCGACTGGGTCGCCGTCGAGCGCCTGATGTCGTCGACCTACACCCATACGGATTTCGCCGGCGAGTTTCTCGATCGGAAGGGCTGGCTCGACTATGTGCGGAGCCGCAAGGGGCAGCCGACGCGCATCGATTTCGACCAGCTGGACGCACGGATCCTCGGCGATACCGCCATCGTGACGGGCATCAATGCCATCCACTGGAGTGGCGATGCTGACTCCGGCATGGACCAGCGCATCCGATTCACGCAGGTATGGCGCAAGCACGATGGCCGCTGGGAGCGGGAGGCCTTCCACGCCTCGCTCCTGCCCGACGCAGCATGATGCAACAGCCGGGGACCGCTGGACGCACTGGGACCGGCACACCCTGCGAGACCCGCGCCGCAAAAAGGGTGTGGACGGACCCCATCACCGCGACATGACAGGCGACTGTGACAGCGTTGTCGTTCATCGCCTCTGGCCGAGGATCGAATACCAGCTTGGAATTGATGGCCCGGCTACAAGTGTTGCGCCGCATTCTCGAGGCGGCCTTTGCCACGACGACGCAGGACGTTCCAGGTGCTCAGGCGACGCCTGTGCCCGCTTCTCTCTATGCCGTCGGCGACGTCCATGGCTGCGATGACCTGCTTGCGCTACTTCTTGCCGCGATCCGGTCCGACGCCGCCCTTCGCGGAACAGTGGCGCGGATCGTCTTCCTCGGCGATGTCGTGAACCGCGGCCCGGGAACCCGAAACGTACTTGCCACGCTGTCAGCGGGTCCTCGGCAGCCCAGCGAGCAGTGGATCGTCCTGCGCGGCAACCATGAGGAAGCGATGCTGGACGGGTTGGCGCACGGCGGCACCGCTTTCCAGCGCTGGCTCAGAAAAGGGGGGATCGAAACCTTGCGGTCCTACGGTCTGGCCCGCCGCGACATGACGTGGGACGCCGCCCGGGCGGCGGTCGATGCCGGCCACGTCGCGTTCCTCGGCGGCCTGCCGCACATGCACCGCGAAGGAAATCTCCTGTTCGTCCATGCCGGAGTGCGGCCGGGTGTCGCTCTCGCCGACCAGTCGCCGAAG